>NICF_comb_assmDRAFT_10000997_pt1 | contig 22868 bp, 23 predicted proteins | sample NewIslPassag4_SG_FD_11279 | JGI IMG/M metagenome (IMG submission 11279) | reverse complement strand
CATAGGGAAGAAGACTGAAACCGCTAACAAGGGACAGGCTCTTTTTCAAGTCGTGATGCAAAATCCAAAAAAAGTGCCCACACTAGCTTGACTCAGACACAAAGCTATGTAAAAATGCGGAATTGTAAGGTAGAATATATTTTACCCATGATATCCTGCCAACCCTAACCGGAATGTCGAAGTCAGATTCAGGCGTGGTGATGGCCATGCGCATTCACATCACGAACATCATGGACGGAGACATCCTGACCGAAGACGTGTTCAATCACCACGGCGTGCCCGTGCTGTCCAGGGGAACGGTCCTTGGAAAAAAGGAAATCGCCCGGCTTCTGCAGCACAACATCTCCCATGTCAAAATCGCCCGCTACCAGCCGGAACCGGAAACGGAGGCGCCTCCATCCATTCTCAAGGTCCAGCCGGTATACCGGCAAACGATTCGTTCGTATGAATCCCTTTACAAGGATGCCCATGAAAACGGATACATCAAAGGAAAGGACGTGGATGAGACCTTCCGGCCCCTGGCCGAACAATGCCGCTCCGAACTGGACGTGGTGCAGCTGCTCCTGGCGCTCCGGGACCCGGGCGAATACACTTATCGCCACTCGGTCCAGGTCGGGATTTTGTGCCACTACATTGCAGGCTGGCTCGGCTGGAACGAGGAAGACACCTATCAGGCCGGCAAGGCGGGGCTCCTGCACGACATCGGCAAATGCCGGATCCCCGGGGAAATTCTGAACAAACCGGACAAGCTGACGGAAGCCGAATTTGAAATCATCAAGAAGCATCCCCAATACGGGCACGAAATCATCGAGGCGTCGTTCTCCGACAACCTGAGCGCCCTCGCCGCCCTGCAGCATCACGAACGGGCCGACAGCAGCGGTTACCCGTACGGGCTCAAGGGGGACCGGATTCACATCATCGGCAAGATCGTCGCCGTGGCGGACGTGTACAGCGCCATGATTTCCAACCGGGTGTACCGGCAGAGGCGGGATCTGTTCGACGTGCTCAAGGAACTGTACGAGCTCAGCTTCAACGGGCTGGACCCGCAGGTCACCCTGACCTTCCTCCGCCGGATGCTGCCCAACTTCATCGGCAAGAAGGCGGAGCTCACCAACGGGGAAATCGGCGAGATTATCATGATCCACCCCGTCGACCTGTTCAATCCGCTGGTGAAAGTGGGCGACCGTTTCATCGACCTGAACCAGCGGCACGATGTGAACATCGTGAGGGTTCATATGTGAAACCGTGAAAATGCAGGCACACCCTGGCAGGGTGTGCCTGTTTTTTTCGGACCGGTCATTCGTCCCGGATTATCCCGTGAGCAGCATGGTTTGCACATAAAGTTGGGATACCGCGTAAAAAATCAGGGCGAAAGCCCAGTTGCTGCGGACCGAGTTGAACCAGGGGCTTTTTCCGTTGGCCGCGCTCAGCACGATGGCGGCGACGGTGATCGGCGAGAGAATGTGGCCCATCATGCTGCCGACTGCCATCGAAAACGCGATCAGTTCCGGCGGATAGGGCAAATGGATGCTTTGGATGAGGCCGCCGAGCAGGACCATGTTGGTCAGCGGCGTAAGGCCCATGAAGCTGAGGCCGACAATGATCCAGGGCAGCAGCAGGGGCATGTTGATCAGTTGCGCATGGTCGGTCGCGTTATGAATGGTAGTGACAATCGCCTCGCTCCAGCCGGAGGTGTTCATGGCGTGAATGAAAAGCCCCGTGGCCACAAAGAAACCCATCTCGTACGACCGGAACGGCAGTTCCCGGAACAGATAGGCTTTCAGCTCTCCGGCGAATTGTTTTCCCTTTCTTTTGGCGATGAAAATCAACGCGACGCCCGGAAACAGGATGACCGGAACCAGGTACAGCAAGGGAAGTCCGGTTAGGCCGTGCATGGCGAAAATGACGGCCATCAGGACCAGGAAGATCAGCAGAAATTCCCTGACGTTCGCGCCCGTGCGCTGCTCCGCCGCCTTCGATTCATTGGCCCTGAGCTGCGCGAACAGTTCCTCCGACAGCCTCGTGCCGGTCTTGCGGTCCCTGCGGCCCTGGATCAGGATCGTGAGCCACACGCCAATCAGGGCAAACGCCAGCCCTTGCGCCATCATCACCGCCACGTTCGCGTGAAAGACGGAAACGACGTAGGAAAGGCTGGGAATGGTGATGACCCAGAGCGTGGCCAGCGCGAAGCCCCGGAGCGCGATGGTTCCCTTGAACTCTTCCCATTCCGGAGCCGTTTTTTTCTCGAGGAGCGTATGCATCCAGCGATACATGAAATGGATGGCGCCGATCATCAAAAAGGAAGAAATGAACTGCGTGACCGCAAACAGGACGAAATGCATCCGGCGGCCGTTCCGGAGTCGCCGACCGGCCCACACCATGATCGATTCCACATAGGGCTCCAGTTTGAGCACCCAGCTGAACATCGGGAAGACGAGCAGGACCGGAAGCAACAGCCGCGTATAACGAAATCCTTCGAACAAGTGTCCCGCGAATCCGTCTCCGCCCGTGCTGCGCCACAGCACCAACACGGCGGCGGCCGTCAGAATCAGCGGCAACAATGCCCGGCGCGAACTTGTCAGGATGAAAAAACAAAGCAGGATGATGAGTCCGAAAATTGACAGCCCGTCCAGCATCCAGGGAAAATGAAACCATGATTCCGCCAAATGCAGCACAGCGAAGGCTATCGCGCCGAAGGAAAACAAGCGCCCCGTGATCGTCTTCACAGCCAATCTCCCGCCGTACGGTTTACTGGATTCCGCTGTACAGACTCTTCCCGCCGCAAACGTATAGGGTCTGGCCGGTGATGTAGGAAGCGCGGTCGGACGCGAAGAACAACACCGCGAAGGCCACGTCTTCCGGCTTGCCGATCCGGTCCATGGGCTGCATCTTGAGCAGCCGCTCTTTCACGTCATCGCGAAAACTTTGGTACATCGGCGTATCGATGAGCCCCGGCGCCACGGCGTTGACCGTGATGCCGTGCCTGGCCAGCTCGATGGCCAGCGTGCGGGTCAGGCTGATGACGCCGCCCTTGGAAGCCGAGTAGTTGGCCTGGCCGTAACCGCCAAGCCAGGCGCGGGACGAGATGTTGATGATCCGGCCCGACTTTTGTTCCGTCATGAGGAATGCGGCCTGCTGGGAACAGAGGAAATAGGATTTCAGGTTCGTTTCCAGCACCCGGTCCCAGTCTTCTTCTTCCATCTTGAGAATGGACCGGTCGCGGATAATCCCCACGTTGTTGACCAGAATGTCGAGCCGGCCGAATGTTTCCTTCACCCAGCGGAACATCTCTTCCACTTCCGGCTTGCGGGTGACGTTCGCCGTATAACGGACGATGTTCGGCGGATCCTGCCGCCGTTCTTCGGCGTCGGGCTCCCGGATGTCGTTCACGACCACCTGTGCTCCGGCATCCGCCAGGGCCAGCGCGATGGCTTTGCCGATCCCCTGTCCCGCTCCGGTTACCAGCGCGATCTTTCCGCTCAGATCCATGGGGTTTCTCTCCTTTTGTCCATGCTTCGGATTCCGTATCTTGTCCGGGTTCTCGCCGCCGGGAATTTCGTCCCCTTTTACAGCGAAAGAATCGTCGTGACGATCGCCGCGCGGTCGTCGCCCACGCGGCCGCCCGTATTCAGGCACAGACCGCTGCGCGGCTTCTTCCCGTTGCGGATGTTGCGTTCGCCCGCCTCCTGCCGCAGCTGGAGGACGATTTCGCATACCTGCGCGACGCCGGTCGCCCCCACGGGGTGGCCGCGCGAAAGCAGTCCGCCGCTCGGGTTGACGGGAAGGTCGCCGTCGAGGTGGAACCGTCCCCGTTTCAGGTGTTCGTATCCCGTCCCGGGCGGCACGAGTCCCAGGCTTTCCAGATGGGGGATTTCCGAGGAAGCGGCGGCGTCGTGCACTTCCACGACATCCAACTCTCCCGGCCCGATGCCGGCCTGCCTGTAGGTTCTCTCCGCCGCCACGGCGACGGCGTTGCGCGGATCATCGCCTTCCCGGCGCTGATAGATGCCGGACATGATCTGGCATCCCCGAATATAGACCGGCGTCCTGACGCCGGCCTGCCGGGCTTTCCTCTCGCTCATCAGGATCACCGCCGCCGCCCCGTCCGCGATCGAGCTGCACATGTACAGCGTCAGCGGCTCCGAGATCATCCTGGAAGACAGCACCTGTTCCACGGTGAGCGGCTTGCGGAACTGGGCGATCGGATTGAGGCTGCCGTTGCGGCTGTTTTTCACCGCCACCAGGGCGATGTCCTCGATCGTTGCGCCGTATTTTTTCATGTACTGCTTGGCGCCCATCGCGTAGATCGCCGTGAATTGCAGTCCGCGCGATCCCATGGTCTCCACGTCCGCGGCGGAGCTGATCGCCCGGATCGACCGGGCCGTATTGCCGACGAACAGCTTTTCCGCGCCGAGCACGAGCACCGTTTCATGCAGGCCGGCCAGGATGGAAACCCAGGCCTGGTGGAGTGCGGTGGAACCGCTGGCACACGCGTTTTCCACATTGACGACCGGGATTCCGTCCAGCCCGATGGAACGAAGAATGACCTGTCCGCGGACCGATTCCTGCCCGGTGGTGAGCCCGGCAAAGGCGTTTCCGACGAAAGCCGCCTCGATCTGTCGCAGCCCGATCCCCGCTTCCCGCAAAGCCTCCTTGACCGCGGCGGCGGACAGCCGCTTCAGGCTTTTCTCCGGAAATTTCCCGAAGGGATGGAACCCCGTGCCGGCCACGACCACGCGGTTCATGGCGTCATCCCCGTCTTCCTGCCGAATCTCCATCCGACGATCCGGTCCTCCCGGATCACGGGCATAAGCCGCAGGGAAACGCCGGCCTCCGTCTCCTTCATATCTTCCTCCGTCGCGTCCAGCAGGGCAAACACCTCGGGCCCTTCCTTCAGCCGGACGAACGCCTGCACCAAAGGCGCTTCGAACCCCTCGGGGGCCGTGTAACTGATCGTATATTCCGTCAGTTCGCCTTCCTGTCCGATCGGCATTTCTTCCAAACGTTCACCGGAGCAGTTCGGGCACAATTCCGCCGCGGGAAACATGACGTGTCCGCAATCCCGGCAGCGGTATCCTTTAAGATACAGCCGGTCCTCTTTCACGGTCAACTGGTCGTCCGCAACCGGCAAACCCTTGTATTCGGTCATTGTTTTCACTTCCTGTCAACGGATCATGCCATGTGCGTCAGATGACGGCGGTCACGATTTGCGGGAAAATCAGCAACAAGATCAGGCAGATAATCAGGGTGACCAACGCCGGTATGGTGCTGACCACGATCGTGTTGAATTTTTCATCCCGCTGGATGGATTGGATGGCAAACAGGTTCATGCCGACGGGCGGTGTCAGCACGGCCATTTCCATGACGATCATGAGCACGATGCCGAACCAGACCGGGTGATAGCCCAGCGCCATGCCCACGGGATAGAAAATCGGTACGGTGACCAGCAGGATCGACATGACGTCCATGAAAAAGCCCATGACGGTCCAAACGACGATCATGACGAGCAGAATCAGGATCGGGGGCAGCTCAAGGCTGAGCGTGAATTCGCTGATGATCTGCGGAAGCCGCAGATAGGTCAGCGCGTGGCCGAAAAACAGCGCGCCCGCAAAGATCGACAGGATGATCGTGGAAGTCCGGGTGCCTTCCCGAAAGATGCGGGGAACATCCTTCCAGCCGATGATTTTGTAGTAATAAATGCCGATCAGCAGGCTGTACAGGGCGCACACCGCGGCCACTTCCGTCGGGGTGACCCATCCGCTGTAAATTCCGACGATGATCAGAAACGGAATGAGCAGGGCCGGAATCTCCCTGACGACCGCCTGAAGCCTTTCCTTCAGCGGCGGCAGCGGCTGTCTCTCCACATGCTTGCTTCGCAAAAAGGCATAGACGATCAGAAGCGAGGCAATGATGAAACCGGGAAGATAGCCGGAAATGAACAGCTTGGACGGCGACACGTCCGTCAGCGACGAAAAGATCAGCATCGGCACGCTGGGCGGAATCAGGATGCCCAGGGAAGCGCCGACCGCCACCGTTCCGTAGGTCACGCTCTTGGAATAGCCGCGTTTCAGCATCTGCGGAATGGCAATGGCCCCGATGGCCAGAATGGCGGACATGCTGGCGCCGACGATGGCGGCGATGAACACGCAGGCGACGATGGTCGTGATCGCGATGCCGCCGCGAATGTTGCTGAGCCACTTGTAGGCCAGGTTGTACAGCGCTTCTCCGATTTTTCCTTTTTCGAGAATGGTTCCGATGAGGATGAACAGCGGGATCCCCACAAGAATGAAATCGCCCAGGGACTTGTAAATGACGATCGGCAACTGGTTCAGCGAATCGAAGCCGTCGGCGATCACCAGCGCTCCGATTCCCACGATGCCGAGGCTGAACGCGACGGGCGTACCGGCCAGCAAAATGACGAGAAGCGCCAAGGTCATGAACAGGATGTAGGTCATGCGATCACGCTTCTTTCTTCACCCATAGTACGACCATCTGCCTGACGGCTTCCAGGCCGAGGAGCACGCCGCTGAGCGGCAGGATGGAATACGGGATGAACAATGGAATTTTGAGCAGCGTGGAAGAACGTCTTCCCGTTTCCAGGGCGATGGCGAAATAATCGTATCCGTACTTGATGACGACGGCGGAAAAGGCAAGGATGACAAGCAAATACAGCGCGTTGAGCATCTTCTTCGCCGCCGGTTTCAGGTTGGCGATCAGGAACGTGACCTGGATATGCTCCTTGTACCTCAGGTTGACCGCCATCCCGAGCAGGATGAGGGCCTGCAGTAGATACAGCGAAATTTCATGCACCCAGATCGTCGGCGAATTGAACAAACCCCGGGCGGCGACGTCGTAACAGACGATGATCATCAAAATGAACATGAAAGCCCCGATGATGTATTCGATTACGGTTAGTCCCCGATCCAGGAGCTTCAAGGCGCTCCCTCCCATCGCGTTCTGCTTGGACGACGGAACCGATCGCGCGGAAAGCGGACCGAACGGGAGCGTCGGGCCGGCGACGGCCCGCGCTCCGTTCGGATATGTTTATCGTCATTTTCTTGCCGCGTCGATGGCATCCAGAATTTTTTGCCCGATCTCGCCGGCCGCCGACACGTAGTTGTCGTAAACCGGTTGTACTTTTTCCCGGAACCGCTGACCGTCTTCGGGGCTCACTTCCGTCAGCTTCATACCGAGTTCCTGCACTTGCTTCGTGTACTCCGAGTCGTTCTGTTCGGCGTCCTGGCGCCCCCAGTCGTTGGCGACCTTGGCCGCCTCGATAATCGCCGCGCGGGTGTCGTCCGGCAGTTCGTTCCAGAATTTCGGGCTGGCCGCCAGGATTTGCGTGAGGAACGTGATCCGGAAGTTCGGCCCGCCGGTCATGTCCGTCAGCACTTCATACAGCTTGCGTTCGACGATGGAGCTGACGCCCGTGTGGACGCCGTCGATCGTGCCGCGCTCGAGAGCCTGATACATTTCCGAGGAGCTGATGACGGTCGGGGAAGCGCCGAACGCTTGCGCCGTTTCCGCCGAAGTCTGCCCGAAGGAACGGATCCGCACGCCCCTCAGGTCCTCAGGCTTGGCCACCGTCTTGTTCTTGAAGAAGTAGGTCATCGTTCCGTATTCGGTCCACGAGACGAACTGCAGGCCGTTCTCGTTCATCACCTGCGCGATCAGCTGGCCGAACTCGCCGTCTTCCGCCTTGTTCTTGTGCGCGAAGCTGTCAAAGGCGAACGGCATGCTGATGGCCTTCAGGGCGGGAACGCCGCCGGCCCAGGTATCCGGATTGATAACGCCCATTTCAAGGGAATTGCTGAGCAGCGCGTCCACCATCGTGGAATCGTTGAACAGCTGGCCGGCGGGGTACAGGTCGATCTTCAGCTTCACCGACGTTTCCGCCGTCCGCTTTTCCACTTCCTCCTTGAACATGACCATTACTTTGCCGACCGTTTGCGTTTCCGGCAGGTTGTGCGCCACCCTGATCGTCATTTCCTTCTGGTTCGCCGGTGCGCCGCTTCCTCCGCCGCTGGTTCCTCCGCCGCTCGCACCTCCGCCGCTCGATCCGGAAGAAGCCGTGGGCTGGCTGCCGGAGCTTTGCCCCGAACCCGAAGAACCGCCGCTTTTGTTTCCGCCGCAAGCGGCCAGGAGAGCGGCGACCAACAAGACGACCAACACGGTGATCCAGGTTTTTCTCTTCATCACTTTTAAGCAGCTCCTTTCTATGATGCCGGGATCTTGCTTCCGATCACTTGCCTTTGTACACCGGTTTGCGTTTCTCGGCGAAAGCCTTGCGTCCTTCGATCCGGTCCTCGGTATCCTTGAGCAACCCCCACAGGAACTTCTCCATCTCGATGGCTTGGCCGGCAGGCATGTTCCGGCCCATTTCGCTCAGGAGTTTGGCGGTTCTGACCGCCAGCGGCGCGTTGTCCGCAATCCGCCTGGCGATTCGCTCGGCGGTCTCGCGCAGCTTCGCCGGTTCCGCCACGTCGCTGACAATCCCGTATTGCAGCGCGGTGTTCGCGTCGATGGATTCGCCGGTCAGGATCATTTTCATCGCGATCGCGGACGGAGCCGCCCGGTTCAGGTTCTGGATCCCGCCGACGGCCGGGATGCTGCCGATCTTGACTTCCGGCAGGGCGAACACCGCGTTCGTGGAAGCGATGCGCAAGTCGCAGGCCAACGCCAGTTCAAAACCACCTCCCATCGCGTAGCCGTTGACGACGGCTATGATCGGTTTCCAGATTTGCAGGCTGGCGATATCGATCCCCCGGATGTAGAGACCTTCGTCAATGCTCTCCGAAACAGGCTTGTAGTAGTTTTCCAGAAATCCCCCCAGTGTCGGCAAGGTTCCCTTGATATCGGCCCCGGCGCAAAACGCCTTCTCCCCCGCCCCCGTGATCAGGATCACCCGGACGTCCTTGTCGTCCCGGACTTCCATGAGACGGTTCCGCATTTCGCGGAAACTTTCTATGTCAAGCGCGTTGAGCGCCTGGGGGCGATTGATGGTGATCCACGCGAGATGGTCCTGCTTTTCGTACTCGATGGGCATCAGTGGAACACCCCTTCTTTGCTCAGCTGTTCAAACGTTTCATCATCCATGTCCAGGATGCGCCGGCACACTTCGCGCGTATGTTGTCCGAGAAGCGGCGCCGGGCTGCGCAGGCCGTTTTTCAGATGCGTGAATTTGTAAGGCGGCGCGTCGTAAACCGAGCGGCCCATTTCGGGATGTTCCAGGTACACCCAGTGTTGCCTGGCCAAAAGCTGTTCATCCCGCAGCACTTCCTCCGCGTTCTGGACCACGCCGGCTTTCACCTTGTGCCGCTGGAGGTGCGTGAACAGTTCCCCGGCATCCCACCCGGCCGTAATGGCCGCAATCCGCCGGTCCAGCTCCGCCTCGTGCGCCTTGCGGTTTTTCACGCCGTCGAATCGGGCGTCTTCCAGCGATTCCGGACGGCCGAGAGCTTCCCTGAAGCGCCGCCACTCCTCCTCGCTTTCCACGGCGATCGCGATCCAGCGGTCCTCGCCCCGGCAAGGATAGACGTTGTGGGGCGACGCGTCCGGCGAATGGTTGCCCATCCGTTCCGCGACGCTGCCGTTGTTGGCCGCATCCATCAGCGCCGGTCCAAGCATGTTGACCGTCGATTCGAACTGGGACAGTTCGATGTACTGCCCTTTCCCTGTCTTCCTGCGGTAATGCAGCGCCGCCAGGATGGCGATGGCGCCGTGCAGCGGATTCGGCGCATGGTCGGGGTAGTTCGTCCCGGTCCCGCAGGGCTCCTCGCCGGGATGTCCGGTAAGCGCATACAAACCGCTCAGGGCGCCGATCGTCAAACCGTATCCCTTGTACTGGCTGTGCGGACCGGTGGAGCCCTGCATCGGCATGCTCAGGTAGATGATGTCCGGCTTCAGCTTTCTGGCCTCTTCATACCCGAGCCCGAGCTTGTCCATGACATGCGCCGAAAAATTGTTGACCACCACGTCGCTGCGCCTGATCAGTTCCCTGGCGATTTCGATCCCCTTCGGCGTTTTCAGGTTGAGGGTCATGCCGTATTTGCTGCTGTTGCGGTTGGCATAATACCCGCTGCGTTCGATGCCCGGAACGCCGTCCTTGAACGGATGCATGGAGCGGATGACGTCCAGCCTGCTCCGGCTTTCGATCTTGATCACTTCCGCGCCGTGATCCGCCAGCGGCTTGGTGACAAAAGGACCGGCGCCCACCCAGCTGAAATCGAGCACGCGGATGCCTTCCAGGGGATACATCTCAGATCACCCCCTCCCGCGCGTAACGCTCCAGCTGCTCCGCGGGGATGCCCAGTTCTCCCGCATAGACGGCTTCGTTGTGTTCCCCTGCACGGGGAGCCCGCCGCCTTGCGCCGACGTCGGCGCCGGAAAAGCGGTAGGGCGGGCCGGGATATACGATATCGGTCCCCAGGTCGTCGTGGTAAATGGTCCGGAAAAATTCCCTGGCCTTAAGCTGCGGACTGTTCAGCAGATCGTCCATCGTGTTCAGCGGGCAAATGCTGACGCCGTACTTCTGGCCGTTCTCATACAGCGTCTGCTTGCCGTATTGACGGAAGAACGAGGACGCGATCCGGTTGAACGTCGCGATCGCCTCGGGACGCTTGCGATATTCGTAATCCCGCCAGATCTCCGCTTTCAGCGCTTCGGCCTCCGCGAAGTTTTCCTCGTTCAGCCAGCGGACGAACTCGTCCCAGCAGAGCATCTTGCCGCGCAGGGTGGTCAGGAGATACACGTACCCGTCTTTGGCCGGATAGAGTCCGCTTCCCGCTTCCGGCTGGTGGTTTCCGATCCGCTTGCGCACGACCTTTTCCAGATCGTAATACTGGGCGGCGTTTTCCAGCGTATGGGCCACCGCTTCCTGGATGGAAACGTCGATATATTCCCCTTCCGGGCCGGCCTTGTACAGCGCCATGAGCAGCGCCACCGCCGCGTGGAGCGAACCGATCATGTACGATTGGTTGCCGTAGGCCCGCACCGGGGAGGAATCGGGATGGCCGGCCAGATAGAGCAGTCCGCCCATGGCCATGTTGACCAGATCCGTGGAAACATAGCCGCGGTACGGTCCCGTCCGCCCGAAGGGCGTGATGGACACGATGATTTTCCCGGGGTAGTGCGCAAGTAGCTCCCGCGGGTTCAGCGGGCCGCTTTCGGCCTTCTCCGCCGGAAACGATTCGATGACAGCGTCGGCGGTAGCCAGAAGCCGACGGAAGAGCCCGATCCCTTCCGCCGTGTCCAGATTGAGGGTCACGGACCGTTTGTTCGCGTTGTGGAAGAAATGGACCAGACTTTCCTCCGAACCGTCAGCCCCCTTGTAAAAAGGCCACATTCTCCGTTCCGGACTGCCGCCTGGAGGTTCCACCTTGATCACGTCCGCGCCCAGATCCGCCATCAATTTGCCGGTATAGACGCCCATGGGTCCCGCAAGCTCCAGGATCCGGACGCCAGACAAAAGACCCGTCATGGTTTCATCACCCAAACCGATGCATGCTGCGAAGGATGCGTGCGAATGCTGGCGCAAGGATTATCCGATTTTTTCGAACCAGAAATCCGTGATTTTCCCTTCCCGGTTTTCGGCGAACACCACTTTGACCCGGTCGCCGGCCTTGATTTGCTGGGGCACGTTGTCCGGCGTCCAGTCGACGTTCCGGATGTAGTTCAGGATGGCCGTGTCGGCTCCGTCCAGGAGCACGTAGGCGATGCAGTAGGGCGGCTCGGGAAGTCCCTTGAAGGCCTGGAACACCACCGTGAAGGTCTGCACGGTTCCTTCCCGTCCCACTTCCACCCAATCCGCGGTGTCCTCGAAGCAGCGGTCGCAGTACGACCGCGGAGGAACCAGCACCCGGGAACACTTCGGGCATTTTTTGCCCAGCAGCTTTTTCTCGTTCGCAATGGCCTCGAAGAAGCGTCCAGCCGTTTCGCCGAGCGCATGCTGGTACGTCAGGTCCCATTTTTCCGTCATCGTTTTGAAGTCGCTCATGTCTGACGTTCCTCCTTGATGTGGTGAATCTGTTCCCGAAGGGCTTTCCCGGGTCAATCGGCCTCGACGACCACGGCGCCGAAGAACTGGTGGTCGCCGCCAATGCCGGTCGCCAGCGCCCGCTTCGCCTTTTCCACCTGGTGTTCGCCGGCGCGGCCGGTGACCTGCTGCGCCGCTTCCGCCACCCGGATCATCGCCGTGGCGGCAATCGGGTTGGCGCACAGCACGCCGCCGGAAGGATTGACGGGCATTTCCCCGCCGATGTCGAAATAGCCTTTCTCCAGCAGTCTGTGCGCTTCGCCGTAATCGCAGAGCCCCACATCCTGCACGGCGTGCAGTTCGATGTTGCTGAACGGCGCGTACAGTTCGGCCACGTCGATTTCCTTGCGGGGATTCGTGATGCCGGCGGCTTTGTAGGCCTGCCAGGCGGCGCGGGTGAGCGCGATGGAATCGGCGTGGTCGCCGTGTTCGCTGTCCAGCTTGCGGCCGACGCGGTCGCCCATCCAGTAGGTTTCGGACGAATGTCCGATGCCGCGGATCCAGGCGGGCTTGTTGGGGAACGATTTGACCTTGTCCTTCGCGGCCAGGATCAGCGCGCAGCCGCCGCTCGATTTCGGGCAGCTGTCCAGCAGCTTGATCGGATAGGCGATCATCCGCGATTTCAGCACATCCTCCACCGTCACCGGCTTGCGGATATGGGCGCGGGGATTGAGCATCGCATTGTTGTGGCTCTTCACGGAGACCAGCGCCATGTGTTCCTCCGTCGCCCCGTATTTCTCCATGAAACGTATCGCGCTCATGGCCAGCATGGTGATCGTATTCAGCGGCAGCGCCCGCTCGTAGATCGGATCCCAGATGCGGTTCAGGATCGTCTGGGCGTCGCCCGCCTCGCCGACCCGGTCGGCGCCGATCACCAGCACCGTGTCGAACAGTCCGGACGCGATGTGGTAGAAGGCTGTCTGGACGGCCGACAGGCCGGACACGCCGCCGGTGTTCACCCGCATGCACGGTTTGCCCTGGGCGCCCATGGTATCCGCGATCCACCTCTCGGCGTGCACGGTGCCGATCAGCGCGTCCGGCGCCATCGAGAAGACCACCGCGTCGATCTTGTCGATGGTCGTTTCCGCGTCCTCGAGCACCAGTTTCGTGGTTTCCCGGACCAGATCCTGGAAGGTGTCGTCCCTGTGGCCGCTGTGTTTGGTCTGCCCGATGCCAACGATCGCTACTTCTCTCATGTCTCCCTCCGGCACCCTTTCCCGCTTAGGTATTGTGTTTTCCGTTTCATTCCCCGGACAAGATCACGACCGTGCCGCTTTGCGATGCGAAACCGCTAACGCAGGTGGCCAGTCCCACATCCGCCTTGGGCAGCTGCCGTTCTCCGGCCTGGCCCATCACCTGCAGCGCGGTTTCGGCAATGCGCACCAGGCCGGAGCAGAAGGTCGGATTGGCGCTCAGGGTTCCGCCCGACATATTGACCGGGAGCTTGCCGTCCTTCCAGACCACGCCCTCTTCGATCAGCCTGGCGCTCCCGCCCGCCTCGCAGAAACCCAGCGCTTCATACTGGAGGGCTTCGTTGAAGGTGGAAGTCTCCTGCAGCTCGGCAAAGTCGATCTGTTCCAGCGGCCGGGTGATGCCCGCGTGCTTGTAAGCCTGTCCGGCTGCGATTTCCAGGCTGCGGATCGTGCCCAGGTTCCGTTCGCCGATCCAGAAGGTGTCGGTCGCCCAGCCCATGCCCCTGATCCAGGCCATCGGACCCGCAAAGCGTTTCGCCTGTTCCTCCGAAGCAAGCAGCATCACGCACACGCCGTCGGACAGCGGAGGCAGTTCCGCTTCCTTCAGCGGCCAGGATGCCACCGGCGAAGCCTTCAGCTGCTCAAGGCCGACCCGCTCGCGAAGATGGGCGAGGGGGTTGCTTAGCGCGTTTTCCCGGTTTTTCACGGCGATCTTCAGGATGGAATCGCGTTCGGGACGGTACCTGGCCATGTATGACGCCGCTTCCAGCGCGGCCGCCGTCGCGGTGTTCAGGCCGAACCGCCGGGTGAAATACGGTTCGCACGCCAGCCGGTCGACTTCGCTCATCGGGCTTTCCGAAGTCTTGCTCCAGGACGCGACCAGCGTCAGGCCGTACTGGCCGGACATGATCTGCATCGCCGCGAGCAGAAACGCGTGTTCCGCGCTGCTCGACAGATTGAGCATGTCCCGATTCACCGACCCCGCCGAACCTCCGGTTACCATGCTGGAAATGGCGCGGCCGTCGGTCATGTCGGACGAGGCGATGACCACGTTGTCGATATCGTTCATGGACAGGCCGTTGCGGTCCAGAAACGAACGGATCGTGCGGAAAATGAGTTCCTCCAGCATCACCGTGTCGTACCGCTGTCTGTACGGGGTTTGTTCCACGCCTACCACTGCGACCCGCTGAGACATCTTGCTGCTTCCTCCTTCATGCGCGTTTCCGTGTTTTATTCAGAGCCAAGCTGCCTGCTGATCTCGTCAGCGGTTTCCTTGACCAGCTGGATGTATCGCTCCCTGTTTTCCTTCGCCCGCCTGACCGGCGCGAAGATCGTGATGCCGGCGACCACCTGCTGGCGGTTGTCGCGGATGGGCGCGGCGATGCCCATGATGCCTTCCATGCTCTCTTCGTCGTTGATCGAGTAACCGTTTCGCCGGATGTTTTCCAGTTCCTCAAACAGCTTTTCGGGATCGGTGATGGTCCGCGCCGTAAAGCCCGGCAATCCCTCTTCCTCGATGATGCGCATCTGTTCCTCGCGGGGCAGATGGGCGAGCAGCAGCTTGCCGATGCTGCTGCAGTGCAGGTACCGTCTGGCGCCGACCCGGATGTTGAGCCGGATGGATTCCCTTCCGTCCACTTTGTCGATGTACACCAGCCGGTTTCCGTCCAGGACGCCGAGGTACGTGTCCTCCCCCGTCAGCCGGGACAGCCGTTCAAGTCCGAATCGGGCGCTTTTCTGCACCGTGTGCTCGTTCATGATGACCGCGCTCAGGTTGATCATCGCCGGTCCGATCTTGTACCGCCGGTGTTCTTCCTGGTAGTTCACGATCCGGTGCCTGACCAGTTGCTGCAACACGACAAAAATGCTGCTTTTCGGCGGATTTCCGATCTCCTCCAGGATCGCCCTGAGCGGCAAGCCTTCCGGATATCGGGCCAAAACTTCCAAAATGTTGAAGATGCGCTGGATGGTCATGTGCGAGCTCTTTTCCGTCATCGTCACACCCCGCTTCCAGAGTTCATATATATGAACTTAAGTTTATATGCGTAATCATAAAATTTGCCGATCCCTCGAACGGCCAATCGGTTCAAATATATGAACCTATGTTCTCATATTTGTAATTTGATTCTAATCATACATGACGAATAAACCGTTTTCAATAGGCAATGAAAAAAAGCGGCCCATGACCCGGGTTGCCGATACGAAAAGGGCGCGCCGGCTCTCTGCAAGCGGCGCGTCCGCGGAAATCGAACGTCAACGGGGTTGCCGGTCATTCCATATATTTCCTGAAGGAAATGATGAGTCCGGCCAAAGCGAAAATCATCCCGATCCCGACCAGCGACTGCGGAATGTACATGAGCAGTTGCAGCGAATCATTGGACTTGATGTGAAAATCGTACGAGTCCCGGATGAGAAGATAAAACGCGTAGGCCATGACGACCAGGAACCCGAACGCCAGGACGTAATTGATGAAATCCACGGCTTTTTTGGTCATGCGGGGAAAGAACTTGTACAGCACGTCGATCGTGATGTGGCCTTTCTCCGCGATGGTGGGGGCCATGCCGTAAACAATCACGCCCGCGAACATATAGGTGATGTAATCGAAAAGATACGGGATCATGTAGTCAAACAGCGCCCTCGTGATGGTGTTCACCAACAGCAGGACGATCATCAGCATCATGAGCACAATCGACAGCCATCTGGGAAAATCGATAAAAATCCTGGTAACCCAGGATCTGTTCATGCCGCGCACCCCCTTGCACCGCGTTTTACAGGAGGAACACCAGGTCCTCGTAGATCATGAGAACGGCGATCAGCACCAGATACAACACCACGTATTGCCAGATCCCGCGGCTGATTTTCCCGAAATCCTCGCCGGTGATGGACTGGGTCGTGTATAGATTCAATCCCACGGGGGGCGTCATGAGGCCGATTTCCACCAGCACGATCAGCACGATCCCGAACCAGATGGGGTCGTATCCGAGCTGACCGATGATCGGGAAAATGAACGGCAGCGTCAGAATCATGATGGACAGGCTGTCCATGATGGTGCCGAGCAACAGGTACATTACGCAGATCAAGCCGAAGATGACGATGGGATTGTCATGGATGCCCATGACAAAGTTGACCAGCTTCAGCGACAACCCCTGCAGCGCCAGGGCGTTGCCCATGAGCGTCGCGCCCACGACGATGAACAGGATCATGACGGTGGTCTTCAGCGTGCCGTTCAGGCATGCCGCGAGGGTCCGGAAATCAAGTTCCTTGTGGATCACCCTGGACAGCATGGCCAGCGCCGCGCCGACCGCTCCGGCTTCCGTCGGCGACACGAAGCCGGAAAAGATGATCGCCAGCACGACCGCGATCATGACCGGAATTTCGAGACTGCTGATCATCACCCGGGCGCTTGGCCGTTCCGAGCCTTCCACATGTTTCGGCTTGGGCGATGTCACCGCGATAAACACCGCGAAAATGACCACGAGGATGAGAGCGGGAACGACGCCCGCGCGGAACAGTGAAACGATGGGCGTGTTGGTCAGGGAACCGTAAACGATCAGCGCGATGCTGGGAGGCATCAGAATCCCGAGCGGCCCTGCGGCGACCAGCAGCCCGAGCGATAGGGGACGGGTGTATCCGTACCGCTGGAATTCCGGCCAGGCGGACTTCGTCACGGTCGCGCCCACCGCGGTGCTGGAACCGGCCACCGCGGAAATGGCGGCGGCGGAAAACAGCGCGGCGTACAGCGGTCCGCCCCTGACGCGCCTCATCCACCAGGCCAGGCTGTCGAACAGGTTGCGCGTCGCCTTGGAACCGCTTAAAAATTCCCCCATCAGGATAAACATGGGCAACGTCGTCAGCGTGACGTTGTTCAGGGTCGTCCACATTGTCTGTCCCACGAACAGGAATCCGGACTCGCCATAGACCACGAGATATCCCGTCAGCCCGGCCAGCCCGAGGGCCACGCCGACCCAGGTGCCCGAAGCCAAAAACAAAAAAGTCAGGATCAACACGATGATGCCAATCACATTTTCCCCTCCGTCCCGAACCGCATGACAACCGCCCAAATATATTCATTACGGATGCAAGGAACCCGGGGATGAAAGGCCCCCCGGGTTCCTCGGGACCGTGCGGGCAAGGTCACTGCAGAAGCAGCTGCAGCAGTTGCTTGTTCAGGTCGCCTTTTTCTCCCCACACTTTCCAGACTTCCTGCGCCGCCGCCATAATCGCGCTTTCCAGTTTCGGAGGCAGGTTGTGAACGACCATGCCTTCCTTTTGTCCCTGTTCCTGCAGGCTGGCCTCCATGGAGGCCGCCCGCTGCCAGTTTTCCTCCTGAAGCTTCTGCGCTTCCTGGACGAGCACTTCCTGGACATCCTGCGGCAAGCTTTCAAAGTGTTTTTTGTTCACAAGCAGGAAGCCGGGCGACCGGAGAGCGTTCCAGGCATACATGTGCGGCGCGAATTCGAAGAGCCGCTGGCCGACAAGGTACGGCGATCCCATGATGACGCCGTCGATCTGGTTGCTGCCCAGCGCCGTGGGCACGTCGCCGGGAGGAATGGTGGTCGGAGTGCCGCCGAGCTTCTCGATGAAGAGCGCGTCGGTTCCGCCCAGCGTCCGGATGCGCATCCCGTTCAGGGCTTGTTCGCTGTCGGCGAGTTCCTTCGTCACGAGCAGCTGCAGCGGAGTGGGCACGAGCACCGCCAGCAGTTTGGAGTTCGTGTCCTTTTCCAGCTGCTCCCGGATGAGGGGAAGGCTCTTCTCATGGACTTCCGCCAGCAGGTCGTAGTCTCCCGCGACCATGGGCAGCATGAGAAAATCGATATAGGGGAACCGGCCCGAGACATAGGAGCTCAGCATCTCGACCATCTGCACGCTCGAACCCGCACTGATGGCGGCGGGCACGGCGTCGTTGTTGATCCCCAGCCCGTTCGCGGGATAGAACTCGATTTTAAGCTGGCCGTTCGAGCCCGCGCTCACGTTGTCGGCAAACTGCTGCAGAAGACCGTTCCACCAGAAGTCCGCCGTCTGGTCCCCCTGCATTTTCCAGACGGTGGCGCTTGTCTGGCCGCCGCCTCCGCCCGTCTGCGATCCCTGCTGACCGCCGTCGGAGGAGCCGCCTCCGCCTTGCTGGGATTTGCCGCAGGCCGCCATAACAGCCGCCACAACCAGGATGAGCCCGATCATCAACCACTTTTTCTTCAGCATCGCTTTCAACCCTCTTTTTTTTTGTTAATTGGTGGTCGCTTCCTTAAAGCTCATTCCTTTGTAAAGCTTTTTTTCCACTTGTTCTTCCAGCGCTTTGAGCTCCGATGCCGCTTCCAGCACTTCGGCCGCGCGCGCGGCCGGCACCGCCACGATTCCCGTGGCGTCGGCAACGATCAGATCCCCCGGTCTGATCTGGATGTCGCGGATTTCCACGGGGATGTTGATCCCCGCCGTTTCCAGGTGGAGGTGGCTCTTGACCGGCGAGGTTCCGCTGCAGTGCACCGGAAAGCCCAATTCGACGATCTCGTTGGCGTCGCGTACGCTTCCGTCGACCACCCAGCCCTGGATCCCCCGAATTTTCGACCTTAGCGCGAGCAGCGCTCCCCCCGTGCAAACGTCCGGTTTGCCGCCGGCGTCGATCACGATCACATCGTCTTCGGATGCCAGTTCATCGATCACTTCGGCGTGTTTGGTCAGGTTTTCCGGGCTTCTGGATTGCACCCGCACCTGTTTGATGGTTACCGCCCACCCCATGAACCGGGAGTGGGAGACGGACAGGGGCCTCAGGCCGTGGATGACGCCGCTCTGAATCCCCAGCCTTTCCATCACATCCGAGACGTGACCGGTGGACAAGCCCCGGTATTTGAGCAGGATGCCCTTTTTGTCGAACGGCAATGACGATCCACTCCAATGACGTATACTGCTGCGTTGTGTCAAGAACTATACCTTCACTTCATCGGCCGCAGCGAATTGGCGCCGGGAACTTTCACTCTGACCCTGTAGAGGGTGGTGCTGGCGGTCATGTACAGGGTGCGGAAATCGTCGTCGCCCCAGGTGAAATTCGCCGTATTTTCGGGCATCTTCAGAATGCCCAGGTACTTGCCGGTCTTGTCGTAGATGTGAAGGCCTCCCTGGGCCGTGCAGTAGACATTGTCATGGATGTCCACCTTGAGTCCGTCGGGAACTCCGGGACCTTCCCCCTTCGTCTCCGCAAACACCCGGCTGTTCTCCAGCGTGCCGTCCGGCTTCACGTCGAACACCCGGATGTGGAACCGCGGGGAGTCGTTGACATACAGCAATTTTTCGTCCGTGGAGAAGCACAGGCCGTTCGGGTCTCCAAAGTCGTCCGCAAGGAGGATCAGCCGGCCCCTGTCCGGCTCCAGGCGGTAGACGCCCTGGAAGCTCAGCTGCTGCTCCCTGAACAGTCCGACCCGCGCGGCGTTTTTCCCGTTCCGCCCGAACCTGGGGTCCGTGAAGTAGATGCTGCCGTCGCTTTTGACCACCAGGTCGTTGGGGCTGTTCAGTTCCTTGCCGTCGTAGTGCGAAGCCAGCACCTCGCGGCCCGTTCCGTCGGCGTTTCTTCTGCTCACGACGCTGGTGACGTGTTCGCAGGACACCAGGCGGCCTTCCAGGTCCCAGGTGTTGCCGTTGGATTTGTTGCTGCCATCCACCAGCACCGTAAGGCCGGTTTTTTCGCTCCAGCGGTAGATTTTGCTTGCGGGAATGTCGCTGAAGGTCAGATGCTTTTCCTTCGAGTGCCAGGCCGGTCCTTCGATGAATTGGAAACCGGTCTCGAGAATTTCGATTTCCTCGCCGGGATCGAAAATGTCGAAGATCCTGTCGTCGAACACTTCCAGCTGCAGTTTGATTTTTTCGGCCATATCCGGGTCCCTCCTGTTCCGTCCGTCATTTCGCGAGATGCTCTTCCAGCGTCAGGCACGCTTCCCGGTAAGCGGTCAGTCCTCCCACGGTCATCGTCTGGGCTACCGTGGCGAACAGTTCCTCTTTCGTCGCCCCGTGGGCGATGGCCAGTTCCGCATGCGTCTTGATGCCGGGCGAATACCGGAGCACGGCGCACATGGCCACCATCATCAATTCCTTGTACTTTCTCGGGATGGTCTGATCTTCGTTCAGGTAGTTTCGCCAAGGTTCGACTTTTTCGCTCAGCTCCGGCCACAGTTCCGCCATGAGGGCCCAGTGCCGCGGAAGATTGCTGCTCATGTAGCCATACCTCCCCAAGTGTTTGAGCGTGAATGCGCATTCACGTTTTCATCATAGCAATTCCCCGTTCCGGCGAGGATCAAATCTTCGTCTTCCTCCACAACCGGCAGTTGTAGCAAGAAATTGGATTTTTCAAGGTGCGCCGTCGCCAGAGCCGCCAAAGCCCTTGACGTCAGAGTCCTTTCAGCTCGCGAACCCGGCCCTGGAACGCCCTGAGGATCATCTCCTGGTCGAGGCCCGCCATAAACACCTTGACGCCCATCCTCTGCAACTCGAGAAGCCTTTCTCTGCCGCCCACCATCACCACCGGCTGTTTTCCGGCTTCCAGCGCCTTGCGGACGATCAGATTTTCCATTTCAATGACCTTCGGATGGTTGAGCTGGCCCGGGACGCCGGCCGACTGGGAAATGTCCGCCTTGCCCGTGGACACGGCGTCGATTCCCTCCAGGGACAGGATCTCGTTGATGCAGTCCGCGGCCTTCACGTCCTCGATCTGGATCGCCAGCGTCACCAGGTCGTTGGCGGTCTCCAGGTATTCGGTGAAGGAAGAGGCGCCCGACAGACCCACGCACCGTGCGACCGGAAGCATCCCGCGGGCACCCAGCGGATAATATTTCACCAGTTCAACGGCCCGCCTTGCCCGTTCCGGCGTGTTGACGCCGGGAACCACAATGCCCGTCACGCCGAAATCGAGAAGCCGCGTCACGTCGTCCAGGCTCGAAACCCGCACATGGACGGGCAGATCGAGCAGCGTCGCCGTCCGGATGCAATGGGCCAGATCCGCGTAGCTGATCAGGGAGTGTTCCAAATCGATGCGGATAAAATCGAACCCCGCCTTTTTGGCCAGTTCGATGATCGCCGGATCTCCCGACGACACGTACAGACCCAGCACGGGTCCTTCCCGCCGAAGCAGTTCGCTGAAACTTGTCATACCGGCTTTGCCTCCGTTTTTGATTCCATCATTAGCACAATCCCGGCCCCCCTTAAATCAACTTTTTTTCAACGGCCGACAACCCCGGGTTGTCGCTCGGGAGGCGCTCCGCCGAAGCCGGTCTTTTCAAAAGGAGGGAAAAAACCTATTATTATAAGTAATGGCATCGTACATGCAGTCCGCGGAACGGACCGGAAAGAATCGTGACGGGCGCGCCGGCTTCGGTCTATGGGTTCCCGATTTTTTTATCTTCGCAGTTGCCGCGAGGTCTTATACATTACCGCAGGAAAGAGGGGGAATAACCGGTGACGCTGATCCAGCTGTATTATTTTCTTCAGGTTTGCAAATATGGCAGCTACTCCAAAACGGCCGAAAACATTCACGTCACCCAGCAGGCCTTGAGCAAATCCATCGCCGCCCTGGAAAGGGAATTCGACCTGCCCCTGTTCGAACGAACTGTAAGCGGAATAACTCCCACAAAATACGGAATGTTCCTTTATCACCACAGCAAGGAAATCGTGGAGAAACTGGACTTCATGCAGGCCGAGCTGGCCAGGATGCGCGATCAAAACATCAGCGTCATCAACCTTTGCATTGCGCAAGGCATCGCCTATTTCCTGCCGTCCAACATTTTTCTCGAATTCCAGCAGCTGCATCCGAACATCCGGCTCAACATCACGGAAGACACCAGCGACGCCTGCGAAAGGAAAGTGCTGGACGGCGAGGTCGACGCGGCCATCTCGATCGGTCCCTTCGACGAATCGAAGCTCCATCTGATGCCGCTCACCAGTTTCAACATGCTGGCGATCGTCAATGTCAACAATCCGCTGTCCCGGAAAAGAGAAATCACCTTCGAGGATCTCAAGGGCCAAACGCTGATCAGCATCCGCAACAAGACCTACACCCATCTGGTGGAACAGTGCAAAACCGCCGGTTTCGTGCCCGAAATCATTTTTTCTTCCTACGAACCGATCGTCATTTACAAGATGTGCTGCGAAAACAATTACGTCGGCTTCGGGGCCGAACCGATCCTGCGCAACCTTACGCCGCATCCGCAGGTGCGGCTGATTCCGTTCAAGGACAACATGTACAAACGGGAAATCTGCCTGGCGGTCAAAAACGGTGAAACGAAATCCAAGGCGCTGCGCATCCTGAGCAAATTCCTGAGCCACCGCCAATCCCCCCAGGCCGCCCCGGCCTGATCCAGAAACAGAACAGCCCCGCTTCCTGCGGGGCTGTTCATTCATTATCCGATTGAGCCTTCCATCTCGAACTTGATGAGGCGGTTGAGCTCGACGGCGTACTCCATCGGCAGTTCCTTGGTGAACGGCTCGATGAAGCCCATGACGATCATCTGCGTCGCTTCGTTTTCCGGAATGCCGCGGCTCATCAGGTAGAAAAGCTGGTCTTCGGACACCTTGGAGACGGTCGCCTCGTGCTCCAGCGTGATGTCGTCGTTGTAGATCTCGTTGTACGGGATCGTGTCGGACGACGACTGGTTGTCGAGGAT
>NICF_comb_assmDRAFT_10000994_pt1 | contig 22897 bp, 17 predicted proteins | sample NewIslPassag4_SG_FD_11279 | JGI IMG/M metagenome (IMG submission 11279) | reverse complement strand
ACTGTTCTGGAAACCGTCATACCGGCCTGCGTGCGTAACCAGGCCGGCACACGCCTGGTTCCCCATTATCGCCTGGCTGGCCCCGTCGATGCATTTCCATCACTCACGGAGAAGCAGGCGAGGGTGGTGGCTGTTCTTTTGCAGGCATCCGAGCACCGGCTTCCGCGCGACGAACTCACCCGAAACGCTGGCTGTACCGCGGCCGTACTCGACAATCTTGTCAAACGTGGAATCCTGGTCAAGGAAATGGCAAGGGTTCGGCACAGCGAGCCGGTTGCCGCAACTCTTCCACGGCAAGACAGGTTAGTTCTCAACCAGCAGCAACGACAGGCGCTGGAAATCATCCTCCAAGCAGTGCGATGCGAGGAATATCGGGGTTTTCTTATATACGGCGTGACGGGCAGCGGCAAGACCGAAGTTTACATCCAGGCCATTGAGCACGTAGTGAAGCGGGGAAAGCAGGCCATTGTCCTTGTCCCCGAAATCAGTCTCACTCCGCAGACCGTTGAACGCTTCCGCAGCCGATTTGACCATGTCGCTGTTCTCCACAGTCATCTCACGGATGCCGAGCGGGCCGCCCAATGGGACTGGATCGCTTCCGGGCAGGTGCAGGTGGTCGTGGGTGCCCGAAGTGCCGTTTTTGCCCCTACGCCCAGGCTGGGGCTTATCGTGATGGATGAAGAGCATGAAACATCCTTTAAGCAGGAAGCCGCTCCCCGATATCACGCACGCGATGTGGCTCTCCACCGTGCCCAACTCGAACGCATTCCCCTCGTTCTGGGGTCGGCAACACCGTCGTTGGAAAGCTGGTATCGCGCCCAGCAAGGCGAGTTCATGCTGATTCGCTTGCCTGAGCGCATTGGTGGCCGAACGCTGCCGGCCGTCAAGCCAATCGATCTCCGTCAACCCAAGCACGGCCGGGTAAGCCGGGGTGTGATCACCCGACAACTTCACGCGGCTATCCACGAAGCCCTGGAAAACGGCGGGCAGGTGATTCTGCTGCTCAATCGCCGGGGGTTCGCAACGCATGTGCAGTGTTCGGCCTGCGGTTACGTGCTGATGTGCCCCGACTGCGAGATTGCCTTGACGCACCACCGGAGCTTCGGCAAAGTCCTGTGCCACTATTGCGGTCATGAGGCCCCTTCTCCAAAAAGCTGCCCTGAATGCCAGTCGGTGGCAATCCGGTTTAGCGGAGTCGGGACGGAACGACTCGAGGCCGAGGTCAAGGCCCGGTTCCCTGAGGCCACATGCTTGCGGATGGACACCGATTCAATGCGGAGCCGGGAGGCCTACGAGCGGGCATTCCGGCTCTTCCGCGAGGGCAAGATTCAAATCCTCTTGGGAACTCAGATGATTGCTAAAGGCCTGGACTTTCCTAACGTAACACTTGTGGGTGTGGTCAACGCCGACACGGCCCTCCACTTTCCAGACTTTCGGGCAGCGGAGCGTACGTTTCAATTGGTGACACAGGTGGCAGGCCGGACCGGTCGGGGACCGCATGGAGGTCTCGTGCTGGTTCAAACTTTCAGTCCCGAACATTTTGCCATCCAATCGGCGGTGCGGCACGACTTCGAGGGTTTTGCTGCGCAGGAACTGCCAATCCGAACGGCGTTCGGTTATCCGCCGATCACCAGGTTGGTTCGATTGGTCATCTCGGCTGAAAAAGAAGAGGAGGCAGCTGGCTGGGCGGAGCGAGTAGCCCGGGCGATCTCGGAGGCCCTCTCCCAAACGGGCCGTCCCGATGCCGTCCGACTGGTCGGTCCTGCGCCCGCTCCTCTCATGAAATTGCGGGGAAAATACCGTTATCATATTCAAATTCTGGGTAAAGACGAGAATCTCGTCCGCGCACTTGTCCGCTGTGGCCTTCAGTCGCTCGAGGACGCACGCCACGTGAGCTACGTCGTGGACGTGGACCCTGTGGATATGCTGTAAGGGGTGGCAAAATGACCTAAAAAGAGTGATCTAAAAGCGATTTATCATGGCCGACGTGTCGTCGAGAGCAAAAATTCTCGTGTTTTCTGTTTGTTGCGGATTGACTAAGATAAAAGCGTAGAATAGGTAAACCATGTTCCCTCTGTAGCAGCAATGGCCTCTTCCGTCAATTCACCGCGAATTCCTCAACGGCGTCTCAACAGGGCCCTCGTGGAAACCAGCCTCGAGGTCAAATGCCTTTTCTTGTTTGGCGTTTTCCTGGTGCTGGTCATTGCTGTGAGTGTGCTTCTATACTGGCGGGTCACGGGAGAGGTGGTCACCCGCCAGAACCCGGATACCGCTCGCCTGCTTGCCGATCAGGTGATGCTGACCAAGCACTACGCCGCCATGGAGCCAAACAAAGATTTTGTGGATTACTTGACAGAAGTGATCCGCAGTCGGACCCAACACGGATATCAATGGCGATTTGTCCAGCCGTCAGGTCGGCCCGTGCGCCCCTCCCAGGATGTGGGACCTCCGGCCGACGCAATGGAAGCCGAACTCGTGCAGCGATTCATGCAGATGTCACCGGAAGAACGCGCCCAGAGTGAGACGCCCCTGTACGCGGAACGCCTTGTTGATCAGGGGAGAACGTATCAATATTACCAACCGATCTGGGCGGAACAGTCCTGCGTGGCCTGCCATCTCGCACTGGAAGGAGCCGGATATAATCCTGCCGCCAATGTAGGGATGGGAAGTCCCCTGCGCGAAGGGGACCTTATGGCGGTGCTTCAGGTGACCATCCCCAACGGGCCCACCCAGGCGCCATCATGAAGTACTGGAGCATGCTTCTCGCGGTGGCTATTGTCACGGCCTTTCTCGCAATGATCGCGTTCTATGTGACCATACGGTACGTGATCATCCGGCCGTTGCGGCATTTGCGGGCGGTCAGCGAAGCGATCACCCAAGGCAATACCGCTTTGCGTGCCCATATCCACACACGCGACGAATTTGAGCTGCTAGCCAATGCGTTCAATCGCATGCTCAGCCACCTTGTGGCCGTCCAGGATGAACTGCGGCAGGTAAACGCTGAGTTGGATGCCAAGCTGGACGAAGTGGCCCAGCTCAACATGCAGCTCTACGAGCTGAACAGAATTAAAAGCGATTTCATGGCCACCATGAGCCACGAACTGCGAACACCGCTCAATAGCATCCTGGGATTCAGCGAGGTGCTGGCCTCAATTGATTCACTGGACGAAAAGCAGCGCCGGTACGTCCAGAATATTCAAAAATCGGGGCGAATCCTCCTGGATATGATCAATAACGTTCTCGATTTGGCGAAGATGGAAGCCGGCCGAATGGAAATCACGCCTACCGAGTTTTCCATCGAGCAGGTTGTGCACGCCCAGTGTGATATGGCCCGGCCGCTCTCTGAAAAGAAAAACCTTCAGCTTACCGTGGACGTCCCTCCCAATCTTCCTCCCATGTTTCAGGACCAGAACCGGGTGGCACAAATCCTCAATAACTTGCTGTCCAACGCGATTAAGTTCACACCGGAAGGCGGCGCCGTTCGGGTTTCCGTTCGCCGGGATACCAACGGGGATCTGATTCTCCGCGTCGCAGACACCGGCGTCGGGATTGCCGAAGAAGATAAACAAATTATCTTTGAGAAATTTCGTCAGGGGCGGACGGCCATGCCCGATGGAGACCCGCTGAAGCGTGAATACCCCGGCTCCGGCTTGGGATTGAGCATTGTGAAAGAGTTGTGCCGTCTTTTGGGCGGTGAGGTCTCTGTGGAAAGTGAACTGGGAAGAGGGAGTGTCTTTACCGTCCGTCTGCCCTGGAGGCTTTCTCCCCAGCAACAAGAGGATTCTGGACTGGGGCTTCGGCTCTCCGATTTTGAGAAAATGCGATTCGATCGCGCCAGATCAGTTCGTCGCGCCCAATCAGCGCCCGCCGATAGTCGAGCGGGTTGAAAGAATCGCATAAAGCCGTCCGGTGCGTCGAGGTTGACTTCGAAGTCCTCGGAGTTCGCAGGTCCTCATGCGGCACTGCCCAATTGTTCGATGCGCCACGAGGGAGCAAGAGTTGATGTGCGCCAGTACGCGTGATGGGCAACTCGGTGGTCCGCAGATGTCATCCCATTCAACTCGCCCGTCATCGGTTCGTGAAGAAAAATGAGCACCCCGCGATCAGGCAAAACTCCCGCCCACTAACCGACTTCCGGAAGTTCTCCTGTTTACCGATGGTGCGTGCAGCGGCAATCCGGGTCCGGGAGGCTGGGCGTTTATCCTACGACATCCCGCGTCAGGGAAAGAGCTGATCAATTCGGGAGCAGAGGCCAGCACGACAAACAATCGAATGGAGTTGATGGCCGTCATCAAGGGCCTGGAGGCGCTCCGCAAACCCAGCCGTGTCCGTTTGATTTCCGACAGCGTTTATGTGGGAAAAGGACTTACGGAATGGCTGCCCAGATGGAAAGCCAAAGGGTGGAAACGTTCTGGAAACGAGGCCGTCAAGAACGAAGATCTTTGGCGGCGGCTCGATGAGCTTCTTTCCATTCATGAAGTGGAGTTTCAGCACATTCCAGGCCACACGGGCCACAAGGAAAACGAGTTGTGCGACCGCCTGGCAGTCCAGGCCTATCAAGGGCTTGTTCAATCGCAGAAAGGCACGGCAGGAGCCAGCCAACCCAGTTGCCCCGGCTGAGTGTTCTGGTCGGGCAACGATCACCAAGGGGGCGCAACGTCGTAACTGAACGTCGGTTAACCCACGTCAGCCAGGGCCATACTCTTGCCGTATCGGGCCAGCACCAGGCGGCGCAAGCGGCAATGCTCGGGGCGGGCCAGGCCTGGGTCCCCTGCTATCAATTCCCAGGCGTCCTGACGAGCCAGTTCCACAACCTCTCGATCGCGAACTAGGTCTGCGATGCGAAACGGCGGCAGCCCGTGTTGCCGCGTGCCCAGAATTTCTCCAGGTCCCCGCAGGAGAAAGTCGATTTCCGCCAGTTCAAACCCGTTGGCCGTGCGACAGAACGCTTCCAATCGCTGTTTAGTCTCGGGGGCTGTGGAATCCGAGAACACGCAGCAGTAGCCTGGCACTGGCCCGCGGCTTACCCTTCCCCGCAGTTGATGGAGTTGGGCCAGGCCGAATCGCTCACCGTTCTCAATCGTCATCAGCGTCGCGTTAGGGACGTCGATGCCGACTTCGATTACAGCGGTAGAAACCAGCACGTCGATCTCACCGCGTCGAAAGCGAGCCATCACCTCCTCTTTTTCTTCACTGCTCATCCGGCCATGAATGGCCGCCAGCCGAAATCCCGCCAGTTCTCCCTGATTGAGTTCGCGAAACGTCCCCTCGACGCTTTTCACTTCAGCCTCTTCATCTTCCTCCACAAGGGGCACAACCACATATCCCTGCCGTCCCTCCTGCAATTTGCGGCGAAAGAACGCCCACCACTGGCCCCGTTGTTCGGAGTTGGCAAGAAATGTTCGCACTGGCTTCCGGCCCGGCGGGGCCTCATCCAGAACGGTCACGTCCAGATCTCCAAAAAGAGTCATCGCGATCGTGCGGGGAATTGGTGTGGCAGTCATCACAAGGTAGTGGGGTTCTTCCCCCGCCCCCTTCAGAGCGGCACGCTGCCGAACCCCAAATTTGTGCTGTTCATCAATCACGACAAGGCCCAGCCGATGAAACTTGACTTCATCCTGAATAATGGCCTGAGTTCCCACCACCAAGTCGAGAGCCCCCTCGGCAATTCGTTCGAGAATGCTGGTCCTCTCCGCAGGGGGCAATCCGCCTACGAGAAGTGCCCGGCGAACACGGCTGGCAGCCAGCAATTCGTCGATGGTCTGGAAGTGCTGACGGGCTAGAATTTCCGTCGGGGCCATGAGCACCGCCTGATATCCGCACGCCACTGCCAGTAACATCGCATAAAGCGCCACGACTGTCTTGCCGCTTCCCACATCACCCTGCAGAAGTCGGTTCATGGGGACGGGCCGCGCCATATCAGCGGCAATTTCCGCCACGGCACGATCCTGGGCCTTTGTGAGGGGAAATTTAAACAGCCGGCGAATGCGAGCGTCGATCTTGGGAGTTAGCTGCAGAACAGGTGCCTTTTTCAAAGTGATCTGCTGATACCGCTTTATGCCCAGGGCCAATTGGAGAATCAACAACTCCTCATAAATGAATCGTCGTCGCGCCTCCTCCAGGCGGTTTCGATCGGTCGGAAAGTGGATCTGCTCGACAGCCTCCTGGATCGGTAGCAGGTGTCGCTTGGCAAGCAGTTGAGGGGGCAAGGCCTCTTCCAGATAGGATGTATAGGTAGCCACGGCATGTTCCATGATCCGTCGCATCTGCCACTGGGCGAGCCCTTCTGTCAGCGGATACACCGGCAAAGGAGCAACCTGCGGTCGTTCCGCTTCCCCAAGTACAATCACCCGAGGATGAGCTATTTCCCAGAACAGGCCATTTCGACGCGGGCGGCCAGAGAGCATCACCCGCTGTCCTACGCGAAACAGATCACGCCGATAGGGCTGTTGAAACCATAGCGCACGGACATAACCGTCCTCGCAGGCCACCGCCATTCCTACAACGGTTTGCCCACTCCGGCTCACATGGCTGTCAATGTCTTCAATAACTCCGATGACAGACTGGAGTTTGCCCTCTTCCAGCTCCGATACTCTGCGGATGTCACTAATATCCTCGTAGCTGCGTGGGAAGAAAAAGAGCAGATCGGCCACCGTCTCCACGCCCAGCCGTCGCAAAAGCTCAGCCCGGTGTGGGCCGACCCCTTTGACATATTGCACCGGCTGGTGGAGGGGACTCTCCTCTGCCGGGGACGATGACCGGCGAACGCTGGGCAGTTCATTTCCCATGCGATTGACTATCTTCCGCAATCTCCCATTCGGTCGGGCTGACCCTCCGCACACGGCGATACAGACTATCGCGTTCGACAGGTTCTCGCCCAGCTTCCCGGATCAGTCCGCACAGTTCCCCTACACTGAGAGCCTCTGGCGATTCCGCCCCCGCATCGTGATAGATCGTCTCGTACCGCACAGTCCCGTCGAGGTCGTTCGCCCCATAAGCGAGCGCCGTCTGTGCCAGTCCAACCCCCAACGCAATCCAGTACGCCTTAATGTGCGGGAAATTATCCAGAAAGAGCCTTGCCACCGCAAGGGTCCGCAAACAGTCGAAGGCAGAGGGTTTGGGGAGATGACTGAGGGCCGTCCCCTGAGGATGAAACGGAAGAGGGATGAACACCTGGAACCCCCCTGTTTCGTCCTGTAGTTCCCGCAACCGCAACATATGATCGACGCGGTGCTCGGGTGCCTCAATATGGCCAAACAGCATTGTTGCGTTGGTCTTCAGTCCCATCCGGTGGGCTATTCGATGGACGTTCAGCCAAGTTTCGCCATCGGCTTTGCCAGCGGAAATTTTCTGACGGACCTGAGGATGGAAAATCTCCGCACCGCCGCCGGGAAGACTTCCCAAGCCCGCCTCGAGAAGGCGTTCCAAGACCTTTTCAACAGACAATCCAGAAATTCGACAGAACCAGGCGATCTCCACCGCGGTCCAGGCTTTGAGGTGAAGTCGCGGGAAATGGCTGTGAATGAGACGCAGAATTTCCACGTACCATTCAAACGGCTTGTCGCCCGGCAAGCCACCCACGATGTGGATTTCAGTGCAGCCCGATCGATCGGCTTCCTCCGCACGCTTGAGAATTTGATCCTCCGTCATGTAGTAGGCGTCGGGTTCTTTTCCCGTTCGATAGAATGCACATAATTTGCAGCGATAAACGCAAACATTCGTGGGATTGAGATGCATATTCAGATTATAAAAAACATTTCGTCCGTGCCGCTTCAAGCATACTTCCTCGGCAAGTCGGCCTAGCTCATGAAGCGGGACCTCCGGCTGAAACAGGAACACCCCATCTTCAACGGACAATCGCTTGCCCGTTGATACCTTGCTCTGGATTTCCTCCAATCTCTTTCGAATGGAAGAAGGTGTGGTGAGGGTTGCGATGCTCATGGCCAGATTTCCATATTAAAATGCACAAAGTGTTGTCACAGGATCCAAATATCGCAGACGCCGACGGCAAACAGTCCCAAACTGACGACTGCGTTCACATGGAAAAAGGCCTCATTGACGCGGCTGAGGTCCGTCGGGCGCACGATCAGATGCTCATAAATCAACAGTCCCGCAATCCCAATGATACCTGCATAATACGCAGTTCCTAATCGGGAATAAACTAATGGTAAACAGGACAGCACAATCACCATCCCTGCATGAAGAATCGCCGCACACCGCAGGGCCATGGGCACTCCCAGCCATGCCGGCAGGCTTTTTAGCCCGGCCTGACGATCAAACTCATAATCCTGACATGCATAAATCATATCGAACCCCGCTACCCAAAGAATGACTGCCCCGGCAAGCACAAAAGGAGGCCAGGCGAAGTTTCCCGTGATCGCCACCCAGGCCGCCACCGGGGCCAGGGCGAGGGCCGTCCCGAGCCAAAAATGAGAGAGCCACGTGAATCGTTTGGCGTAGCTGTATCCCAGGAGAAACAGTAAAACCGGCCCTGCTCCCAAAACCGGCCAGATGTTCGGGAGAAACAACAGAGTCGAAACAACGAACCCCAAGCCACAGATTACAGTGAACAAGACCACCTGGGATACCGTGAGAATCCCCCGCGGCAGGTGCCTCATTGCCGTCCGCGGATTCCGGGCATCAATTTCCCGATCCACCAGGCGATTGAACGCCATCGCTGTGCTTCTGGCAAACACCATGCAAAGGAGAAATCCTGCCAGATCGCGGAGTCGAAAAGGTGTCTCTGCCCACGCCATGGCCGCCGAAAGCGCTGCGAATGGCAGCGCAAAAAGCGTATGGCTGAACCGGATCAGTTCGAGGTAATGACGAATGGTGATGAAAACTCCTGGGAGTTTACGCTCCATGCCGAATTCTGCCGATTGCAGGACCTTCTTTCCTTCCGCGACAGTTGGAAGTCATCAGACCGCACGCAATACCAAGTCGCTGATTTCACCCCGTCAACCTTACGTTCCCCACCGACGAATCAGTTCATTTTCAATACCAAGCTGGTCGATAATTCGGGCCACGATAAAATCGACCAAGTCCCGTACCGTCACCACCCCGTGATAAAAAGCGGGCATCGCCGGGAGGACCACAGCACCAGCTTCGGCCGCCAGCGCCATATTTCGTAGATGAATGAGTGACAAGGGGGTCTCGCGCGGGACCAAGATGAGCTTACGTCGTTCTTTAAGGTGCACTTCAGCGGCGCGGTGGATCAGGTTAGTACCTCCCCCATGGACGATCGTGCTCAGGGTGCTCATGGAGCAGGGACAGATTACCATTCCATGTGTGGGAAATGACCCGCTCGCAATAGGGGCTGTCAAGCGTTTATAGTGATAGTACGTCAGTTGCCCTGGTTCGCCCACCGGGGTCGCCAGAACATGACTCGACTCCCCGGTAATTCCGGCAATCGCACGCATGACCTTTAATTTGGGGTCTTCGGCTCTTTCTGCATTGTCGAGCAACAACATCCCTGGGGCAAAGTTTTCCAAGTCCACGGAAAGATCGAGTTCCTCCTTGAGCACCGTCCGTCCAGCGCGACTGATGGTCAGGTGCACGTCGCAGGCGGCCGCCAGAAGAACTTCGATCAGCCTGACCGCATACGTCACCCCGCTTGCACCGGTAATGGCGACAACAATTTGTCGTTTCATTTGGTCCCCACGTAGAGTGTTGCCACACCGAAGGTAAACGAACGATACCACAGATGTTTTAATCCCGCGGCTTCCATCTCGCGCAAAAGGGAGTTGCCCTGCGGAAATTCAAGAACACTCGCGGGAAGATAGCCGTAGGCTTCGTGCCGATTGGGTGCCAGCCATTGTCCTATCCGTGGAAGGACGTATTGGAAATAATAGCGGTAGAACTTCCCAAACACGGGGGCACGGGGGAGTGTGAACTCCAGAACGGCCACCTGCCCTTCCGGGCGGCACACCCGATACATTTCGGCAAGACCTCGTCGCATGTCGGCCATGTTGCGTAAACCAAACGCAACCGCCACTGTGGCAAATTGATCATCTGGAAAGGGCAAGGTTAAGCCGTCACCCTCAATAAACCATATTTTTGCCCCTTTTTTCTGAGCTTTCTTTTGCGCCAGTCGCAACATGGAACGACAGAAGTCAATCCCTACCAGCGGCACCTGGTGTCGGACCACGCGAAAAAACTCGAGGATCAGGTCTCCGGTACCACAACACACATCGAGTACAGGCCCCCGTCCAAGGCCTGTCAAAAGCTGCGCCACCTTGCGCCGCCAGAGCACATCCTGACCACAAGAGAGGAAATGGTTGAGGAAATCGTACCGGGGGGATATTTCGGCGAACATTTCGCGGATCCGATCCGCTTGCTTGTCCACCTTCACCCCACGACCATCCTGCACCTCTAACGACACTCCACCCATCGATCGCTCTCTTTATTTTTCAAACTACCAGTCAGCCACAGGCGAATGGATGCGTCCGCCCCATAGTCGTACCTTAAGAAGCTGCAACTCGTCCGTAAGGCCACTTGGCATGGTCATTTTCACGGATGTCCTTCTGGATTTCCCTGCATCTTATGGGTTACGGTTTAGCCGGTCGCGCCGTTCGCCAATGGCCGATACGTTGCCGATACGTTATTGTATCCCCCAGGTAAAATAACGTTATCGGCAAGACGGTGCGCTGGAACGGACATGCCCAGTTTGCCCCGCCAGCAAACTGCACCGATCCAGTCTTGTTCGGTGTCCAATTTTTCCGTATTGTGTAGCCAAACGTTCCGCACGACCATGGATAGGCCCCAATCCGGAGGATCCTACGGGCGGTCGTGCGCTAATGACATCGCTTTGTGTACCATGACCACGCCCGGAACACGTTTCGCTGCGCGCGCACTCATACCTTTACCTTAAGCCATGATTCCGCGCATTAATGTTTACGCCTTGCCAGATCTTGTGGAACCGGAGGAGCTCGCCTCGGGCACCGTGGTGGTCATCGATATTCTTCGGGCGACCACAACGATTGTGCATGCCATTGCCGCCGGAGCCACCGCCGTCGTTCCGTGCGGCACGGTTGAAGAAGCTGAGCGGCTCGCGGAAATGCTGCGTCAAACCGATCCCGACGCCCATGTCTTACTGGCGGGAGAAAGGGAGTGCCTGCCCATCCCCGGGTTCGACCTGGGTAATTCACCGACGGAATTTCAACCTGATCGGGTCTTTCGCTCTGTGGTCATCATGACCACCACAAACGGAACCCAGGCCTTTCGTCGCTGTCGTAAGGCTTCCAAGGTCATCGCAGGGGCCTTCGTCAACGCATCGCGGGTGCTGCAAGAGTTGTTTGAAGAAACCTCGGCTATTCACCTGTTGTGCGCGGGAGCCGACGGCGAAGTAACCCGCGACGACGTGCTCTTCGCAGGTTATCTGGTGGACCGCCTGGAACGTCGCAGTGGACTCCGATATGAGATGAACGCCCAGGCCTTGACCGCTCGGGAGAATTGGCAGGCGAGTTTCGTGGAACCGTATGTGTCGGGAGCTGAGCCTCTGCCTCCAGAACTTCTCGCCAGTCAACTTCGTCGCAGCCGGGCAGGAGAGAAGCTCGTCGCTGCGGGGATGGAACGCGACATCCTGGAGGCTGCACGGGTGGATAGATTTTCTTGTCTTCCCGTATTTGACCCCGCTTCGGGAATTATCGTGGGTCACTGATCTCCACGGGGCGTGGCGGAATCAGTCAGACAGCTTGGCAGAAGGCAGCTGGTGATCTTCTTCCGAGAACTGGTCAGCGGAACCCTGATTCGCACTGCGGCCCAATATCACAAGGCAGATGTCGTCGGTCTGTGCCCGTGGACCCACAAAACGGTGAACGGCATTGACCAAAGCATTTCCGATTTCCGTGACTGGACCCGACGTCTGTCGAATGACCTCCAGCAAGCGATCCTGGCCGAAGCTTTCGCCAAATTCATTGAGGGCATCGAGCATGCCATCCGTGTAAAGGACGAGAACATCCCCGGGTTCGAATACTCCAGTTTCAGCGACATATTCTCCATTTTTTGGATCCCCAATGGGCAATCCGGCGTTGGTCTCACCAAGAATCTCAATTCTTCCGTCGGCCCTCCGAAGGATTGCCGGATAATGGCCCGCGTTGACAAGCCAAAATCGGTGTGTGATCGGATCGAGAATGGCCAAAATCATTGTGATAAAGCGATCTTCCCACCGCTCGCTGCAGAAAATGTTGTTGAGACGTTTCAGGGCCGCCTGGGGACTTCCCTCGCTCACCAAGCAATACCGCATTTCGGCCGAGAGTTTCGCCATGAGCAAAGCCGCCGCAATCCCTTTTCCGGAAACATCGGCCAGGACAATCGCGAGTCGCTTGGCGGGAAGGGATACGTAATCAAAGTAATCGCCACCAATTTCATGCGCAGGGTCATAATGGTCAAAGAACTCATAATTATCAATTTTGGGAGGCGAGGACGGCAAAAATCCTTGCTGAACCTGGTGAGCAAGCGCGAGTTCCCGCCGGAGCAACTCTTCCCGCACGGAAACCTCATGCAGGATGGCGTTCTCGACAACAACCGCCACCAGGCTGGCGACACTCACGAGAACCTCTAAATCTTCCTGTGTGAAGCGCGCCCTCCTTTGGCGTGTGTCCATTTGGATCACTCCCAGGACAGTACCGTCACTGCCAATGAGAGGAACGCACATCACCGAGTGAATGGGAAAATCCGCAATACTCTGGCTGAGGTCGAAACGCGAATCGGTGGCCACATCAGCCGACAGGACAGCCTGCTTGCTCTGCACGACGGCATTGACAATCGTCTTGCTGATTCGCAGATTCTCCTGATCCTCTGGTCGTCGTGAACGAACCGCTCGCGGAATCAACTTTCCGGTGCTCTGGTCTCGCAGAATGACGAAGCCGCGATCTGCCTGGGTAAAAACATTGAGGAGGCTCTGCAAAACTTTGTCCAGAACCTGCTCCAAGCCCGATCGCCTTCCCCAAGTTCTGACTGATTTCCATAAGTGCTCGCAATTTCGCCTCGGGGTTCACCTGGAGGCGATTTGTCGGGGAGGTGGCGTCCAGCCGGGACATAATGGTGGACCCCGTCCGAAAACGCTCTTCGTCTTCCACCCACGCGGCCTCTGTGAGAGTGCTCTGTCCTCCCTCGCCGGTACTCGAGGGAGCGTCATGAAACACAAAGACAAGGTCACAAATGCGGATTCTGTCCCCATGTCGGAGAGGCCGGCGCCCGTGGAGCCTCTGCTCGTTAAGGAAGGTCCCGTTGCGACTGTTCAGATCCTCCACAAAATAGCCGGTGGGGGTCCTCACGATTTGCGCGTGCTGTCGGCTTACAGCACCAATGTCTAGAACAATATTGCAGTGCGGATGCCGTCCCAGAACGACGCAATCGGCATCGATGGGAAAAACGCGCCCCCGGTCGGGACCTTCAATTTGACGCAATTCAGCCATAGTCAAATACCTTGTAGGAATCGGACAAGCCTCACTCCGGGGGTTTATTATCCCCGAAGATGGGCTTTTCTACCAGAATGGCAATCTGCTGTCGATTGATGAGCCAGCCAAACTCGGCGGTTGGCCGGCACAGTCCCCTTGCCGGTCGGCAGTCGGACCAACCCACCCCTTCACGGATAAAATAACAATTTTCTCCACTTCAATTGGCTCGACGAGAGCCGATAGTACCGCAGCCGAGCTTGCCTCGGCTCGTGGGGCCACCACATCTCCTGCCGTCCCGGTACCTCCCTTGCCTGCCGGCCTTGCGTTTTGGCAGAATCGGGATTAAAAACCGATTTTCCCGCTGTGTTGGACATGGTTCCCGGAATGTGTCGCACACAGATCGCGGTTTGAGAAGGAGTGTCTGCCATCGCTCGTTCAGATGCCGCCTACCAACGATGCATATTTCCTCAATGTGCAGCCACCTTTGCCGTGGACGAAACACATATCGCTTGTCCAAAGTGCGGCGGGCTGCTGGAAGTGGCCTATGATTGGGATAGACTGCCGCTTCCCACGGCCCTGCGAGATTTTGAAGAGCATTGGTGCCGACGTGCAGATCCCCATTCCTTCAGCGGCGTCTGGCGGTTCCACGCCCTTTTGCCTTTTGCCCCCCGCGAAATGTGCGTGACCATCGGCGAGGGGCAGACTCTGCTGCAAAGATCAGATCCGGTGGCTGAATATGTGGGACTTCGGCCGGGATCTCTCTTCCTCCAATATGAGGGGCTCAATCCCTCGGGAAGTTTCAAAGACAACGGAATGGCCGCCGCATTCACTCATGCCCGATTGGTCGGGGCCACCCGGGCAGCGTGCGCTTCGACCGGAAACACCAGCGCGTCACTGGCGCTCTACTGTTCTGTGACGCGCCTGATGCGAGCCATCATTTTCATTGGCTCCGGAAAAATTGCCTATGGAAAGTTGGCGCAGGCTCTCGACTATGGGGCGCTCACGGTTCAAATCGCCGGAGATTTCGACGACGCGATGAAGCGAGTCCAAGAGGTGAGCCGCTCGCTGGGAATCTATCTCGTCAACAGTGTCAATCCATTTCGGCTGGAAGGGCAGAAGACGATCATGCTCCGGGTGCTGGAAGCCCTTCGCTGGGAGATTCCCGACTGGATCGTCGTCCCCGGCGGCAACCTGGGAAACAGCAGCGCCTTTGGCAAGGCTTTTCGCGAATTGCGGGATCTCGGGCTGATCAAAAAGGTGCCTCGACTGGCAGTCATTAATGCCGTTGGTGCCAACACCCTTTACCGTCTCTACGAATGTGAGGGCCTCCGCTGGAACGGGGGCCGGGTCGATGGAGAGAAGCTTTCCCAGTTTTACGGAGAAATGGATCGCGAGGGACGCCGGGCTTCGACCATTGCCAGCGCCATTGAAATCAATCGACCTGTCAACCTCTGGAAATGTTTACAGGCCTTGGAAGTCTGTCAGGGAGTCGTTCGCGAGGTAACGGATCAGGAAATCCTGGATGCCAAGGCCCAGGTTGGTGCCGGTGGTCTGGGCTGTGAGCCGGCCAGCGCTGCAAGCGTGGCAGGTGCCAAAAGACTAGTCAGCGAGGGGGTTATCACGAAAGACGAGCGGGTCGTCTGCATCCTCACCGGACATCAGTTGAAGGATCCAACCGCGACAGTTGCCTATCACACCACGGATCAGCAAATGTTTAACGAGGTGCTCGGCAAACGAGGGGTCCGTAGAGCCACCTTCGCCAATCGCGCAGTGACGGTGGCCAATGATTTGAACGAAATCATCAAGGCCATTCATCTGTACGGGTGAACCTATCGCAAAAGCAAACGAAAAGCGAGTTCGCGCGAACATAGCCTGTTTTCTGTAGTTTACTGCATTCTGGTTTTGCAGAGTGAGCGCTGAGTTGCAGGGAGAACTTTCAGAGATCTCACAGGCCTGTACGGGAAAACGGGTTGCTCAACAGAGTTTCGTGAGGAGTTTCTAGAACCGCGAAGGGAAGATTATGGAGAAGATACGCGTTGTCGTCTCAGGGGCGGCCGGTCGGATGGGACAACGGGTGATTACTCTCGCCGCGGAGGAGCCCGATCTCGCCATTGTTGGGGCTCTGGAAGCTCCCAATCATCCCAAACTGGGACAAGACGCGGGAGTTGTAGCGGGGCGTGAGCCTCTGGGCGTTCCGCTGTCAGCGGAATTTCAAGGGAAGGCGGACGTGTTGATTGATTTTTCCCACGTCAGTGGGTTTGACAGTGTCGTCAGGACATGTCGCAACAACCGTCTCGCTCTTGTCTTTGCCACCACGGGAATCACACCCGAGCAAGAGCGCGCCCTTGTAGAGCTGGCGGAATTTGTACCGGTCATTCGTTCCCCAAATATGAGCCTCGCGGTCAACGTCGCGATGAAGCTGTGCCAGATGGCTGCCGAGGCTCTCAAAGACAAGGATGCGGACGTCGAGATCATTGAACGCCACCATCGCTTTAAGGAAGATGCCCCAAGTGGGACCGCGCTACAGTTCGGGAATTTGATCTCTCAAATCATGGGCCAAATTGTCCATCGTCATGGACGCCAGGGACGTCCGGGCCGGAGACCGCACGAGGAAATCGGTTACCACGCTGTGCGAGTGGGAGACAACCCGGGGGAGCACACGATTATCTTCGGTTTGCTTGGCGAAACGCTGGAAATCACGGTGCGCGCAACCAACAGGGATGCGTACGCCAAGGGAGCCCTGGCCGCTGCCCGGTTCGTGGTCAAACAGCCGCCAGGGCTTTACGGAATGCGAGACGTACTTGGGCTCTGACGTCCCTTGGTAGTCCGTTATTTGTTGTATGTTCATCGACGACGGTTCGCGGGGAATTCCCAGAGTATGCGGACCGCGATTGCCATCACAAGGGAAAAACAGCCTCTCGACCGGACGTCCGACCCTGCCGAGGGAGACAGCACAAGACAATCTTCCGATTGTGCCAGCACAACTTTGTCATCCCGGAGTCTTTATGGATTTTGAAGCGCTTTTTGTCACCAAGTCGAGCGACGGGCAGACTTGTATATCCATTGGACGGGCACAATCCTCACAACTTCCGCCGGGAGAAGTGGTAATTCGGGTGGCCTATTCGTCGCTCAATTACAAGGATGCACTTGCCGCCCGAGGCCATCCGGGCATTGTCAAGAAATTCCCACACGTGCCCGGAATTGATGTTGCTGGAGCCGTGGAGGAGAGCGGGGTCTACGAGTTTGTGCCGGGTGACCCGGTGATCGTTACCGGATACGAATTGGGAGCGGAGCGGTGGGGCGGCTACGCGGAGTTCGTCCGCGTCCCCGCCGATTGGGTACTTCCGCTGCCGAAAGGTTTGGACTTCGTCGACGCCATGACACTGGGGACGGCAGGCCTTACAGCAGGTCTCTGCGTGGATGCTCTTCTCAGCCATGGCATCAGCACGGAAAAAGGACAGATTGTCGTTTCGGGGGCATCAGGGGGAGTCGGGTCAATTGCTGTGGCGATTTTAGGCAAGCTGGGATTNGACGTCGTTGCCGTGACGGGAAAGGCCCATGCCCATGAGTTGTTACGCNAACTCGGAGCCGGGTCCGTNGTGGGCCGCGAGGCNGTGCTGGCCGATCCTGAAAAACCCCTGCTATCCGGTCGCTGGGCNGGCGGGGTGGATACTGTAGGGGGCGACATGCTCTCCAGTATTCTCCGCGCCACGAAACANTCTGGTTGCGTGGCTGCATGTGGTNTGGCGGGTGGTGCTCACCTCCGAATGACGGTCTATCCATTCATCCTGCGTGGTGTTACGCTTGCGGGAATCGACGCAGCCTGGCAACCCCTGGCAAAAAAGGCGGCCATTTGGGAAAGGTTTGCCGGACCCTGGCGAATCGAAAAGCTTGATCGACTCCGGACGATGGTCCCGCTCAAAGACTTGCCGATGTGGTTCGACCGAATTCTTAATGGGGAAGTGATGGGACGAATCGTCGTTGAGGTTGGCGGATCCCGCGTGCCGCTCAAGCGATAAATCCATGTGTCGCTCCGGCACCCGTCACCGTCACTCCCGCGCGCAATTTAAAGCTGTCAACTGCCCAAAACGTACCCACGACCGAACCTTGCTCCGTTCCTGGACGGTTTGACCTAACAGTGGTTCCCGGCCTATGAATGATCCTGCCTCTTTTCCCCGCTCACCTTCCTGAGAACTTTCCCTACCACCGCGATAATCGGCGTAATACGGTAAGATGGGGCCTAACAATCAAGGAAGAAAACACGACGATTTTGTCCCACTTTTCATCCGTTGCTGCCGTACAAAGCAGCCTTAAACCGAGCACCGGTTTCCCTTTCTTCGCGAATCCACGCGGAAACTTCCGCAACAACCTTGTCCAGGGGCATGAGCTGCGGGGCCTTCTCCCAACGCCATTTCACCTCGACATTTCCCTGCGCGAGACCTCGCTCACCCACCACCACGCGCATCGGAAATCCGATGAGATCGACATCTTTAAACTTGACCCCGGCCCTGACATCCCGGTCATCCAGAATGACCTCGATATTCTCTTTTTGGAAGGCATTATAAAGCTGGAATGCCGCTTCGCGCGATTTTTCATCGGCCACATTCACAGGCACAATGACCACCTCGTAGGGTGCCAGTGCCACCGGCCAGATGATACCGTTTTCATCGTGAGTAGTCTCGATGAGAGCTGCGAGAATGCGATTAATGCCGATACCGTAGCAGCCCATTATAATCGGCTTAAGTTGCTCGCTGGGATCGAGAAAGCGGGCGGAGAGAGCTTCTGAGTATTTCGTCCCCAGCTTGAATACGTGACCCACCTCGATGGCCGGCCTGAGCCGAAGGATCCCGCTGCACCGGGGGCAGGGGTCGTTATCCTGGGCACAACGAAGGTCCGCGAAACGCTCAACGTTGAAATCCCGTCCAAGATTGACCCCCTTCAGGTGGGTGTCAGCTTCATTCGCCCCCGTGATCGCGTTGCGCATGAACTGAATATCATAATCCGCGATAATCGTGAGCTTTTCCTTAAGTCCTACAGGACCTGCGAATCCCACCGGTGCGCCGGTGACACGTTCGATGGTCGCCGGATCCGCGAGCTGGATCTCCTTTGCCCGCAAAGCACGACGGATTTTATTCTCATTCGCCTCGTGGTCTCCGCGGATGAGCACGGCTACGGGTTGACCATCAGCCAAATAAATGAGTGTCTTGATCAAATCCTCGGGACGACAGTTCAAAAACCGGCTGACCTGATCAATCGAGCTGGCACCGGGAGTTGGAACTCGTTCTAAAGGAGCCGGTTCCGTTACAGCAGGCTGCTCCGGTCTTCGCGGACCGATCTCGGCACGTTCCAGATTCGCGGCGTAACCGCACGCAGCGCAGTGGACAATCTTGTCCTCACCGTTATTGGCTGGCACCATGAATTCATGACTGGCTTCCCCTCCGATGGGACCACTTTCGGCCTCCACCGGAATGTACGCCAGGCAACACCGGTCAAAAATACGACAATAGGCGCGATACATCGCCTCGTAACTGCGGTTGAGGCCTTCCAGTGAAGTGTCGAAACTGTAGGCGTCTTTCATGAGGAACTCACTGGTCCGCAGAACACCGAAACGCGGTCGCTCCTCGTTGCGGAATTTCGGAGAGATTTGATAGAGCGTGATGGGGAGCTGGCGGTAGCTCGAAATATGGTGGGCCACTAAATCGGTGACAATTTCTTCGTGGGTCGGCCCCAGCACGGCATTCACCTTCCGGTTTTGCCGTTTCAACTCAACCCGAATGAGGACGTCTCCAAAGGCCTTGTCGCGGCCGGTTCGTTCCCAGAGAGACAGGGGACTCAAACTCGGCATGAGCAACTCCACGGCCCCCGCTGCGTCCATTTCTTCACGAACGATTCGCTCGGCCTTCCGCAGCGCACGCAGTCCCAGTGGCAGGTAAGTGTAGGCACCAGCCATGACCTGATTGATGAGTCCCGCCCGTAACATGAGCACATGGCTGGGAATTTCAGCGCCCTCGGGGATTTCCTTCAGTGTTGGGATGAAAGTCTTGGACCACAACATGCCACAATCGCCTTCGGTTAAAGTTTTCAAATGAAGTATCGAAAAATCGTGATCATTTTCTTAGACGCAGCAGTTTTGCAACTGCCTTTTTGCCTGGCCTAAGTTCGGTCGTAAACACCTCCACAACCAAACTCAGGAATTGTTGGTACTTTTCGATCGCTCCCCCTTCGCGGCGAGTCTTAAGAAAATGTGATTTTAGACCAGTGGCGGATGTTCGTACAAGGTCACGGCTGCGCCATGCCCGTTCTCAGAAAATCCATACCATGCCATGGGCACCATGTGGTGTGGGGGCAATTCATGAATTGCCCTTACCGTTGAAACAGCAACTGAACCAAGCAGTTGGAGCCACTCAGTCAAATGGATAATCCAAGCGTTGGAACGTGACCTGACAAGCGGGCTTCTTGAAGAAATCCTTCGAAGGGGTACGCTTATCGTGCCCGATGAATTGGAGTTGGGCCAACCAAGGTTTACGAGCGCACCTGAGAAGTAGGTCGCTCCGGTTGAATCTCGCTCCCAAGCGAACTCCTGTGGAGGTCCGCGTTCCCGTCCCCGTTTGCAGTGGAAAAGTGCGGACGAGGGAATGAGTCGGAAGTCACGTGGGTTGACCACCCGGGAATGCCTCCTCTACACTGAGGGATTCCCCCGGCAGGAAAAGCCAGCAAACGGAGGGCTTGGCCAATATCGGCACTTCGCTGCCCGCTGACTTTTGGTCCGGGTTTTTCTTTCACGGTCCACTGGCTTGTAAATGTTGAGAAACTGCAAGGCGGAGCCAATGACTCGAAAATTTGTCAGTCATCTTCGGCCGGAAGAAAGTGTGAATGAGATCTACCTCGTCTCGAGCCGTCAACTGCGGCCCAATCGCAACGGGGTTTTGTATCTTCAGATGAGATTGTCGGATCGCACGGGTTCCGTGGACGCTCGGCTGTGGAACGCCGACCAGAGCCTCCTTGAGCGCGTCGTTCCCGGTGGTTATGTCCGAGTGGAAGGCGTGACCCAAGTTTATCAGGGGAATCTCCAAATTATTCTGTCTCGAGTGAAACCGGTGGCGGCCGAGGAAGTGGACCCTGCCGATTTCCTTCCGCTGACCCAGCAGAAGCTGGACCAGAACCTTAACTATTTAGCCCAGATTCTTCGCTCCGTGGAAAATCCCCATCTAAGAGCGCTCTTGGAGGTCTTTCTTACCGATGAGGGGTTCATGGCGAAGCTCGCCAAGGTCCCGGCCGGAATCAGCTTCCACCACGCTTATCCGGGAGGACTTGTGGTTCATCTGGTGACCATGCTGGAACTCGCACAGACCATGGTCCTGCTGTATCCGGCGGTCAATCGGGATCTTCTGCTGGTAGGGGTGTTTCTCCACGATATTGGAAAAACCGCTGAGCTGGCTGCCGATTTTGAATCCAATTACACGGATGAAGGTCAACTGGTGGGCCACCTAGCCCTTGGATTGGAGATGCTCAATGAGGCAATTCCCAAAGCAGAAGAGTTGGTCGGGGAACAGTTTCCCAGCGAGTTGCGGCTTCGTCTGAAGCATATGATCCTGAGCCATCACGGGGAGTACGAATTTGGAAGTTTTCGACTTCCAATGACTCCTGAAGCAGTGGCGCTCCACTGCCTGGACTATTTGGACTCGAGAATGGCAGCATGCCTGGAGAGGATCCAAAGCGACCCGCTCCCGGATGGAACGTGGACTTCCTATTGCTCGGTGCTCAATCGGAAATTCTACAAAGGCTCAGGCTGGGCAGCCCCCGGAGATCACCAGACCTAGACGATCCACAAGTCGTGCCCCAAGGCATCGAACACAGGCCCGCTCTTTTCCAGTGTTCGTCGCGATGCGGAATCAGTCTATCGGCCAGCGATCTCTTGCACACGCTTGTAACTGGCACCGGGGAGTATTACACTGATCGCCGTCGGTGATCAGCTTCGCCATTTCAGTGTTTAGGGGAGGATTGAGAGATGGGTCGCCGTGTTAGTCGTCGCAATTTTTTGGCCCTGGTGTCCCGTGCCGGGCTGAGCGTCTCTGGGGTGACCATCTTAAAGTCTGCGGCGAGCGCAACCACGTATCAGGCCAATGACCGTCTCAACATCGCCCTGGTCGGCGTATCCGGACGTGGATCCTGGTTTGTGGAGGCGATTCCCCAGATTGGCGAGAATGTGGTAGCTCTCTGCGACGTCAACGAACGCCGCGCCGCAAGCGCTTTCGCGAAATTCCCCTCCGTCCCCAAGTTTAGAGATTTTCGGCGGATGTTCGACACCGTGGCCAACCGCATCGATGCGGTTGTGGTGGCCGTGCCGGACCATAATCACGCCATGATCTCTTACACGGCCATGAGCCTCAAGAAGCACGTCTACTGTGAGAAGCCTCTTACCCACGATGTATGGGAAGCTCGTGTGCTCCGGGAAGCCGCTGATCGGTTTGGTGTCGTGACACAAATGGGGAATCAGGGAACCGCAACCCATGCATTTCGCCGGGGAGTGGAACTCGTCCAAACGGGGGCCATCGGCCATGTCCACGAGGTGTACGTCTGGAAAGACAGCGGTGGGTCGGGCGAACGACCGTTGCCCACCGGTGAACAACCTGTTCCTGATTACCTCGATTGGGACGTTTGGCTGGGACCTGCTGCATATCGGCCATTCCACGAACAGTGGCTGAACTGGCATGCGTGGCGGGATTTTGCTACCGGCAACCTCGGGAACTGGGCGTCGCACTCGGCAAATATGGCCTTCATGGGCTTGAGAATCGACTCACTGTGGCACTCTGGTAGTGAAGGCCGCATCCGTGTGGTGGCCGAGGTGCACAACCGAACACAGCATGCTTTCCCCCAGTGGGAAATCGTTCGCTGGCAAATACCGGCGCGAGGTGAGCTTCCTCCTGTCCGCTTTGAGTGGTTCAACGGCGCCGGCGCTCCTGGACGGCGAGCCCATGTCGAGGAGCTCATGGGGAAGAAACTGGATTGGGGTGACGCCGGGAATAAGAAATGGGAGGATCATGCAGGCTGTCTCATCTGCGGGACGCAACAAAAGATTCATGCCACAGGGCACAACTCAACATTTGTTTTGTTGCCATCAGGTCGCACATCAGAGCAGGAAGGTCCACCCCAAGTCCTTCCTCGAGGAGGGAGCCACGAAAGGGAATGGACGGCGGCCTGCAAAGGGCGCGGGCGGACGATGTCGCACTTCGGCTATTCCGGTCCGCTCACCGAATTTCTCATGCTCGGCAACGTCGCTACGCTGTTCCCAGAGGAAGAGCTGGAATACGATCCGAAACGAGGGGAAATTGTTAACCATCCGGCAGCCAACGCTGCGCTTCGAAGAGAGCGGCGTAAAGGATGGGAGATAGGCATGGAATAATTTTGTTTTCGTGAGGTCAAGCCATGCGTAAAGTCTTTCCCGCACTCCTTGCCGTATGGGGGATTTGCACCGGCGCTCTCGGGGCCGCCGATGG
>NICF_comb_assmDRAFT_10000992_pt1 | contig 22915 bp, 23 predicted proteins | sample NewIslPassag4_SG_FD_11279 | JGI IMG/M metagenome (IMG submission 11279) | reverse complement strand
CGTGGAGTGCTAAGATGGGCAGCGAGGGTTGATAATGGCTTTGTCAGAGCGCAGAGCGCGCATCCTCGCCTTAATCATTGATGATTATGTCGACAGCGCCCAGCCCGTCGGCTCCCAGGCGCTCGTCCAACGCCATGCCCTCGGCCTCTCCAGCGCTACGGTCCGCAACGAGATGGCCGTCCTGGAGGACCAGGGCTACATCACCCACCCGCATACCTCGGCGGGCCGCATCCCTTCGCACAAGGGGTACCGATACTACGTCGGTTCGCTGATGCAGGAGCGGGACCTGACGCCGCAGGAGCAGTTCACGATCCTGCACCAGTTCCACCAGAGCGCGCGACAGCTCGAGGACTGGGTCCGGCTGGCGGCGAGCATCCTGGCGACGCGGATGCGCAACGTCGCGCTCGTGACGCAGCCGAAGGTGATGGATCTCCGGTTCAAGCAGCTCCAGCTTGTGGAGCTGACGGAGACGATGGCGCTGCTGGTGGTGGTGACGAGCGACGCCGCAGTGCACCAGCAGACGCTGGAATTCCCGGTTCCGGTGAACCAGGAGCAACTCACTCGGTTGGCGAACCGGCTCAACGCACAGTGGGGCGGGAAGCTCGCGTCGGAGCTTACGTTCGACGGCGACCCCGCAACGCTTGGCCCGGTTGAGAGGATCGTGATGGCGGCCGTGGCCAGCCTCCTGTTGAAGGTTCAGCAGGAGGAAGTGGAAGAGCCGGTGGTCGAAGGGGTTCGCGAACTGCTGCGGCAGCCGGAATTCGACGGCAGCGACCGCATACTGGACACACTGGAAGCGGTCGATGAGCGGCAGCTTCGTACGGCGATCCCGGCCAGTGCCGTGGGAGACGCGGACGTTGCAGTGGTTATCGGTGATGAGAACCGGGAAGGGCCCTACCAGGACATGAGCTTCGTCATCGCTCGATATGGGCTGCCGGGCGGGGCCAGCGGCGTGGTGGGCATCCTGGGGCCAACACGGCTGCCCTATGGCGAAGCCGTGGCGCACGTCCGGTACGTGAGCGATGTGCTGACGCAGCTCATGCGGAAGTTTTACGGGGAGGAATGACACAGGACCCGGCCGTGGACCACATCGATAGCCAACCTTCACTGGCGGTTCGCGGCATCTGTCACACGGTTGTGAAGACTAGGCTGAAGATCCGGTACTGCGACCGGGCCTGGAGGTGAGAATGACAGAAAGCGACGAGAGGAAGGTGGACGGGGGAGCGGCTTCTCGCGAAAACGACGAGGACCCTGCCGCGGTGGGGGCGTCAGAAGCAGACGCTGGCCCTCCCGAGGCTGGCTCGGAACCGCAACAGGCTTCGCTCGAGGCGGAGCTGGCGGAACTGCGCGAGAAGGCGGACACCTACTACAAGAACTGGCAACGCAGCGCAGCCGATTTCATCAACTACAAGCGGCGCGTGGAACAGGAGCGAGCGGAAACGAGCCGCTTCGCGACGGCTGCGTTGATCATCAATCTGCTGCCGGTGTACGACGACCTGGAGCGCGCGGTGGCAGCCGTGGATACGCAGCTTGCCGGCCTGAACTGGGTGCAGGGCATTATCGCCATCCATCGGAAGTTCTGGAACATGATGGAGGCGATGGGCGTAAGCGAGATTCCCGCGGAAGGCGCGGATTTCGACCCATCGCTGCATGAGGCGGTGGCCCGGCAACCTGGCCCCGAAGGGAAGGTACTGCACGTTGCGCAGAAGGGTTACCGCCTGGGCGACCGTGTCATCCGCCCTGCGATGGTGATCGTCGGCGAGGGCGAAAAACAGGAAGAGCAGCAGCAACAGCAAGATTCTTGAATCTGACAGCCTGCCGGTGCCGGACGCGGCGCAGACAGGCGGGGAGTTGGACACATGGCGAAGGTAATCGGAATCGACCTGGGCACAACGAACAGCTGCATGGCCGTCATGGAAGGCGGCGAACCCGTTGTGATCCCGAACGCCGAAGGCGCGCGCACCACGCCGTCGATCGTGGCGGTGACGAAGTCGGGTGAGCGCCTCGTCGGCCAGGTGGCGAAGCGGCAGGCCGTCACGAACCCGGAGAACACGATCTTCAGCATCAAGCGGTTCATGGGCCGCAAGCTCGACGACCCGGAGGTGCAGCGGGACCTGAAACTGGTGCCGTATAAGGTCACGAAGGCGCCGAACGGGGACGCGCGGGTCACGATGGGCGGCCGCGAATATAGCCCGCCCGAGATCAGCGCGATGATCCTGCAGAAGCTGAAGGCCGACGCCGAGGCGTATCTCGGCGAGCCGGTGACCGAAGCGGTCATCACGGTGCCGGCCTACTTCAACGACGCCCAGCGGCAGGCCACAAAGGACGCAGGCAAGATCGCCGGGCTGGAAGTGCTTCGCATTATCAACGAGCCGACGGCCGCGTCGCTGGCCTACGGTCTCGACAAGAAGGACGACGAGATCATCGCCGTCTACGACCTTGGTGGCGGTACGTTCGACATCTCGATCCTCGAGATTGGCGAAGGCACGTTCCAGGTCCTGAGCACGAACGGCGACACCCACCTGGGCGGCGATGACTTCGACCAGAAGATCATCGACTGGCTGGTCGAGGAGTTTAAGAAGGCCGAAGGCATCGACCTGCGGCAGGACCGCCAGGCGCTGCAGCGACTCAAGGCCGAGGCAGAAAAGGCCAAGATCGAGCTTTCGAGCACGCAGTCGACGGAGATCAACCTGCCGTTCATCACCGCCGACGCAAGCGGCCCGAAGCACCTCAACATCACGCTGACGCGTGCGAAGCTGGAGCAGCTGGTCCACGACCTGCTCCAGAAGACGCTCGACCCGGTGCGGAAGGCGCTCGAAGACGCGGGCAAGAAGGCCTCGGACGTCGACGAAGTGGTGCTCGTGGGTGGCCAGACCCGCATGCCGGCGGTCCAGAAGCTGGTGGCCGACTTCTTCGGGAAGGACCCGCACAAGGGCGTGAACCCGGACGAGGTCGTGGCCATCGGCGCTGCGATCCAGGCAGGCGTGCTCAAGGGCGAAGTGAAAGACGTCCTCCTGCTGGACGTGACGCCGCTGACGCTGGGTATTGAGACGCTGGGTGGCGTGATGACGCCGATCATCCCGCGCAACACGACCATCCCGACTTCGAAGAGCCAGATCTTTTCGACGGCTGCGGACAACCAGCCGAGCGTGGAGATCCACGTGCTGCAGGGCGAACGGCCGATGGCAGCCGACAACAAGTCGCTCGGCCGGTTCATCCTGGACGGGATCCTGCCGGCGCCGCGCGGCGTGCCGCAGATCGAGGTGACGTTCGACATCGACGCGAACGGCATCGTGAACGTGTCTGCGAAGGACAAGGGCACGGGCCGCGAGCAGAAGATCACGATTCAGCCGTCGAGCGGTCTGTCGCAGGAAGAGATCGAGCGCATGCAGCGTGAGGCGGAGCTCCACGCGGAGGAGGACCGCAAGCGCCGCGAGCTGATCGAGCTGAAGAACCTGGCGGACAACACCGCGTACCAGGCCGAGAAGACACTCCGCGACAACGCCGACAAGATCGATGCCTCGCTCAAGTCGGACGTCGAGGAGAAGGTGAAGGCCGTGCGCGAGGCGCTGGAGTCGGACGACCGCGACCGCATCCAGTCGGCGCTGAACAACCTGTCGACGTCGATGCAGCGCATTGGCGAGGCGGTGTACGGTGCAGCGGGCGCGGGTTCTGCTTCGGGCGGGAGCACCTCCAGCAGCGACAGCGGCGGCGCGGAAGAGGGCACCGTCGAGGGCGAATTCCGCGAGGTCTAACCCGCAGCGAAATCCCGACTGGCAAGACAAGAGAGGGGGCCGCAGCGGCCCCCTCTTTGTTGTGTCTATGCAGCAGGGTTCGCCCCGCCGCGTTACATGCTCCGCAGGATGCGGATACGGTCCTCGATCGGCGGGTGGGTGCTGAAGAGGTTGTTCAGGAAGCCCTGGTGCCCCTTGAGCGGGTTCGAAATGTAGAGATGGGCGGTCGCCTTGTTGGCGGCCTCCAACGGCTCGTCGTCGGCAGCGATCTTCTCGAGGGCCCGGGCAAGCGCTTCGGGGTTGCGGCAAAGGAGTGCGCCGCTGGCGTCGGCGAGGTATTCCCGCCGGCGACTCACCGCGAAGCGGATGATTTGCGCAATGAGCGGCGCGAGGATGGCACCCACCAGTGCGATAAGGAGCGCAATCACGGCGAGCCCGCCGCCCCCCCTGTTGCTGCGGCTTCCACGGCGCCGCGAGCCGGCGCCCCAGAACGTAGCCCGCAGCACGACATCCGAGATGAGCGCAACCACCCCCACGAGCACCGCCACGACCGTCATCACGCGGATGTCGTAGTTGCCGATGTGCGAGAGCTCGTGCGCGAGCACGCCTTCGAGTTCGGCCGGCTCGAGCTTGTCGAGCAGGCCCCGCGTCACCACGACGTGCGCGTGTTCGGGGTCACGGCCGGTGGCGAAGGCGTTCGGGGCGGAGTCTTCAAGCACCCAGGTTCGCGGCATAGGGAGGCCGGCGCCGATGCAGAGGTTCTCGACCCGGCGCACATACTCCCACTCCTCTTCCTTCGTGACTTCGTGCGCGCCGCTGATGGAGAGCACGACAGAGGTCGAGGCGTAGTAGGAAAACAGGGCGTAGAGGATGATGGCGACGCCGGCGATGCCAAGAAAGCCGATCGGCAGCCCNAACCCGTAGACGATGGCCGCCACGAACCCGCCGATGAAGAGCACGAACAGCACCAGNAGCAGCCACGTCTCGCGCTTGTTCGCCGAGATGCGGTCGTAGATGAGGATCGAGCCGGGTACGGCTTCACGAGTCACGGTGGCCTGACCTGCGTCACCCCGGGTATCACAGCGCGCTGCCCGCCGGGGAGTTCAGCCGAACGCGGCGGGCAGCGAAACGGTATCCGGGCAGAACTAGGAGGCGGAGAAGCTTACCCTGACGTCTTCCCGGGCAGCTTCTTCGGCTTCGTAGAATTCGGCCGGTTCGAAGTTGAACATCCTGGCAATGAATACGTTCGGGAAGACCTGGATCTTCTCGTTATAGTTCCCAACGTTGGTGTTGTAGAACTGACGGGCGTAGGCGATCTTGTCCTCGGTGTCGGTCAGTTCACGCTGCAGTTGCCGGAAGTTTTCGTCGGCCTTGAGGTCGGGATAGGCTTCGGCGACAGCGAACAGCGAACGGAGTGCGCCGGTAAGGACGTTATCGGCCTGCGCCGCTTCGTGAGGTGTGTGGGCGGTATCGAGCATCGAACGGGCCCGGGTGACGCTGTCGAGTGTCTCCCGTTCGTGCGCGGCGTAGCCCTTCACGGTTTCGACGAGGTTGGGGATGAGGCTCGAGCGGCGCTTGAGCTGAACTTCGATGCCCGACCAGGCTTCTTTGACATTGATTCGGGCGCGCACAAGGCCGTTATAGGTAGCCCAGAAATAGCCAACAATAACTAGCGCAATGAGTGCGATTACAATGAGAACTATCAGGGTGGCCAACGCGTCACTCCGTGAGCTGTGTAGAACGATCGTAACACAGGCATCATCGGAGCGATCGGAAAACAGCTAAACGGCCGCCCCCATGAGGGGGGCGGCCGTTCGCACGTTCGCACGCAGGGAACCTAGAGCAGCACCCCTTCGGCAAGGAGGTCGGCGATCTGGTCCATGTCGAGGCCGAGGATACGCTCGCACACGTCCATCGTATGTTCGCCGAGGAGCGGCGCCGGCGCCGCGAGGTAGCCCGGGGTCTCGCTGAGCCGGAACGCCGGGCCGTCGTACGCGGAACGGCCAGTTTCGGGGTGGTCGAGGTAGACGTAGTAGCCGCGAGCCTTCATGTGCTCGTCGCGCTCGAGCATATCCTGGGCGTTCTGGACGACGCCTGCGGGGACACCGGCAGCCTGGAGTGCGGCGGCCACGTCTTCGGCGCGCTTGCCGGCAGTCCAGCTGCTGACCAGCGCTTCGAGCTCATCCTCGTTCGCCTTGCGCTGCTCGAACGTGGCAAAGCGCGGGTCGTTCGCGGCCCCGGGGTCGCCGATGGCCTTGCACAGGGCCTGCCATTCCGCGTCGCTCTTGCAGGCGATGGCGACCCAGCGGTCGGGCGAGTCCTTGGACTCGGGGTCGTCGGCACAGCGGAAGGCGCCGTGAGGTGCGGCAACAGGGCTGCGGTTGCCTGTGCGCGTCGGGTTGTCGCCGTTCGCCAGGTATTCGAGGACGGCGGTGCCGAGCACGTTGACGACCGACTCGATCTGCGGCAGTTCGATGCACTGGCCCTTACCGGTCCGATTGCGGTAGCGCAGGGCCGCCAGCACTGCGGTGACCGAGTGGCCCGGGTTCACCACGTAGTCCGGGTAGTGGGTGCCGACGCCAATGGGCGGGCGGTGCGGGAACCCGGACATGTGGCTCACGCCAGTAACCGGCGTCAGGACGCCGCCAAAGCCCAGGAAGTCGCGATGGGGGCCTTCAAGGCCCTGCATCGGCGCGTACACAGCGATGAGCCGCGGGTTGATCTCCTTGAGCTGCTCGTAGCGGAGATTCCACTTGTCGATGACGCGCGGCGTGAAGTTGGTAACGAAAACGTCGGACTTCTCGATGAGCCTGTAGGCCAGCTCCTGGCCCTTCGGCAGATCGAGATTGAGCTGGAGGCTCAGCTTGCCGGCGTTGAAGTTGTTGAAGTAGCCCGAGACGTTGTAGCCGGTCTTGAAGCTGCCGTCTTCGTTGAGGGCGAAGGGCTGCACCGTGCGGAGCGAGTCGATCTTCGCCTCGGATTCGACGCGAATGACTTCGGCGCCGAAGGTGCAGAGGGTCTGGGTGCCAATGGGGCCAGCCCCGAACCACGAGAAGTCGGCGACGCGGATGCCTTCGAGTGGACGCTTGCTCATTGTCTCTTCCCTCCTGAGCTCCGCTGTCAGGACCGGAGCTCGGCCAGGACCTGGTCGGTGTGTTCGCCGAGGCGCGGCGGCCGCTGGATGACGGCAGGCGTTTCGGAGAGCCGATACGGCGGACCGGGGAATTCGATGATCTTGTTCAGGTACTCGAACTCCAGCTTGCGGTACCAGTCTCGCGCCCGGAGCTGGGTGTTCTCGGCAAGATTCTGCGGTGTCGAGACGATGCCGATGAGCAGCTTGCGCCGCTGGCCTTCTTCGTACGCCTCCACCGAGGTGAGCGTAGCGATGAACTTCGCGACCTGCTCGTGGATGTGCATGAGCTGCGGCACCATTTGCGCGGCCGAGTCGGGATTCGAAAGGACCTGGGTGACGAAGGGCATGTTGAGCTGCTGGCAGATGCTCGCGTAAGGCTCCTCGTCGAGGTCGCCCTGCATGCCGCGCTCGCGCATCCAGGCGACGAGGTCCGGGAAGTCGGCGCCGGCGGGCGCCAGGATCATGAGGGTCGCGTAGCCGTCCTTTGTCTTGTAGACGCCGAGGCCGGGAAGGGTGAACGGGAGCGAGCCCCGTTCGCCGGTGCGCACGCGGTTTTTCTTCTGCAGGTCCCAGGTCTGCATCGCCGTCTCCTGCGCCATGGAGATGGCCTCCTGGGCGGAGACGTCGACGTGCTGGCCCTGGCCGGTCGCTTCGGCGTGGAGGACGGCGATGAGCGTACCCTGTGCGGCCTGGATGCTCGCGCAGACGTTCGCCTGGTTGCCGTAAATCATGTTCGGCGGATCGGCCGGCTCGCCGGCGAGGGTCATCACGCCGCCCACCGCCTGGCCGACGATGTCGCTGTACTTCCAGTTCGCGTGGGGGCCGTCCTGCCCGAAGCCCGTAATCGAGGTGTAGACGAGCGAGGGCTTTTCGGCGTGCAGGTCCTGGTAGCCGAGACCACGGGCCGCGAGCCAGCCCGGGGGGTTGTCTTCGAGTACGACATCGGCGGTGAGGGCGAGCTTGCGCGCGAGCTGCTGCCCTTCGCTCGTTTCGAGGTCGAGCACCACCGACTTCTTCGAGGTGTTATGCACCCAGAAGGCGAGGGAGGTATCGGGGCCGGGCTCGGCGGACTTATAGAACGGCGGGGAGTTGCGTTCGATGCCACCGCCGGGTGGTTCGACCTTGATGACTTCGGCGCCAAGGTCGGCGAGGAGGCGCCCACAGTAGGAGCCCAGTTCGTCGCAAAACTCGACGACGCGCAGCCCTTCGAGTGCCCTATCGGTCATGGTTGTTATGCCCCTGGATCTGCAGTGATGGTCGCGGGAATGCGGCGGGCGAGGATATCGGCCGCCTGGGTGACCATGTCGTTCAGGATCTCCGCGGCCGGCCGGGACTCCTTAAGCATGCCGGAGATCTGCCCGGCGGCGTTCATCAGCAGGTCCTCGCGCCCGGCCCTCCTGCAGGAGTAGATGAGGTCGGCGACGAGGATGCCCTGGAGCGCCATGGGCAGCGCCTGGATGCCGGAGGCTTCCCACGCTTCGATCAGCGGGTTGGTGATGTTGCGCATGGTCTTGCCGCTGTAGAGCCGCGTGATGCGCGTGTCTTCGTCGGTAGCGGCAAGGATGCGCTGCTTCTGGATCTCGGGCTGGTTCGCCTCCTCGGATACGAGGAAGGCGGTGCCCACCCACACGCCGATCGCGCCGAGCGCGAGGGCGGCGGCGAGACCACGGCCATCGCCGATACCACCGGCCGCGACCACCGGGGTCGGGGCCACCGCATCAATGACCTGGGGGACCAGCGCCATGGTGGCGATGCGCCCGGTATGGCCGCCCGCTTCGGTGCCCTGCGCGACGACGATATCGGCGCCGGCGGCGGCAACGCGCTTCGCGTTCTTCACGTTGCCGACGAGCGAGAGCACCCTGGTGCCATTGGCGTGGAGCCGTTCAATCCACGGGCCGGGGTTCCCGAGGCCCGACGCGAATACCGGCACCTTCTCCTCGATCACGACCTCCATCTGCTCGTCGGACATGCCCTGACCGGGCTTGCGAAGGCGGCGGGCCGTGGTCTCCTGCGGGGCTTCGACCCATTCGATGCCGAGGTCCTCGACGATCTTGCGGAGGCCGTGGATCGTCTCCTTTGGAATGAGGTCGCGCGGGTTCGCGGGCATTTCGCCGGAGGCCGCGCCGCCCATGTAGTTCGAGGGCAGCAACAGGTCGACGCCGAACGGCTTATCGGTCATCGAGCGAACCTTGCGGATCTCCTCGCGAAGCCGCTCGGCGCTGAAGCCGGCACCACCGATGACACCGAGGCCGCCGGCGTTCGAAACGGCGGCGACCAGTTCGGCGGTCGCTGCAGGCGCGGAGCCGCCACCGACCGGTCCCATCCCGGCAGAGATTACGGGGTATTCGATACCGAGAATGTCACACAGGGGCGTGCGCAGTACTGGGCGCGCCATGGTTCCCCCTCCACAGGCAGTTAGGCGCGAGTATACGCGGAGGCAACGGGAGGTGCTTCCGCAGAAGCCGAACCTGGCTCGGATTCCGCGCCCGCATCACGCTTCGTATTGTACGAATTGTTGCCCCGGCAATCAGTCTGCTGAACAACCACGCCCTAAATGCGGGCCCGACCGCTTTCCCGGCCCGTGACCGGGTCAATTGGGTTCGCTACCCGGTACAGGAATGCGGCTGTACTCTCTACGTCGTGAGCGCCCTCTCGTTTCTCCCGTTCTTGCTGCTCGGTATCTCGGGCTGGGATCCGATCAAGATCGATATTGACCCGATCATGGCGGAGTTCGGCCCGTTCACGCTGGCGTGGCACGGGTTCTTCACCGCTGTGGGCATCGTTGCCGGGGTAACGCTCTCCGTATACCTGGCAAAGAAAGACGGGATTCCCTCGGAGGTTGCACAGGAGATCGCGCTGGTGGGCGTGCCGTGCGCGATCGTGGGGGCGCGCCTCTTTTATGTTGTGGAGCACTGGGACCGGTTCCAGAACGACATCCCCAGCATCGTCACCGACATCACCGAGGGCGGCATCACGCTCTACGGCGGCCTGATCGGCGGCGTTCTTGGCGGCGTCATCTACGCGGCGTTCCGAAAGTGGCCGATCCCGATCGGACTCGATGCCGCGGCCCCGGGCCTGATCCTCGGGCAGGGCATCGGGCGCATCGGCGACCTGATCAATGGCGAGCACCTCGCCGACCGCACGGGCCTCCCGTGGGGCGTGAAGTACCTGCATCCCGATAGCCCGCAGTACCGGGCATTCGCGAGCGAACGCTTCCCGAACGGCCCGCTCGCCCCGGGCGATTCCTACCCGGTGCACCCCGTTGCCGGCGGGTACGAACTGATTGGCGACTTCATCATTCTCGCGATCCTGCTGTTCGTGGCGCGGCGCTGGCTCAAGGCGCCGGGCTGGGTGTTCGCGTGCTACGTCCTGCTCTACGGCGTGATGCGGTTCTTCCTCTCGTTCTTCCGGAACGACGAGCAGACGCTGTGGGACATCCCGGTACCGCAGCTGGTGGCGGGAATCACCGTGGGCGTGGCGATCATCCTCGCGGGCATCTTCCTGCGGTGGCCGGGCCCCATCACGCCCGAGTACGCGGAGCGCGTCTGGGGCGACCGCGACGGCGAGGGCGACCAGCAGGAAGCCGGCCAGGCCGCGTCCGCCTGAGCCGTGGGCGTTCGACCCGTCGTCACCCTCTACGGACGGCCGGGCTGCCACCTGTGCGACGAAGCGGAGGCTGAACTCCGGCGTCTTGCGCCACGCCTTGGCTTCGAGCTCCAACTGGTGAACATCGAAGCCGACGACGAACTTCACCGGCGCTACCTGTATGAAATCCCCGTCGTCGCGCTGGGCGACATGGAGATCGCCAAGGCGCCGATCCGTGGGAAGGCGCTGGAAGACCGGCTGACCGAATTGCTAAGCGGCTAATCGAAAACGAGGACCAGCACAGCGCCGACCGGCAGCACCACCCAGCCAAGCGCCGTGAGCGCCACGGCGATCGTGGCGATGGTGACGCTGCGGTCTTTCGGCGGATCGCCCGCCGCGCCAACGGTCTGCCAGAGCGCGGCGAGCGGTTGCTCCATGATGAGCCGCGAACGCCGGTGGGCGACTGCGGCGCCCCGCAAGAGCAGCGTCGACAGCGCGAGGAAGACGAGGAACAGTCCGATCAGCCCGGCCCACCCCACATAGGGGTTGCGGAGATCGATCGCGCCAAGGTAGTCGGTGACCGACGCCAGGAGCGGGAGCGCAGCGCCGGCACCGACGAGCAGCGGCGCGGCCATGCCGCCACCGGCGAACCCGGGGGCGAGCCGGTCCATCTCCATGCGGGCGCGGGCGAGGTATCGCCGCTCCGGGCGCTCGGGCGGGCACTGGGCCTCCCGCCGGGCGTAGAGCCGCTGCAGCTTCGTGACGATGTCGCGCGCGTAGGACTTGACGATGTAGTCGGCAACGAGATGGATCCCGAGCGCGAGGACGTGTCCAAGTGGGCCAACCGCTGGCGCGGCCGGGTCGCGCGAACCTTCGCGGTCCAGCACCTCGAGCGCGCGCACAACCAGCCGGTGCGCCTCGGGAAAACGCTCGGGTTCGGCGAGCGGCTCGGTGAGCGCGAGTTCCCGGGCGATGCGGAGTTCGGCCTCACGGTGGCGGCCGGCGCGAGCAAGGGCAGCCTCCGCAGCCGCCTCCGGGTTCCCCATGAGCAACCGCCGCGTGCGGTCGAGCTGGTCGGTGATTTCGTCGAGGAGGAGCTCGTCGACGCGATGGTGTTCTGGTTCCTCCAGCTCCCGCGTGCCGGTCATGGGCGCAGTGTACGACGGCCCCGGCCAGCGCTTCAGCGCTACTCGACGACGAGGCCTTCGATATCCGCTTCCGGTTCGGGATAGCGGAGACCGAGGCGTTCGAGACGTTCGACCAGCGCCCGCGCGACGAAGACGTCGCGTGCCCACTTCCGGTTCGCGGGCACGATGAACCAGGGCGCTTCGCGCGTGTTACAGAAGGTGAGCATGTCGGCGTAGGCGGCCTGGTAGTCATCCCAGCGGCGGCGCTCTTCGAGATCGGCGCGGTTGAACTTCCAGCGCTTGCGCGGCGTGTCGATGCGTTCCTGGAGCCGTTCGCGCTGCTCCTCCCGCGAGATGTGCAGGAAGAACTTCAGGATCACGGTGCCCTGCGCGGCCAGGTACCGTTCGAACGCGTTGATTTCGTCGTAGCGGCGGCGCCAGACCTCGGGCGGCACGATGCCGCGAACGCGCTCGGCGAGCACGGCTTCGTAGTGGGAGCGGTTGAACACCGTGATGTTGCCGCGGCGAGGCATGTGCCGGTGGTACCGCCAGAGATAGTCGTGCGCGAGATCCTCGTCGTTCGGCGGCCCGAAACTCACGACGGAGCAACCGATGGGCCCGGCGACCTGGAACACGCTGTTGATGGTGCTGTCCTTCCCCGAGGTATCGATGCCCTGGAAGACGACGAGCACGGCGTAGCGCCGGTCGGCATAGAGCAGGTTCTGGAGTTCGTCGAGACGCTGGCGAAGGGTTTCGATCTCGTCCTTCGCCTGGTCCTTGTCGAGGTCGCCGGTGTAGTCCGGGTCGTACTCCGCCAGGTCGACGGGTCGGTCGATGGGAGGGACGAGCGGCTGCGTCACCCCGTGGAGCCCTGGTTCGGCGCGCGGCGTCTGTGGTCGTCGCGTTCGAATACGGCCATGGCTACCCTCCCGCGCCTGTGCCGGTGAGGCCGTGTAGGCTTAGGGAATCTTACACCTGCTCCAGGAGGCCACATGCCGAGCCGTCGTGCTGAGATTGCCCTGACCGAAGAAGAACAGCGCCAGTTTCTCGACGAGGGGTGGACGCTGCAGGTCGCGTCCATCGGACCGAAGGGGTACCCGCACCTCGTGGCGATGTGGTACGTGGTCGTCGACGGGATGATCCACTTCACCACCTTCCGGAAGAGCCAGAAGGTCCTGAACCTGAAGCGGAACCCGAAGATCACCGTGATGCTCGAGTCGGGGAAGACCTACAACGAGCTCAAGGGCCTCGTCATCGAAGGCGAAGCGGAGATCATCGACGACCTGCAGACCACCGCGCGCATCATGTCGCTGGTGGGGCACAAGTACCAGGGGATGCCCATCCCGACCGAGACGCCGGAGGCGGTTTCGCCGATGGCGCAGAAGCGCGTGACCATCCGCGTGAAGCCGGTCGACGTGTACAGCTGGGACCACACGAAGCTCGGGGGCCGCTACTAGCCCTCAGTTCGAACGACGTGCGACGCCGGGCGTTCAGGCCTTCGCGGCCAGGCGCTCGGCGACGCGATCCCAGATGGCGTGGCCGACTTCGTACTTCGATAGCAGCGGCAACTCTTCGACGCGGCCATCGGGATAGAAGATCGTCACCTGGTTCGTGTCGGTGCCAAAGCCGCTGCCGGCGGCCGTCACGTCGTTCGCGACGATGAAGTCGAGCCGCTTGGCGGCAAGTTTCGCGACGGCGTTCTTCGCGAGATCGTGGGTTTCGGCCGCGAACCCAACCCGCACCCCTCCACCGGGCAGCGACGCGAGGATGTCGGGGTTCTTCGCGAGCGACACGGTCATGGTCTCCTGCCCGGGTTGCTTCTTGAGCTTCTGGTCCGCAGGGTTCTCGGGCCGGAAGTCGGCCGGCGCGGCCGCCATGACGAGCGCATCGGCGTTGGCGGTCACCTCTTCGAGCGCGCACAGCATCTGCACGGCGGTCTCCACGCGGACCACCCGAATCCCATGGGGCGGCTCCAGCGTCACGGGGCCGAGGACCAGCGTGACATCGGCGCCGCGGTCGCGGGCGGCTTCGGCGATCGCGAAGCCCATCTTGCCGCTCGAACGGTTGCCGACGAACCGGACCGGGTCGAGCGGTTCGTAGGTCGGGCCGGCGGAGACGACCACATGGCGGCCGCGAAGGTCGCCATGGACCTTGCCGAGCACCTGCCGGAGTGCGCTGAGGATCTCGGCGGGTTCGGCGAGGCGGCCCAGCCCCACGCGGCCGGAGGCGAGCCGTCCTTCGTTCGGGCCAACGAACGTGACGCCGCGCTCCTTCAGCAGGGCGACGTTCGCCTGCGTGGCCGGGTGCTCCCACATCTGGTTGTCCATCGCGGGCGCGACGAGCACCGGCGCCGTCGTGGCGAGGGCGGTCAGGGTGACCATGTCGGGCGTGCGCCCGGAAGCCAGGTTCGCGATGCAATCGGCCGACGCTGGCGCGATGACCAGTGCATCGGCGCGGCGGGACACTTCGACGTGCGCCTCGGGTTCGCTCGCCGTGAACATGTCGACTACGACGTCGCGGCCGCTCAGCGACTGGAACGTGAGCGGGGTGATGAACTTCGTCGCCGCGGGCGTCATGACCACTTCGACGACGGCGCCCGCCTGGCGCAACTTGCTGGCCAGGTCGGCCGCCTTGTAGGCCGAAATGGAGCCGGTGACGCCGAGCACGACGTGGCGGCCAGCCAGTGGCAGACGGGCAGGGGCTGCCTCAGTCATGGCGGTTCATCTCGTAGATCAGACGCAGACCGGTCAGCGTGAGATCGGGGTCGACAACGTCGATGCAGTCGGTCTGGGCGGCGATCTGTTTCGCCCAGCCACCGGTGGCAATCACGGTAGGGTTGCCGCCAAGTTCCTTCTTGAAGCGTGCGACGAGCCCTTCGACCAGCCCGACGTAGCCGTAGATGATGCCGGACTGCATTGCATGGATGGTGTTCTTGCCGATGGCGGCCGGCGGGGGCTCGAGCTGCACCCGGTAGAGCATCGCGGCGCGGCTGAAGAGCGCTTCAGACGCGATGCCGATGCCGGGGGCGATAGCGCCGCCGAGGTAGTCGCCCTGTTCGTTCACCGCGTCGAACACGGTAGCGGTGCCGAAGTCGACGACGATGAACGGCGGGCCGTAAAGCTTCGTGGCAGCGACGGCATCAACGATGCGGTCGGCGCCAAGCTGCTTGGGGTTGTCGTACAGGATGCGAACGCCGGTGCGAAGGCCATGGCCGACGACCATGGCTTCGACGCCGAAGTAGCGGCGGCACACCGTCTCGAAGGTGGGAATGAGCGGTGGCACGTCGCAGCCGATGATGCACGCGTCGATGTCGTCGGGGCCGAGGCCCTGGGTCCCGATGAGGGTCCAGAGGAGGACGCCGTATTCATCGGGGGACTTTTCGCGTTCGACACCAAGGCGCCAGTCGGCCTTGAGCTCAGAGCCGGAAAAGAGACCGATGTGGATAGACGTGTTGCCGATATCGAAGGCAAGAAGCATGGAAACCGCCTGCGTGGGGCCTCAAGGGTCCCCGTGCGGGCCATAGGATAGCAGGCAACGCGCTGTAGTCAGGGGAGAGGCGAACGCGAGGACCGTCCCTGGTGGGGAGGACGGTCCTCGCTTCGCCCTGGCGGGGCCTAAGAACAGGGAGGCGCCTGCGGTGAGGCGCCCCCCTCAGGCATGTTCGATGGTACGCCTCGCGATGAACCGCCAGATCACCAGGAGCACGATAGCTCCGAGGATGGCGATGAGCAGACTGCCAATGTCGAAATCGTCGACGCCACCGAAGCCAAGTACGCTCCCGATAAGGCCGCCGACGAATGCCCCCACGATACCGATGATGATAGTGATCACGATGCCCATAAAGCCGCCACCACCCGGGTCATCACCGGGTAACAGAAGCTGTGCAAGGGCACCGGCGATCAGTCCGAAGATGATCCAGGTGAGAATGCCCATGAGTGTCTCCTTTTGCGTGGCCACCAACCCACACTGACAGCTTGCGACTGCGGCACACGCGAGGGCATATCACGCTCGCACGCTACATTTCATCGTCATTTCGAACGGGAAGGCAGAAACAAAGGCCCGCTACAAGCCTGTAGCGGGCCATTTAGGGGTGATAACGAGGCGCAGACGTCAGAGTTTCTTGCGCTTGCTGGCCACGTAGTCGACGAGGATGTATTCGCCGAGCTTATCGGGCGTTGTGTAGAACACCCGGCCTTTGTTGATCCTTGCGACCTGGTTCACAAACTCCTTCAGGTAGTAGTTCCGGTCGAGCATGAAGGTGTTGATGGTGATGTTCTTCTGCGTGCAGCGCTTCACCTCCTTGAGTGTCTCCCGGATGGTGATGGGGCTCGGCGGGTAGGCGAAGTAGCTGCGGCCGCGTTCGAGATGCGCGGTGGGCTCGCCGTCGCTGATCATGATGATTTGCCGCGTGCCCTGCGTGTGCTTCGCGAGCAGCGACTGGGCGATCATCAGCGCGTGGTGCATGTTCGTGCCAAGGACGGACTCGTCCCAGCGAACGTAGGGGAGCTGTTCGGGCTTGAGCTCCCGGGCGTAGGCGCTGAAGCCGATGATGTAGAGGCTATCGCGCTGGAATTGCGATGAGATCAGGTTGTTCAGCGCGAGCGCGACCTTCTTGGCGGCCTGGAAGCTGCCACGCAGGGCCATCGACCAGCTCAGGTCGAGCATGATGACCGTGGCGGTCTGCGTGAGCATTTCGGTGCGGGCCACTTCGAAGTCGTCCTGCTGCAGGCGGATCGGCAGGCCCGGCCCCTCGCGGTACATCGAGTTCATGATGGTCTTCTGGATGTCGAGGTAGAACGGGTCGCCGAACTCGTACTTCTTGGTGGTGTCGGTGCGTTCGCCGCCGCGGCCGCCTTCGCGCACCTCGTGCTTGCCGAAGCTGTCCTTCTTGAGCTGCCGATAGATCTCGCCGAGGGCGCGCTGGCCGATCTTGCGGGTCCCGCGCGGCGTGAGCTCGAAGCCGTTGCCCTTCTTCCGGATGTAGCCGGCTTCTTCGAGGATCTCGAGAAACTTCTTCAGCTGCTCGAGCGTCTCACGGGCTTCGGGACCGAGCAGGTCTTCGAGCTTGTCGGCGTCGACATCGTCGATGTCACCACCGTACTGGGTGCGCTCGAGCTGCCGCTCGACCTCATCGATCGACTGCATCTGCTCCATGAGGTTCATGGCGGCCTGCAGGTCGAGCGACTCCTCGCCACGGAAGGCGTACTGGTTGCGGAGCTCGCGCATCGGGTAGAGGTACTCGAGGTTCTGCGCGAGCTCGTTCAGGGCCTGCTGAAGCTCGGGGTCGCCCACCTTGTCGGCGAGCAGGTCCTGGAGTTGCTGGCGCATGTCGCCGGGCAGCGAATCCAGGAGGCTCTGCATCTGGCCCATCTGGTGCTGCATCTGGGCAATGAGCTCGTCGAGTGACTGTGGCGGGTTATCGCCGAAGAAGTCGCCGTACTTTTGCATGAACTGGTCGAAGTCGGGTTCGTTGCCAGCCATGCGGTCCTGCATCATCTGGTTCAGCTCGCGAACCATTTCCTTCATGCGCTGCAGGTCTTCCGGCGACATGTTCTTGATCTGGTCGTAGATGTCCTTGAAGAAGGTTTCGAGCATGGCCTTCTTCAGGGACTCGAGGAGCTCGTTGAAGCGCGCCTGGGCCTCGGGGTCCATGAACTCGTAGTTCTGGAGCTCGCGCATCTGCCCGGCGACGTCCTGCGGGAGCTGATCGAGGAAGTCCTTCTTCTTGTTGGCGATGTTGCGCAGCATCTCGGCGAACTCGTTGGGCTGTCCGCCTTGCTGCTGGCTCTGCTGCCCCATCTGCCCGGGCTGCTGTTCGCCGCCCTGCTGACCGGGCTGTTGCTGCCCCTGCTGCCCGGCCCGCTGGTTCGAAGGCTGCTGCTGGCCCTGCTGGCCGGGCTGCTGCTGGCCTTGCTGGCCCTGGTCGCCCTGCTGGCCAAGCACCTCCTGGAGGCGCCGGTCGATGGTGTTGCGCTCCATCTCGACGATCTCTTCGAGCTTTTGCTTTATGTCATCGAAGATGGAGTTGAGGTTGAAGCGGTCGAGCTGCTGGCGGCGCTGCTGGCGAAGCTGCTGAAGCAGGTCGCGGAGGCCCTGCATCCGCTGGCCCTGGGGGTTGCGGATGCCGCGCTGCATGAGGTTGCGCAACGCGTGCTGCAGGTCGCCGAAATTCATCAGGTCGTCGGTGAGGTTGTCGAGGATGTCGTCGGCGCCAACCTCGGGCACCTCCTGGGTGCCATCCCACATGGAATAGCGATACCGCATTGTCATCGGACGCCTCCGAACAGCCCGTGTGCTGTGATGGGGCCGTGTGGGGCTACGGTAGCGGAATCGCGCAGGGTTGTCAGTGGACTATGTGCGAGATGCCCGCGGAATGGTAGCTTTGGCCGCTTCGTCTGCCGGTTGCTGCTTCGTCATATGGCGCCGGGCAGCGCAGAGCGGTTGGCGCCGAACGCAAAAGGCCCCGGCTGTGCTGCCGGGGCCTTCGTTCATGAGCCGGTTGGAAGGAGCTAGGACACGAGCGTGCCGAGGATGTGTTCGAGCTCCTTACCGCGGGCCTGCGGCATCGAGATGACGGGCATATCGACGCCGAGCTGGCGGAACTCTTCGAGGCCGGCGGCGACGGTTTCGATGTCGCCATAGACGGCGGTTTCATCGAGCATGCGGTCGCCCATCGCGGCCATGATTTCGTCGTTGGTCTGGAACGGCAGGGGCTTGTGGGTCTCGGCGGCCTTGCGCATCGCGGCGACTTCTTCGGCGAAGCCGTTGCGCGACAGCATCCGATGGTAGAAGTCACCCATGTTGGTGACGTACCAGGAGATGGGGCCAGCGGCCATCCGCTTTGCCTTCTGGATGTCGGGTTCGATGACGGTCGTGATGGTGGCCCAGCACTCGACGGCGTTTTCCGGCCGGCCAGCGGCCTTCGCGCCCTCGGCGACGAGCGCCTTGCCTTCCCTGAACTTCGACTTCGGCCAGTAGATCGGCTCCCAGGCGTCGGCGACAGCGCCGACCACATCGCGCATCGACTTGGGCGAGATGGAGGCGATGCTGATGGGAATGTGCTTGCGGACGGGTTCGAACAGGAGCTTGAAGCCCCGCTGCAGCTTGAAGATCTCCCCTTCGTAGAAGACCTTCTCGCCGCTGACGATCATGTTGATGATTTCGACGTATTCCTTGAGGCGGGTCAGCGGCTTTTCGAAGGGTTCGCCGTGCCAGTGTTCGATGACCCGCGAACCCGAGGTGCCGAGGCCGAGGATGACGCGGCCACCAGAGAGCTCGTCGAGCGTGGCGGCGGTCATGGCCAGCACGGCCGGCGAGCGGCCGAACACCGGGGCGATGCCGGTACCGATCTTGATCTTGCTGGTCTCGAGGGCGAGCCGGGTCAGCAGCGAGAACTGGTCGCGGCCCCACGTCTCGGCCGTGAAGACGGCTTCGACGCCCACCTCCTCGGCGATCTTTACGCGCTGAATGATGTCCTTCGCGGTCTCGGGATCGGGCGTGAACCCAATAGAGAGCGCAAGCCGACGGGGCATGGGGATACTCCTGCGGTAGAGGATTCGTTCGAGTGTGAGAACAATCGCAGGGGAATCTAGCAGCGAACCCGTGGCGCGGCAAACGGACTAGTGGCCGGTGGATCCCGCAGTCATACCGGTTCGAAGCGCGAGCGGGGGCACGAAGCGTGCCAGCAGGAAGAGCGCCGTGCTCACCACGAGGACCGACGGGACAGCCGCGGGGATTACCCACCACTCCATTTCGCGGCCTGCGGCGGCCCAGTAGGCACCCGACGTGAACACGATGCCGAGGAGCGAACCGGCGCCGAGCAGTATGCGGCGGTCGGTTTCGGTGAGCGGTGTGCCGGCAAGCACCGTTGCCACGAACGGGAAGCCGGTCACGAAGAAGTAGATGAACATCACCGCGATCGTGAACAGCCAGCCCTGGTCCGTGGCGCCGGCGATCACGTGCAGTGCGAATGCAGCAGCGAAGAGCCCGAACGCGAGGAAGAGACCACGAAGTGCGCGCATGGTTTCAGGATACCGCGGACCCGACCGGGCGGTAGGAGAAAGGGACCCTTTCGGGTGGGTCAAAGGATCGTCCATTCCCTTTCCACACGCGTTATCCTTTCTCGTATGACAGCTCAGCCGAGCCGCGCACGAACCAAAGCCGACATCGTCTACGAGGCGCTGCAGAACGCGATCCTCTCGGGGAACATCCCGGCGGGAGAGCGGCTGCGGCAGGAGGAGGTGGCGGCTCGCTGGGGCGTGTCGCAGACGCCCGTGCGGGAGGCGTTCCGGCGGCTCGAATCCGAGGGGCTGGTGGAACGCGAGCCGAACCGGGGCGTGGTGGTGCGCGGCATGCCGTGGACGCCACCGCCCGCGCCGATGGAGGCAATCGCCCGGCGCTGGGAAGAGCTCGTGCGGGACCCGGACGCGGTGCCGGGCAGCGACTTCCCCTGACTTCGCCCGATCCCGATCCAGTGCCACGCGCGACGAGAGCTGTCGCGACCGATCCGTAGAATCGGCTCGTGGAAGTGTTGCTCATCGTCGTACTGGTCTGCGTGGCCGCGCTGGTGGCCGTGGTTCTCGTTCAGCACCAGCGGCGCCCTGCGCCGCCGGATGTGGCGCTCCCGCTCACCGAGTTGACGCGGGCGCTGCAGAACCTCGAGGTCCAGTCGGCAGCCATTGCCGAGAAGGTCGGCGGGCTCGGCGAACGGGTCGCGCTGGTCGAACGAAACCAGTCCGAGACGCGGACCGCGGTCGCGAACCTCCAGCAGGACCTTGCGAAAGCGAACACCCTCGCGACGGGACTGCGCGAGACGACCGAGAGCATCCGCGGTGAGCTCGCCAGGGCACGTGACGGGCTCACGAGCCTCGAAGCGGCAGCACGCGCTCGCCACGCGCTTGAGCACGAAACGGCACAGGCCATCCGGCGCCTCGAGCAGGTGATTGCGGGAACGGCGGCGAAGGGCAACGCGGGCGAAAACCTGGTGGACCTGGTGTTTTCGAAGCTGCCGCCCGAGTGGCAGGAGCGAAACTTCCGCATCGGCAACCGGGTGTGCGAGTTCGCGATGCGGCTGCCGAACGACCTTGTGCTGCCGATCGACAGCAAGTGGCCGGCCACCGGGCTGCTTGAACAGTTCCTCGGCACCGAGGACCCGGCCGAGCAGGCCCGCATCAAGGCGCAGATCGAGGCGGCGGTTCGCGAGAAGGCACGGGAGGTGCGCAGGTACCTCGATCCAGAGCTCACGGTGAACTTCGGGATCGCCGTGGTGCCCGACGCGGTGTTCGAACTCTGCGCGGCCGTGCAGGCCGAGTGTATGCGTGAGTCGGTGGTCGTCGTGGGCTACAGCATGTTCGTGCCCTACCTGCTGCTGGTGTTCCAGACTGTGCTGCGAACGTCGCGGGACATCGACATCGAGAAGCTCGCGGCCCACATCGCGACCGCCGAGAAAGCGCTGGAGGAACTGCAGGAGGAGATCGAGAGCCGTCTCTCTCGAGCCATCACGATGCTCAACAATTCGCGGGACGAGCTGCGCAGCCAGGCCTCCCGGGCACTGACCAGCCTGAGCGCCGTGCAGTCGCGGGCGCAGATCGAGGCGAACGAGCCGCTTCCACTCCCCGTGTTCGCGAACAGGGACGCGGACTAAACGCCGCTCGATCCCTCCAGCCGCGCGAGCAGCGCCTCTCCGCGCGGGGAGAGCCGGTACCCCACCTCAAGGCTTTCGGTGAGGCCGAGGGCTTTCAACTTGCGAACGTCAGCCTTGAACGGGAGGGTTTCGCGGCCGAGATAAGCGGCAAGGTCCGCCGCGCGAACCGCAGGCCGTTCCCGGATGAGGCGAAGCGTTTCACGGGTCCATGGGCCATGCACGCTCGACCGGTCGAGGCGATCGAGCCGCGCAACGAGGCCGGCGAACGCCTCGCCATCCAGCGCAACATCTTCGCGCAGGGCGATGCGGGGATCGGGGCCGGCCAGCCGGAAGCGGACGCGGTAGAGCTGGCCTTCGTCGCGACGGTGCAGCCAGGAGAGCAGGTCGTCCCGGGATGGGTAGCCCGCCTCGCGCGCATCGGCCTCGGTGATGTCGCTCTCGGCGATGGGTTCGACCGTGTCGATGGCGAGGAGGCCGGCGCGGGTGTGCAGGGTTCCGCCTGGGCGAACGGTGGGCCGACGCCACTTGCGAAACGCCAGGGTGACGCGGCCTTCGGCAATGGCCTCGAGGGTTTCCCGCGGGAACAGCATGGTTGGCGGATGGTACCGCCGGACGGGCCGCTACGCAGCTTCCCCTCCTCAGCGCGAGCCGATGGAGCGCCGGATGACCTCGATATGCGCGCTCTCTTCGAGCGCGGTGATCCAGTGCAGCGCCTCCCAGAGCGACTGGCCGCGGGCGTAGGCCCCATGCCCGCGAAGCAGGACCACCAGGTTCGACTGGAGCAGGTGGGCAATCTGCTCGACGTGCCGGCCGCCGGGTTCGACGACAGGGACCTGCTTCAGGTGGAGTTGGCCCTCCAGGTCGCCGGGAACAAAACAATCGGTGTCGAACGACAGGGCGATCGCGTGACGGGGGTGCGCATGAACCAACGCCGTTGCGCCCGAGAGGGCGTAGACCGTGGTGTGCAGAAAGGTATCGCTCGACGGCGGCGGGCCCTGGTGGGAGCCGTCGGGGCCGACACGGGCGATGTCGCGCTCGTGAAGGTGGCCGAGCATCGTCCCCGTGCCGGTGATCCACATCGAGCTTCCTTCGCGGACAGAGAGGTTGCCGCCGTGACTGGTGACGAGCGCGAGACGGTAGAGGTCGCGCCCCACTTCCTGCATTTCGCGAAGGACCGCCGGGGGTACGTGCATACACGGCTCCGCTGGGAGATCTGCGGGAAGAATTGTACGAAGCGTGGCTTATTCGAACGCGCGCAGGAGGCCGGTAGCCACCACCGCGGCGGTCTCGGTGCGCAGGATGTTCGGGCCAAGGCGAAGGGGGAGTGCGCCCGCGGCCCGCGCGCGGGCGAGTTCATCCGGAGAGAAGCCGCCTTCCGGGCCGACCGCCAGCGTCACGGTACCGGCAGGCGGCAGGAGGCGCGCAACCTCGCTGACCTGCATTCCGCCGGCGTCGGCAAGGACCAACGGGCCACGCAGCCGCGCGAGGAGGTCGCCGAAGCGCGCAGGCTCGGCGATGACGGGCACCCAGAGCCGCCCGGACTGCTCGGCGGCTTCGATGGCGATGCGATTCCAGCGGTCGTGCTTCTGGCGCGAGGCGCCGTCGCCTCGCGCGGTGTAGTCGGAGAGCAGGGGGCGGATGACGTCGGCGCCCGCCTCAACGGCCTTCTCTACCGCCCAGTCGAATCGGCTCC
>NICF_comb_assmDRAFT_10000990_pt1 | contig 22927 bp, 14 predicted proteins | sample NewIslPassag4_SG_FD_11279 | JGI IMG/M metagenome (IMG submission 11279) | reverse complement strand
CGATCCCTCAGGACCATGTCCCGCGGATTCTTCAGCACCACCCCGGCGCATTGAGCACGGGGAAACCGGAGCTCTCCGAGGTCGGGATGAACCCAGTGGATCTCCTCTGTCGTGAGGCCAGTCAACCGACCAGCGAGCGCTGATCCATTCCGCAGGAAAAGGCAGCTCGCACCCTGAATATCAAAGAGCTCTCCCCAGCAAACGAGGTCCTCAATCGGGCAACTCCACACGCCCTCCCCTCCACGAAAGACAAACTGCCCCTGCTCCCAGCCTACCAGCCCACCTTCTCTGGCCTGGCCGCTGACCAGCCGCGCCAACGGATAATTTTTCCCCTCTTCACACAGTCCTGTCGCCAGAAGCACATACAGCCAAAGAGCCCACCACACAACCGGGGCAAGCCACCGAGGCCAACTTCTTTGAAGCCGACAACTTCTATCACGCGTCAATACGTTTTTAAAATGGGCGCAAATAATCGTCACCATGATGACTTCACAGGTACCTGAAAACCTTTGCTTCCATCCCACTCAAGCTCTTGATCATATGCACAGTTGTGTATTCACACATTCCGCGTACCGAAGCCCTGTCGCCTGTCACCGTTCAAAAATAGGCAAATACTGATAGGGAAGTTGCAGCACGAGAAGGGCCATCGCCGTTCCCAGTTCGGGCGATATCGGATCGCTCCACGAGCCGTCAGGCTGTTGCCGCGCGATGAGGTCATCCCGTATCGCGGGAAAGTATCGGTGCCAGGCCGCTCCTCCTTTCTGCCACATAGCCTGTACACAATAATAGTGTCCATAATAGTAATATGGTTCCTGTCTGATCACGCCAGGCTCAGGTACAAAGCGCAACAGATAGTTAATCCCCCGGTCTATTTCCTCTCCCTCGTAAATTCCGGCACTGAATAACGCGACCATCGCCGCGGCAGACCGGGCAAAAGCACTTTCCCCCGGCACGGTCATGTAGCGAAAACCACCGTCCGGATTCTGGCACCGGCGTACATACGCCACGCAGCGATCCACGGTGGTCTTGGGAACATAGATCCCCGCGTTTCTGGCCGCCCGCAAAGCCATGATCTGACAGACGGTCACGGAAATATCCGCGTCCAGTTTTTGCGGCTGATAGCGCCATCCACCCTCGTCATTTTGTGTGTTCACAATGAGTCGCACGGCACGTGTCAGCTTGTCCTTGAGATCGGGCCGCGATGACGATCCCCAGCATTCCGCCAGAAACAGCGTGGCGAAGCCATGCTCATACATCGGCCCGCGACTGGCGGCCCCCACATTGAGGATCAGCCCATTTTCCCGACACTGCCCTAGCACATAATCCAGTGCCCGGCTGAGCTCCTTGCCGAACCTCCCCCGGCCAGGCAGACTGCCTTCTGCCAGAAAAGCCATTCCCGCCAGAGACGTCACCGCCACATTGCCCCGATAGGCCCCAGACCCGAACGAACCATCCGGATGTTGATGACTGGCCAGGTACACGAGGCCTCTTTCAATACTTTTCTCGGCATCCGGCGTCAACCAGTCGACGCGCCCTACGTTTTCCGCCAGGGTCGCGCCCGACGAACGTAGCAGGCCACATCCTGCAAACACCCCCAATAGCACCAGCGCAATGTTCCACTTCAAACAGTGCATGGCCGCGTCCGAGTGCCATTTGAAACCGCGAGCGGCACTGATACTCGACACCATATTCGTGAAGCAAACGCGCATATTCGATCAGCCTGCGCACGGTTCTTTTTTATTCTGGCGGCTATCTTCCACAAACCCCGCCCATACCTTGCGAAACGGCCCCACCAGGCCGGATGTTGTGCAATGCGATATTCACTTACTCGCCTCGATCACCCGCCGCTGGGCTTTGATCTGGAATGAGCGGCGGTCTCTGAGCCCGAGATAGTTCCCTATAATACGATTCTATGAGAGTGCGATACTTGGGGATAAATCTTTCGAATGTTTGTTGCGTCAGCGGCGGTCGCTCTCGCGGTGGAAGCCGCCCCCAAATGGCTTCCAGATTGGATCGCCAATCATCGGTCGCCGCTTCGCCCACAGAAGGATCTCGTCGCTGCGTGCCGGCTTGCGCCGTTCCAGGCTTCTGCGCGGTGGCTTCCTGACGCTCCGCTGCCGCCTGCTGCGACGGCGACGCCGGGGCCGGTGTCCGCTGTGTATTCGGCTGTGCCGAAGCCGCCCCCGCAGAAGCCAGCAATCTGTCCAGCTCTTCCACAACCTGCCGTTGCAGTTCGCGCGTCGGGGGACTGACGTCCCCCTTTTGCAACCGTTGCGCCGCTTCGCTCGCCAGAGCCAAAATGTACGACATCACATCCGCCTCGTCCATCCACTGCGCACCCAAACCCCGGCGGTTCTCCTCCTGAATTTGCGGTGGCTGCGTTTGATCCGGCGAGGAGTTTCGGTACACAACACCCTGAGTATACGCCGTCGGATTAATCGTGACACCAAACACCACCCCTAGAATACAAAAGACATGGGCAAAAATAGTTGTTCTATATTGTCTACACATAGTCCAGGTCCAGCCGTGTGTATTCATGACCATTCGACACATACTATGGCTTTAACAGATCTTCGAGCGTGCCCGGTTGTGTCGGCCTTGGTGATGGGCCTTCCGGTCTCTGTGGGGATCCGCTCTCTGGAGCGCCGGTTTCTCGGCCAGAGGTCCCACCCTGTGTGGACATCTGCTCAGTCATTTGCTCTTTCAACTGTTGGATCAATTGAACCACTCGCGTCTGCTCGCTAGTGAGTTTATTTAAAGTATAACTGACCGCAGGAGAATTCCCCTGCTCTTGAAGCTCCTGAGCAACCCGATCCGTCCGCCGCTGGATGGAATCCTGCAGCGCCCGCAGCGTTTGGAGTTGAAGAACGAACTGCCAGGACAACGATCCGCCGGGATTTTCTGCGTTCGGGGCCGCCGCACCGGAACCCGGCCCTCCGTCCTGATTTTCCACGGTCCTGCTCTCCCAGCGCATGCCTTCCGCCAGCGCATCAAGCGCCTCCAGCGCCTCGCGCTGGATGGCCTGGGTCAGCTCGCTCGTATCACCATTGCGGAGGCGTTCGCACGCCGCCCCCATCGCCGCTTCGACCTCTCCCAGCACCGACTCCCACACCGCCCAGTCGGAAAGTTTTTCTTTCCACTCTCTTATTTGCGATTGTAACATTTCCTGGTCACGAGCCAGATCACTTACCTCTTTTTGCCAGGCAGATTGTTGCTCCGCCGTTGTGACTTCTTTCTTTTTCTCGTTTAGACGTTTCGTCTCTTCTAAAAGACGCGCTTGCCGGTTGATGGCGTCCGCCAGCTTCTCCGCGTGCTCGGCAAGCAGCCGGGAAGCCTCCTCGGCAGCCTCGGACAATCCCGACTGCATTAACTCCCGATGCATTCGCTCCAACTCGGCCAGCGCATTTCTTCCGTGTTCCAGAGAACTCTTTCGATTCCCGGCCGACGCTGCCTCCTGAGCCGCCTCCATCTCTCTGGCGACTTTCTCAAGCCCATCGCGGATTGAATCGCCCTCCGGTGTGGGAATTTGCCGCATGAGTTCTTCCGTTTCAGACCGCACCCTGGCCTGCCTCTGAGCGAACTCCGCTTCTCCGCCCTTTTCGGGAACGTCCTGCCACCGCCGCTCGAAGTCCTCCACCAGCGATCGCTGATCATCCTTCAATTGTTCGATTGTTCGCGCCAGTTCCCGCCACGCTTCAATTTTTATTCGCTGGTGGTTTTTATTCCCCTCCAGGATATTGAGCATCTCTTCTAAGAGAGTGATCGCTCGTTTCTGATATTCGACGGCCTCGCTCACACGGTTCTGTCCGATTGCCTCGGCTGAATCACGCACCAGCCCAACCAGTCCACTCCGAATTGCCAGATCCACCGCACGTGCGACCAAAGCATCCTCAGAGGCGAGCCCCGTTCTTCCAGACGATTCGCCCCCTTTTCGTCCCGCCACGCCATTCTGTTCCTTTCCGTTGCCTCCATGAGTAAAGTCACTCTCTTGCTGTGAGCCCTGATTATGAGCGAACCGGGCCAGAAGCGTCTCCAAATCCGCGGCGAGGAAATTCTCCTCCCGAGCCAGTTCCTCTAATTTTCGGCGTGCATCCGCCGACAATTCCTGTAACGACTTTCCCACCGTTTCAACGCCAACCTTTTGAGTATTGTCATGAAGGGCTCTTTGCTTCAGCAGTATTAACTCCAACTGTCTTCGGAACGAATTGCGTCCTTTAAATCGGGCCAGCAGATCGAGAATATTCCGTAGCGCATTCTCCCAGCTTGCCTGTTCCCGAGCAACTTTCTTCGCAATGCCTTTCATCCCTTCTATGTCATGGTCCATACGGCCCCCGGCAGCTTGCTGTCCGCCGACTTGTTGGGCCCAGCGGGCAATGATTCCGCAGTCGGCCTGGAGGGAAACCGCCTCTTTTTCGAAGCTTGTGCGAAGCTGGCCCTCGGCTTCCACGAGGCCCGACCATTCGCTCAAATCGGAATAATTACTCTGAAGCAGCGTCAGGATACCCCGCAGTTGGGCCAGCAGTCCATTGGGCTGATTGCCAATATCCTGGCACACTTGCGTCTGCAGGAGGTCGAGCGTATACATGCGTTCACTAAAATTCGGAGGAATATCACGATTGGCAGTAACCGACGTCCATAGTTCGCGCCACTCCTGATTGATACGGGACTGAATATTGTAAATCTCGCTCAGACGGTCGTAGAGTTTTTCACACTCCGTCAGCATACGATCCCTGAATATCTCCTTAGTAACCACTTCAATGGTGAGCGGATTACTCGCTGATGACTGCTCACGATAGTCCTCGGCAACGGCCGTAGCTGTCAACGTCCCTTCTGATATTCCTTCTATGTGTGCCAGATCCAGCCACAGGTCACGATCCGCCGTCTCCCCCCAGGATTCCATATCGGACATTTTTCCTCGGGGTTTGGGATAGGGTTGCGGACCTTCCAGAACCGCCATGCTGTGATGCCACGCTCCGTTTTGGAGCTCGAGCGTCACCCGTTTCAGCGCAAGATCATCCCTGGCAGAAATTCGCAAGGGCAACCGCCCGATCCGCGTCGCCAGAAGAAAGGGCACCTGCGGTTGCATGGCAATCACCGGAGGCAGGTCGGGAACGACGCGAATCTCCCATTCCGGATCGCCCACCGAGAATGTGCCGTCTTCCGCTTCCAGGTGAACGCTGTACCGCCCCGAAGTCTCCAGCTCCCACCCGACCGACTGCGACGGCACCGCCTCGCCTTCGGGCGGAAACCGAAAGCTGCGCCGATTGGCACCAAGTTCGGCGGCCACCGCTCCACCAGGCTCACGAAGGATCCACACCCGTCGCAACTCCCGATCGGCCGTGCCACGCAAAACGACTCGCGTGCCGGCCACGGCTCGGATCGGCCCATCGGTCACCTCCGACTTCCAGCCGGTATAAGTTGGCGGCTCCAACTGAACCGCCAGTGACGTTAAACGGGGCGGCTCAACGACGCGCACAAGCCGCCACGGATGCGAGAAATCGTCCCCGCCCCAGATCCGAAACTCAAAATCCGATCGTACCTGGTCGCGCTGAAAATAAAAGCGATTTCCCCGGCGCACCATGGAAAACCGGCCAACTGTTGTACGCTCGTCGCCTTCTGCCTCGCGAAAAACAATCCACACGTCGTCGGGTACCAGTCCACGTTCGGCAGCCACTTCTATGGAAAACTGTCCACCCCGGGAGACCACCTCCGGATAGTGCACGACTTTAAGATGTGTTCTCTGTGGCCACGCCAGATCGGAAAAGGGATTGAAGAGGCGAATAAACGCCGTGCCAAATACCACCGGCTGGAATATAAAACCGCACGCAATCACACCTAGCGCGACTAACCATATGTAGAAAGCCACCAATCCCGGACCTTTAAAACGATGGCACAAACGGCCAATGTCCGCGGCGTGAGCCTCTATGTCATTCATTAAAAGGGCCCGCAATTCCGGCGAACCCCAACGCAGGTCATCACTGGCCAGATGAGCAAATTCCCAGGCCGCTGCCAGACGCCCCCGCCAGCGTGCGTCCACCTGCTCAAGCCAGCGCGCGATCATCACACCATCAATTCGCAGGCGTAAAACAGGATGGATAAATCTCAAATAACTGCCAACGATTAGTAACCCTGCCACCGCAGTGATAATAACTCTTAGCCCCTTATCATTAATCCGCAGAATATAATCCATTCCGCACAACACAACGATCCCCGCACAAATGGCGAGCCCTGCCCGGCCAACCGCTCCCAGTGACAGTCGCCGGTACAAGCGACTTTCAAGATCGTGAATGGCTCGAATAAACTCGTACTTCATGATTTATCACTTTTCCCCGCTCCGCGGATTTTACGATCGCAAGCACCAAGTGGATGGCTCCGTAAGCGTTCAGTCACATGGGCTGCCTTCCCGACTGATCACCGTGCCGCAGGATCTCCCGTGCCCATGCGCCCCTAACTATCGACCACATCGCCAGACCACCAAATATGTGTTGTAACTCGCCACTAAATCAGGCCCCACAGTTTCCGGAGAATCCACTCTAAAGTGAACATCCCGATAATCGAAGCCAGCACCAGTGGATGATTCCACAAAGTGATCGGAGGTAGAATTTCGATCGGCCTGGCTTTGCCCGTGGGCAGATTGTGAATCAGGCGATCGATCTGTTCCACCCGATAGACCTGCCCGCCGGTACGCTTGGCCGCAGATGCCATATCCTCCCAGGCCACTTCGGTCTGCTCCATTTCTTTTTTCGGAGGCGACACCGTGAAGCTTGTGCGCACCGACTCCCGTTCTCCGGCCAACCAGGCGACGTATTCCCCGGGTGGAAGATCATGGAGTACCGCCTGGAAGGTATTCGCCTCCGGCGATCGCCGCTGGAGTCTAACCTGCCGCCGCAATTTTCCGTCTTGCCCAAGCCAGATGCTCACTTCTTCCCCCACACCACTCGGACCGGATAGTCCTTGCAGTGTGATCCAAACCGGATCACCCGCCGCGTATATCTTTCGATCCGTACTCAGGATCGCCCCCCTAGCAGTCTCCAGTTTGGATCTCGCCATAGAACGAATTAATTCGAGCCAGAACTGGCGATACCACATTAAATTATTGATTTTTCGCCACCGCCAGGTTTCATCGGTTGCATGGAGAAGCACCCGCCCTCTACCCACGTAAGAAAAAATGCACGCGGGATATTGCTTTTGATGACTCTGCACTGTCGCCAGTACTCGCGCCCCCGGCTTTATATCGTTAATATCGTGGAAGAAGTAAATCCCCGGCAGTCGCGACCATATTCGCCGTGACTCCTCCTCCGTCATTCCCAGAAGGAACCATGGCACCCGCCAGCCATCATCCGTGGGCATCACACGGCAGGGGGACTCCACAATAATGTCCCCAACCGCCGATCCCGAGCTAATGGGCAGGACTCGGGCAAGCGGGGTCGAGGCAATCGCTTCCCAACGCCAATTCTGGCCCGCGATCACCACCAACCCGCCCGGATTCTCGTTTCGATCAACAAACCCCGCCAGATCCTCCCAAACACGGGGCGGAAAAACCGTCGCAGGCAGGTCCACCAGAATGATCACATCCTGTGCCCACACCTCATCGCGAGCGCCTCGAATAAGCTGCAATCCATTGTCTAGGTCCCCTCCCAATTCTGGGTCCGCCGAAAGAAGGACCGAACGCAACATAATACTATTTTCCCGCCCCAGACAATTCTGTAAAAAGCGATATTCAAATCCCGGCGTATCGGCGATCAGCAGGACGTTGATCGCACGCTTTTCGACCCACAGTATCCTTGTTTGAGAGTTATTTTCCAGTGCCACCTCATTGCTGGCCGCCTGGCACTCCAATCGTAATACGATTTCGCCCACTCTCGGCGGCCGGAACGCCATGGTCACTTCCCGACGCCCTGTTTCAGTAACATCCGTCTTTGTTTCTACCAAGACATTTTTATTTGATTCATCTATCAGTCGGATATACAGGGATCTGTCTTGCACATGTTTGGTGACAATATCCGCCCGTAACACCACCGTGTCTCCCGCGAATACCCGGTCTTCCATGACCCAGTTTTCGATGGCCGCGTCGGGCCGTCGCCCCTCCGCCCCGGCAGCTACGAAGAAGACCGGAATAAACCGTCGTGCCGCCTCTTCGGCGGCATCTGCCAGCGACGGCCCCTCGTTGTTGACACCGTCTGTCAGCACCACCAACGCCGCGGGTGACGCTCCTCGTAGTCGGTCCATGACCTGGAGAATACTCCGGCCCAGGGCTGTGGATGGTCGCTGCGGACGCAACTCTTTTAATCGGCTGGCTACTTCATCAGCATTATCGCCGCCAACTGGTATATCGTTGAGGCAATAGACTTGCTGTCGATACTGGTCGCTCAGGCGATTGAAAAGGCCACGATCACCCCCGACAAGCGCATGGACAACCGCCGTCCACCGTGAGCACACTCTTTTGCTTCTATCGGACGCCGAGTCTGACGTGGCCGCTGCGCTTTCGACTGTTTCGTCCTCCAGTGACATGCTCATTGAATCATCGAGAATGATCCCTATGAGGGGCCGACTCGTCCGCTGGGGAATAACGACCCACTGAGCGAGCATCGCCACAATAGCCAGAGTCGCACCTGTACGAAGGACGACCAGTATAATTCTTTGATATTTTCCAAGCTCGGCAGTATGCCGATAATACCAGCCCCAGAAAAAGGCCAAACACAGCACCACGAGAACCACGGTTACCCAGAGTGGCGACGGCCAGCCTCCGGCAATCTCATAGACATACCCGTGGTCACGGGTCAGATTTTCACCGACTATCCATTCAATAAGTCGCTTCATCGTTTCCCATTATGACATCTCGCACACAGGTCACCCGTGTCCTAGCCGGAGCTACGATCGTCGTTGATCACGTACTTTAACCTCTTACCGGCAGTTCCACGGCGCCTTCGATCACGCTCTCAACAGCGCGATTGCATTGTGACTATCCGGAAGTCTATCTGCCATGTTCTTTGTAGTCCTAACTTTTTCCCGCGTGGGCAATCACTATTTCGACTATTACAAGTGCCAGTAGAGACAGCAGGAGCACCCGCGACAGTGTGTTACCCGATCCGCTACCGTGCTGCACGGGGCTTTCCAGGATTTGGTTGATAAGGTCCGCGGACACCATATGCGCCCCGGGCAGCCCCTTCTGCACCATCTCTTCCCAACCTTGTGATCTCAAATCGGCCTCTTCCAGTGGGGTATTCACGGAAAACAACGCCACTTGCCGTGTTTCATTGTTCGCATTATCGATTTCTATTTTATAAACGCCCGTCCAATCCGTTTGTGTGTATTTCCATTGCCAGGTCCCGTCGACCAGTTCTGCACGCTCGCGCCAGGATGTCCCCTCTGCATCGGTGAGCACGATTGTCGGTGCTTCGCGTACATTCCGTAGTGCCATGGACAGGCTCAGCGGCTGGCCACAGACCAGCGTTCGTGCGGATAGTCCTCCCGATAAAACCCATGCTTTTATCTCTTGAATAAGTGGCACCCAAATCGGCCACAGTGGAAGCGACGTCCAACTTGTATCTGCTGAAGTGGTGATGAGCACGCCTCGCCCCATGTCGTACTCCCACGCGACAATAAAGGGATCTCCATTAGAATAGCGCGCCACTATTTCAGATGGAACGGAATTTGTTGGTTGAAAGCGCAGGTAATTCCGGACAGGCACCTTCGTGAGCCCCCCTTCCTCCCATCCCGCGAGAATCCGCACGATCGGATGACGAGTATTCACCATCCCAGTAGTTATATCGGGACTATTCACTATTCCCACCAGGCGGCCGGGAAACAGCGGCCGTGCTGTACCTTGAGGTTCGGCCGCGCGGTTATAGGCCGCCATTTGCACGCGCGGCCCACCGAAAATCACCAGTCCACCTCCCAGCCGCAGAAAATCTGCGAGAAGTTGGGCTTCACCCGGTGTTATCTGGGCAACATCGCACAGGATGAGGATGTCAAATCGTGTGATGTCCGATTCGGCAAGCCGCGCTTCGGGAATCACCTGAACTTCCATGCCCCCGGTTTTCGAGGCGGCTGATTCCGGGGCCAGCGCAAGCCGGACATAATCACTCGCCCCTTGGAATGGTATCGGGGAATATCGACCATCAATACACAACGCCCGCACCTGATCGTGCACCGTAACCACCACGCCCCGACGATTGTCGACGGAAAGCTGATCGTCGGAGAGAGTAGCCTCAATCACATGGTCCCCGGGCCTGGACGGGCGGTAGGACCAAATGAATGTTCCCATATCTGGGGATTTCCAATCCACGCGCGATTCGCCAATTTTAACACCATCTATCAGCCATTCGACCGTGGCTGGTCTCTCCGTCGTGTTACCAAAGACGGTGACTTGCCCGGCAATAACCGTCTCTTCATTGCGTGAACATACTAGCGGTGAAGCTTCCAGCCGCGTGATCGCGGTATTACTTTCGCGATCTCCACCGACATGGCAAATGATGAGTTCTGCCTGACGAGCCAGTTCGTCAGCGGTGCTGGAAAGCGCGGCCCCCTGACGCTTCATCGCCTGATTCCAGGGCTCTCGCTGGGCGTCTGTCACAATCACGACGACGAAACGAGTAAGTTGCGGATATTCCTCCCGAAGGCGTTGCGTTCGCCCAAGAACGGCTTCCAAACACGCCAACCAATCGTTGCGAGTATGTCGACATTTTATTTGATCAATAATTTGCAGGAAGGCTTGGCGGTCGCTGATCGCCAGCTCCACCTCCCATGTCGGAGGCTGAGCCGCCCTCAGCAAGCAAAAAGTATCCGCCGGCCCCGCGTGCTTCACAAGACGCATGATCACATCCCGCGCCTCGTCGAAACAGGACTTCCCACGACAGGACTGCTCCATAGAGAGCGAGTCATCAAGCACGAATATCCAGCCCGTCGCCGCCTGATACCCCATCGCCACGGCAGGCGCCTCCACAACGGGCCGGGCAGCCGCCACAATGAGTAGCGCGATTGCCAGCATTCGCAATAAAAGAAGTAAATATTCTCTAAGTAATATCCGCCGTCTTTCGATGGCCAGAGCGGCCAGTACAAACTCCATGGCCGCCCAGTTCATTTCCATATGTCTTCGGCGATTCCAGAGATGGATGAGGATCGGAATAATGACGGCAGGCAATCCAAGCAGAATTGCCGGATCCAGGAATGAAAGACCGAGGATGAGCAGTTCCGGTTTATCCATCACGGTGATCGCGAGACTTGACCCGAGACGATTTTATGTTCACTAAATACTCTTGATTTTCCTCCTGAAAGCCAGATACTCCCGTAACACGTGATCAAGTTTTTCACGAGTGGTCGCCCTCACATAGTCCACTTTCAGGCCGTGGCAAATCCTCTGGATATTTCGCAAGTATTCCTCCACACACCGCCGGTAGGCATGGCGGAGAAGACGCGGGTCGACTCCCACTTTGCTGACAACCTCCAGCCCACGCAACAACACCGGCTGCTGGAGATCGAAGAAGATTTCCTGATCGTCAAGGATGTGAAAAACGATCGCCTCGTGATTTGCATAACGGACGTATTTCAAACCGCGTTCTAACTGATTCAAATCCACGAGAAAGTCGCCTACGATGACAATCACACCGCGCCGCGTCAGGCGTTCCGCCGCCTCATGCAAAACTGTTCCAATTTCCGTTTTACCGGCCGGCGATTCTTTTTCCAGGAGTTGAACAATCTGCTGCCACTGTCCGCCGCCGGTTTCCGGTCGCGCGAATACTCGATACTGCTCGGCAAAGACGCCGAGTCCCGCACGATCCTGCTGGGCCAGTACGATGTAGGCAAGCGCTGCAGCCGTGCACTGGGCATACTCCCATTTGCTCAGCGGCGCCTCATGGCTCTTGAAGCCCATGCTTGCGCTTGCGTCAACTAAAATCATACATGATAAATTCGTTTCCTGCTCAAAACGCTTTACATAAAATTTGTCCGTTTTTCCGAATACTTTCCAGTCCACATAGCGCAGATCATCACCGGGACTGTATTCGCGATGTTCCGCAAACTCGACGGAAAAACCGTGGAACGGGCTCCGATGCAGGCCCGTCACCGTTCCTTCCACCACTGCGCGGGCCCGTAAAGACAATCCGCTTATACTCGACAAAATCTGCGGATCAAGAAAGTTTGGGGAGTATGCCACGGTTCACCAACTCATCTTCCGGGCGAGGAACAGAACGCAACAGGCGCGCGATTAAATCATCCGACTTAATCCCGTCCGCCTCCGCATTAAAATTAAGGACCAACCGATGCCGCAGCACGGGTGGGGCCACGGCCTCCACATCTTCCACCGATACGGCAGCCCTCCCGTGAAGCGCCGCACGCGCTTTTCCGGCCATCACCAGGCACTGTGCCGCCCGCGGCCCCGCTCCCCATGTCACATAATCCCTGATGAACTGGGGAGCCTCTTCAAACGAGGGTCTCGTCCACCTCGCCAGCCGAACAGCATATCGGGCCACATGTTCTGGAATCGCCACCCGCCGCACCAGTCGCTGAATTTCGAGCACCTGGCGGGCATCAAGTACCGGCCCCACGCGTGCCTCCGTATCAGTCGTCGTTCTCAATACAATATCCAGCTCTTCATTTTCGTCGGGATAGTTGATAAGAATTTCTAACATAAAACGATCCAGTTGCGCCTCTGGGAGCGGGTACGTTCCTTCCTGCTCGATGGGATTTTGAGTGGCCAGCACATAAAACGGCGGATCCAGGACGTGCTGCTGACCGCCCACGGTTACCTGCTGTTCCTGCATGGCTTCCAACAGGGCGGCCTGGGTTTTCGGAGGCGTGCGATTGATCTCATCGGCCAGCACGATATTCGCAAAGATGGGCCCAGGCAAAAACCGAAATTCCCGTCGCCCGGTCGCTTTATCTTCCTGAATCACCTCGGTTCCCGTAATATCGGAAGGCATTAAATCCGGCGTAAATTGGATCCTGCTGAACTTCAAGGACAGACACGACGCCAGCGTTCGTATCATCAACGTTTTTGCCAATCCCGGGACGCCCACCAAAAGACAGTGCCCGCGAGAAAATAACCCGATAATGAGCTGTTCAAGGACATCCTTTTGCCCGACGATGACTTTGGAGAGTTCGCCTGTGATCCTGGTATACGCATCCGTGAGCTGTTCCAGCGCCTTTTGATCGCCGTTCATGCGACTATCCTTTTATTCAGAAGATGGTTCTCGGTTAATGGCAACTATCGGATCCGCCACTATAGTAAGCGCGTTAATCCTTTTTCCTCTCGGAAAACTCGGGCTTGACGTTTTTGGCATACCACGATCGAAGGAGAACAGCCCGGTCCGTCGGTGTCGCTGTTCGACTTCTGTCATTGCGGTCGGGCCCGTGTTCCACACTCCAACCATCCCATTCTCGGAAAGCGTGGTATGCCCAGTCCCAGCCATATTCCTCGAAAATCTCAATACAATCTTTCAGGTATTGGTAGGCGCTATCTCCCGGTGCCCAGCGAATCGCGCTGAATTCACCTATATAAATGTGGACCCCGTTTTCCTCCTGGATCCGACGAACGGGCTCAAGCACCTTGCGCAACGTATCCCGATCGTACCATTTACCATCGATAGTCCCCGGATAGACAATACCCATTGGATTATCATAGACTCCCTGATGGGTGAACGCGTGCGGCACGTACATATGAACGCTGTACACCACACCCGGTACGTCGATGGGATCGAGAAGCGCGATCGATGACGGGCTTCCCCACGGAGCCGGCTCAATGATAATGGCGTGCCTGGGGTCAATCGCGCGGACACGGCGTGCCGTCTCCTCTGCGAGCTGCTGCCAGTTCATCAAGCCGTCTGGGACCGCCCCTTCGACCGGTTCGTTCACCAGGTCATATCCCCAGACCACGTCGCTATGCACAAAACGCCGTGCTATATTTTCCCAGATATTCATGAACGCTTCTTGAAACTCGCGGTCGTGGAAGACACGGCACTCTAATTCTTTATTTCTGCCACCCGGCGGAGTATGGAGATCGATTGTCACCAGAATTCCGGCCTCCCGACAAACCGGCAGAGCGGCTTCAAGTCGCTGTAATGCGCCATCTAGCCATTGCCGATATTCGTCGAGGGTGGCAGTATCGGCGGGACTATGCGGAAAACCGTTCCAAATGAGTTGCCAGCGGATATGGTTAGCTTTCCAGACCTTGCCGAATTCCAGCAGGTCGGCATCAGTAATATGTGGACCAATCATGGCCCCACGCAAACGGGGCAGATTGTGGCCTTTAAATACTTCCCCGTTCTGAAAATTGAGTTTCCTTCTGGGAATAATTTCCACCGCGATATCGTCGAACCACACCTCGCCCGTCACATTTTCCAGGCCCACGATGAGATCGATCTGCTGGCAATCTTCCGGCACGGCCACCACCAATTGGGCGGGGCGCCAGTCGAAGTCTCCCACCGGCAGTTTTAACTGTGGCCACTGGATTTCCCCTCCCGATTCCATACGCAGCATACACTTGATGCCGTTCCACGGATTGGGAGGCTGCGAAACCGCTTTCGCGCGAACGATCGCACTGATCCGAACACGCTGCCCACGGAGTTTGTCAACGGGCAAGCGATAGCGAATATTCCGGCTCTGTGATCCATCGGCCTCATCAACCCACACGTGCAGGCACATGTTGCCCTGGCCCGTCCGCTCCACCGCGATCCCCTGCTTCGAGGAAGGAATCCATCCGGGCGGCAGCGGGGGGGCGTTTTGTCCCTCAGCAATGTTTTCAAAATCCCAGCGCAGAACTGTGACGGGCTCCTGAGCATGCACCGCCACACTGCTCAGGGCCATACTTATAACCGCCAATATATGCCACCACAACGTTGTCATTATTTACTCCTTCTGGCTGATGCATCTGTCCCCAGCGCAGAGACCGAGATAGGCGCGGTCCGGAACGCAACGATCTCCCGTGAGGAAGCGACCAACAGGTAGCCCTCACTAGAGACGAGGTTCCCACCTTCCACGTGCCAGGGACTGAGTGGAATAACACGTTTGGGTTCGGCCGTGTGTCCGTCGATCACATAAATGGCATCGCGCGTCGGCCAGTAAACGGAGCCTCCCGCGATGATTCCTCGCCCATGTCCGAGATACTCCGCTCCCATTGGCCACCGCGCGACAATTCTGCCGGCCTGCGGACCGTGCAACGCGATCCAGTACACCCGATCCCCTGCCGCAATAAGATGGTCATTGAGAACGCCGATCAAATATTCGATTCTTTCTCCGTCTGATCCTGTACTCCACAAGATTGTTCCGGTAAACGCATCTATTCCCAATACATTTGTTGTATCCGTCGGCGCCACATAGAGTTCACCATTGCAATAGACGGCGGGATTCGGCTCCCGATAGCGAAAAGGCTCCCAAACGGAAAGGTCTCCCCGCTGGATCCGCGGGTAACAGGTGATCCATCGAATGGCTCCCGTCTCCCGCGAAATTGCGGCAACAGCCCCCGCATTCGTGGTCAGGAAAACAGTATCCTGGGCGACCGTCGGCAAAAGATGAGTCATCTCATAAAGCATGGATCGCCCGGGAGTATCGGCCGCGCAAATAAATCGCAACCATCTTCTATCACCGGTTTCCCGATCGAGACACGCGAGATATATGTGAGAGGGCACGTCTGCCCGCCGCAAGACCGCATAGACATTGTCCTCGACAACCAGCGGTGCCCCCTCGAAGGCCCAGCCTTCCTCGGGCGGATCGCGGGACCACAGCAGCTTTCCCTCCTGGTCCAGGTCGAGAGCCACCAACACATTCTTTTGGCGTACCGCATCAGGAAGGAGGGCAGGCTGGATGGTCACCGGCGAGCCAAGTCGCGCAAACAACTCGTCCCGATCCACGGTGATTGTCGTTCTTCTTGCGCCAATTGTGTTCACGGGAATAAGCTGTTCGCGATCATCGGAGCTGGCCGAGAATACTTCCGGCGCTTTCAGCCCCCACAGAGGCTGACCGTTTTCCAGATTAAAACCATATATTCGATCTAATCGAGCAATAAATACGGCATTTTTGGCTATTACGGGAAAAAATGCCAGCGGCCGCTGGTTTTCCGCCAGCAACCGTGCCGAAGGAACTTCCGACCACTGGGTGATGACCGCCCGCGGTAGCGGGGGCAGTGTTGCCCGCCAGGCTATGCCGATAATATCAAATTCTTTGTCTATCTGAGGCAATCGCCTGCCGTTCTGCGCAAACGTGGTCCAGCTTTTGACGCCCGGCGGCTGCGGCCAGTGTTCGGCATCTGCCAGAAGGCCCGTCAGAGTAGCGGTCAAGTCCGCCTCGCGTCCTGCCATGCGACCGCGCTCACCGGAATGAACCGTTGCAAACTCGGCCAGTTCTCGCCTTGCCTGGGAAAGCCTGCCCGCCAAGATAGTCGCCAAAATCAGTCGGGCACGAACAGCCGCTGCCGAATACCGACATGTCGCAACGGACCGCCACGTGAATAAGTCACCCGATCGGCGATCAACCGGCAAGAGCTGCCGCCAAAAGAATTCGGCCTGATCCGGCAATCCCGCCTGCAACGACCATTCCCCCAGATACCACAGAGCCATGTCGGCATAGTTACTGGCCAGTTCAGTATCACAAATACGGCGCAGGAGCGACTCGTCCTCCGATTGCAGCCCCTTTTCCAGCCACAGTCGGCAATTGGGATCCACTAACTGCCGGTATTTTTCTAATCCCTCCTGCGGTAACTGAGTTAATAGAAGCTGACAATACTCCCTGACAGGAATATATCGCGGCGGAACGCCATTCAATCTGGCCGTCACATTGACGAGATCATCCCCCGCTTTGGTGACGACTTCCCGGATACCCGCTACCACTTCATCCCAGTGCCTGCCCTTGATGGCCTCTTCAATCTCCGCCAAGCGTGTCCGCACAGCCCCATCAGCCTCATTGACCCGAATATCATTGGAAAGCTGATATTCCGGCGTCAGCGACAGGCCGATGATTTGACCTGGCGCATGCTCACCGAAACTCACGATGACGACGACAATCAAGCACAAGAGAAGCACAAAACGGTCACCGGTCCGTTCCAAACCGATTCCACCGTGTGTGCAGCGTTCAAATGATTTGGCAATTAAAAACTGTAAAACTTTCCACATGTCATAATAAAGCATGAGGAATAGATCTCATCACAACAGGATCACCTCACGTTATCGACCTGAATGCTTTTCATATCGTTTTCGGCGTGGCAAACCGCTTCATTGTCTACCTGTCTTTGATTTACGCTCCAAGCAAGTGGCAGGATACTCAGTTGGCTTCGGTGCGGAGCGAACCGCGCGGAGCATTTGGCTCTTCCACTTGTGCAGAAAGTTTTCTCACCTCGGACACAACGGCCTCAATATTTTCCGAGCTGACCCCGGGTGGCATGCCGCCTCCCGCCGACCAGAGGATTCGGCATCGATCCGTCAGCGATTCCCATATCCGCCGAACTTCTCGGCGACAGTCCTCCGGAGTTCCCGCCGCGAGAATATCACGGGGGCTGATATTGCCCATAAGCACAACATCCGGACCTGCCAGATCTCTGACGTCTTCCATATCATGTTCATGGGAAAAATTAAAAACATTGACGCCCATGGCTTGCAAATACCGGGCCGTAATCAGACCATGGGCATCGTTGTGCAGCATCTTGACGCTGACATCCAACGTCGCGAAGATGTCCTGCAAATAAGGGACAACAAATTCTTCAAAATCTTTTTTGCCGATAAAACCTATCAGATCGTCTAAAATAAGTATGCCATCGATATCAGGAAAATGTGTTTTTTGGCACGTCAGCCAGTTTTTGATGAATGCTGTTATCAGCCCGATGAGCCGATGTGCCCGATCCACCTCGGTTTTAAGGCCCAGGAGAAACTCCGTCTGGCCCAGCAAGTAGGAGGCGATATTCAAAGGGCCGCGACTGACAGCAAACCGGATACGGTGTCCCGCCTCGCGGATCAGCGGTTCCGTCTGGTGCAGGCGTTCCAGCACGAATGGCAGCAGGCCATCGCGCTCGCAATCCGGCAAGGTCAGCGTGTCGACGTCGCTCCAGCTTCGCAAAACCGGCTCGATATGGGGAAACTCATTGGTCGGGAACCGGCAGCGTCCCCCGAAAGCGGATGGCTCCGTGCACATCCCGAATTCCGCCCAAAAACCGGGGATAAACCAGACGTCCGGGAACGTCTGGACCGCGCGCAGGTTCGCCGCCAGCCAGTTTTTTTCGCTGCACAGGTACTCGCGAATCGTCACGCCGCACCATCCCGGCAGCCAGGGTGAGTCGATGATGAAACCCACGGCCGGTTCTGAGCTGTCGCCTGCAATCAGGCGCTGCAATTGTTGCCATTGATCATCGCGCATGGTCCGACCCCCGCAGAGCACGTGTTGTGTCTTCCCTGTAACTATCGTACCACGTTGGGGAGTGGGAAAGAATCGCGGGTGAGACCTCCCGTGCCGGCGAGACGCGCACTGCCACCTCTCCCGGCAACCCTGCGCGGCGACCGTTCAATGGAACCACCGGAACACAGCGAAAACGAGGATTAAAAGAAACAGATACACAAGCGTGTGCCGCAAAAGCTGGCGACTGTGGAACTGGTCCGGGCTGCGAAGGAACGCTATGGTTGGGAAAGTCAAATAGATTGTCCCGGCGGTCAAAAGGCCGGCCATCGCAGCATTGATGGCCCCCCAAATCACCGATCCTATGACGCACAGTTGCAATCCCGCCAGACCGGCGACAGTATAGACACGCATGAGCCGGCCACTGGGGTCGGCAACCGGTGCCACCCGAATACCAGCCTGCGCAAATTGATCCTGATACAGCGTGGCGATCGCCATGGCATGAGGAAACTGCCAGAACAAAATGAGCATAAAGAGCGTCCACACCTGGGGCACGTGATAGCCATTCACCAAGCCCGCCCCCAGGATGACCGGTGCAGCCCCGACGACCGCACCAATCGGTGTTTGCCAGCTCGTTTTTTTCTTAAGAGGCGTGTAAACAATGACGTAGAGTGCCCAGGCTGCTAATCCCAGAACAAACAAGACAACGTCGCCCGACACCAGCAGTCCCAGCGTGCCCATCAGCGTCAACACGGCTCCCAAAATGGTCGCCCAGCTTCGCCTTATTCTGCCGGCAGCAACAGGTCGACGGGATGTGCGCGGCATCAATCGGTCAGATTCACTCTCGAGGACCTGATTGAAAATGACCGCACCAACAATGATGGCAATCAGACTGACCAGTTTGGCCGCTATTGCCGTGTCAACTCCCGCGGATTCAGCGGCCAGCGCAGCGGCTGTGACCATGGTGGCGATGATGCTGAACAGGATGCGGATCCGCAGAAAAGCCTGCCATTCCTGAAGCCATCCCGCGACGCTCACTTCCGACGAGGAGTTCTGGCGGGCAATTTCCCGGTTTTTATTGCCCATGGCCACGACAGTATTCGCAACTTGTTCTCCAGGGTTATTCATGCTCATTGCCACTTATTGCAGATAGTTTACGTCCATCGCTTTATGTTAGTGATCTTTTTTATATGACCATTCCCGTTTAAAAACCTGACGGTTGTCCGGATGCAGCCTTGAAGGTGGTCTCAGCCAGGCGACGGCACGCGCACGTTCTGCGGACTTCCATCCAAACCGGCCGTAAGCCAGCAAGCAACACCGGCGGCCAATAACAGGGATCCCGTCGCGGTGTGTGCTGTCGTGACGAGTGCCTGTGCTGCCCCCCCTTGCACGACGGTATAGGAAATCGCAAGGAAATAATTCAGAAACCAAATGGGAAAGTTATAATTGACAACCCAGGTGAATAATCCAAGCGTAAGCTGTACCGCATAGATCGCCCCCAAGATTTTCAGCCAGAGTAACTTCGAGAGATGCTCACGCCACTCACGCCACCATACGATGCCAAGCGCGACCCCAATCAGACCGGCGAAGATCAGGTGGACAATCGTCCAGAAAAACGCCCACTGTGGCGACAGCGTCGGCGGAAGGTGGCGGAGCTGGGCGCCAATGACGATCTGGGTATAGATAATCATCACAAGCAGGAATCGCCACGCTGCCCCACCCCGAAAAAGCGACCACTCGCCCAGACCCTTCGATTGATCCGGACCTGCGATCGCGTGCCCCGTGACTACAACGACTCCCGTGACAAGGCCGAAGAAAAGCGGTGCGACACATCCATGCAAATTCGCCAGAAGAAGCTCCTGTCCCAGCACCCGCAGTCCCCCTATGATTCCCTGCACGCATACAAGAATAAACACCACGACTCCCAGCCGCCGTAACAGGGTGGAGCCCGTCCTCCAGAGGATGACCATCAGCGCGATGGACACGAACCCCGCCGCGGAGGCAATCAGACGGTGACTGTGTTCCAGGAAAATATCCCAGGTTTTGAGCCAGCTTTCTACAGGATAGAGAAAGAGGTTATATCCGTAGGTATTGGGCCAGTCGGGAACGGCCATGCCAGCGTTATAGGTGGTGACAAAACCGCCCATCCAGATCAGTGGAAAGGTCACAGCCCACAGGACCCAGGCCAGCCGGTAGGCCCAGCGTGTTCCTCGTTCAGCCGCTCTGTCAACCGAACCACTACGCTCCATAGAACTATCCAAATCTATTTTTACAGGGCGAGTTTTATTTTTTGGGGTCCGTCTTTCGTGCTAAAGACAGCACATAGAATGTAAGGTCCCAGATTTCTTCGGGCGTAAGAATGCCGGGCTGGCCGGGAGCCGGCCCCATGGCAGGCATCGGTGTGCCTTTGATCCCCACATAGATTCTGAGATAGATATCTTCGGGGCGGCCACCTCCGTGGAAAATCCCCTCCTGAAAGTTACGAGGTTTCAGTTGCTGCAAGGGCAGGGAAAACCAGCGCGAAAGTTCCCGCGTCTGTTCGTCAGTGACACCTTTTTTCGGTTTGTTCCAATCGTCGTAGAGATCGGTTTGCTCGCCATCGCCCCGCCCTTCCGGCCCATGACACTTCACACACTGGGAGCGTGGTTCCTGATAGATGAGCCGCCCGCGCTCGATCGCCGCCTTGAGCTGAGCCTCGTCAAGATGTGGCCGCTGCGGCTTTACCACCCAGTGCTCGGGATCTTTCTCGGGCATTTCCCATGCTTCGGCCACAGGGAGGACCGCTTCGTCGATAACACTTTCCTTGTTGAGGGGAAGCAGTTCGTTCTCATCAACCACCAGTCGCAGCAAATACAATTCGGTTTCGCCGCGGATGGAAAGATATTTGACATATTCAATAAGTGCCTGAATATCTTCATCGGGAAGAGGTGCGAAGGACGGCATTCCTGTTCCGGGAATGCCGCGGCGGATGGTTCGTTCGAGGTCCTGCCGCGTGGGCTTGGCCCCCAGTACGGTGGACGTGTACTTGAAAATCCCATAGCGGAAATCGCGAGGATAGGGGTTGAGCATCGCGGCGATAGGCCCTGCTCCATCCCCCGAAATTCCGTGACACACGGCGCAATGCTTGCGATAGAGGCCCCGCTCCACCCCGCTGAAATCGCGGCCGGTTGGTCCTGCGGCCCGCCGAAGAAGCTCCACATCGAGATGGACGCCCGGTGGAACACGAGGCTCATCGGGAGTGCCGAAGAGATCCGTGAGCATGCTGACAATCGCCTCGCGCTGGGCCGGCGAGATAGACGCAGGATCGCGTCCCTCCGTGTTCAAGCGAAACTCCACAGGTCGCGGCTTACTACATCCAGCCAAACTCAGTGATAGGACGAGCAAGACTGCGCAGGCGACAGACTTCCGGCCAGCCGACGCTCTGCCAGGTGACGCTCTTGTCAACGATGCTTCAGAGCCAGAGAAAATCATATTGAATAATGACACAACATCCCGTGCCGATCTCATGTTGCACAGTTAAATAATTAACACAATTGATCTACGCGGCATACTGAATATTCAGGTCACCCCGAGCGATCCGGGACTGACACGAATTGTGCCCAGGTCGTTCAGGCCAGGTTTGATTGTGACCGTGAAACGCCCCCGCGGATAGCCGGGCAACTCAAATTGCCGCACGCGCTCCTGCCAAAGCTGGAATTCCCATTCGCCCGGCGGAAGGTAAGGAATGTGAAATGTTCCATCACTCTCGCTGATCGCGAAATAGGGGTTATCACGCGGAAGAATATAGGCGCTTTCCCAGGGATGGTAATTGCACACGATGTGGACGGGCTCCGTTTGGCTGCGGTGAAATCGCCACGTGGCGTCTGTCCTTTCACCAGGGGCCGGAGCCAGAATAATGTTCGCCGGCAAGTCACCCAAAGGAGTGAAGGCCACGTTTTGGGCAATCGGATCAGAATTGACGATATAAAATTCCTGAACGGTGTACCAAATTGCCAAGCAATGCGGTTTAAAAATGCAGTCCCGGTTATCTAAAGTCACGCGTTTGGGAAATTTTTCGGCCAGCCCGGGGGGTATCGGAACACCGCGGCTCCGCAGATACACGTAAACGTTGGCCAGTCCGCCATCTGGCCCCACCATCAGCGATTCGTCCCGGATGTCGTACTTCCCGCAGCAGTCCACATCCTTATCGACTTTGAGTTTCTTTCGTTCCGGGGGTGTTCCCACATAAATGAATCTTCCGGTCAACTCCCCCAGTTGTCCGGCTCCCTCGCCCAGCAAAGTGGAAGAAACAAGAGGTCGCGGAACGCTCAAGAGTGTTCCCAGCGCCGCCAGCCTTTTGAGAAATTCTCGCCGGTGTCGGGATCGTGAAATGAATTGTCCCCCAGGATGAACGCCTTTTGACCGTGTTTGCCGCAATTCGTTCCTCATGACATCACCTTTCACCGTTCCGCCGCGACCTTTGCTGAACCCTCCCCGATGACTATTCGGAAGCGTTGCTATACACGGGTAGCACTCAGTGGGGGTATCAAACGCTGGCTGGGGCCCTCATTCAGGAACAAACCGGTTGCCCGCATTGCGCTCTGGCATCGGCCGGGTAGCATCTCCCCATTGTACG
>NICF_comb_assmDRAFT_10000987_pt1 | contig 22940 bp, 19 predicted proteins | sample NewIslPassag4_SG_FD_11279 | JGI IMG/M metagenome (IMG submission 11279) | reverse complement strand
GGGCCGAACGGTCCTCTGGCTCGCCCTTTGCAGTTGCCTGGGTTTGCTCTCTTCTCCAGGTTGCCGAACGATGGACTTCTATGACCGCGGCTTGGAGCAGACGGCCGCCCAGCCGGAGCTCGAACCGCCGCGGGAGCTGGCCAAGGTCTCCCTGCCCGCTTACCGCCTGGAACCGCCGGACGTCGTGCAGATCGAGGTCCCCAAGATGGTTCCCCTGCCCCCCTACCGGCTGGAAGTGTATGACGTACTTCAAATTGACGTCATCGGCACGCTCATTGATCAGCCCATCAGCGGCTACTACATGGTGGAGGCGGAAGGGACGGTGAATCTCGGTCCGGCTTATGGCTCCGTGCGGGTGGTGGGAATGACGGTGGCGGAAGCCCGCTGGGCCATTGAGGCCCATCTGCGGCAGATTCTGCGGGCACCGGAGGTCTCGGTGCAACTGGCGCGGGCGAGTGGCCTCCAACCAATCAGCGGGGTCTATCTGGTGTCCCCGGATGGCACGATCAACCTCCGGCAATATGGGGCGGTGTATGTGGCGGGGCTGACGATCCCGGAAGCCCGCGAGGCCATCCGCCGCCATCTCAGCCAGTTTCTGGATTCCCCCGAGGTGTCTCTGGAGGTGCTGGCCTACAACAGCAAGGTGTATTACGTGATCACAGAGGGACCGGGAGAAGACGACAGCGTGATCCGCCTGCCCTGCACGGGCAACGAGACGGTGCTCGACGCGATTGCCCAGGTGGGCGGGATTTCGCAGGTCTCCAGCAAGCGGATCTGGATTGCCCGACCGTCCCCCGCAGGGACCGGCTGCGAACAGATTCTGCCGGTGGACTGGAATGCCATCACCCGGGGCGGAAACACGGCGACGAACTATCAGATTTTGCCCGGGGATCGGATTTTCATTGCCCACGATGACATGATCGCTTTCAGTACGTGGATCGACAAGATGGTATCGCCGGTGGAGCGGCTGTTCGGGTTCACGGGATTGGGGGCCTCGACAGTTCGCTCGCTGCAGACCATGGGCCGTGGATATAACCGCACCCGCAGCGGATTCTGAGGTGTAGGCGGGTGAACGGAGTAGGACGAAACTTGTGCTAAACCAATAAGGCGCGTAGACGGCCGCAAACGGTCCGGCCAACACCTGTGTCAAATAATCAAAAGCTCACGACTCTCAGCAAGTTGGATACCTCGTGATTGAAAAGGCAAGATGGTTTGATCTCACCGGTGCCACGAGACAGGAATAAAATGCAAAGGGCACACGGGCAGCTGGAANGTCGGTTCACTGTGATTATCGTTAATGGTCATTGAAGATAGCACGAGGTGGGTGCCATGCAGCGGCAACATTCGGCCACCATGTCAGGACAACTCTTTATGCGAACTCGTTGGTGCACCCAAAGTTTCTGTGTAGTGCTGGCCGCCGCCACGTTAATCGCAGCGGCTCAGAACACGTCGGCCCAAGTGACGGGTAGTAATGCCGTGTCCGGTCCGGGGACCGTGGGTCCTCCCGCGCCACCGCTGACGCCTTCCGTGCCGTCTCCCACCGCCGGTTTGCCTGAGCCTGCGCCTGTGATGACGCCATCCCAGCCTGGCGGTTTGCCGACACCTGCTGACACCTCACGAATGGAAAGCACGCGTGGTAAGTCGAATCGCTCCGAAATGCCGTTGCCGCCCACAATGCCCGCGAGCCCATCACGTCTTCAAATGAGCGGAGGCGGCTGGGTCAGCGGGGAAGCTGCCTTGGCTGGGGGGCCTTTTCCGGCATATATGACGGGATTGTCTAGCTCCCAAGGCGGGGGTTGGGGAGCCGCTCCAACTCGACCGATAGAACGGCCGTTTTCAGATTATTCACCCCCAGCCAGTGTCAGCCCTTACATTAACCTTTACCGCCCAGAAGGTGCGTTTGGTCGGGTTGGCAACTACTACTCCCTTGTCAGACCCATGATCCAGCAACAGCAGACAAATCGCCAGATTTCTCAGCGACTTCGGCAAATGGAAAGTCCGGTCCAGTCCGGTGGTGGCTATGTGGGCCGTGCCGCCCCGACGGGTGGCTACTTTATGAATTACTACGGCTATTTTCCAGGCCTCGGGGGTCGTTGAGCAGAGACTCAATCCATTTTTTCTGCGAATCCAGCGGCAATTTGTAGGATTTCTCATGAAGAGGCATCCAGGCATGCCGCTTATCCGGAGTTTCAACTTTCGCCAACAGTCACGTGGGATCGTTCTCTAAAACCTCCAACATTTCCCGTCTGTCACGGAGGACGGAAAATGGCATCCAATATGGAAAGCCCCTCAAGTCATCCCGGACCACCATTGTGGACTCAATTGGGCCCATGCGATTCGGGCGTCTCCGGCTCCCCGCCATCCCAGACTTTACACGCGTCTCGGCAGTCCTCCGTTAGTGATGAGAGCTCTCCAACAGACGAAATCGCGAACGTGCTGCGGCTGTGGCTCGAGTGGAATGAAAACTACGAAAAACTTACGGAACTGATGTATCAACAGGCGCGAGATTTTCATTCTCTCCAGCTTATGGCTGACGATCTTGACAAACTGCGCCTGCGGGCTGTTGCTGCCACGGAAGTCCTACTGAAACGGCTCAACGAAAAAGCAACGCTAAAAACGGATTAGCCAGACGTCGGCGACAAATCCGCGAGCCCGGCCTTCCTGCCCTTTTCTGATGACTTCTTTTCTTCATGTAGTTGACAGTTCAGCTCCGTGCGAACTTAGAGAATACGCAATCCGCGCGGCAACTCTTCACCGAAGATCTGGGTTTGCTCCGTCTCTTCGAGAGTGCCTCCCTCTGCCACGAGTCGCACGAGATGTTCAGGAGTGTTTCTGTCTGCAAACCATGTGAGGACGCGTTGCCGGGTCTTGTTCGGGACGTCGCGGTAACGGTCACCCGTCTTGCGCGCAAGCTGCATCAGCACGTACGGAGGAATTTCCTCAGGAAGCTTCAAACGTAGGAGGCGTTCGATCCACACGGTCACGACATCCTCGGGCAACACGGAGTTCAAGGGGGCATAGACCGGGATACGGGCGCCCAATCGAGCGAGTGTCCACAACAAAGCCGAGAGAGCCTGCTGAAAACGGCGTTTGGGAAGGAGGTCGAGAATGATCTGTCCCAATTCGACTTTCCAGTTGAGGGGTAGAAGCTCCAAACTGCCCAGCAGCCGCCAAATTTCCGCACCTTCATGGCTTGCGTAGGGAAAGTCGGTGCTGCCTGTTCCCTGCACCTGCTGTCGGTGAAGCGAGCGCACCGACGCCATCAGCGGGGTGGCCAGCGCTTGCTGTTGACCCGCCGTGAGACCTCCCGCGATACGACGCCAGAGAATCCACCATTCAGCCCGACACGCAGCAGTGGAATGTACCAGCTTGCCCTGAAGAACGCGCCACGTCTCTGCGACTCGCCAGTCATCGGCGGCCAGTCCATAACCCGGCCGAAGGGCATAACCCAGAGTGTTCAACCATCGGGCTTCGTGTTCAGGACTTCGACGCCGTCCAGCTTCGTTTTCCATCAGCCGCTGCCAAATTCTTCGCAGGAACGAGCTGGGCCAGTCACGGCGGTTCATGCGGGTTGCTTCGCTTAATTTCTTAAGGAGAGCGCCTGGGGATTCCGTTCCTTCCGGGCCGAAAATTTGGTCAATTAACTCCAGGGCCTTTTCCGCCAGGCTTTCTTCTAGGATTCCTTCCTGCTCGGCGGAGCTCTGATGTGGCGCGCGATCCGTCTGGACAGCCGACCGCACATCGAATTCCAGTTTCCACCGACCGTGCCCCCCCACCTCGGAACACCAGATCTCCAGCGTGCCAATCTCGGTCAATTTGGCATGCAGCGTTACAGCGATATCCTTCGGCGCCTCCCGACGGGAACTGGCCTTGAGAATGGTGCGTACCGCAGGCAATGAGCTCAACTCCTCAGGGCGTACCAAGACCAGCGCACCTGCGGGGTCGGTCAATCGAGTTCCCGAATAATACACCGGAAACTCAACCGGCTCCCCAATGCGCAGATGGAACGTACGTTCCGNCAGATGGACCTCNTCCCCAGGCTCGATTCCTGCCGGCAGGACACAGATGCCTGCCGCCAGTTTTTCCGCCACCTGCAATTCACCTGCCTGATCCTCCCTGGACATTTGCTGTTCGGCTGCTTCGCCTTCGGCGAGTTCGGTTTTAGCTGCCTCCGCCGTTGCGGCCAGGTGCTGTAACTCCTCCTCGGACATGGCCACACCAATGTAGTACGTGCGGGCTAAGCCGGCTGATATTCGCACGCCTTCGCCGCGCCGTACCATACCGTAATAAGCCGCTCCCTGCGCTACCGCCAGGTCCAACCGCTCATTTTCCAGCACAGTTGGTTGCCAGGGCTTTTGGTCGGTACTGAACCATCGGGTGATGACTTCAATAACACACCGTCTGATAGCGCTGGAATAAAAGACCCCCCCGTTAAACAGCACCAGATCAGGCCGCGCAGGATCGTGGTCCGAGCATTCACCATCCAGGGCCACAAAACGATGGGCCGTTAAGAACGCTGCCAGATACCGCGTCACCGCAGGATCAGGGGCAAACGGAAGGCCGAATTCCTGGAATCCGGACCGCCGAAGCGCTGGCCTGGCATCTAACTCCACCCGTGGGAAGAATCCGTCCAAAACAAGCTCAAGCACTTCGTCCCGGGTCAATTCGACATGCCGGGCTGCACCGATAACCCGCGAACCCCGCCCGGGCAGGGTCACCGTTACTCGTTCGGGCGCCGGTTCGCTCAACAGCTTTTCCTTTAAGAACTGGCAACGTCGGACCAAGACCGACCATGTTTGAGGGTCGAGGGGCTCATCCGGATTGAGCTTTCGTTCAATATGGTGCGCAAGGGCAAGGTCCAGATTATCCCCGCCCAGAATGAGATGCTCCCCCACCGCTACCCGATGGAATTGGACCATTCCGTCCCTGGATTCTCGGACCCGGATGAGCGTGAAATCGGTCGTCCCACCCCCAATATCGCACACAAGGATTTTCTGCCCCGGCCGAACATAGCGCTGCCAGTCTTCGCTGTGGCGATAGATCCATGCATAGAAAGCAGCCTGTGGCTCTTCAATGAGAGTGACACGTTTCAACCCTGCCTGCGCCGCCGCCTTGATTGTTAACTGTCGGGCTACCTCATCGAAGGAAGCCGGAATCGTAAGGACAAGGTCCTGTTCGGCCAGCGGATATCCGGGAAAGCGGCTGTCCCAGGCCTGACGGAGATGTTCCAAATAGCGGGCAGAAACTTCCACCGGAGACAGCTTGGTGGCATCTGGTGCTCCATGCCAGGGAAGCAGTGGTGCTGTTCGGTCCACTCCGGTATGGCAAAGCCAGGATTTGGCAGAACTGATGAGTCGCCCGGGGACTTCTGCACCGTGATCTCGAGCGAACACCCCGACAATGTAGTCCCGGTGAACCGGACCAAACGGCAAGCGGAGCAGTTTTGGATCAAACTCGCCAGGCGCAGGTTCGTAATGGAATGATGGGAGCGTCTCCCGTTCCTCCACCTGGCCGGGGGCCACCAGTTGTGGAATCCGGAAGACGCGCACCCGCCAGGGCGACTCGGCGCTATCCACGTAACACAGCGCTGAATTTGTGGTTCCCAGGTCGATCCCCACGACAAAACGCGGGGCAACAGGTTCGGTTATTTCCGAGTGATGCATTGCTAATCATCGGCCAGAATGGCAAAACACCGCTGAAAGTTGTTCACACATCGGTATCAGCGTCTTCTCGAACACTGAATTCGAGCTTCCACCGCTGGTCACTCGTAGTGCTCTGGCACCATAGTTCCAGGACGCCCAGTTCGGTCACGCGGCTTTGAAAGCGCACCGGCACGTAGTCACCAGGCCGTCCGTCTTCCGCAGGCAGACACGCTTCCAGCGAGTCAGTCTCCTCTATTTCATCCGGCGACCAGCTTTGGTGCACGTCTCCCGGCCGGTCTTGCTTCCTCACCGAAGAACTGAAGAAGCGAAAAACGACCCGCTCTCCGACCACAAGACCGACTTCCTCGGAAGGTATGTCGATGGATGTGCCNTCTTCCATACCTATTGGAACCACACAGAGCAAATGGAGCGGGCGTGGAATTCCCGGAACAGCGGGTCCTGCCGTTTCAATTCCCACGTAATACGCGCGAGCAGTTCCCCCGCGAATTCGCACNCCGCCATGGTCTTTCGCCCAGCCGTAGTAGGCCGCTCCTTTGGCCACCGCGTGATCGAGATCGTGAAGTCCCGGCAACAGGGTCGGTTGAGGCTGATCGGGAAACCAACGAGTCAAAACCTCGAGCAATCGCTCGCGGAATCGCGCCGCCTTGAAAACACCGCCATTGAGAAGCACATGCGTCGGGCGAACAGGCAAATCCTGGCCTTCCCCGTGGGACTGGAGGAACGCCGCCAGATGACGAGTCACCGCAGTGTCGGTCTCAAACGGCAGGCCGAGTTCTCGGAATCCAGAAACTCGGCGACGGGCCGGCCGGTCCGAAATCTCGCACACCGGGAAGAAACCATCCACCAATAGTTTCTCCACACTTTCTCTGTCGATATCCACCGAAATTGTGCCACCGATCAATCGACTGCCACGTCCCAAAATTGTTACAGAGTGTTGCGCCGGAGGGTTCTCCCCAAGCAGTGTCTCCTTTGCCACCCGACATGAATGCCAGAGAGCCACGGATTGCCAGGGATCAAGTGCAATCCCTTTTTCAGCAAATTTCTGGCTGACAAAGTGGGCAAGAGTGAGGTCCATGTTGTCGCCACCCACGAGGAGGTGATTTCCCACGGCCACACGCTGGAGCGTCAGCTCCCCGTCTTGTTCTTCCACCCGAACAAGCGTGAAGTCCGTCGTTCCTCCTCCCACGTCACAAACGAGGACCTGATTGCCTACTTTAAGTAGCTTTCGCCACTTGGGACCGATGTCTCCCAGCCAGGCGTACAACGCCGCCTGAGGCTCTTCCAAAAGGATCAGATCCTCCGGTAGTCCGGCTGCCAAAGCAGCTTCGCGGGTCAATTCCCGCGCCGCGGCATCAAACGAAGCCGGCACGGTGAGTACGACCTTTTGCTGCTTTATGGGGGCCTCTGGGAAAGCGTGATTCCATGCTCCGATCAGGTGCTCCAAATATCGCTGCGCAGCAGTCACCGGCGAGATCCGAGGAACTTCGGCAGGAGCGTTCCAGGGCAAAATCGGCTGGTGTCGATCCACCCGGCTGTAGCACAGCCACGATTTGGCCGCCGAGACAGTGCGTTCGGGTGCGTCGGCCGACTGCCGGCGGGCAAACTCTCCCACTGCGTAAGTCAGCCCCTGCGCCCACGGCAAATCGAGCGTCCCCGCTGAGATTTCATGGTCCCGGGCAAGATAAAGGAAAGACGGGAGTGTGGTACGGGTTTCGATAACTCCGGGCGCCACAAGTTGGGGAATCTCCAAAACCGTCAGCTTGGGTTCGTCGACCTCATACGGAGCATATGCGAGAACAGAATTTGTCGTTCCCAAGTCAATCCCGACCACAAATTGGGGACTCATTGGGCAACCTCCCGAGGCTGTTTCTCATAAAGTCGTGGGTTGAGAAATTCTTCCGAAGCCCGGAGCGACCTCGTGGTTCGATACGATTCGTCCAATCTCCACCGGGCTTGATAAAGGGTCCTCTCGGAACGCCTATCGCACGGAGGTGTTTGGCACATCCATTGTTCGACGCCGAACAATTCATTTCGCTCAATTAGGCACCACAGGTACGTCCCACACCCGGGCATGGGGCAGCAAGGTCCGAGAGATCGGATTGACGCGCAGCGGATCTAGAACTACGGCCCACCGACTTCCACTTCCGCCGGAGCGATAATCCTCGCCGAGGCTTCCGTGCCTGTCCAGACCGGAAGACGGCACTCTGTGGCCTCCCAACCGTGATGTGTGACCCGCCCTCGATATGGTGGACCACCGTGCACGTTTCCCACCAGGCGAATCCGCCCGGAGTCGAAACTTTCGGGGATTACGTACTCTGCCCCTTCCGGCACATCGATAGCGGGTCGGATAGCGAAAAGTCTTTCCAACACGGCGGCACAGTCTCGGTGAATATCGCGAACTGCTGCGCCGATTTGAGCGTCGCTGTATCCGCTAAGGTCCTCTTTAATGAAGTCTACAAATCGCGCCTCACGCTGAAGCGTTTCCAAAAGGATCAATGCCTCGCTCTTCGCCGCCTTCCCTGGAGCTGGCTTCAGCGGCTGGACCGCGGGTTTGGGAAGAACTGCCTCTGCCGGCTGAGCCTCGCTCGGCCTCTCACCGATGCGACGCTTTTCCAGGACTTCTCGCACCCGGCGAGCCGTTTCCCTGTCAAACAGCGTCGCAAAAAAGATCCGAATTGCATCCCATATCACCATAGTTGGCCTCACGTGTTCTCACAGCCTGAATACTTGCATTTCGATAGCCAGTGTCGGAGGGCTCCAAGCCTCCTCCTGATGCCGGCAGGTTAAACCGGCGAAGCCTACGAAGATTAGTGAGGTACTGCGTATTCTATCACAAAATTTTATCCAGGAACCGTCGTTCCCAGCGAAACAACGCCTCGTTCTGTATTTCGCTAAAGAAACGCTGAGCACCACACTTGCCTGGTCCAACGCCGTGCCTGGAGCGATAAGCCCCGTCCAACCGGGCATCAAGCATCAAACGATTCCATGGGCTTTCTCATAAGCTGTGATTTTGTCCTCGTGCTGAAGGGTCAAGGCGATGTCGTCCAGCCCTTCGAGAAGACATCTCCGCCGAAATGGATCGATTTCAAAGGTGGCGTGAAAGCCCTTGTCGTCCGTGACCACACATTGCTCCAGGTCCACAGTGAGGCGATAGCCCGGCGTGCTGACGCATCTTCGGAACAGTTCGTCCACCAGAGACTCATCCAGACGGACCGGTAAAAGGCCATTCTTGAGGCTGTTATTGTAAAAAATGTCTGCAAAGCTCGGAGCAATGATCGCTCGGAACCCATAGTCGACGAGGGCCCATGGAGCGTGCTCGCGGCTCGACCCGCAACCGAAATTGCGACGCGTCAGGAGAATCGTGGCCCCCTGATATTCGGGTCTGTTTAGAATAAATTCGGGATTGGGAGTTCCGTCTTCCAGGTACCGCCAGTCATAAAACAGAAACTGGCCGAAACCGGTCCGTTCGATTCGCTTGAGAAATTGCTTCGGAATGATCTGATCGGTGTCAACATCCGAACGATCGAGGGGCACTACCAATCCCGTATGTCGCACGAACGGCTGCATGCCTGTGCCTCCTATCGTTTACCATCAAAAAGTGTTGATTGAACGCGAGCGCTAGAGCATGGAATGCTGCTGCGAAGGCGCGTGGGCGTTGGCCGATCAGGTTCGTCAGCGGTATTCCCAATTCCTGATATCGACGAAACGCCCGGCAATCGCTGCCGCAGCCGCCATGGCGGGAGAAACCAAATGCGTTCTTCCCCCTCGCCCCTGCCGCCCTTCGAAGTTGCGATTGCTCGTCGATGCGCACCGCTCGCCGGGTTCTAATCGATCAGGGTTCATCGCCAGGCACATACTGCATCCCGGTTCCCGCCATTCAAAACCAGCGTCCTTGAATATTTTGTCCAGACCTTCCGCCTCCGCCTGTTTCTTGACCAATCCACTGCCCGGCACCACCAGCGCCTGCACATGGTTGGCAACCCGATATCCTTTCGCCACTGCCGCTGCCGCCCTCAGGTCTTCCAGCCGTCCATTCGTGCAGGAGCCAATAAACACTTTGTCGATGCGAATCTCGGTCATCGGCGTCCCCGGCTCCAGACCCATGTACCGGAGAGCATCCTCCGCGGCCTTGCGTTCCACAGGATCCTGAAAATCTCGGGGATCAGGAACCCTCGCCGTCACAGGAACCACCTGGGCTGGGTTAGTTCCCCAGGTCACTTGAGGCTCAATCTGGTCGGCAAAAAATACTTCCACGCGATCGTATTGCGCCCCCGGGTCAGTGCGTAGCGTCCGCCAGCGTGCGACCGCCTGCTCGAAAGCCTCTCCCTTGGGCGCAAAAGGTCGCCCGCGGAGATAAGCGAACGTTGTCTCGTCCGGCGCGATCAGCCCTGACCGTGCGCCGGCTTCGATCGTCATGTTGCACACCGTCATCCGCTCTTCCATGCTCAGTCGGCGGATGACCTCTCCGGTGTATTCAATACAGTATCCCACACCCCCCCGTGTGGTGAGTTTCCCGATGAGATAGAGGATCAGGTCTTTTGCCGTGACACCGCGCGGCAGCTGGCCCTCTACCCGGACCTCGAAAGTCTTGGGCTTCCTCTGAAGCAATGTCTGGGTTGCCAGAACGTGCTCGACCTCACTGGTTCCGATTCCGAACGCCAGGGCCCCAAAAGCCCCATGGGTGGCAGTATGGCTATCCCCGCAGACGATGGTCATCCCTGGCTGGGTCAGGCCGAGCTCGGGGCCGATGACATGCACGATCCCCTGCTCGACGCTGTCAATATCGTACAGCCGGATGCCAAACTCCTGACAGTTCTTGCGAAGCGTCTCAATCTGCTGGCGTGAAATCGGATCTGCGATCGGAAGCGAGCGATCCGTGGTGGGGACATTGTGATCCACAGTGGCAACCGTCCGCTCGGGCCTGCGGACCCGCCGCCCCGCCAATCGCAATCCCTCAAATGCCTGAGGACTGGTCACCTCATGGACCAAATGAAGATCGATATAGAGAAGGGTCTGTCCTCCCTCATCGGTGTAGACTACATGGTCATCCCATATCTTTTCGAAAAGCGTCCGGGGTCCGTTAGCTGTCGCGGTCATTGGGTACGTCCAGAATTTCGTCCTCTCATGGGGCATTTGCAAATACGGGAAACTATTTTGCCGTTTGATTCATTCTAGCAAAGGCGGCTACGCGGCGGGAGTTTCTAGCCCGACGGTATGTCTATAAACCACTAATCTGCGGGAGTCCAAAAATTGACGAGCGCCCCTGCACCAAGCCGAGCGACAGGTTTGACCATCTCCCAGACCGACAGATTAGAGGCATTCCGCGAAGTTGCGGCTCTCCCGCCCGGCTGTGCGGTCGCGGCTTTTTGCTTTCCGCCGATCGTGGATCCCATCTCTGCACGCCGCCAATCTTTTCGATAGGTGCCGTACCGCAAAAATGTTTGTCAAACCTGGCAAAAAAGGCAAAAAAGGCACTACCGGAATAAACCCCTCGAGTACCCGATAGAGACCAGCCGAGGAGATGCTTGGAGATTTGATTTTTGAAGGCCACCTCCCCCATGTTTTCGAAGACGCGACAAGAGCCGGGGGAGCCCCACATGCTTCCCCGCGCGACGCGATGGACGACTGGTTTCTTCAACGCGGAGTCCTACCCCGTGGTACGAAATCCGTTTCACCTCTCGATGTTCCTGGTCGCCGTCAATGGCCTGACCGCCATAGCCCTCTCGGGGGAACCCATTCTGGTGTTCCCGGAACAGCCCGGGGCGGACATTTCCACATTGCTCGCCCCCGATCGAGATGTGGTGCCGGTCGGCAAGCCGGAATTAGCGCCAACTGCTTTTGAGGATGAGCATGACACCGCTACCGCGCGGAGCCAGGAGCCGACTTCCAGATCAGACCAAGACAATCAGGCAAAAACCTCCCCGGTTAAAGAATCTGCGACCAATCCCACTTCCGAGCCGCGTCCTACCTCCGTCGTTGCTCCCAAACCGCCCAATCCCTACAAAGGCGTGTTCTACGAAAATGACTTTTCTTACCTCGATAAGCCTAATAATCCGTACTTCTACTTGGGTGACGCTCTCAAACGGAATCGTCTGGGAGACTGGGGAATTTTGGACATCGGCGGAGAATACCGCCTGCGACAGCACAACGAGCACATGCTGAACCGCGATAATAACTTCCTCCTCCAGCGAACGCGGATTTATGGCGATCTTCATGTGGGCGAGAGGCTCCGAGCCTACGCGGAGGCCATCGATGCGACCAGCGCCTGGGAGGACCTTCCCCCACGCCCGACTGAAGAAAACCGATTTGATGCCCTCAATTTGTTTGCCGACGCTAAAATGATCGATGCCGACTCGGGGGATCTCTGGTTTCGCGGAGGACGGCAGGAACTACTCTACGGCAATCAACGGCTCATTTCGCCTCTGGATTGGAGCAACACGCGGCGAACGTTTGACGGTGTCAAACTGTTCTGGCGGGGCGAGCGCTGGAATATCGACGGATTCTGGACCCGACCGGTGCCCTTTTCTCAACACGTCAACAACGACCACAATTTTGACCATCCCGACCTGGACCAGGAGTTTTATGGCCTGTACATGACCCGAAAAGCTAGCTGTGGTCAAACGCTCGACCTTTACTACCTCGGCTATGCCAAATACAACGATCCGCGACCGTTCAAGACCCATACGTTTGGGAGTCGCTGGGAAGGAAAACTCGATCTGTGGTTATGGGAAATCGAAGGTGCCTACCAGTTCGGGGAATATGGCCCCGCGGATCACTCAGCCGGTTTCTACACGCTCGGACTGGGACGAAAGCTGGCACGACTCGGTTGGGAGCCCACGCTATGGTTTTATTACGACTGGGCTTCAGGCGACGAAGACCCTACCGATGGACGTCACGAAACGTTCAACCAGCTATTTCCCCTCGGCCACAAATACTTTGGCTGGATGGACCTTGTGGGCCGACAGAATATCGAAGATTGGAACCTACTTTTGACGATGAAGCCCCATCCAGCGTGGGAAATCGCATTCTGGTGGCATACGTTTCGGCTTCAAGAAGCCCGCGATGCGCTCTACGATGCAGCCGGCAATGCCATTCGGCAGGACCCCACCGGGGCAGCAGGACGCGATGTGGGCAGTGAGGCCGACGTGACTGTCCGCTGGACTTTTCATCCGCGGGCTGACGTGTTGTTTGGATATTCCCATCTGTTTCCAGGCCGGTTTCTTAAAGTCACACCAGGCGGCGGGGACCAGAGCGATTTCTATTACACGCAGTTCAGTGTGAGGTTCTGATCCCAGTGTGAAACGATAGTCTGGCTGGTGGATCGAAACTCAGTTACGAGTGATACCGCCCGTGGTCAAATCAATCAGCGCCCGCCGGGTCCTCGCCCGCCATCGACTCGCTTAACGGGGACCCATAACGGCCTCAGGAGTCAAGGAGCCTCAGGTACGCCAAAACGGCTACTGCGCCGCCGGAGTGGGCAAAGTGTCCTCGCAGACCGCCGCCGATTCTCCGTGGACGACCTGCTCTATCTCGAATCCCAGCGCCGCGATCATTCGGTAGTCTTCTTCCGGCGGTTGACCCTTTGTCGTGAGATAATCGCCCACAAAAATGGAGTTTGCGACGAATAGCCCCAGAGGTTGAAGCGGCCCAAGGTGGACCTCTCTCCCCGCGGCAATCCGCAGGTCCGAGGTCGGCGTCGCGAACCGTATGAGACAGAGAACTTTCAAGCAATGAACGGGGGATGGTGCCGGACGGCCTTCCAACGGAGTGCCCGGAATTGGAATCAGAAAATTAATCGGCACCGATTCCGGGCGTAACTCGCCAAGCGCCAGAATGAAGTCGATGAGGTCATCCTCACTTTCGCCCATCCCGATGATCCCGCCACAGCACAATTCCAGCCCTGCCTGGCGTGCGGCCCTCAGCGTGGCCAGTCTGTCTTCGTACGTATGAGTGGAACAGATCTCCCTGTAAAAACGGCGACCCGTGTTCAAATTGTGATTGACCCTGTCCACCCCCGCTTTCTTGAGGGCTTCCGCCTGCGCCAGTGTCAGCAGCCCCGGCGAGAGACACACTTTCAAGGGAAACCGCTCCTTGATCTGACTTATCGTCCGGCACAGTCGATCCAACTCGCGAGGATTGGGGGATCGGCCGGCAATCGCGATACAGTACGTGGAGGCCTTTCTCTCCACGGCAGCCGCCGCCCCCGCCAGAATAACTTCTTCATCCAGCAGCGGATACTTCGCGATGCTGGCGGTGGAAACTTTCGATTGCGAGCAGTAGGCGCAATCCTCACCGCACAGGCCGCTTTTTGCGTTGATGAGCATATTGAGTCGCATTTTCATCCCATGAAAATGCCGGCGAACGCGGTATGCTGCGGCTAGAATTTCCAGAATCGCCGTGTCAGGGGACCGCAAGATCGCCCTCGCTTCCTCCGCCGTCAAACGGCGACCGGCGATTATCTCATCGCTCAAACGAAAGAGGGCATTCGCCTCCCACTGAGCGTCGGAAATTACACTCTGACCATCCCGACGGCTGTTATCCACTTGTGGTGAAAAAATTTCTGGCACTTGAAAGGGCACAGCAGCCTCCTGGGAAAATTCCCTGTCACGATGTAGTCGCGCACTATTTCACGATGCACTTCGATTGAGCCTATTTTACGCGCCGACTGCCGAAGGCCAAGGCAAACTTGCATTACTCCAGTAAGATGGTTACCATTCTCACCGTAAAGCTACCGACGAAACAGGGTCGGATTAACGGACAAGCATCCTTTCAGCAGTCTTTCTCGAATCGGTCACAATTCGCCATGGCTTTTCGCAAGTCACTATTTCCGGCACGCCATGCCGTAAGCCGTCGTTCCTTCGTCACTGCCGCAGCGTCTTTCTTGCTTGCTGGGCCGACAACCAGCCCTGGAGGGCAAAGAGAACAAGAAGCATCCAAACCTCCTGCTGGGGAACGCCCATTACTGGTCGTCGCGACTGACCTGTATCGGCCGCACGATGATCCCGATGATCACTGGGACCTTGCCACGGCATACGCCCTGGCCCAGCAAAACCTGGTCGAACTTCTCGCTGTATTGATCGACCACCCCCGGCCAGACTCGCTTAAGGACCCCGACATAGAGGCGGTGGCCCAATTGAACTACCTCACCGGCCTGCCTGTTCCAGTACTGGTTGGGTCCGGACGTCCCTTCAAGGAATGGCGCGAAAACCCAAGCGACAGCCGGGCGTTATGGGGCGTCCAAGCGCTTCTCGAGCTGATGCGGAATGCTCCACGCCCGGTCGTCATCAGCGTCGCGGGCACCTGTCGCAATATCGCCATGGCGGCCCATCTGGATGGTGAGACTTTTCGCAAAAAATGTGCCGGAGTGTACGTCAACGCGGGTACGAGTCGGCCACTGGCTGAAAACGCTCCCCTGGAGTGGAATGTCACTTTGGACCTCGAGGCCTATCAGGCCATGTTTGCTCTTCCTTGTCCGGTGTACTGGATGCCGTGTTTTGAAGATGTTCGCAGGTTTGAAGTCAGCGAATACGCGACATATTACCGATTCCGACAGGGAGAAGTACTGCCCGAATTATCCGCTGGGTTGAGGAACTTTTTTGCGCATATTTTTCGGCGAGAACTATCCGGCCAACACGCATCCCTGGGCTGGCTCCAAGCACTTCTGGCACCAGAGGATCCGGAACTCGTGGCCCGGATGAATACCATGGACAGAAATATGTGGTGCACGGCGGGATTTTTGCACGCTGCGGGGCTGTCAGTCGACGGCGAGGGCCAACTCCACCCCCTTCAGGAGGCGGCCCATCCAGTTTTCAAGTTTGAGAAAATCCGCGTTATAGATTGCCAGACCGGGCATATCCGTTGGGGCACCGACGAAGCAGCCGCGGATCGGTACATCTTTCGCGTGCTGGACAAAGAACGTTACGGCTATGCCATGACACAGGCCCTCAAGCGTTTGCTTCGGACAATTCCCTAGTGATTGTTACCCATCTAGCGCAAACTCGGAGGCCGTCCTCTATTTGACGAATTGTTAGTCCGGTCTGGAATTTGGAGGTGTCCAGGTCGAGTCGGAACGTGCTCAAGGGCGTCTTTTGTTCCAGACTTGAGTCCCGAAACGGCTTGGCAAGTCATTTGCCCGATATCGCGTCACCTGCACAACACTTAGAACCGTTCTGCCGTTTTGCGTGCCGCCGAAAAAAACCTTTTCCCACGGCTCGGTTTTCCCTATAATCCGTCCCTCGCGCACTGATGAGGCAATTTAGCTGGTGAAAAAGGGCTGCTGGTATGCATCCCGTTGGCTCATAACGTGTGAAAAATGCCCCATGGCCTGGCTAAAGGAAGACGCAACCACTGATCCCCCAGTCTGGATTGGGCTCTCATTATGGACGGCCGTTTGCCTGGCGGTCGCAGTGGTTTGCGCGTGCGCCGTTGGCTGCGGGACGACAAAGTGGACGGAGACCCGCCGTACCGCGACAGAACAGCTTCTCATTTCCGACTCCATGGACCAGGCTGTTGGCAGGCTCGATTTCCGGGCCCTGGCCGGCAAAAAAGTTTATCTGGACGACACCTACTTGAAGGACGTCGTGGATGCCAATTACCTGGTCAGTTCACTCCGCCAGCAACTCCTGGCTCATGGGGCTATCCTGCGGGAAAAGAAAGAAGAGGCGGATTACGTGGTGGAAGTGCGTTCAGGGGCCGTCGGCACAGACATGCACAGCGTCCTTGTGGGCGTTCCCCAGGTGAACCTTCCCCCTGCCGTAAGTGCAGTCGGTTTACCCACCGCGCTTCCGGAAATTCCGCTCATCAAGAAAACTCAGCAAAGCGCTGTCACAAAAATTCTGCTCTTTGCCTACAACCGCAGGACTGGTCGACCTCTCTGGCAATCGGGAGCCGTTCTCGCAAAGAGCGACGCAAGCGATGTCTGGATTTTCGGTACCGGACCGTTCCAGAAAGGGACGATTTATCAGGGCACGCAGTTTGCCGGAGAACGGTTACCCATCAAACTGCCGGATGTGCCGCTCATCGACCTCAGCACACAGCGCGAGCCCGTAAGTCTGCTGGAAGAAGCATTCTATGCCGAGCCTTTGGGAGAGTTGTCTCAAGAAAGTTCTAACACTTCCCAGGAGCAGAAAGGGACGTCAACCCCGAGCCGCGACTCCACGGGAACACAGGCGGGCGAAGTCGCGACAAAGCCCAGTTCATCTCCGCCCCGAGAACCCCAGGTTCCCTCTGCTCCCGCCCTGGTCATGCCGCCTCAAGGCCCGGCACCCCAGGTGGCTTCCCCCATGACTCCCCAAATCTGGCCGGCATTCCCGCCCCAATAACCAGAACCACCGCCGACGTTCCATACGTCCCTGTGACTGTTTCCAAAAAAGGCAACAGAGGGATGTACCGCCGCCGGCGACAGCTCTTCACAGCGCAGCGAGATTCCCGGAATGAACTTGTGACGGCTTGCGTGGTCCGAATGGGTCCGAAGAACTATTCGTCAGTTTCGACGGCGGCGAACACGTCTCCCGTTCTCCGCGAAAGAATTTCGAGGCTCTCCGCGGGCAAGAGGTTATTCAGACTTCCGGAGCGAAAACCGTTCAAATCGACGGTAACGAACTTGAAACCAATCTCCGCGAATTTTTGGGTCAAGGTCTGCCGTAGCGGGCTTTCCACCAGACGTGGCAAATCCTCGAGGGGCACTTCAATTCGTGCCAAATCACCTCGGTGGTATCGCACCCGCAACGTTGTGAAACCGTGCTCACGCAGGACACTTTCCGCCTGCTCGATCATCATGAGCCGTTCCGGCGTCACCTCCTCACCATAAGCAATCCGGCTACTCAGACAGGGGGATGCCGGCTTGTTCCACACAGGAAGTCCCCAATACTTCGCCAATTCGCGGATTTCCCCCTTTGTGAAATCGCACTCTGCGAGCGGGCTTCGTACATTCTTTTCCTTTGCCGCTTTTAGCCCTGGCCTGTGGTCACTGTGATCGTCCTTATTCGAACCATCGACCACCACCGCCATTCCGAATCGCGCGGCCCAATCTCCCAATTTGCCGAATAACTCGCTCTTACAGTGATAACATCGATCACCCAAATTGCGCTGATAGGCCGGGTTGGACAGTTCTTCCGTCTCAATCACAATATGGCGAATGCCTATGAGCTCAGCCAGCTTTCGGCATTCGTCCAGTTCCATGGCCGCCAGGCTGGGGCTCACTCCTGTCACGGCCAGGGCCTTCTCACCGAGAGCAATCTGGGCCGCTTTGGCCACTACCGTGCTGTCCAGCCCGCCCGAGAACGCAACCACACACGATCCGAAGCTTTTCAACAGCTCGATCAAACGCTGGGCTTTTTCAGCCAGCGTCGGCGAAAGGGCGCTGAATGAATTTGCCATGAGACTGCTCTCCATCCGGATGCAAGTCGCTGCTTGCTTTCAAGTGCGGCAAAAGTGCCACATCCAGGCGAAAGTCACGGCTGAGCTTCTCTCCGATGATTGTTCAAGGGGAGAGGCAAAATGTCAACCTTTTGTGACATTAATGTTGCCGGACCGCCCTGCTGGACCGTTGAGCCAGCGGTATCTCGGTTTCTTCCTCAAATACGATCAGGCAGTCCAAAAGGGCGCGCAGCGCAATGAGCAAGAGAACCGCCAAGAGGGGCATTAAGAACCCGGCCCAATCATGAAACACGCGTTGTCCCCACTCCCGACCGGCATAAACATACAAAAGGCCTGTGAGCGTGATTCTCACGATATTGACAACCAGCGCGATGGGCACGGCACTGAGAAGCAGTACAGGAACCTGCCATCGCGGAATGTCTGCGACAAGCAGATAAAGCATCACCAAAGCCACAAACACCGTGGCCATGCGAAGCCCGCTACATTGTTCCACAACTCCCAACTGAAGGTCCCCCAGCTTGATGAAATGGGCTCCCTCGCTGATGGCTTCGAGCCCCATCGTTTGGAGAAGATAGGTGCCGGCCGTTGCCGCCAAGCCTTGAAGAGGTACCAGGAGGGCTCGTTCCACGCTGAACGGTAACGGGAACGAGAACACGAGGAGGAGGGCCGCGGGCCAACACCACTTCACAGCGCGAGTCCCCATCACCGCCAGCACGGCCCCGAGACAACTGAGAGCAAACGTAGCCATGGCCGGCACGTCGAGCCCAAAATACGTGAACGCCAATCGGAGACCTGTCGCTGTCACGAGAAGCAACAACCCCGGCCAGGCCTCGCTGATTTCGAGAGCGGGAAAATCCTTAGGTGACGCTGAAGTTGCCTCCCGGAGTGAGACAGTCAGGATCGCGGAAGGACGTTGGTCCCCGCTCGCCGGGAACGTCTGCGGCGAGGCGGATGCTGCTGCCACTTGCAGCCAGGTTTTTGCAGCAAAAACCACGGCCAGGATAAGCCCCAAGCTGTAAAAAACCGCAGCCAGGAACATCAGGCCCGAGCTGAAAATCCCGCGCGCCAGGTCACTGGGCGGGGCTGTTTCACCCAGCACTTTGCCGCCCAGATACGTCACTCCCCCGATCACGACAAAGCTTCCGGCAACAATGATGCGTCCCAACTCACCACGTGTCCTAGGTCTCCAGTCTGCCTTCCCGCCCAATCGCCGCAGCCAGAGTAGAGCAGCGGCAGCGAGTGGCATGAACACCCCATGCGAGTACTGCTCGCCACGCCAGGAAATCGCAGCCTCGGATAATGCGTTCCAGTAGGCCCAGGTCACTACGGCCAGGAGAATTCCAAGCAGCCACGGTCGCCAGCTTTCGATCGTTTTTGATGCTGCTTCCACCATGGGATGATCCCGCGTCCCCAATTGCCCAAGGGCAATTATTCACGATCCTCGACCGCTTCTTCTCGTCTTTCGCCGCGATGCTTAACTTATCACGGTAGTTGGCAGGCTCTCCGCTAGCAAGCAGCGCACGGAGAAACCCCGAAGAGTAACAACCAGGAAAGCGACGCGAACTTGCTTTTCCAACAAAACACGTCTGATCGGCATCCGACTTTCATTCAAGCCCCTCTGCTCCAATCGCGGGGTCGCACATCAATTAGCCCGGACAAACCCTGTCACTAACTCCCCTCCTCCATATCGTCCCAACCCACTTTTTTGGCGTGCCGCTGGTGGCGGCCTTTTCCCGATCGGCTGGCACTTGGGCGGTTTCGGACCACGGTGGATTCTCTCCGCTTGATCAGACAACAGAGGAAGAAGCCCCGCATCTCCGAGGTGGGCAGAATCCGCACTGATTTGGTCACGTCCGGGTGAAATTTCTGGCCCTCCCATTCCATCAGCCCAGGCATCCAATTTGAGATGGGAATTGAAACGGGAATGACCTCCACCTCACCTCCGAATTCCTTAAGCGCGTAATCAACAACAGCTTCATTCTCCTCGGGCGCGAAAGAACAGGTACAGTACACGATCAGACCACCCGGCTTGGCTGCTTTCACGGCTGACACCAGCAGTCCCCGCTGCTTGCGCGAACACTCGGCAATTTTTCGAAGACTCCACCGGGCGTAAGAGTCCGGCTCTGTCAGGTGGATTCGCGCCTCCGAGGAACACGGGGCGTCCAGTAACACGCGATCGAACCGATTCGGGGTCTTGTTACCGACGGTTCGGCCATCCGTCAAATAGACGTCGACAATTTGTGCGCCGGCCGTCCGGAGGTTGGCCATCAGTCTGTACATCCGCTCGCGAATCACCTCCACGGCCGCAATGCGTCCCCGATTTTGCATCCGTGCCGCCACAAAGCAGGTTTTGCCGCCGGGCGCAGCCGCCAGGTCAAGAATCTCCTCACCTGGCTGCGGGTCCAACACATGGACGGCCAACATGCTGGAGAGATCCTGAATATACAACCGCCCCTCGGTAAACGCCGGCGAATGACTAAGCACATCCCGCATGGATGGCGGTGCCAGATAGGCTTCGGGCAACCACTCCACTTTTTCGAATGACACGGCCATCTCGGCCAGTTCTCTTTCCAGTGTTGGCTGATCGCTTTTCAGAGTGTTGACCCGAAAGCCAACGCATTTTGACGCAAGAAAGCTCATTAGACAGTCTTCAAGCCACGCACCTGGCACAATTCTTCTCAGCCGCGCGATAAACTCGGGCGGCAAGTGACGGATGGCCAATTCCAGGTCGTCTGGGCAGGGAGAGGTTTCAGGACTTCGTTCCTGAAGGGGTTTGCCCTCACCGGTATGACCCTGCATCCCGTTCACTCGTCGAGGAGCTCATAAAACACGTTTCGGCGGCGGGGAATATAACCGGCCTGCGAGATAAGCAAACGCAGTTCCTGCTCTGAAGTTCGAAAATGGGTACCCGCCGCAGCAACCACGTTTTCTTCGATCATCAAACTGCCCATATCATTGGCGCCAAAATGCAGCGAGAGCTGACCGATTCGCGCACCCTGGGTGACCCAGCTCGCTTGAATGTTGGGAATGTTATCCAGATACAGCCGCGCGACCGCCAGTGTTCGCAGGTAGTCGAACGCCCCGCGTTTGGGGATGTGTTCCAGCTCCGTGTTCTTGGGCTGGAACGTCCAACAAATGAACGCGGTGAAGCCACCCGTCTCATCCTGAAGCTCACGAATCCGGCGAAAATGGGCGACCCGGTCGGCCAACGACTCCACGTGGCCGAACATCATGGTGGCCGTCCCTCTGCCGCCCAAACGGTGCCAGGCGCGGCAAACCGCCAACCAACCCTCCGTATCCACTTTGGCGCGGGCGAGTTGTTTTCGCACGGAATCCACTAGGATCTCGGCCCCACCGCCTGGTAAGCTGCCCAACCCTGCCTCTTTCAAACGTCCGAGAACTTCTTCCAGACTCAGCCGAGACATCCGGGCGAAAAAATAAATTTCCGGGGGGCTGAAGCCATGGATATTGATTTGCGGATATCTCGACTTGATCGTCCGCAAAAGGTCCTCATACCACTGAAGCGGGAGTTTCGGATTAAGACCACCCTGCAAGAGGATTTGATCCCCTCCAAGCGCAAGAGTCTCCTCGATTTTTCGAAAGAGCGACTCGTAATCAATGACGTAAGACTCAGGATCGCCCGGCTTGCGGTAAAATGCACAAAATCGACATCCAGCAACACAAACATTTGTATAGTTGATGTTCCGGTCAATGTTGTACGTGCGATACGGCTCGGGGTGAAGTCGCCTGGAAACTTCCCACGCAGCCTCCCCAAGCTGAGATAGATTCCCCTTTTCCAGGAGCGTCAGCGCTTCCTCGTCGGTCAATCGCTGGCCACCGATCACCCGATCCAGAATCCGATCAATTGATGACCCGCAGCCGTCCGTTTGCCGGGACAAATCCGTACTTTGCCGCCAGTCTGCCAAACAGGTCGAGGGATTCATGTTCTTTTGGACCCATCGTGAAGTGCAGGTTTCTCGTGAGGTACTCGTAACACAACGTGTAGGAAAGCCCTAAATCCGCGGCGGCCTTCCTTGCAATGATATCCAGGGCGGCCAGTCCACGGTCCCGCGCAGCGGCGAAAATCCGGGCAACGTGGCTCCAGTCGCGTTCTGGCGAATGGGCCGCCCAAACGGCGAACACCAGAGGGAGGCCGGTCCAGGAACACCACTCCGCCGCCAGGTCGTGCACGTGGGGAAGCGGAGGACGTTTGACGGTCATCGCCCGGTCCCCAATCATCAAAATCGCATCACAATCCAGGCTAGCAGGATCGTCCCCGAGCGGCAACTCGCGCACCTCGGGAAAAACGCCGTATTTTTCCGCCAGTAGGATGCGGGAAACCGCGGCGCTGGTCCTCGAAGCAGCATCCACCGCCAGTGTTCTCACTTTCTCCAGCGGAACACGACTGAAAAGGACCACGCTGCGGGCAAAATCCGCTGCCGCGATGCACGCGTCCGAGAGCACAACGTAATCGGAGGAGCGGAAAGCTTCAATGGCCGGCACGATGGCCACGTCCAGCTCCCTCGCAGCCAACTGGGACGCCAAACGACTGGGGACGTCGAAGGAAATCCTGGCCCAGGGACACAGCGACGGCAGCGCCCAAATGAGCGGCCTCGCATTAAGGTAGACGACACCCCCAACACGCAGGGGCTCAACATCGTCCTGTCTCGGTTGTATTTCGCCTCGGTGCATTTCCAACATCGTTTCCGTAATTCCAGTAAATCCTACGTTTTTGAACACCCCGTTCCGCGAACACGTGACTGCACGGAAGCGCCCGGTGCGGTTTTCCAAAGGGCTATCACCCGGCGTAAAACTCCGTGGGGCATTCCCACAAGCTATGTTTTACTACGGAGAACAGCCTCACAAATGGCGAACGGGAAAAAATCCACGGTAGCACAG
>NICF_comb_assmDRAFT_10000984_pt1 | contig 22963 bp, 18 predicted proteins | sample NewIslPassag4_SG_FD_11279 | JGI IMG/M metagenome (IMG submission 11279) | reverse complement strand
CGGTGAGGTGGCACGCCCAACTTTTCCAGGTCGGCATGGTAGGCGCGGACCGCCTCGGCGGGCAAAATTTCGTCGTCAGCAATGAGTCGGAGGTACTTGATGAAGGTCAACTGGTCTTCTGCGTTGTTGATCTTCCGTCCGTAAAGAGCCACCCGGGCACCGTACTTCTTGGCCTCCCACAACATGTGAAACGCATCGTAGGTGGTGCCTGCGGAACCGCCCAGAATTCCGACGACCAGGGAGCTGTCATAACGGCACAGGGCCTCCATGGCTTCCGGACCGTAGTAAGGAATTTTCAGAAATAAAGGACGGCCCGCGCTTGTCACTCCCGCCAGAGTCCGGACAATGTGATCATTAACGAACCGGGGAACATCTCGCGGGGCGTTTTGACCGGGCGCATTGGGGCTGAACACTTCCAGAAAGTGGCGAAAACCTTTTCTTTCTGCCTCCAGTCGGAACTCGCGGTAGGCCTCGAGCGTCCGCAGATCAAGCTCCACATCATTGTTGAATGTTACGGAATATAGTCCCAAATCAGCCCCCAATTTGCGTTCTTCCGGCGTGCATTCGACCTTGCCGCACATGATATGGTCAAGAGTTGCCGTGCGAAAAGGCCGCGATGGTTCGCGATCATAGACGCCCAGGCCACCTCCCGCCAGCCAAATATCAGTTGCGTCGTTGGCGCGCACGGCGGGAGTGACATGACTGTTGTCAAAAATCCTTTCTCGAATTGTCAGGACCTCGTTCGTACTGGCGCTCATCAGCATGATGTCCACCAGACCCTGGGCCACAATCTCGCGAATGATCTGGCGGTATTCGTCCAGCGTTCGAAAGCGGGCTTCGTGCGCGTGGTGTTCTGGGCTCTTACCTGGAGCGGAAAGACCAAAAGCCATATCCGCATCTTTTGCGTCGGCCAAAATAAAATCGCGGCAGGACCGATTGGCCCTGATTCGCGCCAGCTTAATATCGAGCGTTTTCTCCGGCATCGAGAGACCCCTATTACCGCGTCGTGGAAATCCTGGAAAGCCAGCATCGGCCATTTATCACATAAACAGTGCAGCGCCCCCGGGATTGCAGCTTGACAATCCCCAGTCAAACATCGCCCATCAGGGGTGTCAAGTCAAGCAGGCGAAGTTTGTTTGTCGCAATGGGGGTTTGGAAGCCGTTGCCTGGGCCGGTAGGATGATCAAGAGTTGGCGGCCAGATGCGAACTCAGGAAAGCCACCACTAGCGTGGGGTACCGCTGTCCCGTAGAATCAGCCCAAAGGGCTTCGTGGATGGCATCATGAGCGAGAGCGAGTTCGACGCCGGCGCCACGACAGCGCGCTGCGGTGAGATGGATTTGGTTGAGTGAGCGAGGGAGAAGGATCCGAAACACGATGAGCGAGCGCATCAGTGATAAAAATGATAAGATTTACGTCGTAGGAATCGGCGAAGACGGATTTCTCGGACTTACCGAGTATGCACAGAACATCATTCGCTCCGCGGATGTGATTGTAGGTGAGCCCCACTGCTTGGAGTTGGTGCGGAATGTTGAATTCCCGAAACCGGTGCTGATGCTCACTGTGTCCGGTGCCCTCGACGAAATCGTCCGGCGGATCGAGGAAAATTCCCACAGACGGATTGTGGTACTGGCCCTCGGGGATCCCCTCTTTTACGGAACGGCGCGATACCTCTGGGATAAACTGGGAAAAGAGCGTTTTGAGATCATCCCCCACGTCAGCATGATGCAAATGGCGTTTGCCAGGGTGAAGGAAAATTGGGAAGACGCTTTTCTCGCGAACCTGTCAACAACGTCGCTGGAAGACATCTTCAACCAGGTTCGCTCCGCGGAGAAGGTGGGNCTGTTCACCAGCGAAGAATTGCCGCCCAACGTCATTGCGCAAAAACTCCTCGATGTGGGCCTGGATTATTTCACGGCCTANGTGTGTGAGAANCTCGGGGCACCNAATGAACGTGTGACNTGNGGCGAACTCCAGGATATCGCGTCGCACACCTACTCACCGCTTAACGTATTGATTCTCATTCGGAAACCTGACGTCCCGGACCGTCCCCTCAGCTTGTGGGGAAAACGGCTTTTTGGCAATCCGGATGATGCGTTCCTGCAAGCAAAACCGAAGCGGGGCCTCTTAACCCCCGCAGAAATTCGATCGATCGCCCTGGCAGAACTCGATGTGGGGCTGGCCAGCGTGGTATGGGATGTAGGGGCCGGCAGCGGTGCTGTGGCCATCGAGGCCGCTCAAATTGCCAGGGAGGGCCGCGTCTACGCGATCGAAATGGATCCCGAGGACGTCCGGCTCATCGAAGAAAACGCCAAACGATTTGGTGTGACAAATCTGGTCACAATTTTGGGGCGTGCCCCCGAGGCGTGGGCCGACCTGCCGGCACCCGACTGTGTGTTCATCGGGGGAAGTGGTCGTCAGGTCGCCGAGTTGTGTGAGCTCGCGTTCGGGCGACTTAAAGAGCGGGGACGCCTCGTAGCGACGATGGGCAGTCTGGAGAACGTCGTGGATGTCCACCAGAGGCTCCGTCGCCTGTCACGCGTGGTGAACGTCCTCATGATCAATCTCGCCCGAGGATTCTACCAGTTCGACCGTGTGCGCTTTCAGGCACTCAACCCCACTTTTCTTGTGTCCACGGTCAAAATCAGGGAAACGAGGGTGTGAGCTTTCCGGCAAACCGGAGCGGGGGCGACAAACGGGTTCGAACGGGTTGATCGGGAAGACCTCTTGCCCTCGATCGCACACTGCGAGAGGGCATTGTGATGTTTTGCGGGGAGACGATCCAAGCGAGATGGGAAAATGATGGAGACGGCAAAAATTATTCACGATACTCGGCAATCAGCTCAGGAAACGGTTGACGTCATTGCGGTAGGTGCCCATCCCGACGACGTGGAGATTGGATGTGGCGGGTTTTTGCATTCGCTCAGTCAGCGGGGCTACAGGGTGGGTATTGTCGATCTCACCGATGGAGAACCAACGCCGAACTGCCCCAGTCCCGAACAGCGGCTGGCCGAGGCAGCCCGAGCGGCGGAGGTGCTCCAGGTTAAGGTCCGAGTCGTCCTGTCGTTACCGAATCGCCGACTGTTTGACAGCTTTGAAGCGCGGATCGCGCTGGCTCACCAGTTCCGAATCCTCAAACCGCGGTGGGTGCTGGGATTAGGCGTGTCCACCCCCATGGCTTCCCCGGACCACGAGCAAGCAGGCCGAATTACGGAAGCCGCCGTGTTTTATAGCCGTCTTTCGAAATGGGAAGAGTATTTCGAAGGGCTGCCGCCCCATACGGTCGACTTTTATCTGCATTATTTTCTCGCCCTTCGTTACACGGTCCTTCCAGGACGGCATCCGGTTGTCGTCAATATCGGTGACAGCCTGGATCCGAAGCTCCGCGCGATCGCGGCCTATGAATCTCAATTTGCCCACCGGCCTGAAATCCTGGACCGAATCCGGGTGTATTGCCAGCAATTGGGGCAAACTGTCGGTTTCTCCGCTGGAGAAGTGATCGGTCATCCGACTGGTTGGGGATTCAATGACCTTTTCGCCGGACTGCTGGGATCGGGCTGAGCGATATCTGCTTTTTGACAGCGCATGGTAAGGCGAGAACCGGCGGTTCGTGGCTTGCGTTCAGCCGTCACCTTTGACCGTCCTCCAGGGATCGGTATCGACGCAGTTCTTCCAACGTTTGGGCGATATCCTGGGGAAGAGGTGCTTCCACCTCTATTCGTTCCCCAGTTCCGGGATGGGTAAATCCTAGTTTCCAGGCGTGAAGGGCCTGTCGCGAAAGAAGAACAGTCTCGTCGGAAGGATCTCGCCGAATCTCTCCGCGTGTGAGAACCGCCCGCCCTCCGTACTGACGGTCGCACAGAACCGGACAGCCCACATGGGCGAGATGCACCCGAATCTGATGGGTGCGCCCTGTCTTGGGATGGGCGGAGACGAGCGCAAAATCGTCAAAACGCTCCAGGACACGATAGAGCGTTTGGGCGGATCGGGCTTCCGGATCATATCTGCGAATGGCCATTTTTTCCCGCTGTCGTGGATGGATCCCGATCGGCTGGTCGATCCAGTCGGCATCGCGGTCAGGCACGCCGCAAACGAGGGCAAGATATGTCTTGTCTACCGTCCGTTCCGCAAACTGTGCTGCCAATTTCCCGTGAGCCAGGTCGTGTTTGGCGATGAGAATGGCTCCACTTGTGTCGGCATCCAGGCGGTGGACGATACCCGGTCGGTTGGGACCACCCAAGGTACTCAGCTTGCCGCCGTAGAGATACTGGATGGCACTGGCGAGAGTCCCCGACCAATGGCCCCGTGCCGGATGGACGACCATTCCAGGTGGCTTGTTGATGACCGCAAGCCAGTCATCTTCGTAAATGACTTCGACTGGGATATTTTCCGGTTTGGGACATTGACGCGGCAATTCCGGCAGAACCACCCGAACGCGCTGACCAGGCTTTAACCGATACGCGGGTTTGGCTCCTTTATCATCCACGGTCACCCCGCCCGCCGTGATCACCTGTCGGAGCAAACTCCGGCTGTATGCTGGAAAGTGATAGACAAGAAAGGCGTCCAGGCGCCAGTCTGCTTCGTGAGGTGTGACTGTCAGCTCGATAGGCGTGTCACTCAGGCGCGGATCGGCCATAATTTTGTCCGCGGGGAGCGCTCACTTGTTTTCAAAGGCCTCATTGCCTGAAGTGGCTGGCGGCTCAGCCTTGGACTCTGACGATTCCTGCGTTTGCTGAGGCTGGCTGCCTGACGAAGGAGGCCCACTACCTGCTGGCTGCGGAGGGGCCGACTTGGCTTCCCCGCTCTCGGGGGCGGGCAACTCCGGCAATTGGCCGGGGGTTTGCGAGGGGGCCGCGACGGGTTCCGATGGCTGACTCTTCGGCTGAGCACTTTGCGATTCCCCGGTACCTTCCAGCGCCGGGGGTGTCGGCGGTGGCACCTCTGTCGGTCCCGGACTGATTGGCGGAGGCAGCGCGCTGCCCGTCCCTTCCGTGCTGGTGGTTGGCTTGGGCGGCTCATAGGCCGCGAACATGTCGTAAAACTGGCGATTTTCTGGTTTGTTCAGGAAAGCGATGCGGCGACGGGCGAGTTCGGCGTAGGGACCGTCCGGCCACCGATCGACCAGTTCCTGATAAACCTTAATGGCATTTTCCAGCTCGCCCTGTCCCTGTCGGGTTCCGGACAAAGCCTCGTAGGCTCTCGCAAGTCCCCAAAGCACCCTTTGCTGGAAGAACGGTGATCCAGATACTCCCCGCACGGCGAGATATCCGTCAATCGCTTTGCGGAGTTCTTGGGCAGCATTCGCCTTGTTGGTAAGTATTTCCTGGCAGCCGAATCGGAGGTGAAGATCTGCCGCCAGCAAACGGGCCCAATGCCCGGCGTCGGTCCGTGGATATTGCTCGGCGACAGCCTCGAGGTCTGCTGGTCCGCCTGATTCCAGGGCTGCGTACAGGGCATTCCATGCGTTTTGCTCTACGGCTCGCGCCCAGTTCGCCCAGACCATCCAGCCCACATAGAGCACGACGATTGCCACCAATCCGACCAGAATGGCCTGGGAGTAGGGAGCGATTTTCTGCATCCAACGCCCGATAAGTTCGGCCAGTTCGTTTTCTTTCAGCTCTTGCCGTCGTTCTCGTTTCATCGACCTGCAGTCCTCACGTGCTAATCCACTTTTGAATCCACCTTTGCCGCAAAAATGACAGCCCGTGTGGTGCTCCGGGTTTCCGTAGTCATGAATTGTTAGGCCCCTACCTCCGGAGTCTTCTTGGCTCTTACTATTAAGCTTTTATCTTACCGGAAAGGCGTTACGGGAAGAAGATCGGTCACTCGGTCAGTTGGGCACACTGCTGCTTCCTTGGTGGACCCGCTTGCGCTTGAAGGTGGAACTGATCCTGGGCTTCCCGCGGCAGTTAAGGGTTAAGAAGCGGTCACAGAGTACACATCGGGCGCAGTGTCAAGGTGATTCATCTGGCAAAAGGATTCTCAAATCAAAGCGGTGGATGTCGATGCGATCGAAGGCCTGGACTTCCGTCACGCCCAAACTGCGCCGTGGGGTGATGCGGAAGCGAACAAACTGTGCGGTGACGGGCGATGACAATGGGAGAATGTAATTCCAACCCTGGGCTGTTTCGTCATCCGGGAGCATGTGATTAATGGGAATCACCCGACGCCACAGATTTAGATTGAATCTTCCCTGTCGAGTGAAGGTTTGACCATCGAGTGACGTCCAGACCTCCACTTCGTCGCGGACCTCTCCTTTGAGAGCATCCCACCATGGCCACCCGGCCGTTAGATGGATCCCAAACCCAGCAATTTGTTGAGGCTCTTGCATGTCGACAGTGATTTCCGCAGGCCCGCTCTTCTCATCGAATCCCACTGCGTATTTCATGCATACTCCGCCCGCATAGTTCGGCCCGACCACACCATCCGTCAGTTTCTTGCGTTCGGGATCGTCGGCACCCCAAGCTCCGGTAGGCTCAACATTGATTCGGTAGGGCTTGCCGACCAAGAAATTTCGACCTAACTCCTGCCAAACATGAGTAACGCGCTGCCCCAGCCCGGAGCGGTTGTCCGAATAGCCGTAGCGAGTCCCTTCAGAATTCGTGGGACATTCTATGGAGAGGCTTTTGACAATGGGATGGTCAACCCCACCTACGTCGATCGTGTATCTCATAGGGACATGGTCGATGCGTTGCCGGTGGGATCGGGTGATGCGACTACGATCACTCTGCACTTCTTCCCACGTGAAAGTCACATCCAAGGGCTCGAAGGCAGGACCTGTCGCCTGGTGTCGGACCTCCATGCGAACGCTGTAAATACTGCAAGCCATCGGGCCGGCCTGAGGAGCCTCAAGCGAATATTTCAGCAGTACCTCATGGGAATCTGGAGGAACGTGCCGCACAGTTACATAATGGATGACGTCCCACGGTTGAGACGTGTCGGTCAGCGTCCAGTCGTTATGCCAGGTTTTTCCTCCGTCAAAGGAATGACTTAGACGTATTTCGCCGCCGGGAACACGGTTATAAAACCGGCCGCCATAACCCACGCTCGTAATTGGCCTTGGGCACGGGATACGGTAGATCGTGAACGCCTCAGAGCGCGGTTTCTGGGCGAACATCACTCCGCGCCAGCCAGCATGTTCTTTTTCAGTAGCGATATTCTGCTCCTCTACCACAAACTGGCGGTAAGAATCCCCTTGCAGATCCGGCCAGATCACGACGGAGTCATTGGGTTCTCCCACGTCGACGAAGACGGTGTTAAGGCCAAGCCGGAGCTGAGGCTGCATTTTAGCATTGAGCATCGTCCGCGTTTCAATCGAGATGTCTGAGATGCCCACGGCCTCGGGATCTTTATTCGCCTGAAGGATAAACTTTATAAGTATTTCATACTGCCCATTCACTTCGTCAATTAACAGTTTCTCAATGGTGCCATCGGCCGGGCCAGCCTGATTATAAACTGTTCGCCAATTGGTTCCCGCGGTGGTACTGATCGCCATGCTGAGGTGATCATCAGGACTTTGCATCCGAATCTTGGCACGGATGATCTGCGACGTGGCAATGTTCGCCGCCGCGATTTTAAAGACAATTTCGCCCGGTTTTCCCGCTTCGACCGGGCGGACCATTCCACCTGGCGATACTGTTACATTTGAGAGCGAATAGGCCGATCGAGCTAACCCATCGGGAGTCAACACCGGTTTGAATTCCCATACTCCGTTTCCGCGAATATGGTAACGTGGATTAGCCGACTCTGGATCCTTCCCCCGATTTGGCACAAAGTATTCGCGTGAATCGCCTAGGCTGTAATAGTGACGAGTATATGATTCGCCTTTATGCAAATTGAGGATATAACGATGGCCCCAGTCCCAGTTGTTATAATACGTGCGCAGTTTAAGTCCATTCGGATGGAAGCAGCGCGACTCCTGATCAAGATCCCGTGCACAATCGGCGCCGGTAAGAAAGCCGTTCGGGCTGGTTGCAGTGAGGCAGTGATACTTCACAACGTGGCCCATCTCGGCATGGCCGCCCGAGAGCGAACAGGCTCTAGTATCGCCCAAATCCTCAACACCTGCGATCGTTTGACGATCACAGAGCGTGTAAAGGGCTGACATGGAATTGTCATACATGTGCCACCGTCCATCATAAAAACACTCGGAGACGGTATGCAGGGTGACATCCCAAAATCGCACAGGCAAGCCTATATGGTGCCACAGCGCGCAATTCATTCCGGCTACCGTGCTACACATCGTGTACCCGAAGTCATTGAACTGGCGAATAGGATCGGTTACCTCGACGCCGTGGAAAATCATCGGGCTGGTTTGCCGACGGCCAATGTGAACCCAATAGAAAAGCGCCCAGCAGCGATCTTCTGGGGCTGACCAGGCCCCTGTGGCACTGCGAAGGAAGCTTTCCATGTCGTGGCAATCCGGGCTGGCGTCGGTGACCACCTTGATATTGCATACTTGCGCCTGCAGTGACCCTGGAATGCAAACTAACACAATGACCCCAGCGGCCAAAATGCCTTTTCGCATTGCTGAGCGCTCCCCACAGATGACGTTGCTGTTGTTGTTTGGTCGGTCGTGATTGTGATATTCTGGGCATGCGTTTGTCAACAGTCGGGTCCGCCGAGTGGTAAGTGTGTCTCCCCAGGTTCGATGGATTTCACACCTCAAGCCAATGCGTTAATGTCGGTGCGTGACCCCGAGCATTATCGTGGGGAGGGAGAAAAGGCTATTGCGCCGGCGACGGAGCTTTTTGCGTGGTAACGGTTGTTCTTCGTACGACCCCGCGCCCCGAATGGACCATCGGCTACGGGTGGCGAACTGTGGCTGGGGGGCCGATCGGTCGTCTGGTTAGCGAATGGGCGGAAAAGGTTGCACAGCCGAGGCCGATCGTTCTTGCGCCGGGGTGGATAGGCCAGGTCCTCCATCAATCGGAGGCAACGGCGCGACAAGCGGTTGTGCGGGAGCAGAACTCGATGAAAGGGGCAGGGGTGCCGTGGTTTCGCGCGACAATTCACTATTCCGGTCGAAGTCGGTAGGTTGGTCGCTCTTGGATGGATTGCGCGTGACTCTGTCGGTATTCGAGGTGGTTCGAGATGACGCGTTAAGACGATTGGTCAATGCATCGCGCCAGGCGATCGCATCGGGAAAATTGGGGCGTATGGTCAAGGCCCGATTGAAATATCGGAGCGCCGCCACCTCATCTCCCTTTTTCGCCAACAGGTAGCCCAGATTATAGCAGGCAGTGGCTTCGTCGTGCACGGCGGAAAGGTGCCTCATTGCCCCGCTCAAATCGCCGATTTGCACGAGCACGGTGGCCAGATTGTGCCGATACAGTGGCTCGCGGGGCGCAAGATTGACCGCTTTCTCAAAGGCATTGATAGCGTCGCGAGAGCGGCCCAGCCGGGCATAGCAAAGTCCCAGGTGGTTCCATGCAGGCGCTGAATCGGGATGAGCCTTGACGGCTTTGGAGTAATAACCGAGAGCATTCTCCAAATCGCCCTGTCGGTCTTTCAAACGGCCGAATCCCAGCAGGGCGTCGAGGTATTTGGGATCGAGCTGGAGAGCTTTCTGGTAGTACTGCTCGGCGTTTTCAGGCTGTTTAGCATCCTCGGCCAGTCTCGCCATGGCCACGTAGAGCCGGGGACTTGGTTTGGCCTTGGTACTCAACGAGGTGGGGTCGGGAGCCTGCTGGACCGGCTCGGTGAATGTGAGCAACTCGCCAACCTTCTCCAGCCCGTCTTTGACCCCAGCAAGGAGGTCGAATTCTCCAGAGGAATTTGCCCCATTTGCGACACCGACCTGTCCCGTCAAAGGAGAGGCCGGCGGCTTGGCGGAAGCCCCGTGGTTGAATAAAGGAGCCTCAGAGAGGGGGCCCGACCGAGTGCTATCCGCCGAAAAAGAGGTACTCCGACACCCGGCAAACAAAGCGATTACCAGGCAAAATGTTATCGGACGAACGAGTTGGAATCCAACCCGAATCATGACTGGATTCTCCATACGATCGTGGACGCATGCGCGGACGGCCTCTCCGCGTTGTGCGTGAAACCGGTCCATCGCCTAAAATCGGCAAAATCGGCAGATAAGTTGAATCGGATTTGTTCAGCGAGACAAGATGCGATGACTTTAACAGGGTGACGTCGCTTAAATGGCAAAATGTAAGCGTTTTCGACCGTCGGGCACTTTTTCCCACCTGGAATTAGATGGGAATCGGCAGGAAGGCTTGCCGATAAATCCTGTAGCGGCACGACGTCCGTCATTTTCGTCATTTTGCTGTTCGCTGCTACCGAACAAGCAGGCAACGCCGGGCCATAGGCTGCAAATGGCACGAGGTGATCCATGAGAACTCTGTCGTGGTTGATAATTTCAGTAGGCTTGGTGATTGGGATAGGTAATCCGCTCTGGGCAGGGGGAGGTTTATTGCACAGTATCGGTGTTGACACAGCACGGAACAATTGCTGGCCGGACGCCTTTGTGCCGTCAGACCGCGCAAGTGTGCGGATGCCTTTTGTCACGATGGTGGCCAACGGCTGGATGAAGCAAAACCTGATTGCGGACCATTTATTCGACGAGTCGGGCCAGTCGCTGACCGAGGCTGGCCGTCGAAAGGTGCAGTGGATTGTGACCCAAGCACCTCTCCGGCATCGCACAATCTACGTCAAAAAGACGTTGACAGAAGACGTCAACCAGGCACGGATCAACGCCGTCCTGGCGGCGGCGAAACAGGTTATCCCACCGGACCAGAAAGTGGATATCCGTTTGACCGATATCGAGGCCCCTGGCTGGCCGGCCGAGTACGTGGACCACGTAGAACGATCATACTACAAGACAATGCCCGAACCGCGGTTACCGCCGAGAAGTTCTTCGGAGACGGAAAGCAGCGGTTCATCGTCGAACTGAGCGCTGCACAGTTCGACCGGTTTATCGAGGACGACGAACCGAATGGGGCTCGGTCAAACTATTCTGGGATGCAAATCCCTCACGGCCGACTCCCAGATTGATAGCTTCCATTTGCCGTCGTAAGGAAGGGCAGCCCTCAATGAGTCCCGCAATGTGGTGTCCATCACAATCCGGGCCGAGGGTGTCCACAATAATCTGATGTACTTCCCAGTCGTCCTCGTTCACCAGCACGAGTCGAATGTCGCGACGATCGAGTTTCTCCGGGACCGGGATCCAGTGAACACGAAATCGATCGGGATGCATATAGATATACTTTGTTGGATGCTGTCGGTCCTCAGCACTTCGAAGCTTCTCGTTGAGGCGGTGGAGCGTCTTGGTGAGAACGAGTTCGCCGTAAAGAACCGCAGAGCTTAGCATGGCCGGCGTGCCATCCTGAGTGCGGTAGCCGACATAGTCGGCTGGTTCGGGAAGACGCCGTGCTTCTTTGACGAGCCGATCTACCAGGAACCGATCCACAAACGGGCAGACTGTCTCGAATCGCACAAATTTTTCGCAGGGATAGGCTTCGAGAGCTTTTGCCCAGAGGGATAAAACATCCTCCGCTTCAGCGGCAAAGACAGGAACGTCCAAGGGAACGAGGTCTTTGACAAAGTCGTTGGCTGGATCGGCCGTCGTCACAACGATGACGCCGTCGAGCTGCTGGCAATCCGTCGCACGGCGTGAAACCCATTCCAGAACCGACTTGCCCTGCAATCGGCCGGCGGCCCGGCGACGCTCCTTGTCGGTACGAAAACAGGCATCAACGATTCCCAAAGTTTGAATCATTCGGCCCAACCTCCTTTCTTGGGCGGCGATCCATGCGGAATCCGCGGAATCCTGCATCAGCCGCCAATATACCACGCGACGATGACAAACGTCAACTATCCGCCGACGATGAATAAAAGTCCGCAGGCGCGTCTCTGGGTTGTAGGGAAAATGTTTCGGCGCCGCTCCGCGAGCCCGTTCGCACTCACCAGCCCATCCAAAGGGACGGCTCCTCGGTCAACAACGAAGCGAGGAGAGCGCCGCTGCAATCTCTGGATTTCGGCGAGAACTTTTCTATTTGCGCGGGCCCTGACCAGCCTTTTCTCTCGGGGAACGTGTGCCGCCTTCCGTTTGCTTCGCCGCTTGTGTTCTCATCCATTCTTCAATCCGACGCCGGAACTCTTCGGGGTCATCTTCAGGGCGGCGCTGGGGAGGGGTGCTCTGGTCTGACTGTGCTGACGCATTCACGGCTTGGGGAGGCTTCTGCAAACCCTCGGGTGTGCGAGTTCCACCGATGTGAGAACTTATCCACATGAGCAAGCCACCAGCGGCCAGACTCACAACCAGGACGGCCACGATTGGCAAAAGGTTGCTTTTCGCAAACACAGAAAAAATAGGCCAAGTTTTGGACTTCGGTGCAGAACCGGAGGAGATATGGTCAACAGGGGTGGCAGTGGCGACCTGGTTTGCCGCAGGATCTTGACCCTGCCTGATGACTGTCGGGGGAATGGAAGGTTCCTCAGATTCGATCGGAGTGGCAACTGGCAACGCCTTTGCCCGGACCAGTCCCGAAGACGCTGTGTCCAGGCAGACTTTCAATGAGCGAGCAAGTTCTTCCGCCGTCTGGAACCGCTCGCCGGGCAGTTTGGCGAGGCATTTCCGGTAGAGCAGATTCAGTTCCTCGGGCACATCAGGTCGGAGTTTTTTCAGGTCGGGTGGCGAGGCGGTCTGATGCTTGATGATTCGTTCCGACAGGCTCCCGTCGGGAAAAGGTGGTTTTCCCACGAGCAAGAAGAATAGAACACACCCAAGAGAGTATATGTCCACGCGTCCATCGACGCTCTCAGGCTGCAGGGCCAACTCCGGGGCCATGTAATCGATGGTTCCCAGGACGGCTGTTTCCGACGATTGTCCCGCGGGACTGTTGCGGAGCCTGGCCAGCCCGAGATCCAGGATCTTCACGACGTCTTGTGGCGTAACCATCAGGTTGGCAGGCTTGATATCACAGTGAACGATCCCTTTATCGTGAGCATACGCGAGTGCGGTGGCCGCCTGCCGAACTAGACCCACCGCCCTGCGCCACGGTAAAGGTCCCTCTTTCGTAACGAGTTGCTCCAGATCAACCCCTTCGACATATTCCATGACAAGGTAATATCGGCCATTCTCCATGTCCACGTTATAAGCGTGGACAATGTTCGGGTGGTCCAGCGCCGCGATTATTCTGACTTCATTGAAGAATCGTTCGAGAGCCGGAGGAGGCAGGCGCGGGTCGATCAGTTTGATCGCCACGCGACGCTCCATAGTGACATGCTCGGCGAGAAAGACCTCCCCCATTCCTCCCCGCCCCAGGGCTTGAAGGAGCCGGTATTTCCCAATCAGAAATCGCTCCCGCCCAGCCAGCAACTCTTCAGCCTGCCAGTGTGTCAACTGACCGAGTTGCTCCAGTTGCCGAACGAAATCTTCAAGACTCTCGGGTGGTCTCGCCTCACAGAGCCGTTCCACCGCCTCTCGCGATACAGCCAACCCGGCTGCGTGCAACCGCTCACACCATTCCTTAACTTGGGGGGAAAAGGCCATCATGGTGCTGTGGTGCCCTGGGATAGCGAGACACGTTTGCGGGAATCCTGTTCAAGTGTATGCCGCAGGACCTGGTAGAGTTGGTCTGGCGAAGTACCCGCGTCAATTGCAATCCTGAAGATGGGAACTTGGCGATTCGCGTAATAGTCAACGAGGGGTTTCGTTTCCGCCAGGTACTGCTCGAACTTGAACCGAACAAGCTCCGGAGTGTCGTCCTGCCGGCCCGTTCTGTCTCCACCTGTATTTCTCTGAATCCGCTCCCAAACGATCGGGAAGTCACACTCCAAAAGGACGACCCTCTCCACATGAACGAGCGATTCGAGTAGGGTGGCTTGCTCTACGGTTCGCGGGAGTCCGTTAAGAATCAGCTTGAGAGTCTTCGGAGCAGTCCCCTGCCGCGCCGTGTCAAGGAACCATCGCAATATTTGTGTAGCCATGTGGCCTTCTTCCGGTTTCAAGAGTCGCCCGGTTGACAAAACCTCAGCGATGGTCTGCCGGTCTGACGGCCTGAGAGCGTGTGCCGCACCCTCTCCTCTATTGATCAATCGGAGTTGATGGCCGAAATCAAAATGAACGTACGGCCCATCCGGCAACCCACGAGCAGCGATCAACTCCCCCAGCGGTGTCTTCCCCGACCCCGTCGGACCGATGAGAATCGTCGCAAGGCAGTTGTGATCTGCGAACATCGAACCGCCATCCAGACCGTCACCCTATCCAACACCCATTCCCATTGTAGCGGGAGAGAGCCGGTTAAATAATACGGAGGTACGATGGCACAAAGGTCCTGTTCCCGATACCAGCAGATCCCACGGCTCGGATGACCAGTCAAATTGAAGCGACCCATGTCTCCCCCTTGGCGAATAACGTTTCTCATTACCGACTTGGAGGTTGGGGGAGCGGAAAAATTCATGGTCGAGCTCCTCTGTCGGCTCAATCGGCAACTCTTTGATCCACACGTCGTGGTCCTTGCCGACATACCGCAGCGTCGGCATCTCGTCGACCGCCTCGATCAATGCCGGATTCCCGTCTCATTCCTGAGGGTAAAAAATCTCTTCGGTCTGCTTGGGGGTTTTGCGAAACTTGTGAGACATCTTCGGAGGTTTCGGCCAGCGATTTTGCAGAGCTTTCTCTTCCATGCGAACTTCCTGGGGCGACTGGCTGCCAGACTCGCGGGGGTTCCCACGGTGATCTGCGGCATTCGAGTTGCAGAGCGGGAGCACCCCTGGCACTTATGGCTCGATCGTTTGACGGCTACTTGGGTCGACAGATACGTGTGTGTGAGTGAGGCTGTGGCCAAGTTCTCGGCGGAAGTAGGAATGCTCCCCGAGGCCAAGCTCTCTGTCATTCCCAACGCTGTGGACGTCGCCGCGATTTGTTCTCAGAAGCCTGTGGATTTAGGAAAACTATTCCAATGGGACCGCACAGGCGGCGTCCATGGACTGATCGAGTCACGTTGGGGAGAAACGGGCGACACGCTCGAAAAGACCCAAACGGACGGTCTGCCCAATGCTTCTGAGAACCGCGGTTTTTACATGGTGGCGGTGGGGAGGCTGGAGCGGCAAAAGGGGTTCGATTGGCTACTGATGACGTTGGCGCCGCTCTTGCGCGGGACGCCAAACCTTCGGCTCATCATTGTGGGATCAGGTCCGGAGAGAGAGCGCTTGCTGTCCATCATCGCCAGGGAAGGAATAGAGCACGCTGTTCGGCTGGTGGGCTTTCGGGATGATGCTCAGGCGATTATTCGAGCTTGTGATCTATTCCTCCTCAGTTCTGTATGGGAAGGAATGCCCAATGCCCTTTTAGAGGCCATGGCCGCTGGAAAGCCAGTTGTGTGTGTGGAGGTGGAAGGTGTGCGCGAAGTTCTCGGACCGCTTTGCGAGGATCAACTCATCTGTGACAGGAATCAGGACGAGTTTCGGCGCGCAATTTTGAAACATTATCGCGATCGCAAATACGGGTTGCGTTTGGGACGTCGCAACCAGAGGCAGGTCGAAGAACACTTCAATTGGTCGCGCGTCGTTGCGCAGTACGAGAGCTTGTGGATGAGCTTTTTACACGAGTTACCAACGGAAGTTGCGCAGTGTCAGTAATATTGAACGGCACCGCCGTATGCGCCTTGAGGGCGTGTGACTGGGTATCCCTCGGCGGGCGGGAGCGGGACCACCACTACACGAAAAGTACATCATTTTTTCTTTTTGATTTCTTTCTCCTCGGGCAAGAGGGGATGGTTCCCCAGGACTCGTCTTTCGGGTGGTCTCGTTTATCATCATAAGAGGGGTCGGGTGCCTGACGTCCGCACCAACGGATGCCGACCCGACCGGACTGCCTTCTCTTGTACAACTTCCGGGGGGATTTCTTCCGACTCAGTGCATAGACGTTCCTAGAAAAACAAATCGTCCGGTACCTCAACGCGTTCCCTCGGGTATCCTCATTATCAAGTGGACCCAACTAGTACATTGTAGGTATACGAGATAGGCGGTTGTTTTGCCCTGCCTCTACCAGCGGTTGGCCGGAGACGTGTTCAAAAGAACATCACACATTAGTATATAATAGGTCCCCTAAATAGTCAGGTAGATTTGGTTCGACGGGAACGGATAGTTCACCGGGACTGGCGCCTTCAGCCGGGGCTGGTTTCAACTGGTGCCCGGTGGGAGCCGAAGACCTGCCAATGCCCCCCTTCGGGAGTGACAGCATTTCTCGGGCCATTGGGAATTTCACGCCGGATCTGCCGGCGGCCAGCACAAATAGTCCATTTGACTCTTGGAAAGCCCCTGCGCATGATGGAAACGCAGGGTGATGAAGAGGACGTCGGCGACGTGTCCATCGGTCCACGACAGCCCATCGCAGGCGATGAGAACAACACGTTTGTCCGTCCGAGCTGTCGCCGAGGGGTGGGGCCTTCAGTGTTGGTTCTTGGCCACCGACCAGCACTGAGTTCGGTTCGCCACGTGCCGGTTGTGCCCCTTCCCGTTGATGACAGGGACGTCATCGCGTGCGACACGCGAGCCCCAGCCACGTTGTGGATATTGAGGGCTCAGAGGCCTGTCCCATGGGGTGCGGGAAAGCATCCTCGGGACAGGCCTTTTTCTTTCCTGTTGGAAGAGCAGCGGGCGTCGCCGCTCTGATCGGCAGAAGATCAAAATGTGGCGGTTTGTCTTCTCTTAAAAGTTCAGACACGCGAGATAACAGCCTATCTGAACTGTGTCTAGCTTCGCTTTCTGAAGATACGCTGCGCCCTTTCCAAGCCCTCGACCAACTGGTCAATCTCATCCAGCGTGTTGTAGAAATAGAAGCTCGCGCGTGCCGTGGCCACCACTCCCAGCCGTTTGTGAAGGGGCATGGCACAGTGATGGCCAGCCCGAACGGCAACGCCCACAGAATCCAGGAGCTGAGCCACGTCATGGGCATGAATACCATCGACGACGAAACTGGCGATGCCCGCTTTTTTGTCGGGCCCCGGTCCGAAGATGCGAACCCGCGGCATTTCGGCAAGGGCCGCATGGAGCTTGAGGGTCAATTGGTGTTCATGGGCTGCAACGCGTTCCAGGCCGACTTTTTCCAGATAGTCAATCGCGGCGCCTAGTCCAATCGCGCCGACGATGGGTGGCGTTCCTGCTTCAAACCGGTAGGGGAGATCGCCCGGCACAAAACCATCGAGCCGAACCTCCCGAATCATGCTCCCGCCGCCCATGAATGGGGGCATTTCGTCTAGGATTTCCTTTTTTCCGTAGAGGACACCAATTCCTGACGGGCCAAGCATCTTGTGGCCGCTGAACACGAGAAAGTCGGCATCCAGTTTTTGGACGTCCGTGACAAGGTGGGGGACGCTCTGCGCCCCGTCAACGAGGACCTTGGCCCCCGCCGAGTGTGCGGCCCGAATGATCGCTTCTACGGGATTGATGGTGCCCAAAACATTTGACACGAGGGTAATCGCCACGATCTTCGTTCGTTCGGTCAAGAGGGTATCAAGGCTGTCGAGGACGAGTTCTCCCTGATCGTTGATGGGGATGTAGCGGACTGTTGCTCCCTGACGCTCGGCAAGCTGAAACCACGGCACGAGGTTGGAATGGTGTTCCATCTCCGTGACTAGAATCTCATCGCCTGGCCTGATATTGGCATCTCCCCATGCCCGGGCAACCAGGTTGATGGAAGCGGTGCTACCGGAGGTGAAGATGATTTCTTTTTCCGACCGCGCGTTGATAAACCGGCAGACCCGTCGCCGGGCCTCTTCGTAGAGTTCCGTCGTCTCGTCCGCCAGTGTGTGGATGCCCCGGTGCACATTCGCATAATGCTTTTCATATATATCGACAATGGTCTTGATCACCTGCCGAGGCCTTTGTGTTGTGGCGGCATTGTCGAAGTAGACCAGCGGACGCCCAGGATGCACTTCTCGCTGAAGAATGGGAAAGTCCTGGCGATAAACCAATGGATCGAAGGAGATAGCCGATTCGGAAACCGTCATTTTCGACCTCACTTAGCCGGTATGCACTGGATGAATTGGATCCGCCGAAAAGCGTTTTTTATCGTCGCGGAGGGTGTCGGTTTGGGCGACATCCAGGTTTTCCCAAAACCGACACGATCCACAAACCCACTCTTCGACTGGCCCAAGCCCGCTCGTCATGTTGGAGAGGTACGTTGTTTAATTGTAGCGGCCGGAGAAAGAGAGACTAACCCACCAGAACATTTCCCGCGTCAGTCGAAAAGCCCGCGAGCCCTTCCCCGCATTTTTCGCGTTCGTATCGACCACCGATAGCGGTGCGGGAGACACAGCCGTTTGAAAAGCAAACCACAGAGAGGATCTGATATTTCACTTTTTCGGGGCCGACCCGCAAACAGAGGATCGCTCTGATTTCGCGATACTTATTGGGTTCGCAGGCTGTGGGTGGTTCCGTTTGACTGGGACTCGGCACACGGAGAATAAATGGCGGCCTGGAGAACGCGCCACGGCAGGAGGGCGCATTTCTGGCGATTCGGCGTTAATCGCGGTCCAAAGTACCGGAGCATGTCTTCTGCGCTGAAGTTTTTCACATCCTCTACGGTCTTTCCATCGAACAGCTCTGTGAGCATCGAGGCGGCTGCTTGGCTGATACAGCAGCCTTCGCCGTCGAAATAGATGTCCTCGATCTTTCCCCCGTTCACAATTCGCAACTCCATCCGGACCACATCTCCGCAAAGCGGATTACGGTCTTCATGGCAGTGCGTGCAGCCCGGGCACTTCCCTCTATGGTAGGGGGATTCGTAATGTTCGAGGATACGTTCCTGATAAATGTCGTCGTCCATAGCACGCGTTGGGATATTCTGAGTATGGATTCCACTCCCATCTACCCCATTTTAGGTGGTTCCGTCCCAAGGGGCAATCGAACACATGCATTGCCGCGTCGCTACGGTAGAATGACAAAAGGATGCCGTTATCTCGCTGATCCCTTTCAAGCCGGATGGCAGAATGGCAATCACGGCCCACAAACGGGAAATGCCGTATTGTTGATCGACGATTCACCACATCAATCCGCTTTTTATCTACGGGGTAGGAGCCGACGATGTTCCAACTCGTAAGCCCATTTAAACCGGCGGGGGACCAACCCAAGGCTATCGCTGCCCTTTGCGAAGGTTTGCGGAAGGGAAAGCGGGCCCAGGTGCTCATGGGTGTTACCGGGTCGGGAAAGACGTTCACAATGGCGAACGTGATCCAGTTCGCCCAGCGACCGACCCTGGTCATGTCCCACAACAAGACCCTCGCCGCACAGCTTTACGCGGAGTTTAAGGAATTTTTCCCGTACAACGCCGTCCACTATTTCGTAAGTTATTACGACTACTACCAGCCGGAGGCCTACATCCCGCAACGGGACATTTACATCGAAAAAGATGCCTCCATCAACGAAGAGATTGATCGCCTTCGGCTGGCGGCGACGAGCGCGCTGATGACACGCCGGGATGTCATCATAGTGGCCAGCGTCTCTTGCATTTATGGCTTGGGATCGCCCGAGGACTACCGGAACATGATGGTCAGCGTGCAACGGGGCCAGGTCGTCGATCGGGACCAGCTCCTCATGAAGTTGATCAACATTCAGTATGAACGCAACGATTTCGAGTTCCAGCCAGGGCGGTTCCGGGTCCGTGGGGATTGTGTGGAGGTGTTCCCCAGCTATGAGCAGTTTGCCTATCGAATCGAATTGTGGGGGGATGAAGTGGAGCAGATTGCTTCCATCCATCCCCTGACGGGGCAGGTGCTGCAAAAGCATGATCAGGTATTCATCTACCCGGCGAAGCACTTTGTGCTTCCGGAGTCTCGCATCCAGGCCGCGATCCAGAGCATTCGAGAGGAATTGGAGCAGCGGGTTGCCGAACTGAAAAGTCAAGGAAAGCTTCTGGAGGCGCAGCGGCTCAGCGCCAGAACCCGGTACGATCTGGAGTTATTGCAGGAAGTGGGATACTGTCCCGGAATCGAGAACTACAGTCGCCACCTGGCAGGACGGCCGCCGGGAAGTCCACCAGAAACCCTCTTCAGCTTTTTCCCGGACGATTTTCTTCTGTTTGTGGACGAGTCACATGTCACAGTTCCCCAAATCCGTGGGATGTACGGGGGGGACTACAGTCGCAAACTGACGCTGGTCGAGCACGGTTTTCGACTGCCCAGTGCCCTCGACAACAGGCCCCTCAAATTTGAGGAGTGGGAGCAGAAAATCAACCAGGTGATCTTCGTCTCGGCAACGCCCGGGCCGTATGAAATTGAACAGGCGGGGGGAGAGGTGGTGGAACAGGTGATTCGACCCACGGGATTGCTCGACCCCGAGGTGGAAATTGTTCCGGCCAAAAATCAGATCCCCCACCTCATTGCCCAGGCGCGTCAGCGAGCGGCTCAGGGGGAACGCTCCCTGGTGACCACACTCACCAAACGTCTCGCCGAAGATCTGGCGGATTATTTGACCAAGCAAAACATCAGATGCAAGTGGCTCCACAGCGAGCTCGACGCGTTTGAGCGGGTAGAACTTTTGCGCGATCTCCGAAAAGGGGAATTCGACGTGCTCGTAGGGGTTAACCTTTTGCGGGAGGGGCTCGACCTGCCGGAGGTCTCTCTCGTCGCGATTCTGGATGCCGACAAGGAGGGATTTCTTCGCAGTGAGACGTCGCTCATACAGACCATCGGGCGGTGCGCCCGAAACGTCAATGCGAAGGTTATTCTCTACGCAGATCGCATTACTGAGTCGATGCAGCGGGCAGTCGAGGAGACGCGGCGCCGTCGGAAGCTTCAGGAGGAGTACAACAAAGCCCACGGGATTACCCCCGAGACGGTGCGCAAGAACCTTCGGGCAGGCATTGAAGCCGAGGCGGAAGCCCACGCCCGGGCTAATGCCATGGTAGGACGCACAAATGAGGTAGAGTATGTCACTGAGGAATACATTGCGGAGCTTGAGGCCGAGATGATGGCAGCGGCGGAGGCCCTCGAGTTCGAGCGGGCGGCCGCCATTCGCGATCGGATTCAGTTGCTGCGGAAACAGATTGGCAAACCGCTCGACGAGGTGCGGTTGATTGCGGTCAAACGAGGACGGAGAGGCCCTCGACGAAACACCATTCATCCATCGCCGGGGATTAATGTCACGGGACCTCGTCGTCGAAAGCAATGAAAGGGGGCTCTTTATTCGGTACACCTCCGGCAAAAAGAACACCCCTGCAGATGGTTTACTGCAGGGGTGGGCACATTGACTTCTGGTGTCGGGGGAGTTTCAAAGCTCCCCACTAATCAAAATCGGCGGCTCATCTCGATAGTCCTGGAGCATGCCTTACTGTTGAGCATCACTTCCCTGGCTGCTGGATTCACCGCTGCCCTGGGCCTGCTCACCCGCCGGCGCCTGCTGTTCAGCGGGCTTCTGCTCTGTGCCGCCCGTCTGTTCTGTAGAGGTGGCAGCAGGTTTCTCTGTCTGCTGAGGCGCTGCCTCCTTCTTTTGGCAACCCACGAACAAGCCGCTCAAACCCAAGACCACAAGCAACACAGCCAAACGCTTCATGAGGTAAACCCTTTCATTGAAAGACACCTAACCCTCCTGACCTGCCCACCACCATTCGGCAGGCGTATATTGGTATGGATGCATGTCGGCCCAAATTTATTCCAGCGAATTTTTGGACCCTACCACAGTTTCTCGGGCAGTGGACACAAAAACCCAAAAAGAGATTTGCGCCGCCTGTTTTCCTCTGGGATCTCAGAGGGGATAATAGGGCCAAGGAATAATGGCGGGATTGGGCGCATCATCTGTAAGGACGAGAGTCATGGCCGAGGGTTCGGTGCCGCCTTTGATCGAGCAACTTGTGACACGGTATGCGCAGGACGTGTACCGGTATGCGTACCGGCTCACGGGCTCAGCGGCGGATGCCGAGGACCTGACGCAGGAGACCTTTTTGGCCGCGGTCAAGAACATCCATCAGCTCGCAAATCCAGAATTGGCCAGATCGTGGCTGTTGACGATCGTCCGAAATCAGTTCCTGGTCCGGCATCGCCGGAGCAAGGGAATGGTCGCACACCCCCTCGGCGACCAGGCGGAAGAGATCATGGCGTTGGATTCGGGCGACGATGAGGTGGACGGCGAATTGATTCAGAATGCGCTGAACGCACTCTCCGACGATCAACGGGTCATTCTGCTGATGTTTTATTTTGAGCAAGCATCGTATCGAGAGATCGCCGAGCAGCTTGGGATTCCTATTGGAACTGTCATGAGTCGCCTGTCCCGGGCAAAGGAGGCGTTGCGCAAAAAAGTACTCGCGGTGACCCGACAGGACAGTGATCACTAAGACTCAAGGGAATTTGCTGGAAATAGTCTCAAAAAATCCACAGAAGCGCTATAATACTCGATGGATTGGGACCCGAAACAAATCTCCGATCGGGAACTGCTTGAGTGTCTGCGACCGCACCAGGGATCTCCGGAGGACCCGCTGGCGGAGGAACTTCAGAAGCGGCTGGCAGCCCACCCCGAGTTGGTTTCTTTGTGGCAGGAAGTGCAACAGTGTGATGGGGATCTTGCTCGCCTCCTCCAAGCCATTCCACCGCGGCGGGGATTGGAAGAGCGGATTCTATCCCGGCTGAAAAGCGAATTGGAAGGTATGTCTCGCACTGGAAGTGAGGGTTCCGCGACGTTGGATACCGCAGAGCCCGAAGCAGGCCATGCAGGGCGAGCGTTCTGTGGAGAAGGGATGAACCCGAGGCGGCGAATGTCTCGCCGCGCTTGGGTGGCCGCCGGAGTTTCGGCCATTTGTGCCAGCGTGCTTGGGGGCGTGGGCCTGTGGCTATGGCGGAACCAAAAGCGAATGAAACCGCTATCCTCCGTCGAGATCGCCAATGAAGTGGCGCGTGTTTTCGAGCAAACGCTCGACCAGTTCGGTACCGGTCAACCGCTCAATTCGAATCCGCCACCGGCGGGAGCCCGATTCAGTCGGGAAATCCGTTTGTATCTGGGCAGCACGATTACATGGCGGCGGG
>NICF_comb_assmDRAFT_10000982_pt1 | contig 22995 bp, 17 predicted proteins | sample NewIslPassag4_SG_FD_11279 | JGI IMG/M metagenome (IMG submission 11279) | reverse complement strand
CCCCGCCGAGCCCGCGCGCTATGCGGCGGGAAATGCAGTCTACCGGCTCGTGCCCGTTCCAGTCGATGGCGCGGTGACGCTCGTCACGCAGTTTGAGTTTCCCGGCGTCGACCGGCAAGACGACATCGACACCGTTCTTTTGGCCGGATTCGCGGCGGAAGAAGGCGGCGTTCCCCAACACCTCGCGGTCCGCTGGCGGCGGGAAGGGTGGTTCCAAAGGTGGACGCTCGGTATCGACGGCGGGCCCGGGATGATTCCGGCGGCTCTGAGGCCGGGCGCCGGGCCGCGGCCCGGCTACCAGACGCTGGCCGCAGACGCGGGCGGGTTGCCCCGACCGGGCCACGTGTACGAGACGACCGTGAGTTATGCGCCCGGGACCGGCTATGTCGCCGTCTCCGTGACGGACCTCACCGCCGGCGAGCCTGTTTACCGGCAAGCGTTCCAGCTGAACCCGTGGGACGGCCCGGTGTACGCCGGGGCGGGGCTTGTGTTGCGGTCGCCGGGCGGGGAAGAGGCGGCCCTGCCCCCGGAGGTGACCGGGTGGCGTCCCGTGCTCATTCCGGTCGGTTTGCGCTGGCGGGTCGTCGAGCGCCCGGAGGCAAGCGGCGCGTTCGCCGTGACGCACTTGGACCGCTCTAGGCCGCTCTTTCTCGAGGTGGACCTCGGACGCAACGTGAGCGCGGTCGCATTTCCAGGCGAACTGCGCGCCGTGGCGCGCGCAGAAGGGCCGGGCGCGACCGTCCTGCTGGCTTCGCTCGGCGGGGGCGCCGGAACGGTGAACTTGCCAATCGAGGCGGAGCGGCTTCCGGCGGGCCGCTTGGAGATCGCCCTGGAGTACGTCCTCGGCGGCAGCGTCCTGCACCGCGATGCGAGCGAGTTTTCTGCAGGCTTGGTCCGGATCGTGGCCGAGCGCCCTCAGGCAAACGCAGAAACCGGGAGGCTCGCCGGCGCGCTTTCGGTCTGGACCGACGGCCCGATGGGCGACCTGCCCCTTTCGGGGCGGGTGGCGGCCACGGCGCGCTCGCTCGTCGAGCCCTCTTCGATCGCCTTCGAGCGTTCCCTCGACAGTACGATCCGGTTCGGCGCGGACCATGCCGCGGCCCCGGAGCCCGTGCGGATCGCGTACGACTTTCCCCTGCCTTCCGATCCGCACCGGTGGACGATCGCACTGCTGGCCGGCGCGGATGCGCCCGAGGGCGTGCGCGTCCAACTGGAGTTTCCTCCGTCGATGCGGATGGTGACCGGAACGTCCGGCGCGATCGACCGGCTGCTCGAAACGGTGCGGCGCCAGTACATGGAGGAGTTTTTGCTGCGGGGAGGGCCGCCCGCCGCAGTACCGGCTCCCGGTGAGAACGGGAGCTGGGCCGATATCGACTACCAAGACCGGTCGCCGTCGGGCTGGAAGGCGGCCGCCCACCTCGATCGCACGCTGCAGATGGCCCGGGCGTTCGCCCACCCGCAGAGCGCCCAGCGGCAATCCGGGGATCTGCTCGCGGCGATCGCCCGGGCGCTGGGCTATTGGATCGAAAACCGCTTCCGCAATCCCAACTGGTGGTGGAACGTCATCTGGCAGCCCCAGCGCCTGGGAGACATCTTGCTCCTTGTGGGCGACGCGCTTCCCGAGGACGTGCGCGAGGGCGCGCTCGGACTTGCCCGGGCCGAGGTGCAGCAGTACACGGCGAGCGGCTACACCGGCGCGAACCTCGTCAACACCGAAGGGAACCGGCTGCGGCTCGGGCTTGTCACCCGGGACCCGGAGATGGTCGCCCACGCCTTTGAGGCCATGACGCAAGAGGCGCGCGTGGTGAGCGTGGGAAGCGAGGGGATCCAGGTCGACGGCAGCTTCCACCAGCACGGCGCGCTGCTGCATTCGGGCAGTTACGGCGAGGTGTTCGCGGGCGACCTCGTGCGCTTCGCCCGGGTCGCGGGCGGGACGGCGCTCTTTCCGCCCGATGCGCTCTCCGTGCTCGTCGACTACATCCTCGACCAGCAGTGGACGGTGCGGGGAAGGACGCTCGACTTCAGTACGACGGGCCGGGCGCTCAGCCGCCAGCAGGCGAGCGGCAACGCGGCCACCCTGGCGGGACAGGTGCAAACCCTCGCCGCACTGCCGGGGGTGCCCCGCAAGCACGAGCTTGACGCTTTTCTCGCCCGCCTTTCGGGCGGGGGATCGCCGCTCGTGGGCAACCGGTACTTCTGGACGTCGGACTTCATGGTTCATCACCGGCCGGAGTTTTACGTTTCGGTGAAGGCCTCTTCCACCCGCACGTTCGCCACGGAGATCGGCAACAACGAAAACTTGAAGGGCCATCACCTCGGCGACGGCGTGATGTACATCATGCGCACGGGAACGGAGTACGACCAGACGTTCCCCGTCTGGAACTGGGAGCAGCTGCCCGGCACGACCGTGCGCCACATGGATCACCGGCTGCTCGTCGACGGCTCGTGGCTCGCGGTGCGGGGCGCGGGGGACCCTGCCGGCGGCGTCTCCGACGGCATGTACGGCGCCATCGCGATGCACCTCGAGCGCGACGGGCTCAGCGCCCGCAAGGCGTGGTTTTTCTTTGACCGGGAGGTCGTGGCCCTCGGCGCCGATATCCGGGGCCCGGCCGGCGCGAAGGTGACCACCGCTGTGAACCAGGCGCGGCTTTCCGGGAGCGTGATCGTGGGCAAGGGCGGCGAGGCGTCCGTCCTGCCGGAAGGCGGTCCGGTGGCGCTCGAAGGTCCCGAATGGGTGTACCATGACGGCGTCACCTACGTGTTCCCGGAACGGGCCGCGGTGACGGCCGAGGCCGCGATGCGGACCGGGCGGTGGAGCGACATCAACAGCGTGTACTCAAGCCAGATGCTGTCCGTTCCGGTGTTTAGCCTGTGGCTTGAGCATTCCGGCGCGGGGTCCGGCGGAGCCCCTGATCGGTACGCCTATATCGTCGCCCCCGGGGTGCTGGAGAGCGAGGTGCCGGCCTACGCGAACGAACACGGCATCGCCGTCGTCGCCAACGGTCGCGGGGCCCAAGCGGTGTGGCACACGGGCCTCGGGCAACTGCAGGCTGTGTTTTGGCAGGCGGGCTCGGTGACGGCTCCGTCGGGCCTCGCCGTGTCGGTCGACGGCCCGGCGCTCGTGATTGTGCGGGAGAGCGAGGGGGAGTACATCGTGACGGCCGGCGTGCTCGAGCGGGTCGCCGGGACCGTGACCGTGCGGCTCGGGCGGGCCGCCGCGGGCGAAAGCGGCGCGAAGTCCGGCGCGGCGTCCGGAACGGACGAAGACGAGGCCGCGGCCCCGGAGGTCTTCGAGGTGGCGTTCACGTTCCCCGAAGGCGACTACCTCGGCCGCAGCATCACCCAAGTGCTGCGGCCCGCTCCCCTGGGAAGGTAGCCGCCCCGGGGCCGTATGTAGAATCGCCTTAGCCGTTCATGCTCGCGATCTGAATGAGATTGCCGCACGTGTCGTCGAAGATGGCCGTCGTGACGGGCTCCATATTGGTCGGCTCCTGCGTGAAGCGGACCCCGGCCGCTTTCAGTCGCTCGTACTCCGCGTGCACGTCGGAGACGGCGAACGACGTAAAGGGGATCCCGTCTTCCACGAGGGCCTGTTTGAACGGTTTGGCGGCGGGATGCGTGTCCGGTTCGAGCACGAGCTCCACGCCGTCCGGGTCTTCGGGCGATACCACCGTGATCCAGCGCGCCTCGCCCATCGGGATGTCGTGCTTTTTGACAAAGCCGAGTACCTCCGTGTAGAACGCAAGGGCCTTGTCCTGGTCGTCCACCATGACGCTCGTCAAATTGATGCGCACGTGCGGTCACCTCACTGTGGATTTGCATCGATCGGCCAGCGCTCGGAGATGGGCTTGAGCGGGCGCAAGTCGGCGTAGAGCAGCTTGTACCTCCCGCTCCGCTTGGTCGTGACGAGCCCCGCCGATTCGAGCACCTCGAGGTGCTGCGAGATTGCCTGGCGCGACATGCCCATCCCGTGTCTCATGGCAAGGCGCGCACACAGCTCGAACAGCGTCTGCCCGTTCTTTTCGCAAAGCTCGTCCAAGATCGCACGCCTCGCCGGCGCGGCGAGGGCTTCGTAAATGTCGCTCATCGTCGATCACGAGATCATGATATGCAAGTAATAACTTGCATGTCAAGGAGAATCCTTGCAACGTGTTAACGTTCTGGTATGATCGTGGTGTGTCTGCCGCCGCAAAAGAGCGGCGAACGCCCAAAAAAGGGGAGCCCCCATGAGCAATGTGACGGCCGTGATCCTCGCAGCGGGGATGGGCACGCGCATGAAGTCCGACCTCGTCAAGGTGCTGCACCCGCTCGCGGGAAAGCCCATGATCGAGCACGTGATCGACGCCGTGCGGGCGGCGGGCGTCGATCGCTGCATCGTGGTCGTCGGCCACCAGGCCGACCGCGTCAAAGAGACCGTAAAGCGCCCCGTCGAATTCGTCGTCCAGGCGGAGCAACTCGGCACCGGCCATGCGGTCATGCAGGCCGAAGAAGCGCTGGCCGGCTTCGACGGCCTCGTCCTTGTCACCTACGGCGATACGCCTTTGTACACGCCCGAAACCTACCGCGCGCTCATCGAAAACCACCGGCGCTCGGGCGCAAAAGCGACACTGCTTTCGACATTTCTCGAAAACCCGCGCGGGTACGGCCGCGTGATCCGGGAGCAGGACGGCGGATTCTCCAAAATCGTCGAGCAAAAGGATATTGACTCGCCCGCCATCGAATCCGTTAAGGAGATCAACACCGGCACCTACTGCTTCGACGCCCGGGCCCTGTTCCAGGCGTTGCGGAAGGTGCGTAACGACAACCAGCAAGGAGAATACTATCTTCCCGACGTTCTCAAGGTGCTGCGCGACCAGGGCGAAACTGTCGCGATCGACGTACTCGCCGACGCGTCCGAGGCGCTTGGAATCAACGACCGGAGGCAACTCGCCGAGGCCGAGGCGGTCTTGAACCGCCGCACCCTAGACCGGCTGATGGAATCGGGCGTCACCATCGTCGACCCGGCCTCCACCTACATCCATTGCACCGTCGCGATCGGCCGCGACACCGTGATCTATCCGTTTACTTGCATCGAAGGCGGCACGGTGATCGGTGAGGGCTGCCGCATCGGCCCGGGCGCCAGAATCGTCGATTCGAAACTCGGAAATTCGGTGACGATTGACGCGTCGAGCGTCTACGAAAGCACGGTCAAAGACGGGGCCAGCATCGGCCCGCACGTCTTCGTGCCCCCCGGGTCCGAGGTTCGAGAAGGGAAGAGAATAGACCGCCAATGGTGAGCAGCGAAGCTAAATCCAAGATCAAACTTTTTACCGGCACGTCCAACCCGGAACTCGCGCACGAGATCGCCCAGCAGCTCGGCGTGCCGATGGGCGACGCCGAAGTCGGGCGGTTCAAGGACGGCGAGATCAACCTGCAGGTGCGGGAGACCGTGCGGGGGAAGAAGTGTTTTGTCATCCAGCCTACCTGTCCGCCCGCCGATTCCAACTTGATGGAACTCCTCGTGATGATCGACGCGCTGAAGCGCGCGTCCGCGGCCTCGGTCGCCGCCGTGGTCCCGTACTATGGGTATGCCCGGCAGGACAGGAAAAACAAGCCGCGCGATCCCATTTGCGCGAAGCTCGTGGCCAACCTCATCGAAGCCGCTGGAGCCGACCGGGTCCTGACGATGGACTTGCATGCCGGTCAAATCCAGGGCTTTTTTGATATTCCGGTGGACAACCTCAAAGCGATGCCCATCCTGGCGGATTACTTCAAAAAGAAGGGGCTTGTCGGAGACGTCGTCGTCGTTGCCCCCGACGTCGGAGGGGTGGCGCGCGCCCGGGAGATGGCCCAAAGGCTCCACTCCACCCTGGCGATCCTCGACAAGCGCCGGCCGCAGCCGAACGTCGCCGAAGTGCTGCACGTCATCGGGGATGTCAAGGGCAAAATCGCCATCATGGTCGACGACCTGATCGACACCGCAGGCACCATCGCCCACGGCGCCGAGGCCTTGGTGAAGAACGGAGCGACGAAAGTCTACGCTTGCTGCACGCACCCCGTCTTCTCGTATCCCGCGATGGAGCGGCTAAAGAGCGCGCCGATCGAAGAGGTGATCGTCACCAACACGATCCCGGTTCCCCCTGAGAACAGGCCGGAGAAGATCAAGGTGCTCTCGGTCGCCCCGCTTTTCGCCGAGGCGATCCAGCGCATTTTCGAAGACCGCTCGGTGAGCAGTCTCTTCGACGAATACTGATGAACTCCAGGGAGCAAGCTGCGCTTTGAAAGCCATCGTCGGTTTAGGGAACCCCGGGGAAAGGTACGAGGCGACGCGCCACAACGCGGGGTTCTGGGTCGTGGACCGGATTGCGAAAGTGACGGGCATTCGCGTGCGCGAGCTGCGCGATCACGGCCTTGTGGGCGTGGGGACGTACGAGGGGGAGCGGCTCCTGTTGTGCAAGCCCCTCACGTACATGAACGACAGCGGGCGCTGCGTCAAAGCCGTGGCCGACCGGCACGGCCTTGCGGGCGCGGACATACTCGTGATATGCGACGAGCTCGCGCTCGAGCCGGGCACGATCCGCATGCGCCCCAAGGGCAGCGCCGGCGGGCATAACGGGATGAAATCTGTCATACACTCTTTGGGCACCGACCTGTTCCCGCGCCTTCGCATCGGGATCGGCGCGGTGCCGGAGGGAGTCCGAGGAGCCGAATACGTGCTGTCCGCGCCCACCCCGCAGCAGCGCGAAGCGCTGGAGCAGGCGGTGGCGATGGCGTGCCAGGCCGCCTTGTGCTGGGTGAAAGCCGGAGTCGAGGCGGCGATGTCGCAGTATAATAGGTCGTGGGCGTAACACGCGGCGGGCGGTCGTTCTTGACGCCCCTTTGAGCCGGGGCTATAATCAGAATTGCCTTTTGCGGACGCGAAGCCTTTCACTTCGCTTCTCTATTTTCAAACTGGGCGGCGGCAACCGCGCCCGGCCTAAGATTGTCGCGCGCTAAGCAAGCGACGGTTCGCAGCGTTTCCTCCCGCCGCATACCCATCGTTCATTTTTCTACCAATTTCGCCACGCCCGAAGCCGCGAGGAGGCGGTGTTGTGCCGATAGACGGCCTTTTACAGACTATTCGGGAAGTTCCGGAATACTCGGGACTGGTAAGACGAGACGCCGCGACAAGGGAACGGCTGATCGTCGGCCTCTCCGGCAGTCAAAAAAGCCTCTTCGTTGCGGCCTTGGCGAAAGAACCGCAAAGCGCAGGCTGTTTTCCAAGGATCGTCCTCACGCACTCCAGGTTTCAAGCGGACCGCTGGCAGAGGGACCTCGCCACCCTCCTTTCCGAAGAGCAGGTCATGGTTTTCCCAAGCCTCGAGACGTACCCGCACGAAGAAGTGGTGACCGAAATCGCCATCACCCGGGAGCGGCTGCGGGCGCTTACGGCCCTCGCCGACGGGGAGCCGGTCGTCGTCATCGCCCCGGTGCAGGCGGTCGCCGACCGGCTCATTCCGCTTTCCGTATTTCGCGAACATCACCTCACGATTGCCACGGGCGACCGGCTGGATTTAGAAAGCGCCGCCAGGAGCCTCGCCGCGATGGGCTACGAGCGCAGGGGGCGGGTGGACGCGCCGGCGCAGTTCAGCGTGAGGGGCGGCATCCTGGATGTCTTCCCGGTGACGCTGGAGCGCCCCGTCCGGGTCGAACTCTTTGACGACGTCGTCGAATCGGTGCGCACCTTCGACGTCGCGACGCAAAGGTCCGAAAGTGAGCGCGAGCGGGTGCGCATCGGCCCTGCCCGGGAAGTGATCCTCAACGCCGATCGCCTCGACCGGGCCTTGGAGGAGCTGCGCGAGGTCGCCGGGCGCCAGGAGCGCCGCCTGCGCAAGATCGGCGCCGAGGAGGCCGCGAACGCGCTCGTCGAGCGGGTGGAGGCGCACGCCGACAAGATCGCTCAAGGCATCTATTTCGAAGGTCTCACGCAGTATTTACCGTTCTTCTACGATTCGCTCGACACGCTGCTCGCGTACGCCCGGGAAGGTATCGTGGTGTTCGACGAGCCGGCGCGCCTTAAGGACCAGCTCACGGCGCACCTGCGCGACGTCGGCGAGGCCCAGAGATCGCTGCTCGAGAAAGGGCGGATCCTCCCTACCCAGGAGAAGCTCGTCGCCGGGTGGGCCGATCTTGAGGTCGGGCCCTCGGTCGGGAAGCTCTATATGTCCACGCTCGACAAGCGGGTCCCCGGCATGCAGCCGGACCGGGTGATCACCGTGCGCTCGCGCGCGCCCGAGGTGTTCCACGGCAAGATGGAGCGGCTCGTCGCATCGACGCGGGAGTGGCGGCGGGACAACCGGCGGGTTTGCCTCGTTCTTTCGACGGAGGAGCGGGGCGAGCGGGTCGTCGACGTCTTTCGCGAGTACGGGCTCGACGCCGTCTATGTCAACCACATCAACGGCGAGTTGAAGGGCGGCAACGTGGTCGTCACCACCGGTTCGCTGCAATCGGGGGCGGAGTTCCTCGACTCCGGGCTTGTGATCCTGACCGACACCGAGGTGTTCGGCAGCGAGAAGCGCCGGCGGACGCGGCGCAGCAGGCCGGGTGAGAAGGGCGTCCGGGTCTCCGACTTCTCCGACTTGCGGGAAGGCGACTACGTCGTCCACACCAACCACGGCATCGGGCAGTACCTGGGCGTCGAAACCCTTGAAATCGCGGGCGTGCACAAAGATTACCTCGTGGTCAAGTACGCCGGGGAAGACAAGCTGTACGTGCCCACCGACCAGGTGGACCTCCTGCAGCGCTACATCGGTGTCGACAGCCAACCGCCCAAGCTCAGCAAGCTCGGCGGCAACGAGTGGGCGCGGGTCAAAAAGCGCGTCAAAGAGTCGGTCCATGAAATGGCGGAGGGCCTGCTCCGGCTTTATGCGGAACGTGAGACCATTCAAGGGTACGCATTTTCCAAGGACACGGTATGGCAGACGCAGTTTGAGGACGCCTTCCCCTACGAGGAGACGCCCGACCAGGCCCAGGCGATCGAGGACGTAAAGCGTGACATGGAAAGGCCGCACCCGATGGACCGGCTGCTCTGCGGCGATGTGGGTTACGGCAAGACGGAGGTCGCCGTGAGGGCCGCCTTCAAAGCCGTCATGGACGGCAAGCAAGTGGCCGTGCTCGTGCCGACGACGATCTTGGCGCAACAGCACGGGCGCACTTTCGAGGAGCGGTTCGAGGGATACCCCGTGCGGGTGAAGGTGCTCTCGCGCTTTCAGTCGGCGGCGGAGCAACGAGAGATCCTCAAAGGGGTGAAGCAGGGGACCGTCGACATCATCATCGGCACCCACCGGCTCTTGTCCAAGGACGTTGTGTTCAAGGACCTCGGGCTCGTCGTGGTCGATGAGGAGCAGCGCTTCGGTGTGGCGCAGAAGGAGCGCTTGAAAGAGATCCGCAAGGAGGTCGACGTCCTCACGCTGACGGCGACCCCGATCCCGCGCACCTTGCACATGTCGCTCATCGGCGTGCGGGATATGAGCATCATCGAGACGCCTCCGGAAGACCGCTACCCCGTCCGCACGTACGTGGTCGAGTACGACGACGACTTGATCCGCGAGGCGATTCTAAGGGAGCTCGGCCGCCAAGGGCAAGTCTACTTCGTGTACAACCGCGTGCAGAACATCGACCAGATGGCCGCGCACCTCTCCGAGCTCGTGCCCGAGGCGCGCATCGCCGTCGCACACGGCCAGATGGACGAAGAGCACCTCGAAGACGTGATGCTCAAGTTCCTGCACGGCGAGTACGACATCCTCCTGTGCAGCACGATCATCGAGACCGGCATGGATATCTCCAATGTCAACACGCTGATCGTGTACGACTCCGACCGGTTGGGCCTTGCCCAGCTGTACCAGCTGCGCGGCCGGGTGGGGCGCTCGAACCGGGTCGCTTACGCCTACTTCACCTACCGTCGCGACAAGGTGCTGAACGAAGACGCTGAAAAGCGACTGCAGGCGATCAAGGAGTTCACCGAGCTCGGATCGGGGTTTAAGATCGCCATGCGGGACCTCGAGATCCGGGGCGCCGGCAACATCCTCGGGGCGGAGCAGCACGGTTTCATCGCCTCCGTGGGCTTCGAGCTCTACTGTAAGCTCCTCGAAGAGTCGATCAAGGAGCTCAAGGGCGAGGTCGTCGCCGAACCGCCCGATCCCGTCATCGACCTGAACGTCGACGCATACCTCTCCGACGAGTACATCGGGGACTCCCAGCAGAAAGTGGAGATCTACAAGAAAGTGGCGAACGTGCGGGATGTCGCCGACGCGGAAGAACTGGCGGAGGAGCTCGTCGACCGCTTCGGCCCGATGCCGCCGTGCGTCGAGAGCTTGCTTGCCGTAGCCCGGATCAAGGCGATCGGCAAGCGATGCGGGGTAGGGCAGGTCGCCGCTGAGAAGGACGGGGCCACGATCAAACTGCACCCGGGCCTTTCGCTTCCGCCGGGGGCGAGCGACCTCGTGCGGGCGTACCGGGGGCGCGTCGTGCTCGCACCCCGGGGCGGCGGCCTCAAAGTGCGGGGGCGCGGCCTTTCGGAGCGCGATTTCCTCGGCCTCATCGAGAACGTGCTCAAGGATCTCGCAGAGATGTCGGGAGCGGCGTCATAAAGCTTTCCCCTCCGGGACAAGTTAAGTGGCGAGCGGGCCATGACTTGGGGAAGGAGGGATGCCGAAAGTGAAAGCTACCGGAATCGTTCGCCGCATCGACGATCTCGGACGCGTCGTCATCCCCAAAGAGATCCGGCGCACTTTGCGCATTCGTGAAGGAGATCCGCTCGAGATCTTCGTGGATCGAGAGGGCGAGGTCATCCTCAAGAAATACTCGCCGATCGGAGAGTTGAGCGACTTCGCCCAAGAGTACGCCGATTCGCTCAACCACTCGACGGGCCACATCGCGATCATCACGGACCGGGACGCCGTGGTGGCCGTCGCAGGCGCGCCCAGGAAGCAGTGGATCGACCGGGAAGTGACCCCGGAGATCGAGCGCTCGATGGAGACCAGGAAGGCGTTTATCCTGCCGAAGGGGCGCGAGGGAGCGGCCGGCGAGGAGGGGGAGCGGTGGGAGTTTACGGCCTCCGTGGTCGCCCCGATCATCGCCGAGGGAGATCCGATCGGCGCCGTCGTTTTGGGCTCGATGGAGGCGGGAGCCGAAATGGGCCAGCTCGAGCTGAAGCTGGCCGAGACCGCCGCTGGTTTCTTGGGCAAGCAAATGGAGCAGTGATTCTTGGGGCCGCGCCTTTGAACCCTACGTCGGGGCGCGGCCCTTCTTTCGCCGGGGCCGGCCCGACGGAATCGAGGCTCTCTTATCCCTTCGCTTCCGCTGATTTCGCCTCGTCCCAAAGAGCGTCCATCTCGGCGAGGCTGAGCGATTCGAGGTCCCGGCCTTGCTCTTTGGCCCTCCGCTCGATGTAGCGAAAGCGCGCGGCAAACTTGGTGGAGGCCCGCCTCAGCGCCGACTCAGGTTCCACCTTGAGGTGGCGGGCCACGTTGACCAGGGAAAAGAAGAGGTCGCCGAGCTCCTCTTCGAGCCGCTCGCCGCCTGACCGGCCGCCGTTTCCTTCCGCAAGGGCGGCGATCTCGGCCGCCTCCTCGGCGACCTTCTCGATCGCCCCCCTGACGTCGCCCCAGTCAAACCCAACCTTAGCAGCCCGCTTTTGCACCTCGCGGGCGTACATCAAGGCCGGCAAGCCGCTCGGAATACCGTCCATGAGCGATCCAGGCTCTTCCCAACCTCCCGACTTCTTTGCCTTCTCCTCGCGCTTTAGGCGTTCCCAGTTGGCGAGGACCGTCTCCGCGTCGGGGGCGTGCTCGCCCCCAAAGACGTGGGGGTGGCGGTTGATCAGCTTCTGCGTGATCGCGGCGACGACATCGTCGATGGTGAAGCGCCCTTCTTCGGATGCGATCTGGCTGTGAAAGACCACCTGGAGCAGCACGTCCCCGAGCTCTTCGACGAGATTTTGGTCGTCGCCGGCGTCGATCGCATCGAGCGTCTCGTACGCCTCTTCGATCAGGTAGGCCTTCAGCGTGCGGTGGTTTTGGGCGCGATCCCACGGGCACCCGTCCTCACCGCGCAGGCGCACCATGACGGAGACGAGCGGGTCCAGCGGGTGCTTCGGCGAGTTCACGGGCTGCACTCCTTGGGTTCAACTCGAAAAACATAGAAAAAGGGCCGATTCGGCTGTCGGCCGAGGCCCTTTCTCCCGTAGTCGGTCGAACGGCGGGACCGGTCGCCCACACGGCGAGAGCGGGCCCGGCGACCGAAGACTACTTGGACACCGCTTCTTTCAGCGACTTGCCAGCCTTGAAAGCGGGAACCTTCGTCGAAGGAATGTTGATCGCCGCGCCGGTCGCCGGGTTGACGCCTTTGCGAGCTGCGCGGTTGCGCACTTCGAACGTACCGAAACCGACGAGGGTTACCTTCTCCCCGCTGGCCAGGGCCTCCTCGATGGCGCCCAATACCGCCTCGACGCTGTCGCCCGCCGCCTTCTTGGTCAGGCCGGTTTTATCGGCTACCTTTGCGATCAGCTCACTCTTGTTCACGCGTGATCCCCCTTTCTGGGAATATCGACCCAGATATTCGTTCCACCTGGGGCAAATCCTGCCACCTGGGCTTTTGGCGCTGCACAAATTCGTGCTCCAACCCCTTTGTGATGAGGCTTTCGTCGAATGCGCCGCTTCCCTTGCTCCTCGCATAAGTTGCCCCAAGTCGCCCAAGACTAACCACGAACGTGCGCGAGAAATCTCCTCGGGAAGGGAGTTTCGCGATGAACCGCACCACAATGTGGCTGGTCGCGGCGCTGGCGGCGGCCGCGATCGTGGTGATCGCCGCGCTCGGCGGGCGTCAGGCAGCCGTGCCGAAGCTCGAGGGAGAGCCCACCGTCCGGCTCGTGGTCGACGAAAGCGGCACGACCAGGACCCTCCCGATGGAGGCGTACATCCAAGGCGTAGTCGCGGGCGAGATGGGCCAGCTTCCGTCGGAGGCGGGCGGAGAGGCCGACTGGCCGCACGAAGCGTACGCCGCCCAGGCGATCCTCGCCCGGAGCTTCGCCCTGTCGTTTCTGGGCGAAGACGGCACGGTCACCATCACGACCGACGTCGAAGAGGCGCAAGCCTACGCGCCTGAAAACATCACGCCCGCAATCAGCCAGGCGGTGGAGGCGACCCGGGGCATGGTCCTCGTAAGCCGCGGCCGTTTCGTCAAGGCCTGGTTCCACAGTTACAGCGGCGGCCACACGGCGACCGCCAAAGAAGGGCTGAACTACGGTGAGCCCGAGCCCAACTTCGTCGCCGCACGGCCCATGCCGGAGAACGAGTACGTTCCGGACGAGACGCGGCGCTGGCAGACCGCGGTGCCGCTGGCGGAGGTCGCGGCGGCGATGCGGGAGTTGGGAAGGGACGTGGGCGACGTCACGGCGGTCGAAGTCATCGAGCGCGGCCCGTCAGGCCGGGCGACGACCCTGTCGGTCACGGGAACGCGGGGCTCCGCCCGGGTGCACGCCGCGGACCTGCGGGTCGCCCTGGATCCCGAGCGGGTGCGCTCCACGCTCTTTGAAAGCGTGCGCGTCGAAGGAGGACAATTGCTGCTTTCGGGGCTTGGCTTCGGCCACGGCGTGGGGCTCAGCCAGTGGGACGCCTATCGCATGGCCAAAGAAGGGCGGTCGGCCGAGGAGATCCTGCGGGAGTTTTTCAAGGAGATCGACGTCGTCAAGGCGTGGCAGTAGGGCGGCAGCGCCCTTGGGACCGCGCGAGGCGACTCGCGGGTCAGCCCGCGAGCGCCTGGCGCAAGTCCTCGATCAAGTCGCTGCAGGCCTCGATGCCGACTGAAAGGCGCACGAGGCGGTCGTTGATGCCGAGGCGCTCCCGCTCGTCGGGCGGGATGCTGCCGTGCGTCTGGGTCCACGGGTACGTGACGAGCGTCTCCGTGCCGCCGAGGCTCTCCGCGAGGAGGATCAGCTTCGTATTGTTAAGGACGGCCTTCGCCGCCGCGACGGTGCGCGTCGTAAAGGAGACGACGCCGCCAAACCCCGTCGACTGCGCTTTCAGCGTCGCATGGCTCGGGTGCCAGGGAAGGCCGGGGTAATGCACCTCCTCGACGAGTTCGTGCCCCGAAAGCCACTCGGCGATGCGCTGGGCGTTCTCCTGGCAGCGCTCCATGCGCAGGGCGAGCGTCTTGATGCCGCGCAAGGTGAGCCAGGCGTCGTGAGGTCCGAGCATCCCGCCGGTCAGCATCTGGATGTTCGCGAGGTCCTCCATCACGGTGGCGGAGCGCGCCGCGACGGCACCTGAGATCGTGTCGTTGTGGCCGGCGAGGTACTTCGAGGAACTGTGCACGACGATGTCCGCTCCGAGCTCGAGCGGTCGGATGCACCAGGGTGTAAGGAAGGTGCTGTCCACGATGAGCTTCGCCTTGCGATCCTTGCACAACTTCGCCACGGCCCGGATGTCCGCCGCCTTGAGCAGGGGGTTGCTCGGCACCTCGAGAAAGACGGCGGCGGTCCGGTCGGTCCATGCGGCGGCGATTTTCTCCACGTTGGACGTGTCGACGAACGTGGCCCTGATCCCCATCGGCTGCAGGATGCTTGCGATGAGGCCGAACGTGTGCCCGTAAAGCCCCTCCGTCGCGATGATGTGGTCGCCGAACTGGAGCAAATAGAAGGTCGCGGTGATCGCCGCCATGCCGGACGAGAAAGCGAGGGCGCCGCTTGCGCCCTCGAGGTCTGCGATCACGTCCTGCAGCACCGTGCGCGTCGGGTTGCCGATGCGGCTGTAACTGTAGGCGTCCTGCCCCTGCACGAGCGGACGCTTGTGCTCGAAGATTGCAGTTTGGTAGATGGGTGTCGATGTGCTGCCCCATGCGCCATCTGTTCTGACGCCGGCGCGGGCGAGGCGTGTGGCGAGGTCCAAGTAAGCGCGCCTCCAGTTTGCGATTGGTATCGCACGGAACTCCAAGTAAACCTAGCTGAATACATTCCAATCCCCCGCCCAATTCTCCTTTTCCTCTATTCAAAACCCGCGCATTCTGGTTAAATGTGAACAGCAAACGGCACTTTCCGGATGAAACGTGGCATAGGAAGTGGTCTTGCCGTGAACCGTGCGCAAAAGCTCAGGGAGCTTCTCAAAGATCGAATTCTCGTGCTTGACGGCGCCATGGGCACCGAGCTCCAGCGCCGGGGGCTCAAAGCTCAAGACTTCGGCGGGGAGTCCTTCGAGGGGTGCAACGAGTACCTCAACTTCACCCGCCCCGACGTCGTGCTCGACATCCATCGGGGATACCTCAGGGCCGGGGCCGACATCATCGAGACGAACACGTTCGGGTCGACCCCGCTCGTACTCGCCGAATACGGGCTGCACGAGAAGGCGTACGAAATCAGCCGCCGCGGCGCGGAGCTCGCCCGCCAGGCCGCCGCGGCGTTTGAGACCCCCGACCGCCCCCGGTTCGTCGCCGGCTCCATGGGGCCGACGACCAAGTCCCTCTCGGTGACGGGCGGCGTCACCTTCGACGAGCTCGTCGAGCACTACTACGTTCAGGCGGCGGGGCTCGTCGACGGCGGCGCGGACTACCTTTTGATCGAAACGGCCCAAGACACGCGCAACATAAAAGCCGCGCTGATCGCCATCGGACGGCTTGAGGAGGAGCGCAAGAGTAAGATCGCGGTCGCCGTCTCCGGCACTATCGAGGCGATGGGCACGATGCTCGCCGGCCAAACGGCGGAAGCGCTCGTGACGAGCCTGGAGCATGCAGACCTTTTGTACCTCGGTCTCAACTGCGCAACCGGGCCGGAGTTTATGGCCGACCACATCCGGGTGATCGCGGAGTCGGCGAGCGTACCCGTCGCCTGCGTTCCCAACGCGGGCCTCCCCGACGACGAAGGCCGCTACGTCGAAACGCCGGAAATGATGGCGCGGGTGCTCGCCCGCTTCATCGAGCGCGGCTGGGTGAACCTCATCGGCGGCTGCTGCGGCACGACCCCGGCGCACATCGAGGTGTTCGCCCGGCTCGCCGAAGGGAGGGCGCCTCGGGTCCCCGTCCGCCGTCGCGGCACCTTCGTCTCGGGCATCGAGAATCTCGAGATCGAGGAGACGAACCGCCCGGTCATCGTGGGCGAGCGCACCAATGTCATCGGTTCGCGCAAGTTCCGCGAGTTGATCGCCCAGGAGAAGTACGACGAGGCGAGCGAAATCGCCCGGGCGCAAGTGAAAGGCGGCGCCCAGATCGTCGACATCTGCCTTGCGAACCCCGACCGGGACGAGTCGCGGGACATGGAGGCCTTCCTGGACCACGTGATCAAGAAAGTGAAAGTGCCTCTCATGATCGACTCCACCGACCCGGCGGTGATCGAGCGGGCGCTCACCTACTGCCAGGGCAAGGCGATCATCAACTCGATCAACCTCGAGGACGGCGAGGAGAGGTTCGAACGGGTCGTGCCGCTCGCGCGGAAGTTCGGCGCCGCCTTCGTGGTCGGCACGATCGACGAAGACAAGAAGCAGGGGATGGCCGTCACCCGCGAGCGCAAGCTCGAGATCGCGAAGAGGTCGTACGACCTCCTCGTGAACAAGTACGGCGTGCCGCCCTCGGACATCATTTTCGATCCCCTCACTTTTCCTTGCGCGACCGGCGATGCGCAGTACATCGGCTCGGCGGTAGAGACGATCGAGGGCATCCGCCTCATCAAGCAGGCGATGCCCGAGACCAAGACCATCCTGGGCATCAGCAATGTGTCATTCGGGCTGCCGCCCGCGGGCAGGGAAGTGCTCAACTCCGTCTTCCTGTACCACTGCACGCAGGCCGGCCTCGACATGGCGATCGTCAACTCCGAAAAGCTCGAGCGGTACGCGAGCATCCCCGACGAGGAGAAGCGCCTCGCCGAGCGGCTCCTCTTCGACACGTCGGAAGAGTCGATCGCCGCGTTCGTCGAGCACTTCCGGGGGCAAGAAAGCCGGCTCGGCAAGAAAAAGTCCGACCTTAGCCTGGATGAACGCCTCGCCCAGTATATCATCGAAGGGACCCGCGACGGGCTGATCGAGGACCTGGCGGAAAAATTGAAAGAGGCCTCGCCCATGGAGATCATCAACGGCCCGCTCATGGCGGGGATGGACGAAGTAGGGCGGCTGTTCAACAACAACGAGCTGATCGTCGCCGAGGTGTTGCAGAGCGCGGAGGCGATGAAGGCGGCTGTAGCCTATCTCGAGCAGTTCATGGACAAGGCGGACGTGGCGTCCCGGGGGAAGGTCCTGCTCGCCACGGTCAAGGGCGACGTTCACGACATCGGCAAAAACCTTGTCGACATTGTCCTTTCCAATAACGGCTACGAGGTGATCAACCTCGGGATCAAGGTGCCGCCGTCCGACCTCATCCAGGCGATCCGGGAGTACAAGCCCGACATCGTCGGCCTTTCGGGGCTCCTCGTGAAGTCGGCGCAGCAGATGGTCGTCACGGCGGAGGAGCTCACGGCGGCCGGGACTTGCCCACCGATGCTCGTCGGCGGGGCTGCGCTGTCCAACAGCTTCACCCGGCGCAAGATCGCGCCCGCCTACGCCAACCTCGTGGCTTACGCGGACGATGCCATGAAGGGGCTGGAGCTCGCCAACCAGATCATGGACCCGCAAAAGCGCGCCGAACTGGAGGCGCGCCTAAAAGAGGAGAGCGCAGCGCTCGGGGCCCTGGGCGACCGGTCCAGGGAGGCGTTCGAGCCCGGCGAGGTGCGGTCCGCGAGCGTACCGATCTTGGAGCGCGTGCCGAACCCTCCGGACTTCGACCGCCACGTGCTGCGGCACATCAACCTCGACGAGGTGTGGGCGTACATCAACCCTGCAATGCTTTACTCGCGCCATTTGGGCCTTCGGGGCGGGCGCGCCGAAGCGCTCCTCGCCGAGGGAGATCCGAAGGCGATGATGCTGAAAGAACTGATCGATGAGCTCAAAGAGGTGTGCCGCGCCGGGGCGATGGAGGTCCACGCCGTGTGGCGCTTTTTCCCGGCCTACAGTGAAGGGAATACACTCTTCCTGGCCGATCCCGAGACGGGGGATGTCCTTGCGCAGCTCACGTTCCCCCGCCAGCCGAAACCGGACGGGCTCTGCCTTGCGGACTTCGCGAACCCCAAAGGCGTGGCGCCGCTTGGGGGCGTCGACAATGTCTGCCTGTTCGCCGTGACGGCGGGCAAGGGAATCCGGGAGCTTTACGAGTCGTACAAGGCGAAGGGCGAGTTTCTCAAGAGCCACGCGATCCAGGCCCTCGCCATCGAGACGGCGGAGGGGTGCGCCGAGTGGCTGCACAGCAAGATCCGCGGTTGGTGGGGATTCCCCGACGACCCCGACATGACGATGAAGGAGCGCTTCCAGGCCCGCTACCGGGGGCGGCGCTACTCGTTCGGGTACCCGGCGTGCCCCGACCTTTCGATGCAGCGCGTCCTATTCGACCTGATCCGGCCAGAGGAGATCGGCATCGAACTGACCGAGGAATTCATGATGGAGCCCGAGGCGTCGGTCTCGGCGCTCGTCTTTCACCATCCCGCGTGCGAGTACTTCAGCGTGGGCAAAGAAAACCTGTGACATGCCCGCCCTCCCGTGGGCATAGGGATTGAAAAAGGAGTCCCACGGGAGAGAGGTGGCGTTCGGGTGAGGCGAGGACATGCAATTTTGGACGCCGGGGACCTCGGCGGCGGCGACCGGTCCGCGGCGGTGCGCACGAAGCACCAGTTTACGCTGAAAAACCGCGAGCAGATGTCGGTGGAAGGCGTCCTCAACGTCGAGAGCTTCGACGACAAGGAGATCCTGATCGAGACGGACCAGGGCTTGATGAACGTCAAAGGCGACGATCTCCACATCAAGGAGCTGAACCTCGAGGGCGGCACGCTTCTATTGAGCGGGTTCGTGCGGGGGATCGAGTACACCGGCGACGGCCCGCGGCCCAAAGGCAAGGGGAAGGGGCTCTTGGGCAGGCTTTTCAAGTAGCGGGCGCGCACACTTTCTCCCGGCGCTCATAGCATGGTAGGGTCCCCACACGAAACCTGGTGGTGATCCTCCATGTCGAGCTTGGCAGAGCAAACCTACGCGTTCTTGATGACGATCCTCGCCGGAGGGGTCGTCGGGCTTCTCTTCGACCTGTACCGCGTCCTGCGATCCGCGTTGCGCCCGAAGCAGCTGGCGACGGCGTTGACCGACCTACTCTACTGGATCGTCGTCACCCCGACCGTCTTTGCGATGCTGCTTGCAGGCAACTGGGGCGAACTGCGGTTCTACGTCCTCGTCGGCCTGGCCGTCGGCCTTGCGCTCTACTTCCAAGCGCTCAGCGCCGTCGTGATCTACATCTCCATGGGAGCGCTGAAGTGCGTCGCCCAAGTTTGCACCCGGGCGGCGACCAGCCTTGCGCGCGCCATCGCGTTTCCCATTGCGCTCGCCGGAGGCGCCTTCGGGAGCAGGCGAAAGACCGCATGGCGGCGCAGGCGCTGGACGCTCGGAACGGCCGCCATGAGCCCGCGGCCCCGTATGGCCTGGCAGCGGTTCTCACTCGGCCGCATCTTCAACCGGTAACGCCCGCGGCATCCCGCGCCTTTGGCCGGGCGTCGCGCCCGTGAAGGGTTCGCTGGGGTGGCCGTGGAAGTAACGCCCATAACGACCGTGAACCAGCCCTGGAAGAAGGGGGTCGTTATGGGTACCGCCTCGGCGCCCCGGAACCGTAAAAAGCGGCGGAAGCGATGGAGACTGACGCCGCGATTTTGGGTCATCGTGGGCACTGCCTTCTTTATTTACATGTCCTTTTCCTATGTGACCAATTTTGTGCAGATCTGGCGCATCGAGCAGCAGATCCGGAGAATCGAGGAAGAGATCAGCCGGGCCGAGGCGCGCAACGAGGAGCTCCGGCGGGAACTGGCATACCTCCAAAGCGACGAGTATATCGAGCGCATCGCCCGGGAAGAGTTGGGACTGGTGCGGCCCGGGGAGACGGCCGTGATCATTGCGACGCCTGACGCGGAGGGCAATTGACAAATCACCTAACTGTCAGTTATAATCAGCCTACTTAGGCGCGTCTCGTCGCGCGCACACACCAACAGGAGGACCAGTTACTGTATGGCTTTGGAAGTCGGCAGTATTGTCGAGGGCAAGGTCACCGGCATCACCAATTTCGGTGCCTTTGTCGAGCTTGAAGAGGGCAAGACCGGATTGGTGCACATCTCGGAAGTCGCCGACGCGTACGTTCATGACATCAAGGACTATCTCAAAGAGAACGATGTCGTCAAGGTCAAGATCATCAATATGCAGAACGACGGCAAGATAGGCCTTTCGATTCGTCAAGTGAACTCGCCCGCGTCTCCGAGATCCGGTGCAGCAGGCCGCTCTGGTCCCCGTGGTCGAGGACGTCTCAACAAGTCCTTCGAAGACAAGCTCAAGGGCTTCCTCAAAGAGAGTGACGAGCGGCAGCAGTCGCTGAGGCGGAGCCAGGACTCAAAGCGCGGCGGGCGCGGGACAAGGCGCGACTTCTTTTGATTGATGCGCCGGACCGGCTAGGGCGACGCTCCGACGGAGCGGCGAGCCCGCCCGGCTGATCCATCGATCCATAACGATAACGCGACTAAGATGACGCGATGATCCCTCCATCGTGGGTGCACCCCATCGTGGGGGGTTTTTTGTTAATGCGGGGCATGCGTGTGCCGAAGCGCACGTCGCGGTGCACGCACGCCTGTGTTGGAGACTTGAGCGGCGGTAACGCCGCATTGGAAGGTGCGCGCGTGGAGCGGGCGCAATCGCAGGCAGGCAGAGAAGCGTGGACCGGCGCCACCCCCGAAGATCTCGATGTCCTCGAGGCCCAAATCGGCCGGGAGCCCCGGGGTGTGATGAAAGTCGCGCAGCGGTGCCATTTCGGGCGGCCCCAGGTGATCGTAAACGCTCCGGTCCAGATCGACGCTGAGGGCCGGGCTCGGCCCTTTCCGACGCTCTTTTGGCTTACGTGCCCTTACTTGGTCAAGGCGGTCGGCGCCCTCGAGGGGGCCGGGTGGATCGACCGGATGCGCCGGGAGTTCCACGACGGCGGCGAGCGGAGCGCCGCGCTGCAAAGGGCACACGAGGCGCACGCCCGGCTCCGGATGTCACTGTGCGACCCGGAAGCGCTCCGCCGGCTCACGCCGGGGGAGCGACGGGTCGTCGAGGAATCGGGGGTCGGCGGGACGCGGCAACCGTGCGGCATCAAGTGCCTCCACGCGCACCTCGCCGATTACCTCGGCCGGGGGGCGGGTGACGGGGTGAACGTCGTCGGGCGCAAAACGGCCGGCCTCCTGCTCGAACAGGGCATCGACCTTCTGGGCCACGGGGATTGCGCCTCGTGCTGCGGCCCCCGAGGTGGTGCCGGTGGCGAGCCCGTCGCTGCAATCGACGCCGGGAGTAACGCCGTGCGCCTTCTCGTTGCCCGGGCGAAGCGGACAAGGAGCGGCCGACTGGTTGGATTGGAGGTTCTCGATGCCGCACGGCGCACGACGCGGCTCGGCTCGGCGCTCGCTCCGGCGGGGGCAAGCCCGGGCGCAAGCGGCCAGTTGGCGGCAACCCAGGCGCGGGCGGACGCAGGATCCCGCAAGGGCCCCGGCACCGGCAGCGCACTTTCGGAGATCGCCCGCCGCGCCACGATCGACGCGCTCGGCGCGTTCGTCGAGCGGGCCGGAGCCGCTGGGGCGCAAGTGATCGTCGCCGGTGCGACGGCGGCGGGACGGGAGTCGTCCGGGGCGGGGGAGTTCCTCGTCGAGGTGTGGGAGCGGCTCGGCATCAGCCTGCGCGTCATCCCCGAGCACGAGGAGGCGCGGCTTGCTTACGTGGGCGCGCTGGCCGCGCTCGCCGGCGACGACGCATTCTCAGAAGCCGGGGCGGTGACCGTCGTCGATGTCGGCGGCGGGTCGACGGAGACCGTTTTGGGCGAAGGCGCGGGGGCGATCCGGTGGCGCAGCAGCGTGCCCATCGGCGCCGTGCGCCTCACTCGGGAATTCGGCTCGGAAGGCCCTGCGGCCGCCCGGGCGATGTACGATGCGGCGCGAAAGCGGCTCGAGGAAGCGGGCGTCCCGCCGGCCGGCATGGAAGTCGGCCGCGTGGTCGCGGTCGGCGGGACGGCGGCCGCGGTCGCTGCGGTGACGAAAGGGCTTACAGGCTACGATCCCGGCAAGATCCGGGGCACCCGGGTTCAGGCCGCCGACCTCGACGACCTCTTTACGAGGCTGGCGTCGCTATCGCCGGCGGAGCGGGCTGCGGTGCCGGGCCTCGACGGGGAACGCGCTGACATCATCCTTGCCGGCGTCGCGATTCTCAAGGCGCTCGTCGACCTTTTGGGCGCCGGACGTTTCACGGTGAGCGACGGAGGCGTGGCGCACGGATTAGTATGGGAGCTCGTCCGGGGCGATTGATGCCCTGCGGCCGACGGAAGGGTGTAGCATCCGGGCCGTTGATTGACGGAGTTTTCTTGGCGGTATATAATTCAACATGCCTTGCCGGAGTGGTGGAACGGCAGACACGGCGGACTTAAAATCCTCTGGGCCAGGCGGCCCGTGCGGGTTCGAATCCCGCCTCCGGCACCACTTTCGACGCTGCATCAAGATTGGCGAAGGAAAGGGCGCGCGTTCCTCAACCACCCGCTTCACACCCTGGACCCCCTCCACGGGGGAGAGCCCGGCGAACACTTCGCGGTTTCTCGACTCATCAGCGATCCTAGCTCCTTTGATTCTATGCAAAACAGGACAAGGAGATCAGTAGCCGAATATTCGGAATTAAGCGAGGGGGTGGCGTGCCGGGGGGCGACGGCTCCGGGCAACAGCGCCCGCGGCTTCGATGGCGCGGGAGGAGTGCGGCTCCATGAGAGCGGAGGACCGGTACGACAGCCTCATCCGGTGGTACGCGCAGAAGTTCGGCCTCGATCCCGGAATGGTGCGCAGGCAGATTGCGGCTGAATCCTCGTTTCGGCCGCAGGCGGCCTCTCCCGCCGGGGCCGTCGGGCTGATGCAGACGACGCCCGGGACCTTCGCCT
>NICF_comb_assmDRAFT_10000978_pt1 | contig 23078 bp, 21 predicted proteins | sample NewIslPassag4_SG_FD_11279 | JGI IMG/M metagenome (IMG submission 11279) | reverse complement strand
CTGCTTCCGTTGTCATCCCTTCACCTCGTCATGCGAACAAGCTGGTGAAAGGATGAAGCACAGGCCCGGCGTGGTCCGTGAAGGCTTTCACATCTGCGCTAATTGATGTCCGCGTCTTCCTCGATCGGGTGGTAGTGATGGGCGTGGTGCCGGCCGTGCCGGGACTGCAGCCGCGTGGCCACAAGTCCGTGGTTCGGTGCGAACACCAGGCACGCCGCGAACATCGTGGTCGCCGTCAGCACGATGGTCCCGCCGGCCGCGGTATCGGCGTGGTACGAGACAAGGAGTCCCACGACGCCGCTCGCCACTGCCAGCGCCGCGCTCGCTGCCATCATTCGACCGAGGTGGTCGGTCAGCAGGCGTGCGGCCGCTGGCGGTGTCACCAGCAGCGCCAGGATGAGGATGTTCCCGACCGCCTGCAGACTCGCCACGATGGTCGCCGCGATGAGCACCAACAGCAGCATGTCAAGCGCGAAGACCGGGTAGCCGGCCGTTCGCGCCATCGTCGGGTCGAACGCGACGAGCGTCAGCTCCTTGAGCAGTGCGAACAGGATCGCCACGATCCCGGCGCCAATCACCGCCGTCACGACCACGTCTGTCCGCGAGACTGCCAGCACGTTCCCGAAGAGCAACGAGTCGAGGTCCCTCTGGAACCCTGCGTGCCGCGAAATCAGCACCACGCCGAGCGCGAAGAATGCTGCGAAAATCACGCCGATGGCCGAGTCCTCGCTCACCCGCCTCGTTCGCGACACAAGCGCGACGCCCACGGCCGTTAACACGCCGAAGACGAACGCCCCGATGAGGATGCTGCGGCCCGCGATGTACGAAAGCACCACGCCGGGGAACACCGTGTGCGACAGTGCATCGCCGATGAAGGCCATGCCCCGCAGCACGACGAAGCAGCCCACCAGCCCGCAGACGACGCCGACGATGATCACTTCCGCCAGCGCTCGTTGCATGAACGGGTAGTCGAACGGGTCGAGCAGGTATTCGCCGATCATCGCAGCACCACCACCCGTCCGCCGAACGTCTCGCGGAGAACCTCTTCAGTGAACGTGTCCTTCGTTGGGCCGAACGCGACCAGCCGCTGGTTGAGGCAGGCGACCTGTGTGCAGCGGCTCGACACCTCCTCGAGGTCGTGGGTCGCCATCAGCACCACGGCGCCCGAGGCCGCGAACGCGTCGATCGCCTGGTGCAGGATCTGCCGGTTCTGCGCATCGATCCCGGTGAACGGTTCGTCGAGCAGCACCACCACGGGCTCCTGCGCGATCGCCCGGGCGAGGAAGATGCGCTGCTGCTGGCCACCCGAAAACGCGCTGATGTGGCGGTGCCCCATGCCTTCGAGGCCCATGCGCCGAAGGGCTTCTTCGGCGCGTTCGCGGTCCTTCGCGCCCGGCCGCCGCAACCACCCGATCGACCGGTACCGTCCCATCAGCACCACATCGAGCGCCGAAACGGGGAAGTCCCAGTTCACGTCCTCGCGCTGCGGCACGAACGCGACGTGCTCTGCCTGCTGCCGCAACGGCCGGCCTTCGAAGTCGATTCGCCCGGCCCGCAACGGCAGCACCCCGGCGATGGCTTTCAGAAGCGTGCTCTTTCCCGCGCCGTTCGGGCCGATGAGCCCGACAACATCGCCGCGGCTCGCCCGGAACGAGATGCCTGCCAGTTCGAACGACGATCCGTGCCCGGCCCGAACGCCCTCCAGCACCAGCCCGCTGCGGTCGCCGTTGTTAGAGTTCATCGCTACCTCAGCGCCTCGGCGAACTTCCGGGCGTTCGTCAGCAACATGCCGTCGACCGTTTCGGCGCCCGAACCCTCCGGGCCGAGCGAATCCCCGTACAGGTCGTCCACGATGCGCACGCCGGTGTCTTCGGCGATCCTGCGCGCCACGCGTGGCTCAATCGCCTGCTCGGCGAAGATCGCCTTGACACCCTCACGCCGGATGGTTTCCTGCAGTTCGGCAATCTCCTGCGCCGAAGGTTCGGCGGTACTGCTCAGGCCCGGGATCACCGTCCCCACAACTTCGAGGCCATACCGGTCGGTGAAGTAGCCGAACGCATCGTGGTTCACCACCACCTTCCGGTTCTCGGCCGGGATGGAAGCGATCAGGTCGCGAACTTCCGCGTCCACCTCGTCGAGCCGCGCGGCGTACGCATCGGCGTTCGCGCGGTAGTCCGCGGCGTGGTCCGGGTCGGCCTCGGCCAGCGCCGCCGCGATGTTCGCGACCATCACCTTCGCGTTGTCCACGTCTTGCCAGACGTGCGGGTCGACGTCCCCGTGGTCGTGGCCATCATCCTCGGTGTGATTGTCCGAATCCTCGTTCGGGACGCGAAGGCGGACACCCGCGGTCACCGTCACGACCTTCTCGGAGTCGTCGGCAAGGGCACTGTCGAGGAAGCGGTCCAGCCCGAGCCCGTTCCGCAGGATCACGTCGGCATCCGAAAGTGCGCGCCGGTCCTTCGACGAGATTTCGTAGGAATGCGGGTCGGCCCCTGCGGAAACGAGCGTGCGGAGTTCGATGTGGTCGCCGCCAACCTCCGCCGCCAGCGCCCCGACGGGCGCCACTGTCGCGACCACCTTAAGCCTGCCGTTCGCCGCCCCATCGCCATCGCCGCTACATGCCACGGCGCCGAGGGCCACCAGCAAGGCGGCGAGCAGCGAGACGATGGTCCTGGACATGGCCATTCCTTCTGAGACCAGGTATCGATTAATGATACTCAGTCTCACAAGGCTGGCCAACTATGTCTCGAAGGGAAATATCGTCGAAACCGGCCGGTGCTAAAGTACGCCATCACAGCCGCCGGCCCTGCGGCCGTGCGGCAGGAGGTGGCCCACCATGCCCGTCAAGGCCTTCGTCCTTATCGTGTCGATCCCGCGCGAACCCTCGACGTCTATCGGCAACTCAAGCAGATCACGGGCATCAAAGAGGTCTACCAGGTGATGGGCCCCTACGACATCGTTGCGGTAGTCGAGGTCGCGTCGCTCACCGAGGTGCCCCAGGTGATCAGTAAGAGCATTCGCGGCGTCGAGGGCATCGAAAGCACCACCACCTGCGTGACCTTCCCGGAACCGAATAACGGGTAGGCGGCCGCGGCCTTCACCGTCCGGGGCTGCTACCTGTCCGCCGCGATACCTGGCACGAAGATGTGGTGCGGCAGCTCCTTCGGCGCGCCCCCGCCGCCGCCACTTGCCGGTGGGTCGTTCTGCACCTTTGCCAGGTATTGCGCGGCCACCCAGCCTTCGAGCCCGTTCTCTGCGCGCACGCGAACCCACAGAAGTCCGCTGCCAGAGGTCGGCGCCGAAAGCACGCTCAACCGGGTGCCGTGCTTGAGCTGCCCGATGACGTTATTGGCGATTTGCGGGGACGACCGGACGTTGAGAACGTCCTCCCCCGTGACGACCATGGCCGTGTCCCCCGGCGCCCAATCGGCCGGGTCGGTCGGCTCCGATGGTGCCGCCGTCGGGCGCGGGTGAGGGCTCGACTTGACGTCCGGGTACCGGAAGAAGTGAACGTCGAGGCCGTACCGGGCCGCCGCCGCGAACGGGTCGTACGGGTAGTCGCGGATGCGGACTATCCCGTCCCAGTTCGCGTTCGAGTCGATGACCCTGTACGTCCTGTTCCCGTAGTTCTCGAGGACGATGGCCGTGTGCATCCCCGGGTAGTCTGCATTCGGGCCGTGATCGTCGTCGTCGATGATTTGAATGATGTCGCCCGCGCGCGCCTCTTCGGGCCGGATCTCAATGGCGCCCTTCTCGAGAAAGCCGTCGATGTAGTCGAATCCGAGGTCGTAGCCGGCTTCCAGCAAGACCTTTCGCACGAACGGCCAGCAGTCACCCTGGTAGGTCCCCAGGTACTTCAGCGCCGTGTCCGCGATGATGTTCCCCGTGGGCGCCTGGGCCCGCGCTGGCGCGATCGAGCCGATCGCAGCGAGTGCCACCAGAACGACAAGTGCAACCGTCGTGAGCGCGTGCCGTGTGCGGGGAAACGGCATCAGCTCCTCCTGCCCGGGTTCCACGAACGTTCGCACCGTAACTGAGCCACTCCCTTGCGGCAACGATGCGACAAGGCGTCTTATCGAATCTCAGGCCGTTACTTACACAAATCGGGAAGAAACCCCGCTCTCAGCAGCCCGCACGCACGCTCATCGCTTCGCTATACTCCGGGCACTTTTCAGCGGGAGCAGGGTCATGAGCATCCAGTCGAATCTGAACGCGAAAGTCCGCGACCTGGTCGAGCGCCAGATCGCCGAGGGACAGCAGCTCGGCGTCCAGGTTTGCGCGTATCGGTATGGCGAGCCGATTGTCGATGTCTGGGCNGGCACGATGGGCCCGAACGACGACCGNCCNGTNCANCCNGATAGCCTNTTCCTTAGCTTCTCGACNACGAAGGGCGTTGCCGCGCTCGCGCTCCACATGCTCGCCGACCGCGGCCAGCTCGACTACGACGAGCTGGTGACCAGGTACTGGCCCGAGTTCGGCCAGAACGGGAAGGAGCGCGTCACCGTCGCACAGGCCATGAGCCACCAGGCCGGCCTGCACGCCGTTCGCCAGCCCCACACCATCGCGTTCGTCGAAGACTGGGATGGCTACGTGAAGTGGCTCGCCGAGCAGCCGCCTGCATGGGAACCCGGCACGGCCACCGGCTACCACGCGCTCACCTACGCGTGGATTGTCGGCGCCATCGTGCAGGGCGCCTCGGGCCGCCACATCAAGGACTTCATCCGCACCGAGATCGCCGAACCGCTCGGCATCGCCGACGAGATGTACGTCGGCATCCCCGACGGCATCGAGGATCGTCTCACGACGCTGAAGGCCGCGGCGCCACCGCCGCCCGACTCCCCCGTGGCGAAAATCCCGCCCGATCACGACTTCTTCAAGGCGATGCCGGCGCAGTCGGACTTCACCTTCAACGACATGCGGCTGCGGAAGGCCTGCGTGCCATCGGCGAACGGCCACTTCACGGCCCGGGCCCTCGCGCGGATGTACGGGGCGCTGGCCAACCGCGGCGAAGTCGATGGCGTACGCATCGTCGAGAAGGACGCCATCCCGCGCATGCAGCGGCTGATGACCGAGGACGTCGACCGCGTCCTCATGATGGCGATCCCGAAGGGCATCGGGTTCTTCCTCGGCGGCTATCGCGGCCAGTTCCGAAGCCCCTTCGGGCCTCGCATTACTGCCTTCGGGCACAGCGGCGCGGGTGGCTCCGTCGCCTTCGCCGATCCCGAAGTCGGGCTTTCGATCGCGGTCACCCTAAACCAGATGCAGAGTACGCTTCAGGGCGAAGGTCCGACTTTTGAGATCTGTGAACTCATTCGTGAGGAGCTGGGCGTCGCCTGATGACCAACTTTCGTGCTGTGCTGTTCGACATCGGCGGGGTGCTCACCGTCTCGCCGGTGACCCGGATCATGAACTACTGCGCCGAGCGCGGGATTAGCGACGATGTTCGCGCCGCGATCTTCGCCGACCACAATGGCCCCTGGTCGCGCTTCGAACGCAGCGAACTCACTCCCGACCAGTTCATCCAGGAGTTCGACCGCATGGTCACGGCGGCCGGGGTGGAAGCCTGCGGCCCGCACTTCATGCAGTGGTTCTTCAAGGGCTTCGAACCGCGGCCCGAGATGATCGCAGTGGTGGAGCACCTCCGCGGGCGCTACAAGCTTGGCGCCATCACGAACAACGTCGCCCGCGACGAACCGGCGCAGAAGCGCACCTCCGGCCTGGACGTGCACAGCCTCTTCGACGTGGTCGTCGAATCGGCGATTGTTGGCGTTCGCAAGCCGGAGCCGCGCATTTATCAGATTGCCTGCGAGCAGCTCGGTGTGCGCCCCGAGGAGTCCGTCTTCCTCGACGACCTCGGGGCCAACCTGAAGGGCGCCAAGGCACTCGGCATGACCACTATCAAGGTCGACCACACCCTGGGCGCGCTCTACGAACTCGAGCGCGTGCTTGGCATCGAACTGCCGAAGCCATAGAGAGCGGGAATTCCTTTACAGGGATGGACCAATAGCTCTCCGTTTGTGATAGTCTTTCGCGCCAAGCTAAATACCGGGGAGCAGCCGAGTGGAACAGTGGGAACTGGACCTGGTTCAAAAGGTCCGTGAGCTTTCACGGACGAAATTCGTTGAACGCGCCACCGCAATCGATCGCGAAGGATCATTCCCGCGCGAAAACATCGAAGAACTCCAGGAACTGCGCATTCCGTCGATGGCGCTCAGCAAGGAGTTCGGTGGCCTTGGCATCTCGGCAGAAGCCCAGATGCGCATCATGGAGGAAGTTGCCTATGGCGACGGCTCCACTGCTGTCGCCCTGAACATGCACATCCTCATCGCCGATTTCATCAGCAACTTCCCGCCGTTCCCTCGGCGCAACGCCGTTCTTGAGGACATTGGGAAAAACGGAGCCCTGATCTGCGGGCCCGGGTCGGTTCCCACCGGCGAGCTCGACAACCGCAAGGCCGGCTACCGGATGGAGGAGGACGGCGACACCATCGTCATCAACGGCAAGGCCGGCTTCGCCTCTATGTCCGAAGGTGCGACGTACACGTTTATGGCAGGCCTCATCGACCGCGGCGAAGGCCAGGAGCCGGACATCTGCATCGCGCTCCCGAACATGAATACGCCGGGTATCCGACTCCTCTACAACTGGGACGCGATGGGACTGCGCGGCACGGCCAGCCACGACATCGTCGCCGAGAACGTTCGCATCCCGAAGGACGAAACCCTCATCATTCCGCAGGCGGTGCTGCGCGTCGTGCTCGAAGCACAGGGCCAGGTGACCAGCCCGGCGACGCAGAACCGCGTGAAAGGCGGGCTCGGCATTCTCGCTATCTGGCTCGGTCTCGCGCAGGCGGCGTTCGATTTCACGATCGACTACGTGAAGCACCGTCACGGGTACCTCGCCACGCCGTCCGTTGCTGGCGCGCCTCCCCCGGGCCTTCGCGCCGAGCAGGCATGGGCGCAGTTCGGCATCGGCGACATGGAGCACTGGCTCGAAACTGGCCGCATCGTGCTCTACGACATGGTTCGCCGTCTGAACGACCAGTTCGCGAACCCGCAGGAGTTCATCCGAAACGTCGTCCGGACCGTGTACCACCTGCGCCGCATGAGCGAAGAGATCGCGCAGGGTTCGATGCGCGTCTGCGGCGCCCACGCCTACGTGCGCAGCCGCCCCCTCGAGCGAATCGTGCGGGACATGATCGGCGGCAACGTCATGGCCTGGAAGACCGACGAGCTTCGGCAGACGCTCGGCCGCGGCGCACTCGGGATGCCCATTACCTTCGTCGGTCCTGCCGGCACGTAACTCGAATTCGCGTGTGAGGGCGTCCGCTGTGGCGCCCTCGCTCGTCCACTCGCCCGGCGATACGATTCCTCCCGACACCAACCGGGAGCTTCGAATGCCTGTTTTCGCTGTCGGCGACAAGGTGCCGCGTATCCACCCGACCGCCTTCATCGCGCCAACTGCCACCATTGTTGGCGACGTGACGATCCACGAAGGTGCCTCGGTCTGGTACGGCGCTGTCGTTCGCGGCGACACCTCCTACGTGGTGGTTGAAGCCGGCGCGAACGTGCAGGACGGCGCGGTGGTGCACGGGCGCGCGGGGCTCCCGGCGCTCATTGGTCGCGAGGCCTCGATCGCTCACAACGCCATAGTGCACGGCGCGACCATCGGTGCCCGTGCCCTCATCGGGAACGGCGCGCAGGTGCTTGATGGCGCAAAGGTGGGCGAGGGCACGCTCGTCGCCGCAGGTTCGGTCGTACTGCCCGACACCGAAATCCCGCCCGGCGTGCTGGCAGCCGGCACCCCGGCACAGGTGAAGCGCCCCCTGGAGGGCACCCCCTCGGAGGAGTGGGTGACCGGGAACCCGGGCCGCTATGCGAAGCTCGCCCGCGAGCACAGCGAAGGGCTCCGCGAAATCAGCCGTAAAGACTGCGCGTTCTCCTGACGGTTCCGTCTCCGGCGCTGGTACAGTACCGGGAGCGGCATGAACCTTCGGATTGTCACCAGCCTGCTTCCGGTCGCGCTCTTCTTCGCGCTCACTCGCGTGGCAACCCCCGCGGTCGCCATTGGCGGAGGTTTCATCGCGACCGCAGCTGTGACCTACTACAACCGTCGCGACCGCCTCATTGGCTTCCTGGCCATCTACGGCTTCGTGATCGTCGCGGTGTGCGCCGCGATCGGCCTCGCTGGTGATAGCGAGAAGGCCTACCTGGCGTCCGGGCCGGTGTCCGATTTCCTGCTCGTGCCGCTCTACCTCGGGAGCGTGCTCATTCGCCGCCCGCTGATCGGGGGCATCTCCCGCGAGCTCTTCCCGGCAGCCACCGAACGCATCCCCCGGGACGCGGGCGTGTTCATGTGGCTGTCGGTCCTGTGGGCCTTCTCGAACCTCGTCCAGGGGTTCGTGAGGTGGTGGCTGCTCGAGGAGTACTCGGTCGGCGAGTACCTCATCCTGTCCCGAGTCCTCACCTGGCCGATCACGGGCGTTGTCTTCGCGATCACTGCGATCGCCATCTACCGCGAAGCGCGCCGGTACGGGTTCGACCTCCGCGCCTGGCTCATGGAGTCGGACCGCGAACCCCTGCCGGCCTCGGACTAGCGCCGGGTTCGCCTCCCCCGGGGCGCAGACCGCTGTCCAGCCCTGGCCGTTCCTCCCGTGCGACCGCTGGCCGTGGGCTTCGCCTTCGAAGCCGATTTGGGACCCGGGGATCGACCGAGTGCAGTCGGTCCCTGGGGCGGGCTGACGCGGCTTCGGGCTGCGCCTGGCTTGGGTGGCTTGCCACCTGCCCCGGCCCGCTTTGCCGAAGCAGCGGGCGCGGCCTTCGGTGGAGCGGCCCGCGCCGCTGTCCTGGGTGACTTCGGCGCCTGGGGACTGGACGGCGCGGTGGCAGCAGCCTTCGCGGACTCCTGCTCGGCGCGCTGCTTTGCCGCTGCGTAGAGAGCCTGCACCTCACTCTCTGCCAGTTCCCGGAAGCTGCCGCTCTGCAGGTTTCCCAGGTGGAGCGGCCCGATGCGGATGCGCCGGAGCACCTTCACCTCGCGGCCGAGCGCCTCCATCATCCGGCGAATCTCCCGATTCTTCCCCTCGCGCAGCGTGAGCAGCACCCAGGCCTGCGCTTCCGGCTCGGGTTCTCCCGGCCCGGGCGAAGGCGGAAGCACCGTTTGCGCCGAAGTCGCCCGCAGCCGCTCTCCCTCCGATTCGATCCCGCGCACGATTCGCCGCAGGTCCGTCGGAGAGAGGGGTGCATCGAGCCCCACCAGGTACTCTTTATCGACCTCGTACCGGGGGTGAGTCAGGAGGTTGGTCAGGTGGCCGTCGTTCGTGAGGATGATCAGCCCTTCGCTGTCCATATCCAGCCGCCCGACCGGGTGGAGCTGGATGTCGCCGATGGGTACGAGGTCCACCACGGTGGGGCGGCCCCGTTCGTCGCTCGCCGTCGCGACGATGCCCCGGGGCTTGTTCAGCGCGAAGTAGCGATACCGCCCGAGGTTCACAGGTACGCCGTCGACGGTGATTTCGTCGACCTCCGGGTCCGCGCGAGAACCGAGTGTGGTGATGACCTCGCCGTTCACGGCGATGCGGCCTGCAACAAGCAACTCCTCAGCTTCGCGCCGGGAAGCAACTCCCGCGTTCGAGAGGATTTTCTGAATTCGCTCGAGAGCCATCCTTCCTCGCAATCAGCGCCGCCTGCGCTGAGCCAGTAGCTTGCTTGCGCCAAGCGCGCTCGCAACCGCGCCGGCGCCTCCCGCGGCGCCCAACAGGATCCACGGTACGGGAGAACCGCCGTCTGCGCTCTCAACAACCTGGACCCGGCCCTGCGGTTGCGTTTCGTCTCCGCGTTCGCTGGCCGGCGGAGCATCTACAGAACCGGGCCGGGGCACGGCGTTCGCCGTTCGGGTCGCAATCGGCGCAAATTCATTCGGCTTACCGGGCGTTGCTCGGATGGTCAGCCGCCAGGCCCCGGATTCGTCACGCGCAAGCGTCTGGCCCGCGTCCGGTGCCGACGGAGCGGGCGAGTTCACGCTCGCGTTGTCGCCGTACGACACGGCGTCGGCTTCCATGCCACCGGGCGCCACCAGCCGAATCACGTCACCCGAGTTGTTCAGCCCGCGGCCGATATCGCCATCGGGCACGCGAACCACCGGCACCTCCGCGGAGAAGGTGGCTTCGCTGGCCGCAATTACCACAAAGCCACCGGGCGGGACCACGTGCGCCGGGAGTTCATCCAGTTCGTTCGCGTCGCCGATCAGCCACCCGGCAAGGTCAACTGGTTCGCTCCCGGTGTTCACCAGCTCCACCCACTCGTACGCGGTATCCCGTCCGGGTTCGGCGGGATCGCTGGCGAACTCGGAGATCCGCAAACCGGGCGTTGCGGCTTGCGCTCGAGCCGCCGCAGCAACGACCGGGATCGCAACGACGCGCCGCTCTCCAGCGATCACCCCGTCCGCGGCCAGGTAGGTGAGGCGAACGGGATCCGGTGGCGGCTCCGCAGGTTCGAAGACGACGTTGTCGAACGCGGCCACGACATCGGCGGAGCTGTCCGGCCTCAGCATGAGCCGTACCCGCGCTGAGTTCGCTGCTTCCGGAGCCTGCAGGGGACCTCCCGTGAGCCGTGTCCACTGCCTTGCCTGCGTCAGGCTGCTGTCGTCGTAGCCAATCATCGACCCGCTGCCGTCGCGCGACGCGTACCAGCTGACGCGGACGAACACGGCCCCGTTCCCGGTCGCCACCCTCGCGTCCGCGAGGACCCGGTACCAGTCCCCTCCGTTCACCGGCACCGCCTGGTGGATCCACTTGGTCGAACTCGTCGCGGAATGGAGCGTCGCCGCCCAATCGCCAGCTGCGGCGTTTGCGTCTATCCCGAGCGTACCGCCGTTCTTCGCCCACCCGATGGGCTGACCGTTCGCGATCATCTCGAAGCCGCCGTTCGCGAGTAGGCCCCACTCGCCATCCGGTTCCGGCGATGGAGCAGGCGTGACCGTTTGCGGCGTCCTGGTGGGCGTCGGTGTAGGGATGGCTGTTGGGGTGCGTGTTGGCGTCGGCGTAGACGTGCGGCCCGGAGTCTGGCTCGGCCGCGGAGTCGAAGGTTCCACGCTCGGGAAACGCGTCGGTGTCGCTGTGGCTGTCGGCGTCATCGCGGCTCCGGTCACCCGTAGTGAGGCGGAATCGATAACCGCTTCTCCTTGCGGGTCCAACGATTCGATCGCCACGCGGAAGCGAACGAACGCTGTGCCACCGGGCGCAGTCTGCGCAAGTGACAGGGCCTGGAATTCGAACGGCGAGGCGGGCTCCTGCACGACGTTCCGCCCCACCAGTGCCAGGCTGTCGCTCAGGAAGTCGATCTGAAGGATGACCTCGACTGTTCCTGTTCGCTGTTTGGCCCGCACCTCGGCGTCGTACTCGAGGCCCGGGATCCCCTCGACCAGCTGCATGAGCTCCGTCGCGCCGCCTGCCGCGCTGAGGACTGCGCCGAACCCGGATTCGCCGTCGTCCTTTGTGGCGTTACCCTGCCATCCCGTCGGCCCGGTCGCTCCCCAGAGTTCGAAGCCGGGGTTGGTGAGGAGCTCGGCACCCGCCTCGGACGCCGCGGGGCTCAACTGGAACCCGGCCAGCACGAAAAGCACCAACGGCCAGGTCGCCAGCCTTCGCATGCCGACGGCATCCTAGCAGGTTACTCCTATCCGAGCATCTCAGGGCGTTTGCTATCCCTCGACGAGCGCGATGTCGCGGCGGTAGTGCGCGTCGGTGAACTGGATGCGGGCGACGTTCTCGTACGCCTTCTCGCGCGCCTCCTGCAGCGTGTCGCCCATGGCGACAACCGTGAGCACACGCCCGCCGTTGGTCACCAGCCCGCGGGAGTCCTGCTTCGTTCCCGCGTGGAACACCAGCACGTCCGCATCGACGTCGTCGATGCCGGTGATCACATGCCCGAGCTTGTACGTCGCGGGGTAGCCACCGCTGGCCATCACCACGCCCACCGCCGGCCGCGGCGACCAGCGAATGTCTACTTCCGACAGCCGCCCCTCCGCCGCCGCCTTGCAGACCTCGTACAGGTCGCTCTCGAGCCGCGGGAGGAGCACCTGTGTCTCCGGGTCGCCCCAGCGCGCGTTAAACTCCAGCACCCGGATGCCCTCATCCGTCACCATCAGGCCGGGGAACAGGGTGCCGTTATAGGGCGTGCCTTCGCTCGCCATGCCCGCGATCGCGCGTTCGACCACCTGGTGGCGAATCTCTTCGGCGAGGCGTTCGTCGACAAAGGCGCTCGGGCTGTAGGCGCCCATCCCGCCGGTGTTGAGGCCGATGTCGCCGTCCTGGGCCCGTTTGTAGTCAGTGGCGAACGGCATGAGGACGGCGGTCTTGCCGTCGCAGAAGGCGTGGGCGCTCGTTTCGCGACCGTAGAGCCGCTCTTCGATAACCACTTCGTTTCCGGCGGCCCCGAAGTCACGGCGAACCATGATGATGTCCAGCGCCGTCAGCGCCTCGTGCATGTCGTTGCAGACGATGGCGCCCTTGCCGGCGGCCAGCCCGCTCGCCTTCACCACCAACGGCCCGTCCGGCCTCGACTCGACGTAACGGCGCGCCTCCTGGTAGTCCGTGAACGAACGGCTCGCCGCTGTGGGGATGTTGTGGCGGGCCATGAACTCCTTGGCCCAGACCTTGCTCGCTTCGAGCCGGGCAGCGGCCTGCGTCGGACCGTAGCACAGCACACCCTGTGCGGTCAGGCGGTCGACCAGCCCGAGCGGCTGTGGGTCGTCCATCGACGCGAGGTAGAAGTCGATGCGCAGTTGCTTCGCGGCCCTGCAGAGCCCATCGATGTCCTTCGGCTGCACCGGGATGTTCGTCGCTATCAGCGCCGTGCCGGCGTTCCCCGGCGCCACGAACACCTCTTCGACCTTCGGACTCTGCCGCAGCTTCCACGCGATTGCATGCTCGCGCGCGCCGCTTCCGACCAGTAACACCCGCGCACCCATCACTCGAACCTCACCAATTCGCTATTCGAACCGCCCGCCAGCTGCTGCTGTTGCTACTCCCACTCGATCGTGCCCGGGGGCTTGGGCGTAATGTCGTAGACCACGCGGTTGACGCCTTCGACCTCGTTCACGATGCGATTCGACATCCGCGCCAGCAGGTCGTGCGGCAGCCTCGCCCAGTCGGCTGTCATGGCGTCGTCCGCCACGACCGCGCGAATGGCCACCGCGTAGCCGTACGTTCGGAAGTCGCCCATGACGCCCACCGTCTTCGAATCCGTCAGCACGGCGAAGCTCTGCCACAGCTCGCGGTAGAGGCCCGCGTTGCGAACCTCCTCCATCACGATGCGGTCGGCCTGCCGCAGGATGTCGAGCTTTTCGCGCGTCACTTCACCCAGCACGCGAATTGCGAGCCCCGGTCCCGGGAACGGGTGCCGCCACACCATCTCTTCCGGCAGCCCCAGCGCTTCGCCGATGCGCCGAACTTCGTCCTTGAACAGGTATCGCAGCGGCTCGACGAGCCCCAGCTTCATGTCCGGTGGGAGACCACCCACGTTGTGGTGCGTCTTGATCTTCACGGCGCCCTTGCCGTGTGACGCGCTCTCGATGACGTCGGGGTATACGGTCCCCTGGCACAGGAACCGCGCGTCTTCGATCTTCCGCGCCTCGCGCTCGAAGATGCGCACGAACGTGTTCCCAATGCGCACGCGTTTCGTTTCCGGGTTCGTCACCTCGGCAAGCGCGGCGAGGAACTCGTCCGACGCGTCGACGTGCACGAGGTTCATCCGCATGTTCTTGCGAAAGGTTTGCACAACCTCGTCTGCCTCGCCGGCGCGAAGCAGCCCGTTGTCCACGAAGATGCACGTCAGCTGGTCGCCGATGGCCCGGTGTACCAGCGTTGCTGCGACCGCGCTATCGACACCGCCGGAGAGGCCACAGATCACGCGGCCATCGCCCACCTGCTCGCGGATACTCGCGATCGTCTCCTCGATGAAGTTGCCGGGCGTCCAGCTCCCGTCGGCGCCGCAGATGCGGTGCACGAAGTTCGCGAGCAGGTCCTTCCCTCGTGGCGTGTGCACGACTTCCGGGTGGAACTGCAGCCCATAGTAGCCGCGCTCCGGGTTCGCCATGACCGCCACCGGCGAGTTCTGCGACTGCGCCGCTGCCACGAACCCTTCCGGGATGCGTTCGATCCGGTCGCCGTGGCTCATCCAGACGTCGAGCTCCCCGGGGAGCCCGTCGAGCAGCGGCACTTCTTTCGTTCGAACTACCGTCGCCGGCCCGTATTCGCGCTCGCGGCCCGGCGCCACGACCCCGCCCAGGTGCTGCGCCATGAGCTGCATCCCGTAGCAGATCCCCAGTACCGGCACGCCAAGGTCCCAGACCCATTCGGGCGCCCGCGGTGCGTCCTCTTCGTACACCGAGTTCGGCCCACCGGAGAGGATGACGCCTCGGACGTCCTGCCCGGCAATCCGCTCACGCGGCGCGTCGTACGGCAGCATCTCGCAGTACGTGTTCAACTCACGTACGCGCCGCGCGATAAGCATGCTGAACTGCGACCCGAAGTCGAGGACCACAATCGTCGGGTGGCCGGTCGCCGGGTCGGCTGCTCCGCTTGCTGGCGTGTCCTGGGGCTGTTCGGGGTTCGAAGCTGATGGGGTCACGGCGGTCATAAGCCACGCTACCAACACCTTGAAACTAGGGTCAACGAATTGGTCTCCGCCGCCTTTCGAGGGCTCGCCATCGTATGCTTCGGTACGAAAATCCGGCGCGCCGCTTCATTCGCAGCGCCCCTGAGACGGCCACCGTGACAGCGAAACCCGGCTCGTTCGTCATCGGAACTGCAGGTCACGTCGACCACGGCAAGAGCGCGCTCGTGCAGGCGCTTACCGGCATCGACCCAGACCGCCTGCGCGAGGAGAAGGAGCGCGGCCTTACGATTGAGCTCGGGTTCGCGTGGCTCACGCTCCCCTCCGGACGCGAAATCAGCATCGTCGATGTGCCCGGCCACGAACGGTTCATCAAGAACATGCTGGCCGGCGCTGGCGGCGTGGATCTCGCCCTGCTGGTTGTTGCGGCTGACGAAGGTCCGCGGCCCCAAACGCACGAACACCTCGCCATCCTTGAACTCCTCGACGTCCCGAACGGCGTCGTCGTTATCTCCAAAGCTGATCTCGTCGAACCCGACTATCTCGGTCTCGTTGAAGCGGAGATTCGCGAGGCGCTGGCCGGCACGCGGTTCGCGTCGGCGCCCATCGTTCGCACTTCGGCGGCAACCGGCGCGGGCCTCCAGGAACTGATGGTGACGCTCGACGCCGCCCTCGATGCCACGCCCCCCAAGCGCAACTTTGGGCGGCCGCGACTGCCGATCGACCGTGCGTTCACTGTCGCGGGCTTCGGGACCGTGGTCACCGGCACGTTGCTCGATGGCGCGCTCGAGGTGGGGCAGGAAGTTGAACTCCAGCCCGCAGGGGTTCGCGCACGCATCCGTGGCCTTCAGCGACATAAGACGAGAGTGGGCCGGCTGGAGCCGGGCACTCGTGCTGCGGTCAACCTCAGCGGGGTTCACGCTGAAGAGATCGCCCGCGGGATGGTGCTCAGCCTCCCGGGCGTCATCGAGCCCGTTCGCGTGGTCGACGTTCTCCTGCGCGCCCCCGACATCCTCTCGCACCCGCTGCAACATGACGCCGGCGTGACCTTCCTCGCGGCAACATCCGAGACGGAAGCGAAGCTGCGCCTGCTCGACCGCGATGCACTTCTGCCGGGCGACGAAGGGTGGGCGCAACTGGTACTGGCGTCGCCGGTGGCCGTGCTCCCGGGCGACCACTGCATCGTCAGAACGCCGAACGAGACCGCGGCTGGCGGCCGAATCGTAGGTGTAAACACTCGTCGCCACCGCCGGAACCACGAACCCACGCTCGTCGCGCTCCGTCGGCAGCTCGAAGGGAGCCCGGAGGACCGCCTGTTCGACCTCATTTCCTCGGGCCCGGTGCTGCGCCACGACCTACCCGCGCGGCTTGGCCTCGAACCCACCGCGGTTGATGCGGCAGTGACTGCCCTGGCGGCTGCCAACCGTGCGCTAGTCCTCGGCGAGCGGGTCTACGCCATCCCGTGGCTGGAGAGCCAGGCCGCCGCCGCGCTCGCCGCCGTATCCGGGTTCCTGGGAGCGAACACACTCCGCGCGGCCGCGCCACGCGAACACGTTCGCAGCAGCCTTCGGCTGGACGCCCCGGTGTTCGCCGACGTCATCGCCTTTGCTGCCGAAGCGGGAGCACTCGAAGAGCGCGGCGCTGGCCTCGCACCGCCGGGCTACGAGGCGAAGCTCGACCCCCGCCAGGAGGCGCAGGTGGGCGCCTTCCTCGAGTCGCTTGCTGCCGCGCCCTATTCCCCGCCCACGGACCACCTGCCGCCGCCCGATGTGCTTGCCTACCTCGCCGAGCAGGGCCTGGTGGAAGACACCGGCTCGGGCGTGGTCTTCAGCAAGCAGGCGTTCGAAGAGATGCGCGACGCCGTCCTGCAGCACATCCGGGCGAACGGCGCTGTCACGCTCGCGGAAGTGCGCGACATGTTCGGCACCAGTCGCAAGTACGCGCAGGCATTCCTCGAGCACCTCGACGCCTTGCGCCTCACCCGCCGTGTGGGCGATACGCGCGTGCTGCGCTAGACCGCCCTAGACGGCTTCGATGCCCGGAGCCTCTTCCCGGCCCGTGATTCTCCGGAAGAAGCGCCCGATGTCGTTCCGTTCCCACGCGACCAGCAACTGGGCGGCGACGAAGATCGAGCTGTACGTGCCGGCCACAACACCGACCAGCAGCACAAGCAGGAAGTCGCGAATTGTCTCGCCGCCGATGAGCAGCATCGCGGTAACGGTCAGCACGACCACGAACGACGTGTTGATGGACCGGGTCAGCGTCTCGGTGAGGCTCGCGTTCACCGCCTCTTCGAACGGCACATAGGGGTCGTGCTCCATCACTTCCCGCATCCGGTCGAACACCACGATGGTGTCGTGGACCGAGAAGCCGATGATGGTCAGCAGCGCCGTGATGAACGCGGTGTCCACTTCGGTGCCGCGCCACTCACCGAGGATCGCGAAGAGGCCGAGGATGATGAGCGCATCGTGCGCCAGCGCCACCACCGCGCACGTGCCGTACCGCCACGAACCCTGCAGCTTGCGGAACGCGAGCGAGATGTAGATCAGGATGGCGACGCACGCAGCCAGGACCGCGAAGAAGGCGTTCCGGGCGATCTCGGTCGAGACGCTTCCCGACACGGTGGAGAAGTCCCGCCGCGTGATCGGCCCGAATCGCTCCTGCAGTTGCTCCTGGATGTCGTCGATTTCGCCCTGGCTCGCTTCCGTCGGGCCGACCACTTGCTCGTTCTGCGCGGGCGCACCTTCGAGTTCGTTGGTGCGGATGAGGAACGTCCGGTCCCCTGTTTCCTGGACGCGCGCTTCGGGGTGACCGGCATCTGCGAGGGCTGCCCGGACCTCCTGGGTAGTCACGTCCTGGCTGAACTCGAACGTGAACTGCGAACCGGAGCTGAATTCGATGCCCGGGCGGAGCTGGAACAGCGCCAGCGCCCCGATGCAGATGATCATCAGGACCGCCGAGAAGCTGAGCGCCCACCACCGTTTGCTTGCGAAGTCGATCATTGGTCGACCCCCTGTGCGCGAGCTGTGCTGGCCGCAGGCGCGGTGCGCTTCTGCTCCTCAGCGTTGAACAGCCAGCTCATCTTCGCGAGCGGCGTACCTACCAGCATCTTCAGGAACGTTCGTGTCACCGTGATGGCGGAGAACATGCTCACCGCCACGCCGATGGCGAGCGTGAGGGCGAAGCCCTTCACCACGGTCGCGCCGAACTGGTCACCGAACCAGTACAGAATGGCGCACGTGATGAACGTCGAGATGTTCGAGTCGCGGATCGAGCTCCACGCACGGTGGAACCCGAGGTCGATCGCCCGGTTGAGCGTGTGGCCGCGGCGCAGCTCCTCCTTCATGCGTTCGAAGATGAGGATGTTCGCGTCTACCGCCATGCCCACGGAAAGCACGAACGCCGCGATACCCGAGAGGGTGAGCGTGATCGGTTCGCCGCCCGGGATGCCGAGCTTGAAGATCATCAGCACGACCGCGGTATAGGTCACGAGCGCGAACGACGCCAGCAGGCCCGGCAGGCGGTAGTACAGGATCATGAACAGCGCCACGGCGATGAGCCCGACCTCGCCGGCCCGCACCGAGTCGACGACCGAGTCCTCGCCCAGCGTCGCGCTCACCTCGCTTGCCTGGATGGTCCGGAACGAGACCGGCAGTGCACCGGCGTTCAGCTGCCGCGAAAGCTCGCGTGCTGCGCTGAACGACGATTGGCCGGTGATGACGCCGCTGTCGCTTAGCACCGCCTGGACAGTCGCCTGTGAAATCACCTCGTCGTCAAGGAGGATGACCAGTTGCCGCCGCGGATCCAGCTCGCCGTATTGCATGGCGCGGCTCGTGATCTGGCGCAGAAGCTCCGAGCCCTGCCCGGTCGTTTCGAACGCCACCACGAAGTCGGTGCCCACCCGCTGCGGGTAGGTATTGTTCTTCAGGTGCTGGCCGGTCATCTCGATCGTTTCGCCGTCGATCACACCGACAGCCGGCACCAGGTTCCCCGAATCGTCGAACGTCATGAACCGGAGCTGCGCGGTTCGGCCGATCAGGTTCTCGGCTTCGGACACCGAGATGCCGGGGACCTGGACGTTGATGCGATTCCCCGAGCGCGTGATCTCGGCTTCGCTCACGCCGAAAGCGTTGACGCGCCGTTCGATGACGTCCATTGCGTTCTCGACGGCCTGGCCGAGATCGCCTTCATAGTTCTCCGGCGGGTCAGCCTCGAGCACCAGCAGCGTACCGCCGCGGAGATCGAGGCCGAGGCGCATCGTTTCGCGCTCCCAGCTTCCAATCTTGATGCCGCGGCCTTCCGGCCAGAAGTCCCCGGGCAGGTAGAGGCGCGGCGTGCTGGGCCACACCGCCACAATCGCGAAGCCCGTCAGGACAACGACGAACAGGAAGAGAAGAACGGTTGTTGGACTACGCACTCGGCTGCGAGACCTCCTGGTTCGCCGAATCGCTGCTTGAAGGGGCAGGTTCCAGCGTGGTCAGCCGCCGCTGAATCGCGTCGGTGACGGCACGCACGCGCACGCCCTCAGCGATCTCCAGGATGATCTCGGTCGGCCCATCCACCGGCTGGATAATGTCCTTCACTTCGCCGATAAGGCCACCTGTCGTGACGACCTCATCGCCGATCTGCAGCGCGGCGACTGCCTTGCGCTGCTCTTTCTGACTCTTCAACACCGGCTGCAACAGGATGAAATAGAACGCCGCCACCGCCAGCACGGTGTAGAAGATGACGCTCCACATGACTGCCATGGGGGAGAACTCCTGCCGGGGGTCAGGGGCCAGGGACTGCTCCCTGATCGTTCATGCTGGCCATGATCGTTCGCGCCAGGGCCAGTGCCTCATCCCGGGTCCTGATGGTTCCCGCTTCCTGGGCCCGGCGAACCGATGTTAGGACGGCCCCCAGCAATCGTCCACTTCCCAGGTCAAGCTCTCGCATGAGGTCTTCGCCAGTCAGTAATGGCGGCTCTTCCTCCTCCATCACCGCTACCGACCGGGCCACCACGTAGTTCACAAGGGAACAATGCCGCCGGAAGTTCTCGCGCGTGTACCGCGGACCTCGCGTGGCCATACCGTCGGCCAGGTGAAGCAACATAAGGGGAAGGACGTGCCCATCGAGGTCGATCACGAACCTGCGCACCGCCCGGTCGCTTGGCGGCCAGTTGCGAACCAGTTCGTTCGGCCGCAGGTGATACCGGATCAGGCGCGTCACCACGTCGACCACTCCCGGCTCGAACCCGAGCTCGGGCAGCCGTTCGGCCATCATCTCGGCTCCGCGCGGGCCGTGCCGCGGGAACCGCATCCGGCCGTCCTGGAAGGTGGCCGTCTCGGGTTTCGCAACATCGTGGAGCAGCGCGGCGAGCCGGAGGAGTGCCCGGATTGGCAGCCCGGCAACCTCCCGCGCCAGCGAGGCATCGAGGTCCACCCACGAGATTGCGGCGCGGAGCTCCCGGCCGTCGTCGCCGTCCCCGGTAACGGCGTCGATGGCCGCGACGGCCGCCAGCCCGTGCTCGAACACCGTGTAGTAATGGAGCTCTGGCTGTTCGAACCCGCGGCCGGCTTCCAGTTCCGGCAGCAGGCGCGTGAGCTTCCCTGCATCGTCCAGCGCCGCAAGGCGTACGGCGGCATCACTCGCCAGGAGGGCTTCGAGAAGGTCCGGTTCGACCACCATACGCCGGACTCTACGCAGTGGCCGGAGTGCCCGCCAGCAGCGGGCACAAGGAAGGGGCGGCCACATGGCTCGCCCCTGTAGTGCTTGTTGCTTCGGTTGGGTCAGGCGCGGGGGTGCGCCTTGTCGTACTGGTCGCGCTTCTGCGCCTCGGTGAGTTGCGTGTAGATCTGCGTGGTGGAAATCGAAGCGTGCCCGAGCGCGTCCTGCACATGCCGCAGCGGCATGCCACCCGAAAGCATGTGCGTCGCGTAGGTGTGGCGAAGGGTGTGCGGCGTGATCGCCTTGTCCAGGTTCGCTTCCTTCGCGTAGTTCTTCAGGATCAGCCAGAAGCCCTGCCGCGTGAGGCGCTCGCCCCGGCGGTTCACGAACAGCGCCGTCTCCCGGCGGTTGCGAACCAGCCGCGGCCGCACATGAAAGATGTACTGGCGGAGTTCCTCGACCGGCCGCTGGGGTAGCGGCAAGATGCGCTCCCGTTCGCCCTTCCCAACACACCGCACTGTCACCGGGTCGCTCTCCAGCGAAACGTCCCCTACGTCGAGCGAGACGAGCTCCGTCACGCGGAGCCCCGTCGCATACAGCAGTTCGAGCATCGCCTTGTCGCGCCGTGCTTCGGGAGTGTTTCGCCGTGCGGGCTGCTCCAGGAGTTCGTCAACTTCTTTCGGTGTGAGTGCCCGCGGGAGCTGCTTGCCGACCGTTGGCGACTTGAGCTGTTCGGTCGGGTCCTGGCTCACGATCCCTTCAGCCGTCAGGTACCCGAAGAACGACTTCACGGCCGCAATCTTCCGCGCCACCGTTGCGTCTTTGTAATTGCGAGCCCGCAACTCCTCGACGAAGGCGACGACGTCGTCTCCATCAATTACCTGCCAGCGATTCTTCCGCCCCGGATCGCTCCCGACGAACTTCTCGAACTGGGCCAGGTCATTGCGATAGGCCGCGATCGTGTTGTTCGACGCGTTCTTCTCCACCGCCAGGAAATTCAGAAACTGGGCGATGCAGTCGTCCATCCGTCGCTCACCTCGGTGTCAGTCGTGGGTGTCGGGGCGGCGCTATGATAGGCGCGGCCGATCTGGGGTGTCCACCGAAAATGATGTCCCGCAATGTGAAAATACTGTCGCGTGAGATAGCGCCATCGAAATGACTTTTTGACATTCCCGGGCGCCGGCGCCCGGGCTCCGCGCCATTTCGGCTGAAGCGCCCGGCCCCTGCTGTCGTTCCTCCTCTTGGGCATCTTCGCCCCCTCGTAGCTTTCAATCCAGACAATCACGATGTGAGCTTTCGAGCGGCAACCCGACTGCTACCATGACCACAAAACGAATCGCATTCGGGGTTTCGCCATGGTCTCCTTCGCCCTGTCCGACGAGGAACGCCTGGTCCAGCAGACCGCTCACGAGTTCGCCAAGAAGGAGATTCGCCCCGTCGCTCACGAATACGATGAGCGCGAGGAGGTCCCCTACGACCTGATCAAGAAGGCTGCTGCCGTCGGGTTCGGCGTGTCCGCCCAGGGCGGAGTCCTCGAAACCTCGTCCTCGCTTGTCCCGTCCATCGTCGCCGAAGAACTCGCGTGGGGTTGCGCGGGCATCGCGCTCGCCATCAACTCCACCGGCCTCGCCGCCGCAGCAATCATCGCCACGGCGTCCCAGGAGCAGCGGGAACGCTGGCTTCCCATGATTAGCTCCGACGCGAATACCGTGCGCCTCGGCGCCATGTGCCTGACCGAACCCGACGCCGGCTCCGATGTCGCGAACATCCAAACCACAGCGACAAAAGACGGCGACGAGTACGTCCTCAACGGCGAGAAGCAGTTCATCACCAACGGCAACATCGCCGACCTCCACGTCGTCTTCGCGACCGAGGAACGCTCCAAAGGCTGGGGCGGGATATCCGCGTTCGTTGTGCCGAAGGGCACGCCGGGGCTCGAAGAGGGCACCACGTGGAAGAAGATGGGCATTCGGGCGTCGCACACCGCGAACGTGGTGTTCAACAACTGCCGGGTCCCGGCGGAGTACAAGCTCGGCGGCCCGAGCAAGAGCGGTGGGTCGGCCGGCCCCGGTGCAATGGGGGCGCTCATGACGCTCGAACGCACCCGGCCGGTCGTGGGCGCGTACGCCGTCGGGATCGGCCGCGCGGCCTACGAGTACGCCCTCGACTATGCGAAGCAGCGCGTCCAGTTCGGCCGGCCCATCATCAAGAACCAGGCCATCGGCTTCATGCTCGCCGACATGGCCATGGCTGTGGACTCCGCCCGCATGATGGTGTGGAGGGCCGCGTGGATGGCTGGCGCCACCGTCCCCTACCTGCAGGCCGAGGGTTCGATGGCAAAGTGCTTCGCGTCGGACATGGCGATGAAGGTCACGGTCGACGCGGTGCAAATCCTCGGCGGGCAGGGGTACATGCGCGAACACCCCGTCGAGAAGTGGGTTCGCGACGCCAAGATCTTCCAGATCTTCGAAGGTACGAACCAGATTCAGCGGCTTGTCATTTCCCGCGCTCTCGAGGCGCTCCCGCCACGCAACTAGGGGCGCGATGCTGTGGAGGCGCGACCGCCGGGGCAGGTCGTCATCCTCAACGGAACCCCGCGCTCCGGGAAGTCGAGTATCGCCGCGGTCATCCAGGAGACGTTCGATGGCCCCTGGATGAGCCTTGGGGCCGACACCGCCATCCTCGCGATGACGCCACCGCGGTACCGCCCGGGCATCGGCCCCATTTCGGGGATGCTCCAGTACGTCAATGTATGGTATACGTCAGAGTCATTTTCCTGCTGGTACCAGGAGGTCTTCACGTTCTACGTGTACAACTGGA
>NICF_comb_assmDRAFT_10000975_pt1 | contig 23097 bp, 22 predicted proteins | sample NewIslPassag4_SG_FD_11279 | JGI IMG/M metagenome (IMG submission 11279) | reverse complement strand
GCCCCGCGCCGAGGAGTGCTTTCACGGCGTGGCTGCCGATATAGCCCGCGCCGCCGGTGACCAAAACCCTCATGCGGTCTCGCTCCTCCGCCCGCCGATATCTACGAGACCTGCGCCGTCGGCGGGCGCAAAGACGTACACGTCCGGCTCGAGGCCTGTCCGCCCGGGATACTCGGCGGCGATGCGCCGGGCAAGCTCGTCGACCGCCCCTGCGTCGACCAAGGCCACCGCACNCCCGCCGAAGCCGGCCCCTGTCATGCGCGCCCCGTACACGCCCGGCGTCGAGCGCGCGATCGAGACTACGAGGTCAAGCTCGGCGCAGCTCACTTCGAAGTCGCCCTGCAGGCTGTCGTGGGATTCGTTCATCAGGCGGCCGAACGCTGCAAGATCGCCGCGCTCCAGCGCTTCCAGCGTCCGGAGGACCCGGTCGCACTCGGTCACCACGTGGCGGCACCGCTTGCGCACGACGGGCGCGAGCTTCCCGGCGTGCCGCTCAAAATCGCCGACGGATACGTCCCTCAGCGCCCGGACGCCCGGGATCCACGCCGCAAACGCCCGGGCTCCCTCCTCACACTCTCGCCGCCTGGCGTTGTACTCCGAATCGACCAGGCCCCGCCGCTTGTTGGTATTCACGACGACGACGGCGGCATTCTCCAGGCGCAACGGCACGTGCTTATACTCGAGCGATCGGCAATCCAGGAACAGCCCGTGGCCTGCCTTGCCCGCCGACGAGATGAACTGGTCCATGATGCCGCAGGCGACGCCGACGAACTCGTTCTCGGCCCGCTGGCCGAGGACCGCCCGCCGCTCGGGCGAAAGCGAAAGCCCGTTCAGCGCGGACAGGAGCGCCAGCGCGGCCACTTCGAAGGCGGCGGACGAGCTTAGGCCCGCGCCCTGCGGCACGTCTCCCAGGATCACGGCGTCCACGCCGGAAAGCGCCGCCCCTTCCCGCTGCAGCACATCGACGACGCCGCGGAAGTAGTTGCTCCACTTGGCGGTTTCGTCTTTCCTCACATCGTCCAGGTCGAACTCGCTCGCCTGGCGGTACTCGAGCGAATAGAGCCGCACCGTCCTGTCGGCCCGCCTGCGCCCCGCGATCAACACCTCCCGGTCGATCGCCATGGGAAAGACGAAGCCGTCGTTGTAGTCGGTGTGCTCGCCGATCAGGTTGACCCGGCCGGGCGCCCGGGCGAACGTAATGTCGCCGGGATCTGCGTGCCGGTCGAAAACATCGCGAAACCCTGCGAGCGCGGCCTTTGCCTTCTGTGCGCTCGACAGCGCGCTCCTTTGAATGTTGGACATGCCCTTTCACTCCTTGTGAGCGCCGGCCCCGGGGCGGGCCGCACGCAGGCGCTCGGCCTGGTGTTCCGGCGCCATGTCCGTGATGAACGTACCGGCCCCGCTCTCACACCCGGCGAGGTACTTCAGTTTGTCGGCGCTGCGGTTCAGCGGATAAAACTCGATGTGGAAGTGCGCCTCGTCCCTGAACGCCCCGCCCGTCGGCGCCTGGTGCATCACCATCATGTACGGGAGCGTGAACCCGAACAGGTTGTCGTACGCCGCGACTTGCTCCTTGAGGATCGCCGCGAGGCTCTTCCGCTCCGCGTCGCTGAAATCGAGGAGCGATCCCCGGTGCGCCTTACAAGCGATGTGGACTTCGAAGGGGTAGCGGGCGAAAAACGGCACGTAGCTCACAAAGTCGCCGTTCTCGCAGACGACGCGATTTCCGCTTACGCCCGCCCGCTCGGCATCGACGATGTCGCACAAAAGGCAGCGCCCGGTGCGCTCCCTGTGCTCGGCCGACCGCTCGAGCTCCCGCCTTGGAATCGGAGGGACGAACGGAAACGCATAGATCTGCCCGTGGGGGTGGTGCAACGTGACTCCGACGGCGTCGCCACGGTTTTCGAAAATGAAGACGTACTCGATGTCCTCCCGCGACCCGAGCTCTTGGTACCGGTCGGTCCACACCTCGACGAGCCGCTCGATGTGTTCGGCCGGCATGTCGACGAGGGTCTTTTCGTGGTCCTGCGAATATAGGACGACCTCGCAGACGCCTTGAGCGGGAGCGACCCGGTAAAACTCGCCGCCTTCGACGTCCGGGACCGGCGCCGGAGTCCGAAACGACGGGAACCGGTTTTCGAATACGACGATCTCGTACTCGGACGACGGCACCTCGGTCGGATGGGCGCCGGGCTGCGTCGGGCAGAGGGGGCAATACTCCTTCGGCGGTTTGTACGTCCGCTGCTGCCGGTGCGTTGCAGTGACGACCCACTCGCCGGAGAGCGGATTCCAGCGCATCTCGGACATCAGCGAACGCTCCCTTCGCCGCTCGCCGCGCCCTCGCCCGGAAACGTCCGGACGGCCGCCTCGCGGCCCGCCATACCGTTGGACCCCTGTGAGCCCCCGCCCGCCTCCGGGCCGACCCGCACGCCGGGTTTGGAACCCTCGCCCGCCCCTTCAACCTTGGGCAGCGGGCGGTCGAAGGCGTAGTAGATCAAGTAGCGGCCGTCGTCTTTGATGATCTTCTGTTTTTGCAACTGCTTTTGCAACGTTAGATTCCTCCGTGTCGGAGCTCCGCCGGCTCAATCCGGGACATCTGGCGCTGGGCCATGACGAGCCGGTAGTAGATCCCCTTCTTGGCGAGAAGCTCGTCGTGGGAGCCGATCTCGGCGATCCGGCCCTTGTCCAGCACTACCAGCCGGTTCATGTTCCGCAACGTCGAAAGCCGGTGCGCGATGGCGAAGGTCGTCCGGTCTTTCATCAGACGGGCGAGGGCCTCTTGGATCTGGTACTCCGTCTCCGTGTCCATGGAGGCGGTCGCCTCGTCAAGAATGAGAATCTTGGGGTCGTGCAGGATCGCCCGCGCGATGGCGATGCGCTGGCGCTCGCCTCCCGACAGGCGCTGGCCCCGCTCGCCGACGAGCGTGTCGTACCCGTCGGAAAAGCGCGTGATGAAGTCGTGGGCGTTGGCGATTTTCGCCGCCCGGATGATCTCCTCCGGTGTGGCGTCGGGCTTGGCGTACGCGATGTTCTGCGCGATCGTTCCCGAGAACAGGAAGGTCTCCTGCAACACGACGCCGAGCTGCGAGCGAAGCGTCTGTTGCGCCATATCCCGGATGTCGATGCCGTCGATCAGGATGCGGCCCCGGTCGACGTCGTAAAACCGGGCGATCAGGTTGATCAGGGTCGACTTGCCCGCCCCCGAGTGGCCGACGAGGCCGATCGCCTCCCCCGGCTCCACCTCGAGGTTGATCTTCTCCAGCACGGGTTCGTGCGGCTTGTAGCCGAACGTGACGTTTTCGAGGACGACCCGCCCCTTGATCCTGTGGTGGACCGCCTTCTTGCGATCCTTGACGTTGGGCTCGATGTCGACCACTTCAAAAATGCGCTCCGCCGCGGTCATCGCTTCGGTGAACCACCGGGGGAAGAAGCTGACGTAGCGGAGCGGTCCGTACAGCATCGCGGCGTACTGGCTGAACTGGAGCAGCTCGCCGAAGCCCATTCGGTTTTCGAGGACCAGTTGGCCGCCGTAGTAGAGGACGACGAAGTTGCCCAGCGTGAGCAGGTAGCCGATGAACGGGAAAAGCGTGTTGAACGCCTTCTCGTTCTGCTCGGAGATGCGGGCGAACTCGCGGGTGAATTCGACGAACCGCTTCGACTCCCGCTCCTCCTGGCCGAACGCCTTCACTACCCGGACGCCGCTCAGGACGTCCTGGAGCATGGAGTTGACCTTGTCCCACTTGCGCCACTGCCGCCGGTACATGCCGCGAATGCGCTGCCACACGGCGCTCACGATGTAGAAGACGACGGGCGTCGGAAGCATCACGAGCAGCGCGAGCCGCCAGCTGTAGGCGAACAGGATGATCGCGACGCCGACAAAGATGAGCGCCTCGTTGATGCCCGAGAACAAGTGGTGGTCGATGAAGCGGCTCACCCGGTCCGTATCGCCGGTCACCCGGTTCATCAGGTCGCCGGTCTTGCGCTGGGCCATGTCCTTGAGCGAAAGCAACTGCAACTTTTCGTACACCATGGCCCGCAGGTCCCGGGAAAGGCTCGCCGACAGCTTCGCCATCACGCGGCCGCGCATGAGGCCGAAGAGCTGGATCGTGATCTGCCCCAGGCCGATCAGGGCGACGTAGCCGAGGAGCGCGCCGACCGTGCCGCCGGGCCGCAGGACGTTGTCGACCAGCATCCTGTTCAGCTGGGGGAGCACGAGCCGGAGCCCCGTGATCCCCCACAAAAGGAGCATCGCCGCGACGAGAAACTTCGCGTACGGCTTCGCGACGCGAAAGAGCCTTGCGAATACCTGCGCCTTGTTGATGCACTTCGGGCAGACGTTTGTCCCCTCGGGCAGCGGGCGCCCGCAGTTGGGGCACTTCCGCTCCTCGGGAAGGATGAGCGGGCCCGGGTCGTCGCCGCTCTTCAGCTCGTTCAGATACCTTGCGAGCGCCGCGTACCGGGGCAGGTGTCCCAGCGAAAAGCGGGCGAGCGGGTAGGCGACGCCGCCGATCACGGCCTCCAGAATGCCGCTCCCGATCAATCCTTTGGCCTCGAAGGAATCGGCCTCGCCGACCGGAACCTCGCGCTCTAAACGGTCGTCCTCGCCGTAAACTCTGATCGATGCGCCGTCGTACTCGACCCAGCCGCTTTGAAACTTGCCGTCTTCGGAAACATCGGCCACAAGCCGCGCCGGCGCGCCCGCTCCGGCACCCTTTCCCGTCCCGGCGTGGACTTGCGCGCCTGTGCCTTTGCCCGCGCTCGCATCCCCTTTTCGTGGCATTTCGTCCGCTTGCACGCCGCCACCCCCTTTCTTACCGGTCCGCAGCCTTTACAACAAGTCGTCGATGTACTTGCGGCTCACCGGATCGAGCGCCGTGTAATCGGGGATGTCAAACCGGTTGCCGTCGATGTCGACGATCATCACGTGCACCGGGGAAATGAGGAAAAGGTTCTGCTGCATGTCCCGCACCGTGAACCTGCGAGGTCCGGAGTCGGTCTCAACTTCCCAGTAGGCATAGCCGAACTCTTCCTTCATGCTCTTGATCCGTGTGATCGTCGGCGTGAAATAACGGCGCGCGAGCTCCGCCTTGAACGCCTCGACCGCCTCGGGCGGAAACACGTCCATGTCCTTGATGATGCCGATCTCCTTCCCGTCCAGATCCCGGACCGAAAGGTACCGGTCGCCGAGCGTGAACGGGAACGTGCGGAAGAGCGATACCCGCTCGTACGTCGCGCCGTCTTTCACAAGTCGCAGAAAGCCGCCGGGCGTCTTGGAGAACACGGCGTTCTCAGGCGTGAGAAACTCGATGTCAACGTAGGTCGCAAGTTTGTCGCCGCTTCCCCCGGCGCCCGCCCCGACAACCCCGTTGTCGCCCCCGCGCCCGGCCGCGTCCCGCCCGTGCGGCGCATACTGCTCGTTTACGGCCACGCTGCCCACCTCACCTTGCCTGCCTCAATCGTTCGCCACCCCGCGGATCGCAAGGGCCTCTTCCTGCTTGGTGCGGAGCCTGTAGTAGACCCCTTGCTTCGCGTCGAGCTCTTCGTGCGTGCCCATCTCGACCACTTTGCCGTCTTCGATGACGACCAAGCGGTCTGCGTTGCGCAAGGTGGAGAGCCGGTGCGCGATGGAAAACGTCGTTCTCCCCTGGACCAGCCGCTCGAGAGCCTCCTGCACCAGCCGCTCCGTCTCCGTGTCGACCGACGCCGTGGCCTCGTCGAGGATCAAGATTCTCGGATCGTGCAGGATCGCCCTGGCGATCGATATCCTCTGCCGCTCGCCGCCCGAAAGGTCGCGCCCCCGCCCGCCGATCACGGTCTCGTAGCCGTCCGGGAGCTTCATGATGAAGTCGTGGGCGTTCGCCGCCTTGGCGGCCCGGATGATCTCCTCCGGAGTGGCGCCGGGCTTGGCGTACGCGATGTTCTCCGCGATCGTGCCGTGGAAGAGGTACGTATCCTGCAGCACCATGCCGATCTGGCGGCGAAGGTCGCCGATCGCCGCGTCCCGCACGTCGACGCCGTCGATCAGCACGGCGCCCTTTTCGACGTCGTACAGGCGGGAGATCAAGTTGGCGATCGTGCTCTTGCCCGCCCCCGATTTGCCGACGATGCCGATCACTTCCCCGGCCTTCGCGGTGAAGCTCACGTCTTTGAGCACCGGCTTGTTCGGCTCGTAACCGAAGGTGACGTTCCGCAACTCCACATCGCCGCGGATCGGCGAAAGTCGGACCGGATCCGGCTTTTCGAGCACGTCCGGAACGGAATCGAGCAGCTCGAAGATGCGCTGGGCCGAGTTGATGCAGTTGGTCCACCAGTCGACGATGTGCGTCATGAATTCGAGCGGCCCGTAGAGCATCCCGAGGTAGAGCGTAAACGTGATCAGGGTGCCCAGGGTGATCCTGTCCTCCAGGACGTCCCAGCCGCCGACGCTCCAGACGATCAGCCCGCCCGCGTTCATGACGAGCGTCATCGCCGGCCAAAGGGCCGACGAGAAGTACCCGGTCTGCACCGATACCGAGTACACGTCGTAGCTGCGGGCGCCGAACCGCTGTATCTCCTGCTCTTCCCTGCCGAAAGCTTTGACCACCCGCACGCCGGTGAGGGCGTCGTTCACGACCGCGGTCATCGAGCGGAGCTTCCGGTGACGCCGGGAGTAAAGGGTCCACAGCTTCGGGAACGCCCACCGCATGATGGCGATGAGGATCGGCACCGGGATGAAGATCAACAGTGCGAGCCGCCAGTTGAGGGCGAGCATCGCCGACAGGATCCCGATGATCTGCATCAGGTTGACCACAAAGAACGGGAACCCGTCGTGGAAGAAGTACTGCAAGTTGTTCGCGTCGCTGTTTACGCGCACCATGAGGCCGCCGGTCTGCTTGCTCGTGAAAAACCCGAGCGAGAGGCGCTGCATCGCCTCGAACACGCGGGCCTTGAGCCCCGCGATCACGCGGGCGGTCATGGCGGCGTTGATGCGGGCGTGCATCACGTTGAGACCGATGGCCGCAAGCTGCAGGGCCGCCATGAGCAGGACGACCTCGACCACCCGGCCCTCGTACCGCCCGCCCGGGGTGAGGACCTCGTCGAAAAGGATCTTGCCGTTCATGTACGGCCCGAAAAGATTTAGGGCCGATCCGGCGAGCATCAGGCAGATGATCGCCGCCGCGTGCAGTCGGTAGCCCTTGAAAAACGAAAAAACCCTGAGCGACAGCGCCCGCTTGTCGAAGCAGGGAGGGCAGATCTGCCGCTGGGGGTCGGGGAACAGCCGGCCGCACTTCGGGCACGCCTGTACGTGCTTGTCGTCGCGGAAGTCCTCGTCCGTCACCGGATCCCCGGCGGCGAGCTTGCCGAGCACCCTAGCCGCGATGTGCATCTTGCGGGCACAAGCGTTCGTATAGCGGCAGAGAACCTCGGGCTCCCCGTCGACCTTGGCGATGAGTGCGCCGTTGCCGACGAAGCCGTCGGCCTTGACGTCCCCGAGGCTCTTGACGGAAATGACACGGCGGCGCTCGCCGTCCAAGATGAGCAGTAGGTCGCTGCCGGCAACGAGCCAGACCTCGCGAAATCCGCCGTCCAAAGAGAGGTCGACCGCCGCGGCGAAGACGACGCCCTCCGGGGGGATTCCGAGTTCCGCCGCTCTTGCCGTTACGTGTTGCGGCGGCTTATCCAAGCGGTCCATGCTTTTCTAAGCACCCATTTCGCTACGCTCGTTCTATTCTACCATCATCGGGCAGGATTGGGCGAGGGCAAAATTGCAAGGCAGTTCCGCCCATTCCGTCATCGCAGGCGCCAGGAAAGGGGATGATAGGGTGGAAATGAGCGTCATCGCCTGTTTTCGAAAGAATCCCGCCGAGGAGTGACCCCGAGCATGAACCGGAGCCCAAACGTGCTCGCCGGCATCGACGTGTTGCTCGAATCGGGCGCCGCCCCCCTCAAAGGCCTTCGCGTCGGGCTCGTCACCAACCACACCGGCGTGACTCGCCGGCTCGAAAGCTCGATTGACCGGCTCCTCCAGGCGGGGGTCAACCTCCGGGCGCTCTTCGGACCGGAGCACGGCGTGCGGGGCGACGCCCAGGACGGGCAGGCGATCGGGCATTCGGTCGACCCCCGCACCGGAATTCCCGTGTACAGCCTCTACGGCGAGACGCGGCGGCCTTCCTCCGAGATGCTCGAAGGGCTCGATGCCCTGGTCTGTGACATCCAGGATGCGGGAGTACGCTTTTACACCTACATATACACGATGGCGTACACGCTCGAGGCGGCCGCGAAGCACGGCCTCAAGTATTTCGTCCTCGACAGGCCGAATCCGATCACCGGAACCCGGGTCGAAGGCGCGCCGATCGAGGCCGGCATTTCCTCGTTCGTCGGCGACTACGGCCTCCCGTTCCGCTACGGGCTCACGCTAGGCGAGCTCGCCCGCTGCCTCAACGAAACCCGGGGCTGGAGCGCCGACCTCGAAGTGATCGCAATGCGCGGCTGGCGCCGCAACATGTGGTACGACCAGACGGGCCTCCCGTGGGTGATGCCGTCGCCGAACCTGCCGACGCTCGAGACCGCGGCCGTCTACCCCGGCGCCGTGCTCTTCGAAGGGACGAACGTCTCCGAAGGCCGCGGCACCACCCGGCCCTTCGAGATCATCGGGGCGCCTTGGATCGACGCTGCCGCTTTGATCGAGGCCGCCCGGGAGAGTCTCGCCGCCGCCGGCGTTCAAGGCGCGATCTTGCGGGAGACGCACTTCATCCCGACCCACGGCAAGCACCGGGGCGAAGCGTGCCACGGGTTCCAAATCCACGTCCTCGACCGGGACCGGTTTGAGCCCGTCAAGGCGGCGGTCGTCCTGCTCAAGACGATCCGGGACCTCTTCCCCGGCGAATTCTCCTGGCGGGCGTCGGAACGGCCGCTTTGGCCCGTCGACCTGCTCGCCGGCACCAAGGCGCTGAGGGAGATGATCGACCAGGGGCGCCCGCTGGAGGACGTGGTCGAGCGGATGACTCAGGGCGCGGACGCGTTCGCCCGGGAGCGGGAGGCCTATTTCCTGTACCCGTAAACTCCCGCCCGGAGTCCCCGTGCCCGCACGTTGATCGTCAAGACTCATAACTGCCGCTGGAGGGAACGCCCGTGGACCGCCTTTCCACCACTGAAACCCGCAATCCCAAGTCGATGCGGATCGACGTCATGGAGCCGATCGACATCGTCCGCCTCATGAACGACGAAGACCGCCTCGTCGTCGACGCCGTCGCCAAGGCCGCACCCGGGATCGCCCGCGGCATCGAGATGATGGCCGCAACACTGCGGGAGGGCCGCAGGGTGTACTATGTCGGCGCCGGGACGAGCGGCCGCCTCGGGCTTCTCGACGCGGTGGAGCTCCTACCGACGTTCGGCGTCGGCAGCGAGAGCGTGCGGGTGATCCTCGCCGGGGGCGAGCAGGCGGTCTATTCCCCGGTGGAAGGCGCGGAGGACGACGAGGAGCAGGGCGCCCGGGAAGTCGAGCAGAAGGCGCAAGCGGGCGACCTGGTCATCGGCATCGCGGCGAGCGGCGCCACGCCGTTCGTCGCCGGGAGCCTGAAGGCGGCCCGGCGCATCGGCGCGAAGACCATCGGCGTGGTCTGCAACGCGAACAGCCCCATCGAAAAGCTCGTCGACCTCGCGATCACGGTCGTCGTCGGCCCTGAAGTGATCACGGGCTCCACCCGCCTCAAGGCGGGCACGGCGCAGAAGATGGTGCTCAACATGATCTCCACCGGTGCCATGGTGCGCCTCGGCAAAGTGTACCAAAACCTCATGGTCGACGTCCAGGCGACCAACCGGAAGCTGCGGGAGCGCGCCAGGCGCATCGTCGCCGACGCGACGGGTGCCGTCGCGGAGCAGGCGGCCGCCGCCTTGGCGGACGCCGGCGGCGAGGTGAAGACCGCCATCGTGATGCTCAAGCGGGGCGTCGACGCCGGCGAAGCGCGCCGCCTCCTTGCGGGCGCGGGCGGGTCGATCCGCCGGGTGCTCGGAGATTAATCTTTGTTCGCGCCGCCCTCGCCCGGCACCCCGTCCCAGATGAGCCGGACCGCCCGGTCGTAAAAGATGTAATTCCATGCCCAGTTGGTGAGGACGAAGAGGCGGTTGCGGAAACCGATGAGTTTGATGAGGTGCACCGCGAGCCAGGCCGCCCACGCCCAAAATCCCCGCACCGTGCGGCCCCAAAGCCGTGCGACGCCATTGTTGCGGCCGATCGTCACGAGCGTCCCCGGGTCGTTGAACGCGAAAGGCTCGAGCGGCTCTCCTCGGATCGCACGCAGGACATTGCGGGCTGCAGCTCTCCCCTGCTGGATCGCGGCCGGGGCCACTTGCGGCACCGGTTCGCCCCGCTCGTCGAGGGCAAGGGCCATGTCCCCCGCGACGAACACTTCCGGATGGTCCGCAAGGTTCAATGCCGGCGTGACGACGACGCGGCCGCCCCGCCCTTGGGGCGCCCCCAACGCATCGGCGAGGCCCGCCGCCCGGATGCCCGCGGTCCACACCAGCGTGTGCGCGGGAAGCGAGCCGCCGTCGCCCAACTCCACCGTCTCGGCGGTGGCTCCTTTCACGACCGTTCCCAGGCGGACGTCGACGCCTTTGCGCTCCAGCGTGCGGAGGGCGTGTTCACCGAAGGCCGGCGGCATGGCGGGCAAGAGCCGGGGCGCGGCCTCGACGAGGACGACCTTCGCCTCGGAGAAGTCGACTTCGGGGAAATCCTTCGGGAGCACCCACCGGACGAGCTCGGCCATCGTCGCGGCGAATTCGACGCCGGTCGCCCCGCCGCCCACGATGACGAAGGTGAGGAGCGCCCGCCGGCGGGCCGGGTCGCGCTCCTTCGCCGCCTCCTCGCACAGGCGCAGGATGCGCGAGCGCAAATTGACCGCTTCGGCGAGATCCTTCATCCCGAATGCGCGGGCGGCGACGGATCCAATGCCGAAAAAGTTCGTGACACTCCCCGCGGCGAGGATGAGAAAATCGTAGCCGATCCATTCGTCCCCGACCTGCACCTTGCGGGCGTCCAAGTCGACGCTCTTAACTTCCCCGAGGAAGAAGCGGACGTTGTTGCGCCTGCGGAAGATGCTCCGAATCGGGTAGGCGACCTGCTCGGGCTCGAGCTCCGCCGCGGCCACCTGGTAGAGCAGGGGAGCGAACGTATGATAGTTGTGGCGGTCGATGAGCAGGACGTCGGCGTGCGGATCACAGGCCAGCTCCTTTGCCGCCCACAGCCCGGCGAACCCCGCTCCCACGACCACAACCCTGGGGCGGCGATGCCGCCCGCCGCCACCGCCATGCACGACGCCGCTTGAGCCAGACTCCACTCCGTCCCCGTCCTTCCGGCGCACGCACGGGGCGCCGCGAGCACAGGCCTTCCCACACGCTCGCGCACGCCCTCTCCGGCGTCTCACCCGCGCCTCGTGTTAGCGTTTCACGGCGCGCCCGGCGGAATACCGCGCTTTCCCCTCCGGCCCGTCGTTGTGGTCGGCCGTTCACGGGGACGTGACTATGACGAGCGCCCTGCCGGAGGCGAGCGAGAGCCGGGCCGGTTCGCCGGTGAATTCGTTGCTCACGGTGCGGGTGTCGCCGAACTCGACGTCGTAGCCGGAAAGCTCCCAGCGCAGGCCGCGCAAGACAAGCCCCCGGCACGCGCTCGTGAGGGGAAGGATCGACAGGATGTAACCCTTGGGCGCTTCGAGCACCAACTCGTCGACGAGAAGGTGAAGGCTCTGGCGCCCGTCGGTGACCGCGCCGGCCGCCCCGGCGCGGTGGATGAGGCCGAGCAGGTGGGCGTTGGCGAGGGAGTGATCGAACCGGCTGCCTACGCCCCCGGCGATCAAGACGTACCCTGCACCTTGTGCGAGCGCCCATTCGACTGCGAGTTGCGAGTCGGTCTTGTCCTTGTCGGTGGGAAACGCAACGGTGATCGCCTGCGCCAGGGCGGCCCTGTCGGCCGGGTCGATCGAATCCATGTCCCCGATGAGCGCCGCGGGCCGCATCCCAAGCCTCAGCGCGTGCCTAGCGCCGGAGTCGGCGCAGGCCACAAGATCCCACGGGCCGGCGAGGAGACTGCGCCGGCCTCCTTCGGGATCCAGATCGCCCCCGGCAAACACGATCGCCCGCTTCCCTCCTGCCTTGACGCGCTCCCCGTTCAAGCCGCTCCTCGCTCCTTTCGCTGGCGGTATTCGCTCCCGGTCTTTCCCCGCAGGACGTCCCCCCGGCAGGACCATCACAGCACCCGGGCGCTCAAAGCGCGCTCCGGCCGTCGACGTAGGCGGCCGGCTTCGCCTCCAAGAGCGCCAGAATCTTCGCTTTGAGTGCGACGAACTCAGGGGAGACGGCGCTTCGCGGCGCGGGTAGGTCGACTGCGACTTCCGCCAGCACCCGGGCCGGCCTCGCGCTCAGGACGACGACACGGTCGGCCAGGATCAGCGCCTCGTCGACGTCGTGGGTAACCAGGAGGATGGTGTTCCCAAGCTCCTTTCGAACGCCGGCGAGCCACTCCTGCATCCCCCGGCGCGTGTGGGCGTCCAAGGCGCCGAAGGGCTCGTCGAGGGCGACGATCTCCCGCTCAGCGGCGAACGTGCGCAGGAGCGCCGCCCTCTGGCGCATTCCGCCCGAAAGCTGGGAGGGATATGCGCTCTCGAAACCTTCGAGGCCGAAGAGCGCGAGGAGAGGGCGAACCCGCTCCCTCGCCACTCTCCGGGATACCCCCTTCACCTCGAGCGGCAGGATGACGTTGTCGATCAGGCGCCGCCAGGGGAAAAGGAGGTCGGCCTGGGGCATGTAGCCGACCGCCCCGCCCGGTGCCTTGCACGGCGCGCCGTCGATCTCGATCGAGCCCGAGTCGGCCTCCTCGAGCCCGCAGATGATTTCGAACAGCGTGCTCTTGCCGCAGCCGCTCGGGCCGACGATGGCGAGGAGCTCCCGCTCGCGGGCGGCGAACTCGACGCCGTCCAGCACCAAGAGCCGGCGATCGCCCCGGGGGAAACTCTTCCGTATGTTCCTGACCGCCAACTTCATGAGGCTCCCTCCTGGCCGATCGGCAACCGTCCGCTGCAGCCGCCTCTCCCGTCACCGTTCCCGCCGCCGCATTCAGCCAACCCGGACGTCACTCAGCCGCCGGGAGAAACTCATTCGTGAACGCCGAATCGGCGTCGAACGGGCGCGAAATCAGGCCGTTTTCATACATCCAGTCGCCGAACCTCTTCCACACTTCCCGCTTCTGTACGCCGAAGCCCGGAGCGTCGGCGATGTAGCGCGGGCTAAGCCACTTCTGGCTCGCCAGCACGAGCTCGGGGTCGTTCTCCGGGGCGTACTTGAGCAGGATGCGCGCCGCCTCCTCGGGGTGTTCCGCCGCGAACTCGTATCCTCGCGCGGTGGCATGGACGAAGGCCCGCACGAGCTCGGGATCGCGGGCGATCAGCGCCTCCGACGTGATCAGAATCGGCGTGTAATAGTCGGGAACGGCGTCAAAGTAATCCTCCATCATCACGATGTCGAGCTCGATCCCGCGCAGTTCCGCTTCGACGCCCTGCCAGCCGTAGTAGATCCAGGTGAAGTCGATGTCGCGTTGGAGGGCGGTCACAAGATCCATGCTTCCGGGAATCCCGACGAACTGCACCTTCTCCACGTCGGCGCCGTCGGCGGCCATCATCCCCTTCAAGATGGCCCGCTCGATGTCGAGACCCCAGCCGCCGAAGCGCTTCCCCTCAAAGTCGGCCGCCCGCTTGATGCCGCGCCCGATCGACGCAAAGCCGGAGGTGTTGTGCTGCACCACCGCTGCAACCGACACGACGGGAACGCCCTCCGTGCGCGCACTCGACATGAACTCCTGGAAGCTCACGCCGAACTGCGCCCGCCCCGCGGCCACGAGCGCGATCACGTTCGTGTCGGCCCCGGGCGTCACCACCGTGAGGTCGACGCCTTCCTCCGCATACCAGCCCTTGTCCAGCGCGACGTAGATCCCGGTGTGGTTGGTGTTCGGCGTCCAGTCAAGCTGGAGCACCGCGCGCTTCAGGGCGGCCTCCGCAGGCGCCCCCGGAAGCGCCAAGGCGAGTAGTACGAGGGCGACGAGCAGCGCCAGCCCCGCAAGATTTCGCTTTTGCAAACCGCCAAGAATCATCTCGCTTGACTTCCTTTCTCAAATTCATTCGGGTTTCTCAGGGCTTCTCACTCGGCCGCTTTGGCCGCACGTTCAGCCGGGGCCGCATCGCCCGGGCGCCGCTCGCCGCGGGCGGTGACATACCGCTCCCAGGGGAGCGCAAGCCGCCGCACGAGGCCCACGAGCAGGAAGGCGGCCATCGAGAAGGCCGTGACCACCAAGATGCCGGCGAAAACGTACTCGGTCCTGAATGAGCGCGCCGACCGGACGATGAACATCCCAAGCCCGCGGTCGGANCCCATCCACTCGGCGATCACGGCGGCCATCACGCCGTACGTCGCCGCAACGCGCAGGCCCGTGAAGAAGCTGCCCATGGCGGACGGCACCGTGACCAGCCGGAACTGCTGGTACCTGCTCGCCCCCATCGCCTTGACGAGCTTGATCTTCTCGGGGTCCGCCCCGTCGAGCCCGTCCACCACGGCAACCGCCACCGGAAAAAAGCACGTGATCGCGACGATGAGCAGCTTCGGAAAGATGCCGTACCCAAACCAGACGACGAGCAGCGGGGCGAGCACGATCAAGGGGACCGTCTGCGAGGCGACGAGAAGCGGATAAAGCGCCCGCCGGGCAAAGCCCGAAAAGTGCACGAGGCAGCCGATGCCCAAGCCGGCTCCGACCGCGAGCAACAGGCCGAGACCGGTTTCCATCAACGTCCACGGCGTATGTTCGGCGAAGAGGGGCCCGGCGGCGGCGGCGAGCGCCGCGGCGACTTGCGAGGGGCGGGGCAGCAGGTACTTGGGGACGTCGAACGCTACGACGAGGAGCTCCCACAGGACGATCACAATCGCCAGGAATGCACCGACCGGCCAGTGCTCCCTCGGCCATGCCGCCCAAGGCGCTCGCCTAGTCCGGGTCAAACCGTTCGCCCCGGCGGCTCGACTTAGCGCAGCCGTCCCGTTCTCCCGTTCCGCCGCACGCCGCCCGCGCCCCATCAGTGACCCTTGCTCCTGTACTTTGCGACCTTCTCCTCCGCCGGGTCCAGGTCGTCGGCCGTGATCAGCTTGATATAGGTCATCACCTTGCCGGCTCCGGCGTTCAAGACGGCTTCGTGCGCCGCCTTGGCCGCGGCGAAGAGCTCGTCGAGGGGGCCTTCCACAACGGTTTCCATCGGGCAGACGGTGTACTTCAGTCCTGTCTTGTCGATCGCGGCGATCGCCTCGTCCACGAGCCGGTAGATCTCCTCTTTCGTGCCGCCCGAACGCGGCAAGCACTGTATCGCCATTGCGGACTTCATGCAGCCGGCACACTCCTTTGACGGTTTTTCTTGGTATTGTCTCCACGTGCGCTGCGCTGAATCGCCGGTCCCGGGACGGCGCTCCACGACGCCGAAACGTCGAGGCGCCCTGGGGTCGCGCCGGCCGGCAATCGCCGAGAGGGACGAAAAAAGCCGCCTCCATTGGCGAAAGCCGGAGACGGCCACAAGACGAGAGTATCTTCTTCCCTGCGCCGGCATTATCCGGATCAGGTTCAAAGGGTCGACGGCTCAGTTACCGTCCTCTCAGCCGGGCCCACCCAGCTCCCCTAGTTTTCGGCGTATGGAGTTTGCGTTTCCATTCTATATTCATCGGCCTCCCCAAGTCAAGGGTGCCGGGACTGCGCCTAGACGATGCAACCTCGCTCGAGGAGCCGCTCTCGCAAGCACTCCCCGGGCAGCGCATCGACGGCGAGGCCGCCCCGCTCGATGCACATGGCCGCGGCCGTGCCGGCCGCCTGGCCGAGGGCCATGCACTGGGCCTGCACGCGGATCGAGGCAAACGCTTCAGCGGTCGCGCCGACGCAGCCTCCCCCGGCAAGCACGTTTTTCGCGCCCCGGGGGACGATCGCCCGGTAAGGGATGTTGTAGGCCTCCGTGATAAACCGGACATCCTGCTTTGTATCCCGAGGCCGGTGGATGTCGATCGGATGCGCGCCCTTGGCTACCGTATCCGGGAACGGCCTGGGGTCCAAGATGTCGTCCACGGTCATTTCGTAAACACTTTCGATGCAGCCTCCCAGGAATCCATACCGCTCGACCAAAAGCGTGCGCGCCCCGTTTCGAGCCGCTGCGACCGCCGCCACGAATCCGGAGGGCCCCCCTCCGCACACCACAACGTCAACATCGTCGATGACCGGCAGTTCTCGGGCGGGTTCAATGACAGCCCCGTGCATCGTGTGGTTCCTTCTCTCTTTCACGTCGTTCGACCGGACCGGATGACAGATGTCGGACACCTATTGTCAGACAAACAATGATCCGAACCGGCATCCTCGCCCACATGTTATCCGGTCGGCCGCAACACCCTTTTTCGCCCGCGCCTCATGCAACTACTAAGCTACTATGCTAAGCGGACTCCTTCCAGCTCGAGCAGACGGCGCTTCGTTTCGACGCCGCCCGCACTGCTGAAGCCGCCGATCGACCCGTCGCTTGCGATCACGCGGTGGCAGGGGACGATGATGCCGACCGGGTTGTTTCCAAGGGCCGCTCCGGCTGCCCGGGCGGCTCCGGGCCTTCCCGCCGCCTCGGCGACCTCCTTGTAGCTGCGCACCATGCCGTAGGGAATCTCGAGCGTCGCCCGGAGCACGGCTTGTTGGAACGGCGTAAGGCCCGAAAGGTCGACCTCGACGTCAAAGTGGGTCCGCTCGCCGGCGAAGTACTCCTCCAATTGGCGCGCAACCGGCCGCAAGGCGCCATCGTCCCACACGAGATCGCCCATGCGCCCGATCTCCCGCAGGAAGCTCCCCCCGTCCTCGCCGTACGACAGCGCGACGACGCGGCCATCCCTGGCGGCAACGAACACGTCCCCGAGGGGCGTTGCGATTTTCGTCCAAACGACCCTGCGCACGACAAGCCCCCTTTCCAAACGCCTCGCGCACGCTTGCCGAACGCTCGCCCGGGGCCTTCCGAACGTGCGCAGGGGCGCTTACACCGAGCCGAGTAGAAATGCGCGTTTATAAAGAACTTCATCGAAGAAGGCCTCGGGCCTGCTGCGCCGAAAACCATGTTCAACGCGCTTTCCTACGCTGGAAGTGTCTGTATCGGACGAGAACGGAGGACCAAACGCAACGTGTCGCAACAATCGCAAGAAACACGCCTAGCCGGCGTTTCAAATGCGCAAGGAACCAGGCGCGTGATCGAGCCGCTTACCGTGGTCATCTTTGGGGCGAGCGGCGACCTCACCGACCGTAAACTCATGCCCGCCCTGTACCAATTGGCCGCCGCCGGCCAACTGCCCGACGACTACGCGATCGTCGGGGTGGCCCGGCGCGACTGGTCGAACGACTTTTTGCGGGAGCAGATGCACACCGCGGTGAAGAAGGCGGTGGCGCCCGAGTCCATCGACGAGGCGCTCTGGCAGGACTTCGCACGGCGGCTCTTTTACGTCCGGGGCGACGCCAAGGAGCCCGACACCTTCGACCGGCTCGAGCGGGAGCTCGCCGCCATCGACGAGCAGCTCGGCGGAGCGCCCATTTCCCGCAATCGCATTTACTACCTGGCGACGCTCCCCAGCCTTTACCCGGAGCTGATCGTGCGCCTCGGGGAGCTCGAACAGCGCCGCAAGGGCCAGGGTTGGGGTAGGATCATCATCGAAAAGCCCTTCGGCCGCGACCTCGACTCGGCCGTCGAGCTGAACAACCTGGTCAGGCGGTACTTCGACGAGTCCCAGGTGTTCCGCATCGACCACTACCTGGGCAAAGAGACCGTGCAGAACATCATGGTCTTCCGCTTCGCCAACGGCATCTTTGAACCGGTCTGGAACAGGCGGTACATCGACAACATCCAGATCACCGTGAGCGAGAACATCGGCGTGGGGCACCGCGGGGCGTATTACGAGGAAGCGGGCGCCCTGCGCGACATGGTGCAAAACCACCTCTTGCAATTGCTCGCGCTGACGGCGATGGAGCCGCCGGCCTCATTTGCCGCCGACGCGGTGCGCAACGAAAAGGTGAAAGTGCTCCAGTCGATCCCGATCGCGGGCCCGGATGAGATCGTCCGGCAGACCGTGAGGGCGCAGTACGGCCCGGGCGTCGTCGACGGCCAACCGGTCCCCGGATACCTCAGCGAGCCCAACGTTTCGCCCGATTCCAAGACGGAGACGTTCGCCGCCTTGCGGATCGACATCGACAACTGGCGCTGGGCCGGCGTGCCGTTCTTCCTGCAGACGGGCAAACGGCTCCGGAAGCGGTCGTCGCAGATCGCCATCTTCTTCAAGCGGCCGCCGTACCTGCCGTTCCAGCGAACCGCCGTGCCCGACCTGAAGCCCAACTGCCTGATCCTGCACATCCAACCCGAGCAGGGGGTCACCCTCTCGATCGGCGCCAAGGTGCCGGGGCCGCAGATCCGGATCCGCAACGTCGACATGGAGTTTATGTACGAGCGGACGTTCAAGGAGCGGTCGCCCGACGCGTACGAGCACCTGCTCCTCGAGGCGATGGTGGGCGACGCCACCATGTTCACCCGGGGGGACGAGGTGGAAGCCGCCTGGAAGCTGGTCACTTCGATCCACGAGGCTTGGGAAGAGAAGGACGCCCCGATGGAGATGTACCGCGCCGGCTCGAGCGGGCCCCGTGCGAAGAACGGGCTCCTCGGCGGGTCCGGCCGCTACTGGTGGGGCGACGAGCCCGGCGCCTAGCGCCGGGCTCTTTCATTAAGCGTCGTCGGGGCGCTCAAACTCAACGATCGAGACACCGGAGATACCCCGGAGCTCATTTTCCACTTCGCGCCGGGTCGACCCATCCTCCCATACGCCTTTGAGGGTGACTTTCCCGTTCTTCACCTTCACCGAGTCGAGGCGCTTCGGCTTAAGGTGAGCGTAGCGCTCCAAGGCGTGCCGCACCGCCCGCTCCAGAAGCTCGCTTTCGGCCCTGCGGCCGTACGGCCTGAGAAACACGTTGTGGATCCACTCCCACACCGCGTTGACGAGGAAACCGCCGATAATGACACCGAAGGAGAGGATGGCCAGTAGAAATCCTGCGTCGCTCCCGGCGAAGATCAGCCACAGGCAGACGATCGCGCCTCCGATCGAGGCGACGACGCCGTTCAGGCCGAGCCTGAACGAGGCGATCTCCTTGTACCAGCCGATCCGGGCGGAGATGCGCCTGAGCCACGCCAGGACGGCCCCCGCGACGCCCGTCGCAAGCCAGTAGGGCCACATCCGCTCGAAGTCGAGAATGCCTGTCGGATTGGGGGTCAAGTTGGGCGCCGACGACGACCCGGCGATCATGAGGAGCCGGTTTAAGTAGACGATGACCAGCGGCGGGAGCCAGATCAAAAGTCCTGCGACGAAACCGGTGATCAGGAGGTAGGCGGGGCTGCCGTGCGCCATGACCACATCGATTGCGTCCACGTGAACCAGCCGGCCGTCCCCTTCGCCCACGTCGGCGCGCACCGGCGGCATCCTCATGGACATGGATACGACACCTCATTTCCCGTGAATTGTCGATCCCTCGCAACGCATGATTACGCTCTTGCTTCCGAATCCCCTTGAACGCAAAAGCGAACCGGACCGGGCGAAAACCCGGTCCGGCGCAAAAGAACACGCATGCAGCTTCCGGAACACACGAGTCCGCGCGTCGCCGGGGCGCCGCGCATCGTCCGGTGCGGCTCTAGTCCTCGTCGGTCACTGTCTCGACGAGGGCGAGCATCTTTTCGAGGCCGATCGCGGCGACCTCCCTCGGATCCTTCCGCCACAGCTCCTCGCTGAAAAGCTCGAGCGAGACCGCTCCCCGGTAGCCGTTGTCCACAAGGTACCTGAGCTGGAAGGCGAGCGGCAGCACGCCGTCGCCCGGTAGAACGCGGTCTTTGTCCTGCTGCTCCTCCCTGGGCTTTTCGTCGGTGGCGTCGTTGAAGTGGTAGACGGCGATCCGCTCGACCGGCACCAGCTCGATGTCGTCGACCCGGGAGCCGCCCCGGAAGATGTGAAACGGATCGAGCACGATCGCCCCGTCGGGGTCGCCCGCCCGCTCCACGATCTCGAGGGCCCCTTTGACAGTGTGAATCCCTTCGACGAAGCCGAGGAACTCGAAGGCCGGCAGCGCGCCCTCCTCGCGCCCGATTTCCAGGAGCTTGCGGTAGCGCGCTGCGGTGCGCTCGACGTCGACGGGCTTAAACCGGGGCGGCCCCGTGATCACCCGCGCCGCACCGACCTCGGCCGCCTGGGCGAACCTGCGCCTTGCGCGCTCCAGGACCTCGGGGAACGCCTCGTCGGCCGCGTCGAAAGCCCCGGGGAAGTGGATCGCGGTGGGGACGACGAGGCCCTGGTCGTCCAAGGCGGAGCGCACGTCACGCAGCGTCCCGCCCTGGCCCACGTAGGCGTCGAGGTCCTCGAACCAGAGCTCGACGGCGTCGTAACCGGCCTCCCCGGCGATTTTGATCTTGTCGAGGAGCGGCGCAGGCTTGATCGTGCTGGTGTTGAGCGCAAGCAGAAACGGCGGTTTCACGTTGGCACCTCGGAACTTCCCCGATCTTGCGCCGGAAAGCCGAGTCCGGCCGTGCGCGGGCCTCGTCAAATCACGCTGCGCAGGTGTCGTTGGGCGTTGATGATTCCCTGCTTTTGGGCTTCCAGCGTATACCCGTAGACGTGGTCTTCGAGCTCAATGCTGATGATGCCGTCGTAGCCGCGAATGCGCAGGTGGGCGGCGACCTTCGCCCAGTTCACCTCGCCCGAACCGGGGATCGTGTACCGCCAGTAGCCGCCCGACCAGCCGAGGTTGGTGCCGAAGCTGGGCCCGTAGTACCCGTACAGGTAACTGCCCTCGCTCAGGATCTCGGTGTCTTTGCCGTGGACGTGGCGCACGCGGTCGCCGAACTCCTCGAGCACCCTCAGGTAGTCGATCCCCATGCGCACGAAGTGGGACGGATCGTAGCAGATCCCGAGCGCCGGCGACGGAATCGCCGCAAAGATCGCCCGGTACATCTCGGGCGTGCACCCGATCGTGGGGTAGTGCGGCGCCGGGCCCGGATAAGGCTCGAGCGCGATCTGAATGCCCCGCGCCTCGGCATACGCCACCACTTCCGGGAAGGCGTCCTTGAAAATCGCAAAACCCTCTTTGCGCGGCAGATCCCGCTCGGGCGGCACAAGGCAGGTGAACACCGTCTTGAGGCCGAGTTCGGCTACCTTGTCGAGCTCCTCCTTAGAGCGGGCGATCGCCTCTTTGCGCTTCGCCTCGTCCCGCGTGATGATGCCCGCGAGGGGGGCCATGATGTCGACGCTGCCGACCTCAAGCCCGGCTCCCTCGACCGCCGCCTTGGCCGCGGGATCAGGCCCGCTGATGTCTACGGCATCGAGGCCGATTTCTTTCGCAAAGGACGCAACGGCTTCGATGCCGAGCGCGCCGATCTTTCCGGGAATGCGCATTCCGATCTTCACGCTTGTTCGCTCCTCAAATCGAGGTTTCACAGCGGCCCATGTTCGAGTGACGCAGAAGGGAATCCTCCGCTGTAACTTTTTATTTCATCCGACGTCGGTGCCCCAAGCAAGGCCCCTCATCCCGCGCTCGTCGAGGTGCGACGCGTCATTCACCACGAGGACTTCCGCTCTCCCGTTACTCCAGGAGATGAGGGTGACGGCCGTGTTGACGATCGGAACGGGCGTGACCGGGATCCCCTGCTCCGCGAGGTGCACGAGATACGCGCGAATGAGGCCGCCGTGAGAGACCACGATCAGCCGCTTGTTCCAGGCTTCGTCGAGAATCGCGGCGATCTCCCGCGCCGCCCGGGCTTTGAGCGCCTCTTGCGTCTCCCGGCCGACTTCCGGCGCGTCGAAGTCGGGGTAGATCGCCTTCGCTTCGGACGAAAGCATGCCTTCGAGCTTTCCTTGGGAGCGCTCCCGCAGGCCGGGGCGCACCCGCACCGGCAGGCCAGTCCGCTGCGCAACATATTCGGCGGTCACGCGGGCCCGCGCCAGGTCGCTGCTGTAGAGGAGGTCCCACGGTTCCCGGGCGAGCCGCTCGGCGACCGCGATCGCCTGCTTGTGGCCGAGCTCGCTCAAGTTGGGGTCCGACTGCCCTTGAATCCGCTTTTCAAGATTCCATTCGCTTTCCCCGTGCCGGACCAGGCACAAAAGCGTCGACACCGGCTTCCAACTCCTTTGCTCAACCGAGCCACTTTGTGAGCGCGACGAGGATGGCGACCCAGACGCCCCTGATGTTGCGGTAGAATACGACGAGCGTTACAAGGCTCAGCCCGCAGGCGATCGCGAGTTGGACGATCAGGTCGAGCTCCGTGAACTGGTTGAGGGCGAGGAGGAGGACGATGGCGAGGGCGGCGATGAAGCCGTACGCCGTGATGATGGCGCCGAGGAAGTCGCCCTCGGAGGACCGCTCGAAGGGAGCGCCGCACTCGGGGCAAGCGGGGTGCATTCGCTCCTTGCTTGCGAACATCGGACCACTGCCGCACGCCGGGCACTTGAGCCTAAGCCCGTCCCAAAGCGCGGCGGCGAGGTCCCGCCCGCCCGTGCGGAGGCTGAATCCCCCTTCGAATCGCCCGGGCGTGCCCGCCCCGCCCGCGGAGGAAGCGTGAGTGCGTTTCCGGCCAGCCATTGCGCTGTCACATCTTTTCACTAATGATCAACAGGAGTATACCACACGCGGACTCACCCGGGCGACAGCGCTTTTGCGTCGCTTGCAGCCCGGTCCGCTTTGAAGAGAGCCGAAACCTCGGCGAGCTTTTCACTCTCCGTGATCAAGAGGGCCTGGTCGCCGGGGAGCAGAACCGTCGAGCCCTTGGGCATCACGACTTCTTGGGCGCCCCGCTTGATCGAAAGGATCGTCGTCCCCCACTGCTCCCTGAGGCCGCTCTCGGCGAGCGAACGGTGCGCCACTTTGGCGGATTCCTCCACCGTGACCGAGGCGACCAGGTTCTTCTCGCCGATCTGGACGACCTCGTTGAACGGCCGCATCTGCAGAGGCAGCTCGTAGGCGGCGCTCCGGATCGACCGGTACGGGCGGGAAAGGAACAGGCGGGT
>NICF_comb_assmDRAFT_10000974_pt1 | contig 23146 bp, 19 predicted proteins | sample NewIslPassag4_SG_FD_11279 | JGI IMG/M metagenome (IMG submission 11279) | reverse complement strand
GCGGGCGCCGCCGCCATTCTGGGAAGGCGTCCCGAAGCCGGGACCTCCATCGCCGAGCTCTTCCCCGAGCCGACCAGCACCGGCCGAGGCCTCGCCGAGGAGCTGGCAGACGAGCTGCCGGTGCGCGCCCTCGTCCCCGTGACGGGCCCGCGGGGAAAGACCACCGTTCGCGTCCGTGCCTATCCGCTGCGCAGCGGCAGCGGCCACCTCCTCTCCCTCGGCGAGGGCGGCCCCTCGATGCCCTGCGAAGGAGTGGAATTTCAGGGCATGCTGACCTGCAGCCCGGCGATGCTGCAGGTCTTCCGCCTCGTCGAGCGGGTGGCGCAGGGAGACGAGACGGTGCTGGTCCGGGGCGAGACCGGCGCTGGCAAGGAGCTCGTCGCCCGCGCCATCCACGACCTCTCGCGCCGCCGAAACGGGCCTTTCCACGCCATCAACTGCGCAGCGCTCCCGGCCAACCTCCTGGAGAGCGAGCTCTTCGGCCACGCGCGCGGGGCCTTCACCGGCGCCGTCCGCGATCGGCCCGGCCACATCCAGCTCGCCCACGGCGGCACCCTCTTTCTCGACGAGGTGGCAGAGCTACCGCTCGAGCTGCAAGCCAAGCTTCTCCGCGTCCTCGAGACGCGGACGGTGATGCCGGTCGGAGCCCGGGACGCGATCCCGGTGGACGTCCGCTTCATCTCCGCCACGCACCGATCGCTTCGGCGGGAAGTCGAGGCCGGTCGCTTCCGGGCGGACCTGATGTATCGCCTCCGCGTGGTCCCGATCTTTTTGCCGCCGCTCCGCGACCGCCCGGAGGACGTCCTCCTGCTGGCCCGACGCTTCATCGAGGAGGGAAACCGGCGTGGGCCGAGGCGGATCGAGGAGATCAGCCCCGAGGCGCTGGCGCTGCTGCAGGCGCACGACTGGCCCGGTAACGTCCGCGAGCTGCAGAACGTGATCCGATACGCCTTCGTCGTGGGGGAGGGACCGATCCTCTTGCCCACCGACCTGCCACCGGAATTCTTCGAGCCGGACGAGGTGCGCAAGGGCGCGCAGGGCCAGTCTTCCGCGGAGGCGCGGCGGATCCTCCAGGTCCTCTCCGAGGTCGGCGGCAACCGCGAAGAGGCGGCGCGGCGACTCGGCATCAGTCGGGCGACGCTCTGGCGGCGGATGCGCAGCCTCGGCCTGCTTCCCTCGCGCGAAGGCTAGGAGCCGGTTGCCATCAGCAGCCTGCCGAGGCGACGGTCGGTCACCGCGACGGCGCCCAGGAGCGCTCAGAACCCCACCTTCCCCAGCGCCTCCGCGGGCACCCAGCCTCCGGGGCCCGCTCCCGCGCGCAGCAAGGCCCAGCGACCCTCCAGACGCTCGATGCGCACGCGCGCTCCCTCGGCAAGGGCGCGGACTGTCTCCGCCTCACCGTGCGGCGCCGCACGCAGGTCGACGGGCTCGAGGACCACGGCCCAACCCGCCCGCAGGTTGCGCTCCACGAGGTAGAGGCCTGCGGCGCCGACCGCGGCCACGAGGAGCGCGAGCGCGGCGAGGCCGATCGCAAGACCGCGCCGCGCGGAGCGGAGACGGCCGAGCGCGAGAAAGGCGCAGCCGAAGCCCCAGCCGAAAAGCAGGAAGATCGCGGCCAGATCGCCGTCGAGGCGCGCGCCGAGCTCGTCGAGAAGGGGCGCCTGGATCCGGACCTCGGCGCGCGGAAGCTCCTCGCGCAGCCTTTCCAGCGCAGCGCGCGCCTCCTCGTCTCCCGGATCGACCCTAAGGGCGTTCTCCCATGCCCAGGCGGCGTGGCCCTTGCGCCCGGCGCGGTAGTGGGCCGCACCCAGGTTGAACCAGACGTCGGCGCTGCCGGCTCCGAGTTCGACCAGCCTCTCGAAGTGGAGGGCAGCGCCCTGGTAGTCGCCCTCGTGGAAGGCGCGATGTGCCCGTGCGGCCGTGCTCCAGACCTCGCTCACCGGCCACCTCCGAACGGCAGNGCCTCGAGACAGGCGCGGGCGCGCTCCCAGGCCCGGGTCTCCGAGCCGCGCATCGCCGCCGGCGCGTAGCGCTCCCGCTCGCAGGCCTCCAGAAGCTCCACGAGCCCCGCGATGGCCTCCCGCGAGGCCCCTGCCTCCGCCAGCAGCGCCTCGAGGTCGCGCCGTGGCAGGCCCGCGGTCTCCCGCCCCAGGACCGCGGAGAGATGGCGGTGCAAGAGCCTGGGAACGGCCTCGGGCCAGCTTCCCTCGTCCGCCCGACGGGCTCGCTCGAGCTCGCGCAGGATCGCCCTTCGATCCACCACCACCGCGCCCCCGCGGCGGAATCGGGGCAAGACGAGCGCGGCGACGAGCAGGAGGGTCGGGGCCGCCAGCGCCCAGGCATACCACGGCCGTCGCCAGATCCGCGACGGCGCATCCAGCCGCATCGGCTCGCGCAGCGCGGCAAGACCCGCGTCCATGCGGGCCGGCGCCGCGGCGACCGCGGCCTCTCCCCCCTCGACCACGAGCCGATGGGGCTCGGTCTGCAGGCGCCGGTAGGAGGCGGAGGTCGGATCGAAGACGAGCCAGGCGAGCGAGGGGATCTCGAAAACGCCCTCGCGGCGGGGAACGAGCACCACCTCCTGCGTCTTGCTCCCGCCGTAGTGCCCGTCCGAAACGTCGACCTTCTCGGTGACGGTGGGCTCGAATGCCCGCAGGCCCTCGATCTCGGGGAGCGTCGGGAAGGCGATGGAACCGAGGTTCCCCTTGCCCTCGACGCGAAGGCGGAAAGTGACGGGATCGCCCACCTTGGCCCGCGAAGGTTCGAGGCGGCTCTCCAACCGGAAGGCGCCGACGCCACCGAGGGGCAGGTTCTCCTTTGCGGGCGGCAGGGGAACGACCTCCACGACCCGGGGGCTGGAGGATCGGCGCACGGTCCGGGTGCGGAAGGGATGCGTCGCCACCGCGACCTCGACCGACGCCGGGCCGATCTCCAGCTCGCCGGCCCGCAGCGGAAAGAGCGCCTTTCGGCTGAGGAGGTAGACGCGGTAGGGGACGCCATCCACTACCTGCATGCGCGCGGAGAGCTGGGTGGGATTGGCGATCTCGCCGACCCAGAAGCCGTCGAGCTCGGGAAGCTCGACGCTGGTGACCTGGGTGATGTCCACCCGCGCGTAGAGCCAGACTGTCAGCACGATCTCCTCGCCCGCGTGGGCGCGCTCCTTGTCGAGCTGCACGTCCACGAAGACGTCGTCGTGACGTCGGCCGGAGGTGACCTGCGGGCCGGGCGGAGCCGGCGCGCGAGCCGGTCCGCCCTGCACACGCACCTCGAGGGCCTCCGTCCGGTAGGTCGTTCCGTCGACGACCACCGAGCCCGGTTCGATGCGGAGCACCCCCTCCCGCAGCGGCTCGAGGATCAGCGTGTAGGTCCGCGTGCGCGTCCGCCGGGCGCCCCCGGAGCCGAACTGAAAGGAGCTGTGGTCCGACTGGCTCTGCGAGCGAATGGCGAAATCGGGCGCGGAGGGAAGGCGGAAGTCGCGGATCGAGCCCCCGGTGACCTCGAGCTCGACGGTGAGGGTCACCCAGTCGTCCAGGCTGACCTCGTGGCGGTCGACCCGCGCGGTGAAGCGTACGTCTACCTCGGCCCGCGCGAGCCAGGGAGCCAGAAGGGCCCCGAACAGGAGCGCCAGCGCGCCGCTTCTACCAGTCCTTGTCGACATCCCTTCGACTCCTCGTGCGATCCTGCGTGCGGAAGAGCTGCAGGCTTTTTTCCCGCGCCCGGAGCGCATCCAGGATCCGCTCGGTGCGGGAGAGCGGGTCCGGGTCGTGCGGCCCTGCCGTCGCGGCCTCGCCCTCGGGCTCTCTTTCGCCCGGCTCGCCGAGTGCGGTCGCGTCCGAGTCGGCTCCTTCGTCGCCGCTGGCCGGGCTCTCGCGCTCCGCGGTCTCGGCGCCGTTCTCGCCCGCGCCCTCGTTCTGCGCCCGAGTCTCGCCCTCTTCCTGGCCAGCGCCTTCGCTGCCCGCCTGCTCGTCCTCGTTGCCTTCGCCGGATTCGCTTCCCGTCCCCTCGGCGCGCTCCTCGTCGCTTCCGTCCGGCGACGTTTCCGAATCCGACTCCGGCTGGTTCTGCTCCTGCTGCTCCTCCTGGGCGGCCTGCTGTTCGGCCCGCAGACGCAGCAACGCCTCCAGGTTGCGTCGCGCCACCTCGTCGTCGGGATCACGCTCCAGCGCGGCCCGGAAGGCCGCGATGGCGCGCGTCAGATCGCCCTCCTCCGCGTGCAGGTGCCCCAGGCCGTGCAAGGCCTCGCGCGCGGCCCCGCCCGAGGCGAGCGCCCGCGAAAAGGCCTCCTTGGCCTCGTCGTGTCTGCCCAGCGCGCGCAGCGCCAGGCCACGGTTCCAGTGGATCTCGCCCCGCTCGGGGCGCGCCCGGGCCGCGCGGTCGAAATGCGAGAGCGCGGCCTCGGCGTCGCCCTCGCGCAGCGCCTCGATCCCGGCCTGCACGTCGGTATCCGGACGCTCGAGGACGGGCACCGGCCCGGCTCCGGCGACCGCCGCCCAGACGCCGAGGGCAAGCCACCTCATCGCGCCCTCCTTTCCGGCAAGAGCGCCGCGGCAAAGAGGAGCACCAGCGCCGGACCGAGGAGGAAGTGGTAGGCCTCCTCCCATCGAAGTGCCAGATGGCCCTCCCGCTCCGTCTTCTCGAGGCGGTCGAGTTCCGCGTGGATCTCGGCCATACCCAGGTCGCTGCCGTGCGCGGCCAGGTAGCGGCCGCCGGTGGCCTCGGCGATGCGCCGGAGCTGATCCTCCTCGAGCCGCGAGATCACGGTCCGACCCGCGCGGTCCTTGCGGTAGGCCACCACGTTTCCTTCCGCGTCGAGGATGGGAATGGGCGCTCCGGCTCCGGTCCCGAGCCCGAGCGCGTAGACGCGGATCCCCTTTTCGGCCAGGGAGCGAACCGCGGCGTCGAGCCTTCCCGAGTGGTCCTCGCCGTCGGTGAGCAGGAGAATGGCGCGGCTTCGCGCACCGTCCTCCGCCGCCTCGAACATGGCGGCGGCGGTCTCCAGGGCGCGCGCGATGGCGGTGCCCTGGCTGGGCATGGCCTCGGGATCGATGGCCCGCAAAAAGAGCTTGGCCGCGGCGTAGTCGTGGGTGAGCGGGCACTGCACGAAGGCCTCGCCGGCGAAGGCCACCAGGCCGATGCGATCACCGGCCAGGCGGTCGATGAGCGCCGAGAGCTCCAGCTTGGCCCGTGCCAGGCGCGAGGGGAGAACGTCGCGCGCCTGCATGGAATGCGAAGCGTCCACCGCCACCACCAGGTCGATCCCCCGCCGCTTGACCGCCACCTCCCGCTGGCCGAGCTGCGGCCGAAGAAGCGCGGCAGCGGCGAAGAGGAGGCCGAAGGCAAAGAGAACCGCGCGCAGGGTCCTCAGGCCCGGAGAAAGTCCCGTGACGATCCGGCGCCTCAGCTCCTCGGTGCCGGCGAGCCTCGTTCTCGCCCGCTTCTGCCGCGCGAGCTCCCAGACCGCCAGCGCCAGGGCGACGCATGCGCCGGCCAGGTAGGGCCAGCGCTCCGGATGGGCGAGGCGAAGCTCCAGACCCCAGAGGGAAAGCGCCAGCGCCGCGAAGCTCACGGAAACCTCCTCATCCAGGTGGCCGAGAGCAGGGCCTCCAGAAGCAGGGCGAGGATGCCGGGGAAGAGAAACCACTCGAAGCGGTCCTCGAATCCCGCCAGCTGCCGCTCCTCGACCAACACGGTCTTCTCCAGGGTCTCCAGCACGTCCTGCAGGTTTCCCTCCAGCGAGGCCCGGTCGGTTGCCCGGTAGAAATTGCCCCGGGTTTCGCGAGCGATCGCCTCCAAGAGCTTCGGGTCGGTGGGGATGTGGACCTCGCGGTACCGCGGACGGCCGAGGAGGTCGGTCCCCGCCGGGAAGGGAACCGGACAGCCGCGCGGGTCGTCGCACTCGCGGCCGACGAGGATGGGAAAGACCCGGATTCCCAGCTCGGAGGCCATTCGCGCCGCCTCCATCGGAGAGATGACGCCAGCGTTGGAGTCGCCGTCGGTGATGAGGATGACGATGCGGCTCTTGGCGTCGCTTTCCCGCAGGCGATTGAGCGCCGTGGCGATGGCATCCCCGATGGCGGTCCCATCGGGGATGCCCCCGACTTCGAGCTGGCGGAGGATGGCGCGTAGAACCCGGTGATCCAGGGTGAGAGGACACTGGGTGTAGGCCTCCCCCGCGAAGACCACCAGCCCGATGCGGTCGCGGGGCCGGCGCCGCACGAAGTCGTCGAGAACCTCCTTGGCCACGTAGAGTCGGTCGCGCGGCTGAAAGTCCACGGCCTGCATCGATCCCGAGAGGTCGAGGGCGACGACGATGTCGATTCCTTCCACCGTCAGGTCGAGCCCACCGTCGGCCGGCGAAACGGGCCGGGCGAGCGCGAGGACCAGCAGGCCGCATCCGAGGGCGCGCAGCGCTCCAGGAAGCCAGCCGAGCCGACCGCGCAGGCCGGGGCCGAGAGCGTGCAGCGCCGAGAAGGTGGGCAGAAGCAGCGCGGGCCGCCGCCGGCGCAGAAAGAAGAGCGGCAGGAGCAGAAGGAGGACGAAGGCCCAGGGGCGCTGCCATTCGAGGCCGCTCACGCTCCCACCACCTCCCGGGCGCGAGCGGCCTCCATGGCCTCGATCATCGCTCGCGCCTCGTCGCAGTCGCGGATCGCCTCGTCGGCGACGACCTCGACCCGGGCGAAGCGGACGAGGTCGCCGCGACGAAGCCATGCCTCCATGCGCTCGGCCTGAAGCCCGGGAATGGGCCACCGTCGCAGCGCGGCGCAGAGCTCGTCCGAGGTCATCTCCGGCGCCGCCAGCCCGTGGGCGTCCCGCAGGTAGACGCGGAGGATCTCCGAGAGGCGGAAGTAGTAGTGCCGCCCCGCTTCGCGATCGGCCGGAGGCAAGGCCCGCAGGCGGCCGAGCTCCTCCAGCGCCACCTCGATCGGAGGACGCGGTGACTTCTCCACCCTCTTCGCCGCCCGCCTCCGCCAGAACACCCAGGCCGCGATCGAAACCGCGAGGAGCGCGGCAGCGATGGCGAGCCGCTCCCAGGCGAAGACGGTGACGGGCAAGGGGTCCGGGGGCGGCTCGAGTTCCGTTCCCGCGCCGACCTCGAGGATGCGCAGACGCGCGCCCGGAACGAGCAGAGGCGAAAGCGGGCCCGCCTCGTCCTCCGCCTCCACGCGGATCTCCGGGAATTCGATCTCGCCGAGGCGGTCGTAGACCACCCCCTCGATCCGGAAGGTGGTGCGGACGATCCCCTCCTGTTGCTCCGCCACGCTCTCCTCGGAGCGCCTCCGCACGACGACGTCCGGCAACTCGAGATCGGCCGGAAGCCGGTAGCGCTCCCGCGCCGCGTGCCGGATCTCGACGCGCAGGACGAAGGGACGTCCGAGCTGGACCTCGGAAGGCTCGACCGCGGAGAGAAAGCTCAAGGGCTGTGGCTTGCGCTCCCCTTCGGCGAGGGCGCCGAAGGCGGTCGTCAGCGCGGCGAGGCAGGCGAGAAAGGCGCGACGCCGCCTCATCCCGCCCTCCTTCTCCGCACCGCGGCGAAGTAGGCGGCCAGGGGGCGGACCGGATCCTCGCCGCAACGAACCTCCACCGCCTCGATGTCCAGGCGCCGAAAGAGCCTGCGCCGCGCTTCGACCTGGGCGGCGATCAGGGCCTGGTAGCGACGCCGCATCCGCTCGGAGGCGAGGTCGATCTCCATTCGCGCGCCGGTCTCCGGATCCTCGACGGTGGCCAGGCCGAGCGCAGGGAGCTCCTCCTCGGCGGGGTCGCGCAGAACGATGGGGACCAGCTCGTGGCGCCTCGCCGCCACCTTCAGAGCCGGTTCGAAGTCCGAACCGAGAAAGTCGCTGAGGAGAAAGACGATGGCGCGCCGTCGGATCACGCGACCGAGGTGGTGAAGCGCCCCGGCGATGTCGGTGCCTCGCCCTTCGGGTTGCGCCGTGAGGATGCGGGCGAGGAGCGCCATCCCGTGCTTCTTGCCCTTCTTCGGGGGAACGAAGGATTCGATGCGATCGGAAAAGAGGATGGCACCCACGCGGTCGCCGCTGCGGACGGCGGAAAAGACCAGCAGCGCCGCGAGCTCGGCGGCGAGGCGGCCCTTCGTCCGGTCCACCGTGCCGAAGTCCAGTGAGCGGGAGAGGTCCAGAAGGAGCATGGCGGTTCGCTCCCGCTCCTCGGTGAAGACCTTGACGTAGGGCTGCTGCATGCGCGCGGAGACGTTCCAGTCGATGGCGCGCACGTCGTCGCCAGGCTGGTACGGACGCACCTCCTGGAAGACCATGCCGGTCCCCTTGAAGACCGACTGGTAGGAGCCGGCGAAGGTCTCCGCCACCGCCTTGCGCGTCTGGATCTCGAGCCTGCGTACCTGCGCGACGATCTCCCGGGTCAGCATGGGCTCAGGGCACCTCGACGCGATCGAAGACCCTCTGCACCACCTGCTCCGACGTGATCTGCTCGGCCTCGGCCTCGTAGGTGAGCAGGACGCGGTGCCGAAGCACGTCCATGCCCACCGCCTTGACGTCCTCCGGTGTCACGTAGCCGCGATGACGGAGAAAGGCGTGCGCCTTGGCGGCGCGCAAGAGCGCGAGGCTGGCGCGCGGGCTGCCGCCGTAGGCGACCACACCCTCCAGGTCGGGAAGACCCGCACGCGCCGGCTCGCGCGTGGCGAAGACCAGGGAGACCACGTAGTCCTTCACCCGCGGATCCACGTAGATGCCGTCCACGACGGCCCGAGCCCGGACGATCTGCGCCGGATCGACCACCTTGCGCGCCTGCGGCGCCGGCTTCTCTCCCATTCGATCCAGGATCGCCCGCTCCTCTTCCCGGCTCGGATAGCCGACCTTCACATGGAACATGAAGCGATCCATCTGCGCCTCGGGGAGCGGATACGTCCCTTCCTGCTCCACCGGGTTTTGGGTGGCCATCACGATGAAGGGATCCGGCAGCGCGTAGGTCTGCTCCGCGATGGTGACCTGGCGCTCCTCCATCGCCTCCAACAGCGCGCTCTGCACCTTGGCGGGGGCGCGGTTGATCTCGTCGGCCAGGATCAGGTGAGCGAAGATCGGCCCCTTGCGCACCGCAAAGGATGCGGTCGCCTGGTTGTAGACGGTCGTGCCGACGAGATCGGCGGGGAGGAGATCGGGCGTGAACTGGATCCGCCGGAACGAGGCATCGATCGCTGCGGCCAGCGTCTTGACCGTCAACGTCTTGGCCAAACCCGGCACGCCCTCGAGCAGAACGTGGCCGCCGGTCAGGAGCCCCATCAGAAGCCGCTCGATCATCCGCTCCTGACCCACGACGACCCGGGAGGTCTCCGCGAGCAGCGCGTCGACGAAGGCGCTCTCTTCCCGGACCCTTTCGTGAATCGCCTGGATCTCGCTTTCCGCTCGCATGGTACCGGGAAGATACACCACCCGCCGCGCGCCGGTCGGCGATTCCTGCGGCAGCCGTTCGAGCGCCCCTACCCGCTCCCGCCCGGGTGGCGGCCGGTGAGCCGGCCCTCCCTCCACGGATGGGCGGAGCCGGACTCCGCAAAGCGCGGATCGTGCACAGCCTCTAGTCGGAGGCGGCACCATGAAACGCATCGTGGCTCTGACCCTGGGACTGCTCGTCCCCGCCATCTCGCTCGCGGAAGAAGAGGAAGAACCGCGCGTGGTCGAAGAGCCCGACCGCGAGGTCGTCCGCAAGCGAACCCAGATGGACTTTTCCGACACGCGGATCGACGGCCGACTCATCGGCCCGGAGGAGGATTACATCCCGGGAACCGGCCGGATCCGCTTCCGCAACCTCATCGAGTTTAGGCAGGACTTCCACGAGGAAGTTCGCGCCAGCCTGGACAGCGACGTCTGAGCGTCCCTGGCCGCGGCGATGTCACGAGTGGGCGAGGTGATCGACCGCCCACATCAAGGCGATCCCCGCGACCAGCGTCAGGGAGAGGGCCAGGCGGTGGTCGCGGTGTCGGTGAAGGTCCGGGATGAGGTCGGAGACCGCCAGGTGGAGGAAGGTACCGGCCGAGAAGGCGAGCGCCCGTGCGCCGAAGGTGCCGTGGTCCAGCGCGCCGTAGAGCAGGAAATAGAGCAGCGCGCCGAGCGGGAGCATCAGCACGAAGAGCCCCACGTAGGCAGCCACCGTGCGTCGCGCGTAGCGTCCGTAGACCAGGATGGAGGCGAGGGAGAAGGAGTTGGGCACCTTGTGAAAGAGGATGGCGAGAAAGACCGAGGTGCCCACGCCGCCGGCCACCGCGGCGCCCAGGGCAAAGCCGTCGACCAGGGTGTGGATGGAAAGACCCACGAGCGCTGCCAGCCCCGTGGCACGCAGATGATGGTGGTGCCCGCCATGGACCTCGCAGGCCTCGTCCTCCTTGCACCAGTGGACGAGGACGTAGCGCTCCAGCGAAAAGAGAAAGACGAAGCCGGCGAGCGCCCAGGGCAGCGCCTCGATCCCGCCCCCGTCGACCGCCTCCGGGAGCATGTGGAAGAAGGCCGCGCCCAGCATCACGCCGGCGGCGAACGAGAGCAGAAAATGCGCCCGATCCTGGAGGCGTGGCAGAAGGACGGGAAGAGCCGCGCTCGCCAGCGCGGCGACCGTGATGAGTGCGGTGTAGAGAAGAAGGACCGCCGCGGGGTTCAAGCGCGTCTCCTCGCCGGGGCCGAACGAAGCCCCAGCTTCGCGAGCTTGCGGGCGAGCGTGTTGCGGTGGATCCCCAGAAGCTCCGCCGCCGCTCCCACGCTTCCCGCCCGTTCGAGCGCCACGCGGAAGAGCGCCCGCTCCACCTGCGCGACCACCGTGTCGTAGAGGTCGGGGAAGGTCTCGCCCCCCAGCCGATCGAGGAGCGAGGAGAACTTCTCCGCGCACAATTCCTCGAGCGAGCGCTCGGCCACCTCCAGACCGCGCCCCTCCCGCGAAGACTGGAGGCGGTCGCCGTGGACGAGCCGAGGGTCGACGACGGCCAGGTCGGGATCTCGAAGCCTCGCCTCCAGGCCGGCCTCCCCGGGCGCGACCCGTTCCACGTAAAGGCCCGCGCGCGCCAGCGCCTGGGCCAGCTCGTCGTCGGCGCGATCCGTTCTCAGCAGGGCACGCACGGCGCGCATCCTGCCGCCACCCTTGCGCGGGCGCAAGCCGCCTTCGGCTTGCATCTTTGCGCCGCCTGCCGGTAGAGGGATGGCCGCGGGAATCCCCTCCCCCCGCTGCCGGTTGGCCGGAGGCCGGCCCGACGCCGGTCGGAACGGAAGATGGTGCGCGTCCTCGCCTGTCTGGCCCTCGCCCTGCTCGCCGCCTGCGCCCAGGCCTGTCGAACGCCCGGGGAAAGGCGGGCGACCCTCGTATTCGTCTCGGACCTTTGGGGCCAGCTCGAACCCTGCGGCTGTTCGGAGGACATGAAGGGCGGACTCGACCGGCTCGCCGCCTATCTGGCCGAGTTGCGCGAAACGTCGCCCGTTCTCCTGGTGGACGCGGGAGACGCGCTTTTCGATCAGGAGGCCTACCGGCCCGAGGAGGAGGTGCAGGCGAGGATCCGCGCGCGAGCCGTCTCCCGCGCCCTGCTGCGGATGGGACTTTCCGCCAAGGTGTGGGGCGAGCGCGACCGCGTGCTCGACGCGTCGGCCTGGCTGCCGGAGGAGGTGCGGGTCGAGGGCCCCGCCATTCGCCGGGTCGGAGGGATCGCGGTGGGGCTCCTTCCTCTGGGCGAGCCCCCCGATCCCGTCGCGGTGCAGAAGCAGGCGGACGAGCTTCGCTCGCGCGGCGCGGAGGTGGTGGTGGGCCTCGCCCACGTCCGGCGGACCGAGGCGATCGGGCTGAGGATCGCAGGCGTCGACCTCGTCGTCGGCAGCCACATGGAATCCGTTCCCGAGGGCGATCGCACGGTGGCCGTGGAGGGTCCGCCCCCCGTCCTCTACCCGCTCGGCCGAGGCCAGGGCGTGCTTCAGGTCGAGCTGCACCTGCGCGACCGCGGCAAGCCCTTCTCCATCGTGGCCGCCGACGCTCCCCGCGAGGAGATCCGGGCCCTCGACGAGCGCATTCGCGCCTACGAGGAGCGGCTCGCCGCCGCCGGGGACGCCGCCGCGGCGCTGCGGGAGAAGATCGAGGAACTCCGAAGGCGGCGGGAGGAGCTTTCCCGGGCGCCCGCCGAGATCGAAGCGGGCAATGCCCTGGTCTACCGCTTCGTCACCATCTCCCCTTCCCTCCCCCGCGACGCGGAGATCCAGGCCATCCTCCGCGACTACGACCGCGAGGTGGCCGAGGCCAACCTCGCCTACGCGCGCGAAAATCCACGACCCTGCCCCGAGCCGGTCGAGGGGGAACCCGTCTTCGTGGGACAGGCGGCCTGCGCTGCCTGTCATCCGGCCGCCCAGGCCTTCTGGGAGAAGACCGGCCACGCCCGGGCCTACGCCACGCTCGAGAAGGCCAGCAAGCAGTACGACCTGAGTTGCATCTCCTGCCACGTGACCGGCTGGGACCAACCCGGCGGCCCCTGTCGCATCGACCGGGTCGAGGACCGCAAGGACGTCGGCTGCGAGTCCTGCCACGGGCCGGGCTCGCTGCACGTGCAGGCGCCGACGCGCGACAACATCGACCTGCGCGTCCCCGAAGCGACGTGCCTAAGCTGCCACAAGCCCGAGCACTCGCTGCAATTCGACTACGCCACCTACCTGTCGCGCATCCTCGGGCCCGGGCACGGAGAGAAAATGGAGACACCCTGATGCGTCTCGCGGCGCGAATTTCCACGCTGCTTCTGGTTTTCGCTCCGGCCGCCTTCGCGGAAGACCCGGCCGACGAGATGGAGGAGTTGCACGAGGTGGAGAGGCAGCTCCTCCACGGAGTCGAGGAAGCCTTCCTCTGGGGCGAACACCGGCTCGGCCCCACCCATCCGTTCCGGGGTCGCCTCGACCGCTCGGAGGGATTCTGGTCGATCCTCGGCGAGCCCGAGGAACTCGGTCCCCTGGACGGCGCCCTCCCCTTCTCCATCGAGTCCGTCGCCGGAAAGTACGACATCCCCATCGTCTACAACGAGGAGGTCGCCGAGTACCTCGCCTTCTTCCAGGGGCCGGGCCGACGGTGGTTCGCCAGGTGGCTCGAGCGCGAGCGCCGCTACGGGCCGCTCTTCCGCGAGATCCTCCGCGAGTACGACCTGCCCGAGGACCTCGTCTACCTGGCGATGATCGAGAGCGGATTCTCCACGCACGCCACCTCCCGGGCGCAGGCGGTGGGCCCGTGGCAATTCATCGAGTCCACCGGGAGGCGCTACGGACTGCGCGTGGACTTCTGGATCGACGAGCGACGCGATCCCGTGAAATCCACCCACGCCGCGGCGCGCTTTCTCCGCGACCTTCACCAGCAGTACGGCGACTGGTACCTGGCCTGGGCTGGATACAATGCCGGGCCGGGCCGGGTCGCCCGCGCGATCAAGGAGCACGAGACGACGGACTTCTGGGAGCTCGCGCGCACGCCCGGTGCGTTCCGCGAGGAGACGCGCAACTACGTCCCCAAGCTCATCGCCGCCGCGCTGATCGCCAAGCATCCGGAGCGCTTCGGCTTTTCCGAGCTCGCCTCGCTCGAACGCCTCGACTGGGAGGAGGTCGAGGTACCCGACGCCACCGACCTCGATCTCATCTCGCGGCTGACCCGCGTGGACGTGTCTCTGATCCGCGAGCTCAACCCCGAGCTGCGCCAGTGGGCCACCCCTCCCGTGCTGGGCGAGGATCCGCCCTACCGCCTCCGCCTTCCCCGAGGGAAGCGGGAGGTCTTCGTTGCCGAATACGCGAAGATCCCTCCATCGAAGCGCTTCACCTTCCGCAGCTACCAGGTCCAGAAGGGCGATACGCTCAGCCACATCGCCCGCATGTTCCGCACCAGCACCGCGGAGCTCATCCGCGCCAATCGCATTCGGGATCCGAAGCGCCTGCAGATCGGCCAGATGCTGATGATCCCGGTTCCGCCCGGAACGCCGCTGCCCGCCGGCGCGCGCCCCCCTCCAGGGACGACCGTCGCTCGCCACGACGCGCGTCCGTCCGCCACGCACCACGTCCTCGTCGAGGGCGAAACCCTCAGCGACGTGGCGGTTCGCCACGGCGTCTCCGTGGACGAGCTGATGCGGCTGAATCGGATCGAGGATCCGCGACGCGTCCGCACCGGCACCCGGCTGCGACTGCGCTAGCCGTGCGACCCTCGTGCCCGGCGCCTCCCACCCGCGGATCGGAAACCCGGCAGCCCTACCCGCCGCTCGGCCGCGCGCCGAAAGGCGGGAACCGCCCGTCGCGGCGCCGAAGGAGGGCAGGGTTCACTGATCCGCGGGAGGACGGGGCGTCCGATTCCGTCGCCGGCGGCGCCGCCGTGGACGTCGACGCCTGCGGACGTTCGCTGCATCCGCCGCTCGCGGATCCGGCGAGGCCGCCCGGCTTCCTTGCCCTGCCCCGGTCGTGTACGTCGGGCTCGCGGCCCGGTGCGCCGCGACCGAAGCCTGACCCGCAGGGCTCGCCGTCGGGAGATTTCCCGGCTGGACCTGGGCGCTTCCGCGCGACCGCCTTCGGCGTCGCCGCTTCTTCGGGCGGGGCGGGAGAGGCTGACCGGTGATGAAAGCATGACAGCGGTAGAGAAGCTCGCGCGCGTTGCCATGGCGGAGAAGCCGCCTCGCTTCCTCGTAGGTGGCCCACCGGTAGTCCTTGACCTCTTCGCGACGCGGGACGATGGTCGGATCCTTGACCCGCCCGATGAAGTAGACCACCTGCTTCAGAACCAGGCCCTCGGCTCTCCGGTAGATGTAGCGAATCGGCTCGCGGTAACCCGGCAATAGCTCGACTTCCGTTACACCCGTCTCCTCCCGCAACTCGCGAAGCGCCGTCTCGACCTCCCGCTCACCCTCCTCCACGCCGCCCTTCGGAAACTCCCAGTGTTCACGTTTGGTCACCGCCGAGGAGATGACCAGGTAAAGGATCTCGCCGTCCACCTCCCGAAAGGGGACGACGCCGCAAGATTTTTCTCGGAGCACGTAGAACCGCCGCTTCCATGAAAGTCCGCTCGACCCACGCCGGGTGGGCCGACCACATGCCTACATCGTAGCGGTTCGGCCAGCCGTGGTCAGCCCGAGTTCGCCGACCGGCGTTCGAAAGACCTCGAACCCTGCGTAACCACGAGGAGCGAGCACGCCGGCCGCAGCCCCGTATGCGGCGCCCGTCACGCCAGAATGCGCGCTGGGTCTTGGCGCAGAACTCGGCGCACCGGCGCCACCGCACCCAGGAGCGCCGCGAGCAGTCCCAGGCCGACCCCGACGAGGTGGAGCCAAAGCGGGAAGCGGAAGAAGGTCTCGGGCTGGAAGGGGAAAGGCGGCAGCCAGGCGGCGACGGCCGCATCCGCCGCGACGGCCGCCAGCCGGGCCAGGCCGACGCCGAGAAGCCCCCCGACCAGGCCGACGGCGAGCGCCTCCCCGAGGACCAGCGCACGAAGGTCGCGGTCGCGCGCGCCCACCGCGCGGAAGATCCCGAACTCCACCGCCCGGCTGCGCACCGAGGCCCCCAGGGTCAGCGCGATGTTGACCGAGGCGAGCGCGCAGACGAGAAGGCCCAAGAGCGAGAGCATGGACGTGGCCAGGGCGATGGCGGCGCCCACGCGCCGAACGAGCCTCCGCTCCGACTCGTCCACCTCCAGGCCGAGCTCGCGCACCCGCTCCACGATCGCCGGCACCCTCGACGGGTCCTCGGCGCGAAGCACCACCGCCGAGTAGGTCCGGTCGTCCTCACCGAAGCGCGCGTTGATCCGCCGCGCGGTCTCCAGGGGCAAGGTGATCCCCTCCAGCATGGCCTGCGGCGAAAAGCCGGCGATCCGTGCGCTCACCGGGTAGCGCCCGGCGCTCGAGCTCCCCACCAGGGAGCGACCGAACTCGACGGGAAACTCGAAACCGACGAGGAGTTTCTCGGAGAGCCGCGGCAGGCCGCGCGAGCGGGCGAAGCTGCCGTTGTAGATCTCGAGGAGCCGCGGCGAGAGCACGACCGGAAGCGCCCCCTCCCCCTCGGAAAAGCCCGGGATCTCCTCCCCGAGCAAGCCCGGGTCCACTCCCTCGGCCACGATCTCCACGCCCATGCGCAGTCTCTGGCCAAAGAACGAGCCGTCGTAGCGGGTGGCGGCGGGAACGCGGACCCGCATCTTCCGGTAGGCGGCCCGCACGCCCGGAAGCGACGCCAGCTCCTCCACCCTGGCGTCGTCGATCTCCACCCGGCCGAAGATCCCGAGGGAGACGGAAGGCGGTACGACCTCCACCAGTGTCGCGTCCACGGGAAGGATGCGGGTGCGCAGAAGCTCGCTCGTTCCCAGTCCGGCGGCCACGAAGAAGAGGAGCGCCGAAACCCCGGCGATCACGCCGGCCATGGAGAGCCAAAGCCCCCGCAGGTCCCGGCGCAGCCCGAGGCCGACGAGGCGAGCGAGCGAAGCCGGCCTCATGCCGCCCCCTCCGCCGGGATCTCCCGGAGAACGCCCTCCTCGAGCCGGAGGTGGCGGTCGGCGGCCCTCCAGATCTCCGGCTCGTGGCTCGCCACCACCGCCGTGATGCGGGTCTCGCGGCAGAGGTCGCGCAAGAGCGCGATCACCTGGCGAGCGTTCTCGGGGTCCAGCGCCCCCGTCGGCTCGTCGGCCAAGAGCAATCGGGGCGCGTGGTAGAGCGCGCGCGCCAGGGCCACCCTTTGCTTCTCGCCGCCCGAAAGGCGAGAGGGCGGATGGGCGGCGCGCTCGGCCAGGCCGACGCGGGCGAGAAGATCCATCGCCCTCGTCCGCTCGGGGGGCGCGCCGCCGAAGTACGCCGGCAGAAGAACGTTCTCCAGCGCGCTCAAGCCGGAGACGAGATGGGAGGCCTGGAAGACGAAGCCCACCTCGCGGTTGCGATAGGCGCCAAGCTCCTTCTCCCCGAGGCGAGCCAGGTCCCGACCGAAGACCTCCACCTTGCCGGCGTAGCCGCGATCGAGCCCACCGAGGATGTGCAGAAGCGTCGACTTGCCCGCGCCGGAGGGGCCCGAGAGCGCGACCAGCTCCCCCTCGGCCACCGAGAAGGAGATGCCGCGCAGCACGCGCAGCTCACCGTCGTCGGTGCGGTGGCTACGCGAAAGCCCTTCGACGCAAATCACTCGCGGCTCCACCTCGCGTCGATGAGCACGCCGTCGTTGTCCACGCCGTAGGCCAGGGCCACCCCCCGCAGCGGCGCCAGCAGCTCGACCCAGCTGTCGAGGACCGCCTTGAGGCGGAAGCCACCGATGCCGAAGGCCGACTCGGGGATCTCCCGCAACTGCGCGACCAGGCGCGGCACGTCCACGTAGAGGCCGAGCGGCCGCGAGGCGAAGAGCTTCCATGCCTCCGCATCGGCGGGGGCGTAGGCGCGGCCCTCCCCCCGGATTCGCTCGAGGAGCGCCTCGAAAGCGCCCTCGCCGCCCGAGGCCACGAGTCGATCGCCGACCAGCGCCCAGGTCAGCCCCTCGCCCGCGGCATAGGTGGCCGAGTAGATCTTCACGCCGTCCACCTCGCGGACGTCGACCTTCATGCGCAGCCGCTCGTCGGCGGCGGCCAGCCTTTCGAGCATCGCCGCGACCGCGGCGGGATCCTTGACCGTGGCGAGGATCCCCGTGTGGACGAAGTGGAAGGGGTTGGTCTCCGCGAGCGAGGGCTGCACCGGCAGCCCCGCCGAGAGATCCGGTTCGGGCGCCAGGGAGATCCCCACCAGGATCCCTGGCTGGAAGAGCGGAAGGATCTCCTTGGCCGGATCGAGGCCGGCGCGCCGGAGCTGGCGGAAGGTCGAGGGGAAAAGGGCGCGAAGCACGGGCTCCAGCGCGGCGGGATCGCCTCCGACGCGGGCGACGACGAAGTCCCGATCCGAGAGATAGGGGAGGAGATCGACCTTCTCCGGAACCGAGGCCGCGCTCTGCAAGACCGAAAGCGCAAGGGTGCCCTGGGGAATGTGGACGCGGAGGTCGGAGGACGTTTCCGTCACCGTCACGCCGAAGGAAAAGCCCCGGGCCAGCCACTCGGAGCCCTTCGCGCGACCGCGCGTGCGAGGCGCGGGCATCCAGCCCCAGACCGATCGCCCCTCGCCGACCTTGCCGCGCGTGTAGGCGTAGGCCTGGGTGGAGACGAGGCTGCTTTCCTCGTGGCGGAAGAAGGCGCGTCCCACCACGTCCACCGCGTCCGCGCCCTCGGAGGCGACCATCCACTTGCCAGCGATGGCGTAGGCGATGCGGATGGATCCGCTGGAGTCGAGGAAGGCCGGGATCGAGGCGCGCCGGCCGTCCTCGGTCTCGAAGATCCGCTCCGTGCGCGTCGGAGCGCCGCGGCGCCGCGCGATCTCGGCGATCCAGCGCTCGGCCGCCTTCGCATCACGGACGCCGACCACACCGAGCCGGCGTCCGCCCTCGTCGGTTCCGAGGGCGATGGGCCGCGTCGGGTCGAGCCCGACCGAGGTGAAGCCCTCCGGCGTGCGCGGATCGAATCCCAGCTCCCGGATCACCGGGTCCAGCGGCTCCTCCCCGGGGTGGAGGGCCAGGAAGGTTCCGGCGACCGAATCGAGGTGCGTGCCCGCCTGCGCCGCCAGCGCCCGCACGAAGCCCGGGTTCTCCACGGCGACGAAGGCGCGCGCGCCCGGCGGGAAGAAGGCCGCGGCGGTGGAACGGGCCGGTGCCTTGCCCCTGCAGCCCCCGCACCCGCCGAGCGAGGCCAGACCGACGAGGATCAGTGCCAGGACGGCAAAGTTACGGTTCTTCACAAGACCTCCCGCGCGAGCATCCCACCAAAGCGCGAGATTCTCGTCAAATCAGGACCACCTTCGTGATCTCGGCCGGCGCGCCCAGGCGCATGGGCGGCCCCCAGAATCCGGTGCCCTGGCTGACGTAGATCTGGGTGAAGTCGCCGTGGCGATGCAGGCCCGCCACGTAGGGCTGCGCCAGCGGAACCAGCATGCCGAAGGGCCAAATCTGGCCGCCGTGGGTATGCCCCGAGAGCTGCAGGCCGACGCCCAGCCGCGCCGCGTCGTGGACGGCGCTCGGCTGGTGAGCCAGCAGCACCAGCTCCCGCTCCGGATCGCGGCCTGCCAGAGCGCGGTCGAGGTCGGGACCGTGGCCGCGCCCGTAGCGGTGGGAGAAGGCGTCGTCGATGCCGGCGAGGTCGAAGGAGGCGGCGTCGCCGATGGTAACCCGCTCGTTGCGGAGGACCCGGATGCCCATGCGGCGCAGCTGCTCGATCCAGTCCTCCACGCCCGAGTAATACTCGTGGTTGCCGGTGACGAAGTAGACGCCGTAGCGCGCCCGCAGCCTCGCCAGCGGCGCCACGTGCTCGAAGAGCTCCCGCACCGAGCCGTCCACGAGATCGCCGGTGATGGCGACGACGTCGGGCCGAAGCGCGTTGGTCTTCTCCACGATTTGATCGACGAAGCGCTTGCCGATGAGCGGCCCGACGTGGACGTCGGTGAGCTGGACGATGGTCAGTCCGGACAGTTCCTTTGGTAGCCGCTCGAGCCGGACCGGAACTTCCTTGATGCCCACCTCCCCCAGCCCGCCCCGGAGGCCGATGCCGCCGGCGGAGGCGGCCACCAGCGCGGCGGCCCCGTTGGCGCCCTGCACGAGGAGGAGACGCCGGCCGGGATCGGGCTCGGTCGGGACCTTCGAGCCAAGAGCGGCCCAGAGGGCGCTGGCCGCGGTGGAGACGAGCCGGAAGAAATCGACGAAGAGGAAGGCCACGGTCAGCAGAAAGCCCATGCCCATCCAGGTGTAGGCCAACGCCGCCAGGGGCGTGGCCCACGCCCGCGGAAGCGCGCGCGAAAGGGGCAGGGCCACCACCATGAGCAAGCCGAGTGCGACGACGAGGATCGTCCCCACCGTCTGCCAGGGAGCCGGCCAGGCCGGTTGCCGAACGAGCCGCCACCAGATGTAGGCGTGGCCGAGCGCGACCACGAGGAGTGCAACGACGAAGAACATGACCCAGGAGGCCTTCGACATGGCGAAAGTCCCCGCGAGCTCGGGCCGCGGCGTCACCGGGCCTCATTCGGGATGTTCGAGGTCCAGGATCTCGTCCCGCTCCGGGGGAGTCGCGTCGGGGATCCCGATGTGGAACGCAGCGTAGCCGGGGATCATCACCGGCGCCACCGCCATGCCCAGAATCTGGCCTCGGTGCGGTGAGAGAATGACGTGGGTCTCCTTGCGGATGGGGTCGGTGATCGACCCGAGCATGTCGCCCTCGCGCACCATGTCCCCGAGCCGCACCTCGCTGACCAGGATCCCACCTCGATCCGCGCGCACCCACTCGGTGCGGAAGAAGGTGCGCTGCTCCCCCATGGAGATCGGCGTACCCCGGATCATCTTCAGGTCGATCATCACGTTGCGGACGCCGATGACGCCCCGCTTGATCTCCTGCGCCTGGAAACGCATGGGTTCCCCCGCCTCGTAGACGATGGCGGGGATGCCGTTTTCGACGGCGGCGCGCCGTAGCGTTCCCACTTGCCCGGGGTTGTGGATGATGGCCGCGGCGCGGAAGGAGCGCGCCAGCGCCAGCACCTTCTCGTTGCGCAGGTCGCCCCGCACCTGCGGCAGATTCGTCCGATGCATGCCCCCGGTGTGCAGGTCGATGAGCGCGTCGCACTTCTGGATGACCTCCCGGAAGATGCGCCGGGCGATTCGAGACGCGGAGCTACCCGTGGCGTTGCCGGGGAAGAAGCGGTTGAGGTCGCGACGGTCGGGAAGGTAGCGCGAACTCGTCTGGAAGCCGTGGATGTTGACGATCGGCACGCCGATCACGGTCCCCTTCAGATCGTTGGGCCGCAGCCGGTCCAGCGATTCCCGCACCACCTCGATTCCGTTGAGCTCGTCGCCGTGGATCCCCGCCGTCAGGCAGAGCGTGGGCCCCTCCTCCGCGCCCCGGACGACGACCACGGGCACGTTCACCGTCAGGCCGATGTAGGTCTCGCTGACGGGGAGCGAGAGCTCGCGAACCGAGCCGGGCGGAACCTCGTCGCCCAGGATCTCCAGCGCCCCCCAGACCGGCGGCTCGGGCTCCGGCGGAGGGGAGGACGGATCCGGCGATTCGTTCCCCGCCTCGGGCTTTTCCTCCGGCTCCGCGGGCGAGGAAGGATTCTCCACCCGATCGATCCGGGGCCCCGCCTCGGCGGGATGGGCCGTTTCGGGCGTTGCCGCCAGCACCAGCGCGATCAGGGCAGGGAGGAATGCGGGGTGACGAGAAAAAGAGGAGAGGATCGGCATCGTCGGTCCTCACTCTAACAGGCTCCTGGGCTATGCTGCAGCGCCATGGAAACTCCTCGCGCGCCCAGGGGCCCCGTCGACCTTTCCGCGTACGTCGACTGGCGCCGGGTCTTTGCCGAGCGCGGCGTCCCCGACGCCGAGACCGCGCCCCTCGAGGTGGAGATCGGCGCGGGCGCCGGCGGGTTCGCCCTCGACTACGCGCGGACCCGGCCGGGGATCCTCCTCGTCGCCTTGGAAATCCGCAAGAAGCTGGCGAGCGGCATCGAGGCGAAGGCCCAGGCCATGGGCCTCAAGAACCTCGCCGTCCTCTGCGGCGACGCGAAGACCATCCTTCCCCGCCTCTTCGCCCCGAGAACCGTCTCGCGCTTCCACATCCAGTTCCCCGACCCGTGGTGGAAGAAGCGCCACCACGAGCGTCGCCTCGTCGACGAGGAAACCTCGATCTTGCTGTACAACCTCCTCGAGATCGGCGGGGAGCTGCGGCTGCGGACCGACGTGGAGATGCGCGGCAAGGAGATGGCGCAGGTCCTCGAGGCAGTGGGCTTCCGCAACGTCCACGGCTCGGGAAATCTNGCCCCTTTCGACCCGGACGATGTTCCTTCCACCCGGGAAAGGGGCTACCTGGCCCGGGGGCAACCCGTCTACCGCTATGCCTTCACGCGGGGCGAGGAACCGCCTCACTATTCCCTCGTTCCCCTCCCCGAATCGGTGGTCGGCACCAAGGACCGCCGCCGCTGAGAGCCGCGGTCCCGTCTTCGAATCCGGCCGGCCGCTGCCCAGCGCCCGGTGACGCGTCCGGCGGCCGGCCCTCGCCCAGCCTACTGGGATCGCCGCAGGATGCCCACGATCTCCCGGGCGATGGCCCGGGCCCGCTCCGCCTCCCCGGCGTCCAGGGAGATCGCCGCCACCACGGCGTGCCCTCCACCTCCATAGCGCGCGGCGATGGCCGCCAGGTCGTGGGTTCGCGGGACCTTCGACCAGGGGTTGGAGCCGAGCGAGATCTTGGTCCGGGTGCCGGAGGCGGAGACGTTGATGCTGTACCGGCAGTCGGGGAAGAGGTGGTAGGGGATGAACTTGTTGGCGTTGTCGCGCAGCTGGTCGGAGATGTCGAAGTAGACCACGCCGTTTTCACACTCCGCGCGCTGGCGGATGAGCTCGACGTTCTCCCGATGGGCCTCCAGGAGCGGCTCGATCCGCGCCGCCACCTCGGGTCGCGCGACGATCTCCGCCAGCGGTTCCTCCTGCATCCAGCGGATGATGCGGTGGAGGAAGGCAGTCTCCCGCTCCGCCTCGATCAGCGTCATCAGGCGCAGCGCCGGCTCCTCCAGTTCCACCGCCATCTTCGCGTCGGGAAACTGCGCACCGTCGATGATGTCCGCCCAGTGGATGAGCTGCTCCATCGGGCCCGGCTCGAAGCCGAAGCGGGTGCGGAGCACGTCGGCCATGAACTTGGTGCAGCTCTTGGCCTCGGGGTTCCAGAACTTCTGGCCGCTCGGATCCGCGCGGAAATGCTCCTCGTCCCCCGGCTCCTGAAAGGCGGAGACGTGGTGGTCGAAGTACCAGTCGAGGTTGGGGTCGCGGGTGTAGCGGAAGTCGAGGATGGCGTTGACGTCGCCGGACAGCAGGCCCTCGCGGAAGGGATTCTTCCCCCGGTAGGCGAGGCCCTCGTACTCGACCTCGGCCTTCGGGTCGACCTTCTGGAGGAAGAAGCGGGTGAAGGTGGCAGCCGAGGCGAGACCGTCGAAGCAGTTGTCGTGGTAGCAGACCTTCAGGCGCATTCGCATCCCATCCCGGACGTTGGAGCCCNTCGGAAAGCCGGTCAGTCTAGCGACCGGCAGAGGCNGGTTCAACCGGGTCGCCGGCGCGCCCGATGGCACGCCGAGGAGGCGAAGCGCAGCGTGGAGAACCGGTCGCGACGGGCCTCGATGCCCGTCGCGACC
>NICF_comb_assmDRAFT_10000971_pt1 | contig 23154 bp, 14 predicted proteins | sample NewIslPassag4_SG_FD_11279 | JGI IMG/M metagenome (IMG submission 11279) | reverse complement strand
CGGCTCCAACGCGCCGCGGTTGTTCGAGATCGCTCGCGGGTCGCGCGAGTTCGCGAGCCGGCACAGGCTGCGGCCGGGGCTGTCGGCGGAGCTGCAGTACGCCGTCTTCGCGGAAATGGCCGCCACCCCGGCGGATTTCTGGGTCCGCCGGACGGGCCTCCTCTACTTCGACCGCCCCGTCGTGCTTCAGTGGAAGGACGCGGTGTCGGCCGCGATGGCCGAGCTGCTCGGATGGAGCGAGGGGCAGCGCGAGGCGTACGACCGGGAACTGGAGCGGCTGCTCCGGGAGGCTGTGGAGGTGTGAGGGATGCCGGTGGCGGATGTTGTATAATAGAATAGAAACGTGTGGAATTTTTTTGAAGAATGCGGGATGGTGTCATGGTTCAGACGACTGCAGCCGACGGATGGAGAAGGAGCGCTCCGGAGTCTCAGGGAATCCGGTCGGAAGCGATCCTCGGATTCCTGAGGCGGATCGAGGCGGAAGAGCAGGAGCTGCACGGCCTGATGATCGTGCGGAACAGACATGTCGTGGCGGAGGGCGCCTGGGCGCCGTACCGGCTGGACATGCCGCATGACCTGTACTCGCTGAGCAAGAGCTTCACGTCCACGGCGATCGGGCTGGCGGTGGAAGAGGGGAAGCTGTCGCTCGACGATCCGGTCCTTTCCTTCTTCCCGGAGGAGGTGACGCCGGCGATCGAGGACAACATGAAGGATTTGCGGATCTGCCATTTGCTGACGATGACGACCGGGCATACTGTCGACACGATTCCGATCCTGCAAGCGAGTCCGGATGGCAACTGGGTTCGGGCGTTCCTCGGGACGCCGATCGAGCGGGAGCCGGGAACGCTTTTCGTGTACAATAGCGGGGCGTCGTACATGCTGTCGGCGATCCTGCACCGGGCGACCGGCGAGCAACTGCTCGACTGGCTGCGGCCGAGGCTGTTCGAGCCGCTCGGCATCGCGGGCGTCACGACGATGACCTGCCCGCGCGGCATTCATGCGGGCGGCTACGGCATATGCATGAAGGTCGGCGACATCGCGAAGTTCGGACAGCTGTACCTGCAGGAAGGCGTCTGGGAAGGCCGGCGCATCCTGTCCGCGGAGTGGGTGCGGATGGCGACGGCGAAGCAGACGGACAACGGCGACGACCCTTCCCGGGAATGGAAGACGGGCCGGTCGGGCGTCCGGATGACGCGGCGCGGCGGGAACTGGAGGAGCGGCTGCGGTCGTTGTCGTATCCGGCCGCGGCGTCCGGGGAGACGGGCGACATCGCGAGATGGTCGGGGCGCGTCTGGCGCGTCGCGGACAATCCGGTCGGCATCCGGACGCTGGCGCTGACGTTCGCGGAGGGCGGCGCGGAGCTCGCGCTCGGGCTGCCCGTCGGCGAGCAGCGGCTCCGGATCGGCCACGGGGAATGGACGGAAGGCTTCCTCCGGGTTCCCGGCTTCGACCTGCCGGTCTGCGCCAGCGGGCGCTGGGTCGGGCGCGACGCGTATGAGATCGACCTCCGGTACCTCGTGTTCGCGTTCCATGACCGGCTGACGTGCCGTTTCGATGACAATCGCCTGAAGGTGACGGTGGAGCGGAGCCTGCCGATCCAGGGCGAAGGGCTGCTGCCGGCGGAGCTTTCGGGGGAAGCTGAATCGTGATTTGGTGAAGGGCGCGCCCCCTGCCGGGTAAGGCGGGGGGTTTTTATGCTGTCTTTATAGGAATTCAGAACTACATCAGCAAGGAAATTGACGAACTATATCGAATTTATTAATGTATTGAAGAGTTTCTGGCCGACACAAGAGGTGAGCCATGGAGACGATCAATAACATTGACAGACTTCTCGGTGACGATCTGAAACAGGAGATCCGTACAGGCAGCAAGATATCTATTGCTGCCTCTTGTTTCTCCATGTAATTAGCCTTGGCATATGAGGGTAATCCGCAAGAAATCGACAGCAAGCTGGGAACGGATCGAGGCATAGACGACATTTTCAGGCGGGCCCAAGCTGCCTTCAACCAATGGTCGAAATTGAATGTGACTGAACGGACGACGGAAAGGCTGCTCGGGATGCTCGACTTCGACTTTTTCAAGTTGCTGGACAGTCTGACGATTGCCCGTTCCAGAAAGCACATTCAAAAATACTACAAAGCGGAGGATATCGGTGAATTTCCCAAGCGATTGCCCCCCGTCTCGAAGCATTGGGATTTGACCGATCGAACGGATGTCATCGGAATAAAGGATATTTTCACCGAGTTGTCCAGAATCAACTTGGGCATTTATGCGCCGTTCAAATATATCCTGCCGAGTCGGATGCGCTTCTACGAGAATCTGTATGATACCACCGTCAAAGGCGGCAACACGTTCAGGCAAATCGACCGTGAAGGCAACCTGCAGATTCTGATGCGGATCAACTTGCTGAAGCGGCTGGAAAGCTCGGTGGAATCGTTCAGACTGACGTTGTCGAAAATCATTGAGAAACTTGACCAGACACTGCAACGCATTAAAGACTACGAACAGAGCGGAAAAGCCGAATCCGTCGGATTTACCGAAATTGAGGGCACCAATCTGGACGATGACGATTGGTTGGACGATGAATTCAGCTTCGGGGATACAATCAAGATCAATCTGTCGGACATGGATATTCTCCACTGGAAAGAGGATTTGACCCATGACCGCAACATTCTGTCCGGGCTGTTGGCCGAAATGCGGAAGGTGACGCCTGAACATGATGCAAAGCTGAACATGCTGAAGGAACTGATTGATCACAAAATTCGTCACCCGATCAATCCCGGTAATCGCAAAATCATCATCTTCAGTGCGTTCACGGATACGGTGGACTACCTGTACACTCAACTGTCGCCTTACATGAAGGGAACTTACGGGATGGATACAGCGAAAATCGTCGGCAGCGATGACAACAAGAATACGGCAGGCCTGCGAAACGACATCCATACGCTGCTGACCTGTTTCTCGCCGCTTTCCAAGGAAAAGCATCTGATCATGCCCCATGTGCAAGGCGAAATTGATCTGCTCATTGCATCCGATTGCATATCCGAAGGACAGAATCTGCAGGACTGCGACTTTCTCATTAACTATGATATCCACTGGAATCCCGTCCGGATTATCCAGCGGTTTGGAAGGATTGACCGAATCGGATCAAAGAATAAGGAGATTCAGTTGGTTAATTTCTGGCCCAATATGTCATTGGATGAATACATCCAGCTCAAGGAGAGAGTCGAAAACCGGATGGTAATCATGGATATGACCGCCACCGGCGACGACAATGTGCTCGATAATCAATCCAGCGACCTGGAGTACCGGAAGCAGCAACTGCAGCGTCTGCAGAAAGAAGTCATTGATTTGGAGGACATTAACTCCGGGGTTTCGATCACCGATCTGGGTCTGAACGATTTTCGCATGGATCTGGTGCATTATGTCAAGGAGAACGGTGATCTCGACAAAGTTCCCACCGGACTTCATGCCGTCTTGACCCCGGATGAAGAGAAAGGAGCCAGGCCGGGTGTCATTTTTGTCTTGCGGAACATTAACGAGTCGCTGAATCCTGACAAGCAGAACCGGCTGCATCCATTTTATCTGGTCTATATCAGCGAAAGCGGAGAAGTCATTACCAATCATATCGATGTCAAGAAGACGCTGGACTTGCTCAGAGCGCTGTGCAAAGGGCAATCCACGCCGATCATGGAGGCATGCCGAAGCTTCAATCAGGCGACGAATGACGGTCGAAAAATGGATATGTACTCCAGGCTGCTCGAAGAAGACCGTACCAGCGAAGACTTGCTCATTCAGGTCATGCTGGAGCTTGGTCTGGAGCTGTCTTTGCCCATGAAGATGAAACAGATCGAGGGCAAGACGGTCCATTATGTCGCCGAAAATTCGCTGATTGCTTGTTTTGACGATAATGTACCGGAATCCGTCATACGTGAAATTGCGAAAGATCAACCTCTTCGAGCAGTCTTCCGTGACAGCTCGTTTGCCGATGATTCCGCGCGCATTAATGTCGAAGAACTGTTCAAGATGCTTTCGCCGGGCACTGACGTGCGGGTGCTGTAAGGTGGTGGCTTATCAGTGAAGATCAAATTCAAGCACCAGCAGTTTCAACTGGACGCCGTACAAAGCATTGTGGATTGCTTCGAGGGACAACCGAACGAGACGTCCCAATTTACGCTTGATCGAGGGATCAGACGCAGGCCGGAGCAGCTCCGATTAGGCGAAAATCTTGAACAGATCGAATTATCGGAAATCGGTTTCCGGAACAAGCCCATTCAACTCAGCGATCAAGAAGTGCTGGAGAACATCCGGAACGTACAGCGCAGGAACGGGCTGAAGCTCTCGGATAAAATCGAGCGAAGAAAAGGCGAAAACCTCTACAACCTGACGGTTGAGATGGAGACGGGAACCGGCAAGACCTATACCTACATCCGCACCATGTTCGAATTGTACAGAGCGTACGGATGGAGCAAGTACATTGTCGTTGTTCCCTCCATAGCCATTCGGGAAGGCGTGCTCAAGACGTTTCAGATCACGGAAGATCACTTCATGTCCGAATACGGCATGAAGGCGCGTTACTTTGTGTACAACTCGAAGCAGTTGCATCAGATTGAGAGCTTCGCGAGCGATTCCGGCATCAATGTCATGATCATCAACTCGCAAGCCTTCAATGCGAGAGGCAAGGACGCCAGACGGATCCACATGGAATTGGATGATTTTCACAGCCGTCGTCCCATCGATGTGCTGTCGAGCACGAATCCGATTCTGATCATCGATGAGCCGCAATCGGTAGAAGGCAAGCAGACGATTGAATCGCTCAAAGAATTCAGGCCCTTGTTCACATTGCGCTATTCGGCGACTCACCGGGAAGAGTTCAACAAGGTGTATCGGCTTGACGCACTGGATGCCTATAATCAAAAGCTGGTCAAAAAGATCAGCGTGAAGGGGATTTCGGCCAAAGGCGCTAGCGGCACAGACTGCTATCTGTATCTGGAAGGAATCGATGTCAGCGCGAAGCACGCTCCTGTCGCCCGACTTGAACTGGATGTGAAGACAAAGACGGGGCTTGCAAGAAAAACGCTGAAAATCATCCAAAACGATGATCTCTACCAGTTGTCCGGCGAACTTGAGCAGTACAGAGGATTCAAGGTGTCGGAAATCAATGGACTTAAGGGCAGCCTTAGCTTCAGTAACGGTGTAACGCTGTATGCCGGAGATGTCCAGGGAGATGTGGGGGAACTGCACTTCCGCCGGATTCAGATACGGGAAACGATCAAGTCGCATTTCGAGAAAGAACGCGTTTTGTATCATAAAGGAATTAAGGTGTTGTCGTTGTTCTTCATCGATGAAGTGGCCAAATATCGTCAGTATGATGAGGACGGCTCGCCGAAGAACGGCGTTTATGCTGACATTTTCGAAGAAGAGTACATGGCGCTGCTCAATGAGGAGTTGTCCTTGTTCGCTGACGATCCGTATATCCAGTATTTGAACCGGATTGATGTGAAAAAGACCCATGCAGGCTACTTCTCGATCGACAAGAAAAGCAATCGTCTGGTCGACCCGAAAGTGTCGGGCAGAGAAACGGATTCCGACGATGCGGACGCGTACGATCTGATCATGAGGGACAAGGAGCGGCTGCTGAGCTTTTCGGAACCGACGCGATTCATATTCTCCCATTCGGCGCTCAAGGAAGGCTGGGACAACCCTAACGTCTTTCAGATTTGCACCCTCAAGCACAGCGATTCCTCCATCAAGAAGCGGCAGGAAGTTGGACGAGGGCTGCGGCTGTGTGTGAATCAGAACGGGGAAAGGATGGATTCGAGCGTCCCCGGCATTGATGTCCATGAAATCAATGTGCTGACGGTCGTTGCAAGTGAATCGTACGAGCAGTTCGCAAAGCAGCTGCAACAGGAAATCGCCGAAGCGCTGTCCGATCGTCCGCGCAAAGTGGATACCAATTTCTTTCTCAATAAAGTGCTGAAGAATGAGCGCGGCCAACAATTGAAATTGAACGAATCCTTGGCGGACGCATTGCAGTTTGAGTTTATTCAGAACGGATATGTGAACAGAGAGTATCAACTGACGGATGCCTATTTTGAGGCCGTGGAAAATGGCACGCTTAAACTTCCCGAAGAACTGAACGCATTCCGTGAATCGCTGATCGAGTTGCTGAAGTCGGTCTTTGTCGAGGGCAAGACGAATCTGGCCGAAAACGAAAGAAGCAGGACTCCCGTCACCGTCAACCAGAACTTCTACAAGAAAGAGTTTCAGGAACTCTGGAATCGAATCAATCGGAAATCGGTATATACCGTCAAGTTCGATTCCGAAGAACTCATCAAAAAATGCATATGGGCTCTGGACAGTCAGCTGCATGTGCCGGCGATCCGGTTCGCCGTCCGGCACGGCGAGCTCCGCAAAATCGAGAGCAAGGAGCAGTTGAAGGCGGGCGCGGCGTTTGAAATGCGCGAATCCGGCACGGAAGTTGTCGAAACGGGAGCAAACTACCGGGTGAAATATGATCTGGTCGGGAAATTGATGGACGATACGAAACTTACCCGCAAGACCATTGTTGCAATCTTGACCGGAATCAAGGAAGCAACGTTCCTGCAATTCAGAAAGAATCCGGAAGAATTCATGATCCGCGCCGCCAGGATCATCAATGAACAGAAGGCAACCACGATCATCGAGTCGATAACGTACAACATGCTCAATGAGCAATTCGAAAAGGAGATCTTTACGAAGAATTCTTTGTCGGCCAAACTTGATGAAAATGTCTTGCAAGCCCGAAAGCACATTTATGATTTTGTGGTGACGGATTCCAAAATCGAAAGGGATTTTGCCCTTGAACTGGAAACCAGTCAGGATGTTCAGGTGTATGCGAAGCTTCCCAAGGGATTTTTCATTCCGACGCCTGTGGGCAACTACAATCCGGACTGGGCGATTGTGTTCAAGGAAGGTCACGTGAAGCACATTTACTTCATCGCGGAAACGAAAGGTTCCCTGGAGTCGATGGAACTGCGGGAAGTGGAGAAGGCGAAGATCGAATGCGCGCGTCGGCATTTTGAGAAGCTGAGCAACGGCCAACTTAAGTATGATGTTGTCGACAGCTATGAGAAGCTGATGGAGATTGTAAAGGGCTAACCCATGCCTTCAGCCAGCATCAGAATTCAAAGAGAAATCTCCCAGAACTTGCTGCGCCAGTGGTGAAAGAAGATGTGCTGACGGCCGAAGCGAAGATCGACGCGGACACGAAGAAGGCGATCGTCGATGTGGTCACGGCCAACCTCGAGGCGACCGAGAAAGAAGATATCCATGCCGCGTTGGCCACGGTCGATTCCGAGTCGCCGGGTTACGCACAGACCCGCGATACGCTGGGCAGACTGTTCCTGGCGTATGATATCGACTACGAGCTGGAACTGGCCAACGTCATCAAAGTGTCGGACACGGAAGCTTACGTCTACACGGTGTATACGGCGAAGAAGATCGACGGTCCCGAGTACAACGACAGCCGCAACAAGCAGGTGCACAGACTGACGAAGCAGGCCGACGGCAGCTGGAAAATCTACATTTCCTACACGATCGCTTGCTAAAATAAAAGAAGAATGGCGCAGCCGAACCGGAATTTCGGCTGCGCCTTCGTATTTGGTTCAGATATATTTGTTGAACTCTTCCTGCGTCGTCTTCAATTGTTTCTTCAATATATTGTGCAACAAATGATACGGAATTACCCTGCCCGACGCATGACCGACTTTTGTCCTCAGAATCTCAGCAGCAGCTTGAGCAGATAAGGGAAATGATGGCGCCGGTTTGGCGCGTTGAAGTGCCGGCTGGGCTCGTTCATATAGTCTTGTACGCCAGTTCTTCAAAGGTTTCTTTCTCCGTGCCGCCATTTGCGTACAACTCAAGTTCGTCCAATCCCAATGTGACGGATCCATCCTCCTCCCGGAATCGCTTAACCCTGAACTTGACGCTCCGGAGCAGTTCATGGACCAATTACAGGACTCAAGAAGGGATCGGTCCGGCGTTGTCGAACTCACTTCAGACAGACTTCGGTCGCAGTCGCGTTGTCATCACAGCATTCGGAGGTAATGAACGAAGTGTCTTCTTCATCCTGGCTGCTGAATCATTTTCATCCCGAGTTGGCGTCGCTCGCCGGGCAGGCGGAAGAGCTGCTGTGGACGAATCCGCGGGCGATGCTGATTCAGGGCCGGCTGTTCGCGGAGCGATTGGCGAAGATCGTCGCGCAGGAGTCGAAGGTCGAGCCGGTGTACGAGATCCGGCAGGCCGATCGTCTGCATTTGCTGGAACGCAAGGGGGTCATCGACGCGGATATCCGCGCCAGTTTCGAGTGGCTGCGGATGAACGGGAACGCCGCCGCCCATGAGGCGAAGGAAGTCCCGCTCGACATCGCCCTGACCGCCCATCGCCATATCTATCAGCTCAGCGCATGGTTCACGGAGGCCTACGGGCCGCTGGACGTGCAAGTTCCGGAATACGCGATGCCGGAGCCGCCGGCGGCGAGACGGGAGGACGAATTGTCCGCCGATCAGTTGAGCGCCGTTTTTCAGCGTTTGATTGAAGATCATGTATCGGGCAAGCTGCTGTCTTCGATCGAGAAGAAGTTCCAGGAGATCCGGCAGGCGCTTGACAAGGTCGCGGGCAGCGTGGAGGAATGGGCGCGCGTCAAGGGGACGGCCGGAACGGACGAGTCTCCGGCGGATGGTGCCGCGGCGGCTTCGCCGCAAGCGGATCAGGAGGCGCGCGCGGCCAAACCGGCGGATTCCGACACTGAACCTGCGGCGCCTGCGGCCAAGCCGGCGGCATCCGATGCCGAACCTGCGGCACGCGCGGCCAAGCCGGCGGCATCCAAAGCCGAATCCGCGGCGCCCGCATCCGAACCGTCGCCGCCCGGACCCGCCGATCCGGGCAGCGTGGTTGTTCCCCCGGAGATCGCGGCAAGGCGGCTAGAGGACTATCGCCCCGGCCGCCTGAGCGAAGTTTCGCGGGAGATGGGCATCGCGACGTTCGGGGAATGGACCGAAGAGCGCCTGAAGGAGCTGTACCGCAGACAGCCGAAGGCGCTTCACGACATTCTGGTTCAGCTGTGGTTCTTCGGCGTCGATTTCCGGGGAGAGCTGGGCCGGTTCATCCGGCTGGACCGCGCTTCCGGCGATGAGCGGAAGCTGCGCCTCGAACCGGGAATCGACCTGAAGGAGAAGCTGCCGCTCGATGTGGCCCGCATGCTGGAGCGGTTCGGCATCCGCCGCTCCGAGCAGCTGAACGGCGTTCCGTATGCTTCCCTCGAATGGCTGCTCAGGGGGCGCTACGGGGATACCGTTGAAATCCTGGACCGGATGACGCCGGGCGGCGGGCAGGCTGCGGAGACGCTCACCCTTCTTTTTCAGGGAGAGACGCTCGACATTCCGCCTCATATACTGGACGCGGAGATAACCGGCATTCCGATCCGGGGATGTCCGGCGCTGATCGATCGGATGGTCAACCAGTTGAACTGCGTCCGCTTGCGCGACCTGCCGCAAGACCTGTCCGAGCTCGCGGAGCGGATCAGGGGCGTCGGCACGGGGATGGTCCGGAAATTTTTCCGGCAGCTCCGGGACCATGTCTCAAGCGCGTCCGACATCGGCGGCCCGGACGCCGCAAGTCCGGAAAGCGCCGATCGGCCGGCGGACCGAACCGGGAACCGGAATGACGCTCAACCCGTCGGTCAACCCGGCGGGCAGGCCGGCGAACCGACCGACGATCAGACCGGCGCTCGAATCGCCGACCAGACCGCCCGCGAATCGGGAAGGATGGTCTGGCGAAACCGCGTGATCGAGCTTGAACCCGGCGATATGGATTTCGAGCTGGAGGAGCAGCTGTTCCCTTCCACGAAGGCATTGATCAGGCAACTGATCGGGCAGGGCAGGACAAGGATAGGCGATCTGCCCGCGAATCTGTGGAAGCTGCTGGCATTGAAAAGCGTCGGCGAGAAGGCCGTCGACAGGTTCCTGGACCAGCTCGAGCGCAATCTGGCGAACTGGCGGTTCGGCCTCAAGCAGGAGCGGGAATGGCGGGCGATGACCGTCGAAGAGCGGATCGCCTTCGCCATCGGCAAGATCGAAGCCGACTGGGCGGACAGGCTCTCGGATGAGGAGCTGAGCAAGAACCGCAATCTGCGGATCGTGCATTTGCGATGGCTGGAGCGGCGGGAAGGCCGCAAGGCGACCTTGGAATGGCTCGGCCAGCAGTTCGGACTGACCCGGGAGCGCATCCGGCAGATCATCCGGAACGTGCTCGGCAAATTCCATCCGGACGTGAAGCTGCTCGTTCAGGCGCTTGCGGAAGCGGGCGAGCACCGGCGGTATTTCCGTTACGAGATCGACATCCACGGCAAATTCGCGCACGGCTTGATCGAACAGGTCGTCGAGGAATTCGAAGGACTGACGTATCTCGAGCAATACGGCTGGTGGACCGTCGAGAAGCTTGAAGATTTCGAGCGGAAGGCGGGCCGGCTCAAGGCATCCTTCACGGAATGGATGCGCGGCAATCTGGCGGCGGCCGCCGAGATCCGGGAGAAGGTTGCGGAACTGGCGGACGGCCTGCCTTCGGAGCTCGCGATGCGGATCATCGAACCGGAGCTGCGGCCGACGCCGGATCGGAAGTTTTATTTCCTCGCAGGTTCGAAAAAGTACGAGATCGCCGAGATGGTGCTCAGGCAATATCCCGAAGGCGTGGAAGTCTACAAACGGGCGCCGGAACTGTGCGAACGGGCCAACCGCATCATGCCGGGCGCGTTCGAGAAGGAGCGGGATCTCACCTCGATTTTCTCGCGGGAAGAATTCGCCGACACGGCTTACCTGTGGGGCCGCGGCACATACATCCACCGCTCGTTCGTGCGGGAGGATGCGGCGCTCGTCAGGGAGATCGCGGACAAGGGCGCGGAGCTGCTGGAGGTCAGAAGTCCGATCTCGGTCGGCCGGCTGTTCTCGATGTATGAGGACCGCCTGATGCGCAGCGGCATCCCGAACGAATACGCGCTCTATACGATGCTGCGCAAGCACGCGCCGGACAAGCTCGCGCCGAACAAGTTCCCGCATATCTGGCACAAGGACGACGCGTTCCAGCTCAGCAACGCGGAACTGATCAAAGTCTGGCTGCGCGAGCGGCGGGAGCCGCAGACAACGGAGGCGCTCCGGGAGGAATTCGTCGCAAGGCGCGGCTGGAAGGAGTTCACGCTGAATTTCTCCATCAATACGGATCCCGATTTCGTGCGGGTCGATTACGGCGTCGTCGGGCTCAGGGAGTTCTATCCGTTCAGGGAGGACGATTTCGAGCCCGTGCTGCGGAGGCTGCGGGAACTGCTGGCGGAGACGGGCGTCATCCATGCGAACCGGCTGCTGGAAAGCGCGCGGGACCATTGCGAACGGATGGGCGTTCGGACGCCTTATCTGCTCTATGATTTGCTGAAGGGCCTGGAGATCGAGGGCTTCCGCTTCGCCCGTTATCCGCTGATCACATCCGACGATCATCCGCTCGAAGGCCTGACGCTGCTGACGATCGTGGAGCAGTTCATCGAGGAGCAGGAAGCCGAGGTGCCGCGGGAAATGGTGTTCCAATGGGTGACCGAGGAGATCGGGGCCAGGGATTCCACGCTGGACAACGCGCTGTCCCAAAGCGTGAATATTTTCTATTACCGCGGCGGGCAGTTCGGCGAATACATCCACCGGAACCGGCTGGAGTGGACGCCGGACAAGGAAGAGGCGCTGGCGGCTCATGTCCGCGAGTGTCTGGAACGGGCGCGGCAGCGGGGCAGGCGGTACGTCACGATCGGCGACCTTAGGGTTCCGGACCTTCTGCCGCCGCTTCCGGGAGCGCTGGAATGGACCGAGGATCTGCTCAGCGACTGCATCCGCAAGAGCGGCCGGTTCGGCCTGATCGGCTCGATGGACTGGATCGTGGTGTCCCTCGAAGATTCCCGCGTCAGGGACGGGGCTGATCTGATCGCCCATGTGCTCGAGACCGATTTCGGCGGAGAGGCCGGACTCAAGGCGCTGCAGCGGAGGCTGGCGGAGATCCGGTATTCGAAGGACGGCTCGTTCCTGGCCGAGACGACGGCCCGGCTTGAGAGCGGCGATGCGCCGTTCGTCGTGGAACGGGAGCAGGTGAAGCTGAGACAATCGATCGGTTGAATAAAATAGCCGTGACGAGCAGCGCGACATCCGGCGGAACGGCCTGACGGCATGCCAGGGCTCGCGCACGTTGAAGGTGTTCGCGGGGGTCGGAACGGCGGCAAGGATCGGGCGGGCGGGTCCGGAGAGGAACGTCCGGCCCGATCTTTTTTTCGGCTGACCAATGAACATACAGGACCGACGGTTTAGCATCATGCCAACTTGAAGTGCGGCATGCAATTTGCAGCGCCTTCGGTTCGGGCACGAGCCGCTGTAACGTGGTATTCACGTTACAGCGAGCCGGACCGGGCTCCGCTCGCCTCCGTAACGTGGTATCCACGTTACAGCCACTTTGGAACTTCTTTGTTTGTCAATTGGTTTGTCGTGGTTTTTTCTCAAACAAAGTCGTCGCCAAATAAATGGTCGGCTTACGGCAAGCGCTTCACGAATGCAGGGGCAGCAGCCGCCCGCGATTCCGGAAGATCCGGTGGAATTCGCGCAGATGATGCGGCGCATGATGGGCTGGGAGAACAGCGACGTGACCGGCTGCGCGGTGGCCGCCGAAGCGCGGGAGATCGAGGGCAGCGAGACGAAGATCCCGGTCCGCGTCTACACGCCGCCCGCGGAAGGGAAGCGTCCGGCGTCCGGTCGGCAAGGCCGTCGATGCCGTGGGAGGATGGCGGCGATAAGCGGCGGTCATATTTTTCTGCGGTAGAATTCGAACTGTTCGCCGAGAAGCTTCTCTTCCCAGATCTGCTTCAGAATTGCGAGCTCTTCGGTGTAATCGGTCTTGGACTCGTCCTTCGAATAGGGGAGCAGCTCCAGCACCTCGAACTCGAACCGGTCCGGGCCGAACCGCTTCCAGTCCCGCTGCAGCTCCTTGTTGGGGTGGCTTCCCAATTCGAGCTGGAACCGGGTGCTGTTCATCTTGCCCTTCAGGTTATGCGACGTTTCGAGGAGACATTTGCCGCCGTCCTTCAGCCGGACCCGGAAAATGCCCATGTCGGGCTTCATCCGCTTGTACTGCTCGATCAGTTCCTTGCGGCGGTTCGTCATGTCAGTACCCCATCTCTTTCAGCAGTCTCGAGAGGACGCGCAGGCGCTCGCCGAGGATTTCGCCCTGTTCGCCCAGCGCCTGGTTGAACAGGCGGATGTCTTCGTCGATCATTTCGTTGTCCGTGCACACTTCCACCGTCATCGCGTCGCCCTGCAGGCCGACCCGGTCGATGCGGGGGTTCTCCGGATCGTACAGCTTCTCGTGCCGGTAGGCATCCTGGAAATAGAGCTGGGCGCGCGCGATCAGGATCGCGAGATCAAGCACGCGGTGGAGCGGCAGCTCCTCCGATTGCCGCGACCATTTCCCGCCGGTGTGGCGCCACACCTTCGCGGAGATGTCGAGCCTGCCGCGGTCGTTCCATTGCGCAAGGCCCAGCGAGAGGCCCTTCGCGTCCGATTGATAAGCGTATTTGCCGTCGACGTTTCCGTAGTTTTCGCAGACGATGACCGGTTTGTGCTTGAGTGTTGTGGGAATTTTCATTGCAAGTCGCCTCTTAGCCTTTCGGATTACTAAATTAGTAATTTACTAAATTAGTAGTTCCATTATAGCGTCGGAGGGGGAGGATGTCAAACGGGATATGCCTTGCATTTTTCCATATAAATGCGGCATCCTTCCATGGATGGATCGCGGTCCGGGTACTATAATCAGGTCAAAAATACATATGATGAATGGAGGGTTCGGATTTTGTCGAAGATTACATTTCTCGGCGCGGGCAGCACGGTGTTCGCGAAGAACGTCCTGGGCGACTGCATGCTGACCCCGGCCCTGCAAGGATTCGAACTGGCGCTGTTCGATATCGACCACGAGCGGCTGAAGGATTCGGAGAACATGTTGAACAATCTCAAGGCGACGACCGGCAGCACGTGCCGGGTGAAGGCGTATACGGACCGGAAAGAGGCGCTGCGCGGGGCCAAGTACATCGTCAACGCGATCCAGGTCGGCGGCTACGATCCGTGCACGATCACCGATTTCGAAGTGCCGAAGAAATACGGGCTGCGGCAGACGATCGGCGACACGGTCGGGATCGGCGGGATTTTCCGGAGCCTGCGGACGATTCCGGTCATGCTCGATTTCGCGCGGGATATTCAGGAAGTGTGCCCGGATGCGCTGTTCCTGAACTACACGAATCCGATGGCGGTGCTCACGAACGTCATGAACACGTACGGCGGCGTTCGCACCGTCGGCCTCTGCCACAGCGTGCAGGTGTGCGTCCCGCATCTGTTCGCGTCGCTGGGCATGGACCCGACCGGCGTGCAATGGAAGATCGCGGGCATCAACCATATGGCCTGGCTGCTGGAAGTGACGAAGGACGGGCGGGACCTGTATCCCGAGATCAAGCGGCGGGCGCGGGAGAAGCAGAAGGAGAAGCACCACGACATGGTGCGCTTCGAGCTGATGTTCAAGTTCGGCTATTACGTGACGGAGTCGTCCGAGCACAACGCCGAGTATCATCCTTATTTCATCAAGAAGCAGTATCCCGAGCTGATCGAGAAGTACAACATTCCGCTGGACGAGTATCCGCGCCGCTGCGTGAATCAGATCGAGGGCTGGAAGAAGATGCGGGAGTCGCTCGTGAACAACGTCAATCTGACGCACGAGCGGACGCACGAGTATGCGTCGTACATTTTCGAGGCGATCGAGACGAACGTGCCGCTCAAGATCGGCGGCAACGTCATGAACACCGGGCTGATCACGAATCTGCCGAAGGAGGCGTGCGTCGAGGTGCCGTGCCTGGTGGACGCCTCCGGGGTGACGCCGACGTACGTGGGCGCGCTGCCTCCGCAGCTCGCCGCGCTGAACATGACGAACATCAACACGCAGCTTCTGACGATCGAGGCGGCGATCACGCGGAAGAAGGAGCATATTTACCACGCGGCGATGCTCGATCCGCACACGGCGGCGGAGCTGACGCTCGACGAGATCGTCGCCCTGTGCGACGACCTGATCGAGGCGCACGGCGGCTGGCTGCCGAAGTTCCATTGACGTTTGATTCTTCCCGAGCCATGTCGGGCGGTGATGCTGCCCGGCAGGCTCGGTTTTTTGAAGCGGCTGTAACGTGGATACCACGTTGCGGAGAAGATCGGAGCCCGGCCCGGCACGCTGTAACGAGGATACCACGTTACAGTGGCTCGGGACCGAACCTTGCATGCCGCACTTCAAATTGGCATGTTGCAAAACCGCCGGTCCTGTATGTTCATTGGTCTGGAGAGCTTCCAAAGCAACCTCCGGCGGAACATGGTTCCGCTCAACGGAGTTGAACGCGCCGGCGGATCAGCTCCGGCGGAACGCGGTTCCGCCAGAGGGCCGAATCCCGGCTCGAAGGGAGAGCCGCCAATCGGTTTATCAACTTTCCGGGGACGCGCAAGGGGCGCGTCCCTTTCGTGTTAAGTTGTGAAAGAAAATATAACACAAAAGATCGAATCCGTTGCATTATATCGACTTGATCAGTCATATACGTCAGAAAATATGCAAATAAACAGACGGATCAAGCGGATTTTGTGCGCGATTGATGAATATGCGGCACATCAATGTTGTCTATATTTACACTAACCGTTACATTCAGTATAATGTAGCAAAAATTGAGAGCCGGAGATCATTTTTTCAGTTTCAACAATCATATGTTGACCAAAAACAGGGGGTGAACGGCGGGGCGGATCGCGCTTGCGGCGGATCAAGGCCTGACGGACGGACAGTTGAAGCATGAACCGACATTTCCTTTTACAATCCAAGCGGGAGAGGTGTTTCGCAAATGGTTGTCTGGCGCAGAAGTTGGGTAACGATCCTCGCCGCGGTATTCGCGCTGGCCTTGGTGCTGGCAGGCTGCGGAGGATCGAAGAGCGGTTCGAACGGCAATTCGGACGGCGGTACGGGCAGTACGAGCAGTACGGGCAATTCCGCCCAATCTTCGTCATCGTCGGGAGGACAGCAGGCGGAGCAGCCGGCTGAGCAGCCTGAGAAGTCCGGGGAGGAAGAAGCGTCCGGCGAACCGGAGAAGCAGTATTACGTCGCGATGGTCACCGACCTCGGCGGCGTGAACGACAACTCGTTCAACCAGAGCGCGTGGGAAGGCCTGCAGGCGTTCGGCGCGGAATTCGGCGCGAAAGTCGATTATCTGCAAAGCCAGAGCGACGCCGATTACGTGCCGAACCTGAACCAGTTCGTGAAGGGCGGAGCGGACCTGACCTGGGGCATCGGCTTCCTGATGGGCGACGCCGTGAAGCAGGTCGCCGACCAGAATCCGGACGCGAAGCTCGCCATCATCGACGCGACGGTGGATGCGCCGAACGTCGCTTCGGTCACGTTCAAGGAGCATGAGGGCTCGTTCCTCGTCGGCGTCGTGGCGGGGCTCATGACGAAGACGAACAAGATCGGCTTCGTGGGCGGCATGGAGCTTCCCGTCATCAAGAAGTTCGAGATCGGCTTCATCGCCGGCGTGAAGGCCGTAAATCCCGACGCGGAGGTCATCGTCGACTACACGGGCGCCTTCGACGCGCCGGACCAGGGGAAAGCGTCGGCGGCCACGCTGTACAACAACGGGGCGGACATCATTTTCCACGCGGCGGGCGCGACCGGCGACGGCGTGTTCAACGAAGGCAGCGAGCGCAAGAAGGCGGGGAACGACGTCTGGGTCATCGGCGTCGACAAGGACCAATCGGTCACCTTCGGCCACGAGATCACGCTGACGTCCATGATGAAGCGGGTCGACCAGGCGGTGGCGAGGGTCAGCGCCGATGTGGTGAACGGAACGTTCACGCCTGGCGTGATCGAGCTCGGACTGGCGGAAAGCGGCGTCGGCCTGCCGGAGAACAATCCGAACGTGCCGGAGGACGTGCTGAGCAAGGTGAAGGAGTTCGAGCAGAAGATCGTCAGCGGCGAAATCGTGGTGCCTTTCGAATAACCGGACGCAAAATCCGAACGCGGCCGGGCGGGACGGACGCGCGCGTCCTTTCCGCCCTGCCGTCACAAGCGGGGGATGAATCGGTGCAAAGCGGGACCGCGGTGGAAATGAGGGGCATCACCAAGCGTTTTCCCGGCATTGTCGCGAACGACAACATCCATCTGCAGGTCAGAAAAGGCGAAATCCATGCCCTGCTGGGCGAGAACGGCGCGGGTAAAACGACCCTGATGAACATTCTGTTCGGCCTGTATCAGCCGGATGAGGGCGAAATTTTCATCAACGGCCGGAAAGTCGAGATCACCGGTCCCCAGAAGGCGATCGATCTCGGGATCGGGATGATCCACCAGCATTTCATGCTGGTCGAACCGTACACGGTCCTCCAGAACATCATCCTCGGCGCGGAACCGCGCAGGGGCATCCTGATCGACTATAAAAAGGCGCTCGCCCGCGTCTTGGAACTCTCCGACAAGTACGGGCTCCATGTCGATCCGCACCGGACGATCCGCGAAATCTCCGTGGGGATGCAGCAGCGGGTGGAAATTTTGAAAACGCTGTACCGGGGGGCGGACATTCTCATTTTCGACGAGCCGACCGCCGTGCTGACGCCGCAGGAAATCCGGGAACTGATGGCGATCATGCGCCGGTTGACGGAGGAAGGCAAGACGATCATCCTCATCACCCACAAGCTGAAGGAGATCATGGCGATCGGCGACCGGGTCACGATCATCCGCCGCGGCCGGGTGGTGGACTGCCTTCCGGTACGGGAGTCGTCGCCCGAAGAGCTGGCCTCCATGATGGTCGGGCGGAACGTCAGCTTCGTCGTCGGGAAGAAGGAAGCGCGGCCGGGAGAAACGATCCTCGAGCTCAAGGACGTCACGGCTTGCGATGAACGGGGCGTCCAGGTGCTGAAAGGGCTGTCGCTGGAAGTGCGCAGGGGAGAGATCCTCGGCATCGCGGGGGTGGAAGGCAATGGCCAGCAAGAGCTGATCGAGGTGCTCACCGGGCTGCGCAAGGCATCGTCCGGGGAAATTCTCCTGCGGGGCCGCTTAATCCGGAACGAAAGCCCGCGCCGGATCGCGGAGTCGAAGGTCGGCTACATTCCCGAAGACCGGCAGAAGCGGGGCCTCGTGCTCGATTTCAGCGTCGGCGAAAATCTGGTGCTGAAAAACTACTACGAGCCTCCCTACACCGAACGCTGCCTGCTGCGGCATAACCGGATCCATGCGCACGCCGCCTCCCTCATCGGAGAATACGACATTCGCACGCCGGACGAGAGGACGCCCGCGCGGGCGCTGTCGGGCGGCAACCAGCAGAAGGTGATCGTCGCGCGCGAAGTCGCGGGCGATCCGGATCTGCTCATCGCGACGCAGCCGACGCGCGGATTGGACGTGGGCGCCATCGAGTTCATTCACCGGAAGCTGATCGAGCAGCGCGACAGCGGCAAGGCGGTGCTGCTCTATTCGCTGGAGCTGGACGAAATCATGAATCTGTCGGACCGCATCGCGGTCATGTACGAAGGCCGCATCGTCGGCATTCTGGACCCCCGCAAGACCGACGAACAGGAGATCGGCCTCCTGATGTCCGGCGGCCGCGCGTCCGGAGGTGGCGGCAGCGCCGGGCATGCGCCCGGAGGCGGCGCCGGAGATCATGCGGATGAAAGCGGGGTGCGCGCATGAACGGGCTTGTCAGGCGGATGCTGGGCGAATCGTCGCTGATCCCGATCGTCTCCATCGTGATCGGCCTGCTCCTCGGCGCCGTCATCATGCTGGCGGGGAATTACGATCCGATCGCGGCCTACGGATCGCTGCTTACGCGGGCGTTCGGGGACATGTACAACCTCGGCGAGACGATCCGGCAGATTACGCCGTACATTTTCACCGGGCTGGCGGTGGCCTTCGCGTTCCGGTCCGGGCTGTTCAACATCGGGGCGGAAGGCCAGTTCATCATGGGGGCTGTCGCCGCGGCCGCCGTCGGCGTCCTGCTCGAGATGCCCTGGTATCTGCACATTCCGCTGGCTCTCGTCGCGAGCGCCCTGGCCGGCGGGCTGTGGGGAGCCGTCGTCGGTTATCTGAAGGCGGCGCGGGGCGTGCACGAGGTGATCACGACGATCATGCTCAACTGGATCGCCCTGCATCTCGCGAACTACATCGTACGGGGCGCCCTGCTGGAGAAGGGGCTGGCGCGCTCGCGGTACATCCATGAAAGCGCGTGGCTGTCGACTTCGGGCCTCACCGAACTGTTCGACAATGCCCGCATCCACTACGGCATTCTGATCGCGCTCGCCCTGTCCGCGCTGTTCTATTTTGTGCTGTGGAAGACGAGGCAGGGCTTCGAGTTCCGCGCAGTCGGGTTCAACCCGGACGCTTCCGAATACGCCGGAATCAACGTCAAATCCACGTTCGTCAAGGCAATGTTCATCAGCGGCCTGTTCGCCGGCGTGGGCGGCGCCTGCGAAGTGATGGGCGTGTTCCATTATCAGACGATCAACAGCGCGTTTCCCGGCTACGGCCTGATGGGTATCGCCGTCGCGCTGATCGGGCGGAATTCGGCCGTCGGGGTGGTGCTCGGCGCCGTGCTGATCGGGGTCCTGACCTACGGCGCCTCCGGCATGAAGTTCGGCGCGGGCGTGCCGGAAGAGCTGATCAATGTCGTGATCGCGCTGGTCATTTTCTTCGTGGCCGCAAGCGGGCTTGTGGAGCTCCTGGTCCGGCGCTTCAGAAACAGGAACAGGACGGTGCATTAGCATGGCGGTGCTTCAGGCAGCAAGCGAATTGGTACAGACCACGATCGTGTTCGCGACGGCGCTCGTGTTCGCCATGCTGGGCGGCCTCGTCTCCGAACGATCCGGCGTGGTCAACATCGCCCTGGAAGGGATGATGATGGCGGGGGCGTTCACGGCGGCGATCGTGACCCATTACCTCGAGACGGGCGCCGGACTCGGGGCGAGCGCGCCCTGGATCGGGTTCGTCTGCGCCATCGTCATGGGCGCCTTGTTCTCGCTTCCGCACGCCGCGGCTTCGATCACGTTCCGGGCGGATCAGGTCGTCAGCGGCGTCGCGCTCAACCTGCTCGCGGCGGGCTCCACGATCTACGTCTGCAAAATCTTGCTGGACGGTTCGGCCCAGACGCCGACCTTGAAGAACGTGTTCTCCAAATGGGCCGTCCCGCTGCTGTCGGACATTCCCTATCTCGGGCAGGCGCTGTTCATCGCGTATCCGACGAGCTACATCGCGTTTCTGCTCGTCGCGCTCATCTGGTTCGTGCTGTACAAGACGCCCGCGGGGCTCAGACTGCGCGCGGTCGGCGAGCATCCGAAGGCGGCCGATTCGGTGGCGATCAACGTCCACCGCGTCCGGTATGCCGCGGTCATGATCAGCGGCGCGCTGGCCGCGATGGGCGGCGCGACGATCACGCTGACGACGACCAGCAACTTCTCGCACAACACGATCTCGGGGCAGGGCTTCATCGCGCTCGCCGCGCTCATCTTCGGCAAGTGGAAGCCGGTCGCGGGCATGTTCGCCGCCCTGTTCTTCGGCATCGCGTCCGCGCTCAAATCGGTGTTCCAGGTGTACGGGATCACGAACTACATCCCCGTCGATTTCATCTACATGTTCCCGTACATTCTGACCGTCCTCGTGCTGGCCGGATTCGTCGGGCGCGCGGTGGCTCCCGCGGCCGCCGGCAAGCCTTACCGGAAGGGCGAACGATAATAGTTTCGTTAGCTTCGGGCGCGACTTGCGGGGCGGATGCGCTCGGAATAGGCGGATGCGCTCGGGAGGTGCGGATGCGCTCGGGAGGTGCGGATGCGCGCGGGAGCCGGACGGGCGCGTTGCCGATGAGCGCGCAGAACGAAAGCCGCCGCCAACGGGCAGGGAGCCGTTGGCGGCGGCTTGAATGCGCGCGTGCAGTCCTCAATGGCCGCCGGCAGCGGGATCGCCGGACTCGCGGGAGGCGGCCAGCGCCTTCATGCCAGCTTCGAGCGCCGCGATGATCCGGTCGACGTCGTAGACGCAGCCGCGCCATGTGCCGCCGCTGGCCGCCTGGAGCGCGGCCCACAGCCGCGTGTCGTCCGGCAGCAGCGGGTTGGCCGCAAGGCCCGGATGCGGCGCGCGGCGCGCCAGCACCGCCGATCCTTCGGCGGGCGTTCCGGGCGCTTCGCCGTCGCCGACCATGTCGATGCGGCCCTCGAGCCGCGCAAGATCGATGCGGATGTCGATCCAGTCGCCGTCGCGCAGCTTGCCGAGCGGCCCGCCCGCCAGCGCCTCCGGGCCGATGTGGCCGATGCAGGCGCCGGAGGACACGCCGGAGAAGCGCGCGTCGGTCAGCAGCGACACCTTGCCGCTGAACGGCAAGTGTTTCAGGGCAGACGTGAGCTGATACGTCTCCTCCATGCCGGTGCCCGACGGTCCGCAGCCGATCAGCACGAGGATGTCGCCGCCTTCGATGCGGCCTTCCTTGATCGCGCGGATCGCCGCCCGCTCCGACGTGAACACCTTCGCCCGGCCCAGATGCCGGTACACGCCGTCCGCGTCCACAAGCGCCGGATCGATCGCCGCCGACTTCACGACCGAGCCTTCCGGCGCGATGTTGCCGACCGGGAACGTGACGGTCGACGTCAGGCCGGCGGCGCGCGCCTTGTCCGGCGGGTAGATGACCGCATCCGGGTCGACGCCGTCCCGCTCGATCAAGGCTTGGCGCATCCGATACCGCCGCTCGGACGATTCCCACCAGTCCAGCACCGTGCCGAGCGTCTCGCCGGTCACCGTCAGGACGCTGTCATCCAGCAGGCCGAGCCGCCGCAGATGGAGCATCACCTCCGGCACGCCGCCCGCCAGAAAGACGCGCACCGTCGGATGGGACACCGGCCCGTTCGGCAGCACGCTCACAAGGCGCGGGACGGTCCGGTTCACCTCGGCCCAGTCGGAGACGTCCGGCACGCGCAGCCCGGCCGCGTGCGCGATCGCGGGCACGTGCAACAGCAGGTTCGTGGAGCCGCCGAACGCGGCGTGCACGACCATCGCGTTGCGGATGGCCGCGTCGGTCAGGATGCGGCCGATGGTCAGGCCGCTCTCCGCCATGTGCAAGGCCGCGCGCGCGGACTGCCGCGCCATGCGCGTCCACACCGGCTGCCCCGAAGGGGCGAGCGCCGCGTGCGGCACCGTCAGGCCGAGCGCCTCGGCGACCACCTGCGACGTCGCGGCGGTGCCGAGGAACTGGCAGCCGCCGCCCGGCGTCGCGCACGCCCGGCAGCCGAGTTCGGCCGCCTCATCGAGCGTGAGCTCGCCGCGCGCGAACCGGACGCCGATCGTCTGAATCTTGGCGGTGTCCTCCCCGCGCGTCGGCGGCAGCGTGACCCCGCCGGGCACGACGACGGACGGCAGATCGCGCATGCCGGCCAGGGCGATCATCATCGCCGGCAGCCCCTTGTCGCAGGTGGCGACGCCGAGCGCCGCGCGCCGGGTCGGCAGCGAGCGGATGAGCCGGCGGATGACGATCGCCGCGTCGTTCCGGTACGGCAGCGAGTCGAACATGCCGGTCGTGCCCTGCGAGCGGCCGTCGCACGGGTCGCTGACGTACCCCGCGAACGGGATCCCGCCGGCCGCGGCGATCTCCTCCGCGGCGGCCCGCATCAGCAGGCCGACCTCCCAATGGCCCGTATGATAGCCGAGCGCGACAGGCCGGCCGTCGTCGCCGCGGATGCCGCCCATCGTGCCGAGGATGAGCACCTGCGGGCCGAGCAGCCGGGCGGGATCCCAGCCCATGCCGACGTTCTGCGACCAGCCGAACAGATCGCCGCTCGGGCTCTCGCGCAGCATCTCCGGCGTCAGCGGCAGCCTGCCTTCCGGGCCGGCCGCGCGCGTCTCGATGCGGTAGTCGTTGTCATCGGGAAGGCCGAGAATGTTGTCCAGGGAGGATGACATGGACGCCGCTCCTTACGCCTTCACGAACACGGTCTTGATCGCGGTGTAGAACTCGATCGCCGCCGTGCCCTGCTCGCGCGAATGCGAGCTCGAGCTCTTCATGCCGCCGAACGG
>NICF_comb_assmDRAFT_10000968_pt1 | contig 23190 bp, 23 predicted proteins | sample NewIslPassag4_SG_FD_11279 | JGI IMG/M metagenome (IMG submission 11279) | reverse complement strand
GCCGTCGTAGACGATGCGGCCGCGGGTCGGCTGGTCGAGCCCGCCGATCAGGTTGAGCAGCGTCGTCTTCCCCGAACCCGACCGCCCCATGAGCGTGACGAACTCGCCCTTGTGAATCGTTAGGTCGACGCCTTGCAGCGCGCGCACTTCTCGCCCGCCCACGCGGAAGGTCCGGTGAACGCCGTCGACCCGCACGAGAACGTCGCGGGCCGAGCCGGATTGTCGCAAGTCAGCATGCGCTACGGACATGGCCGGTCGAGACCAACTTTCCGAAGGATCGCCGAAACGTTCAGTATTTGCGCCACTATTTCACCCAACTATTCATCCAGCGCCTTTCAATTCCCTCTGCCTGAACGACTCGAGCAGCAGTTTTTTCGCCTTGTCGCCGAGAAGGTTCTCCCGCTTGAGCCCGAGCGCGCACGCCCCCGCGGCCGGGTCGATTACGGCCCGCGCCGGCTGCGCCGTCGGCAGGTGCGCCTTCACCCGCTCTACGAACGTGCGCCGGAACCTGCGGTCGGCGAACAGCCCGCCCGCTGTGACCACGGGGACCGTGGACTTAAAGCGCGCTTTGCGGATCACCGTCGCGCACATCCGCACGAGGTGCGCCACGGCGGCATTCGCGATCTCCTTCGCGACGCTGTCCCCAGCCCGCGCCTCCTCAAGCACGGCGCGGGCGAGCGATGCGATCTTCTCGCGGGGCAACTTCCCCCGGTACGCGAAGGCGACGAACTCATCGGGCGACCCGAAGTCGAGCTCTTCGAGGAGCCGCTCCTTGAGCGACGTCCCCGGCCCCGTGCCGTCGTGGTCCCGCAAGGCCGCCTTGATTCCCTCGAGGCCTATGTAAAAGCCGCTTCCCTCGTCACCGAGCAGGTACCCCCAGCCCCCGGCGCGCACGAGCTCGCCCCCGGGCCCCAGCGCAAGGGCCATCGATCCGGTGCCGGCCACGACGACGGCGCCCGGTTCACCCAAGGTGCCCGCGGCCAGGGCCACGAAGGCGTCGTTGTGCACCTCGAGGGCTGCGCCCGGGAAGACGCCTGCGAGTGCGGCTAGGACGGCTCGCTCTTCCTCGCGGCGCCCCACACCGGCGACGCCTGCGACGACGCGGCGGACGGCGGGCTCGCCTTCGCCCGTCCTGTTCCCGGGCCGGTCTCCCAGACAGGCCAGTGCGGCGGCGTACGCCTCGCGCACCGCGCCGAGGAAGCCCACTTCGCCTTCGACGTGCCAGTTGCCCGGTCCCGCGAGGCCTTCGCCGACCAGGCGTCCCGAGGCGTCGCACAGCCGTACTCGCGTCTTTGTTCCTCCCGCGTCGATCCCCACAAACAGCATGACGGTCGATCACCCTCGTTTCAATTGCTATAAAGGGGCCCGGCAAGGCACCCGGAACCGGGAGCCGGAACGCTCCCGCCGCCTCAAGCTTAACCCTTCCCCCCGCTCTGTTTCCACCCTTTCCGGTGGCCCAAAGGAAACCCGGCTGTAGGAGACGAACGAACCTTTACGCCCACCTGAAAGGAGGCGCACGCAGCATGCGCGCCCCCGAAGCTTTCCCCACCGCCGCGGCCCGGAGTGCACCTTTGATCGCCGCCCCGGGCCGGAAACCTCGCCCGCTAGCCGCCGCCCTGGCGCCTTTGGCCATCGCGTCGCTCCTCTTTGCTTCATTTCCCGCCGCCGCCGGAACCATCACCTGGTGGCACTGGTACCCGCCGGAGGCGTGGGCAAGTTATGCGCCGCTCGTCGCGGACTTCGAGCGCGAAACGGGAATCGACGTCGAACCCCAGTACGTCGGCTGGTCCACGATGAAAGACAAGCTGTTGATCGCGATCGTCGGGGGCATCTATCCCGACGTGGTGACCGTGAGCTCCCGGTGGGCAGACGGCCTTGCAGAGCAGGGGGCTTTTGTGAGAATCGACAGTTGGATCGGAAGCGAAGCGCAAGGGTTTTTCCCCGTCGCGCTCGAGCTTTGGCGGACGGCGGGCGGCACGCAGTATGCGCTGCCGCTCGATCTCGACGTCCCCGCCCTCTTCTTCAACAGGGAGATGTTCGCAGCGCGGGGTATCGCCGATCCGGGCGACCTCGGCTGGGAGGAATGGTTCGACCTCACGCGGCGGCTCGCACGCGACCGAGACGGCGACGGGGATCTCGACGAATTCGGCCTAACGACGTGGTGGTACCCGTGGATCACGCTCGTGTGGGCGAACGGCGGGACGATCGTGCAGCCCGGCGGGACCGGCCTTGGGCTGGGGGCTCCCGATGCCCGGGAAGCCATCGAGTTTTACCGGCGGCTGCACGACGAGGGGCCCATCCCGCAAGTGCGCGACGCAAACCGCTTGGGCGCCGCGGATCCCGCCGAACTGTGGAAAAGGGGCGAGGTCGGGATGGCCCCGGCCGGAGCCTGGATGCCCCGTTACCACTTGACCGACCCCGAAAGCGCGGAAGGGGCGTTCCGGTTCGACTTCGGCGTGACGGAGCTGCCCAAAGGGACGACGGGCCTGAGAGCGGCCCCCGCCGAGGGCTCCGGCATCGCCGTCGTGCGCGGCACCCCGCACGAGGACGCCGCGTGGCTTTTCGCCCAGTACGTCGCATCCGAGCCGTTCATGAGCCGCGTGGCCGAGCGCCTCGAAGGTTTTCCCGCACACATCGATGCAGCCCGCGACGTACTCGCACGCTCGGGCGGCGAGCCGTTCGTGCGGGCGGTCGGCTACGCCCGGCCCTTCCCCAAGGGCGTCGACTGGTGGGGCTCCCTGAGCCCCATCGTCATGAGAGAGCTCGGCCGCTACCTTGAAGGCTCGACGGGACTCGACGCCGCGATCGAAAACATCGAGCGGCAAGCCCGGGCGCTGTTCGCCCGGTGAGCCGCGACCCGGCCCTAGCGGATGACCGCCCCGGGGAAGTAATGCGCCAGGATCTCCTCCGCCGTGAAGCCCGCCTCGGCCATTCCGGCCGCGCCGAACTGCGACAGCCCGACGCCGTGGCCGTATCCCGCGCCGTAAAAAATGAACGACTCGGGGTAGCCATCCGGCCCGCTGACCGCTTCGACTTTGAAGGCGTTCGACTTCAGGCCGCCGAGGCGGCCGCGGATCGAGTCGCCCCGCACGACGTGCGTTCCCTCTGTGCCCACGATCGTGACACTCTGCAGGTACCCGCCGCGGGATCGCGCCCCCGGAACGATCTTGAGGATTCGCCCGACCTTTTGGTCCGCCGGGATCCGCCTTTCGATCTCGGCGGCACTCACCCGGTGCACCCAACGGAACGTGCTCCTAAGACCGATCTCCGAGCGACTCGAGTACACGTCAGGAATGTATTTCAGCCAGTATTCGAGCGCCTCGGGGAGAAGCGGAAAGACAGGGCCGTCCTCGCCTGCTCCCCACTCCGGCACGTCCTGCAAATAAGCGCGCCGCCCGCCCCAAACCGCTTCGCTGGAGGCCGTATACCCCCCGGCGCTCGAATTGTAGAACGCCTCGATGAGGCTGTTCCCGTGCACCAGCACCTTGCCGGCCGTTTCGGTCACGGCCTGCGTCGTCCGGGGGTGCTCCCGGTCGACGCCCCGGTACTCCGAGGACGAGACGCTGCCGAGCACATCGAACCCCCTGCTCGAATACCTCCCGAGGTTGCGCAGCGTGTACGTGCGGGCCGCGATCGCCTGCGCCTTGAGCGCTTCGAGGTGCATGGACGCGTACATCTCGGAAGGGACGACGGCCACGAGGTACTCCTCGAGGTCGAGCACGTTGACGAGAGTGAGCCCGGCCTCCCGCCGGAAGACGACGAGCTCGCCCCTCACCTGGCGGTCCTCGATTCGGGCCCAAAAGTAGCCCTGGCCCACCTCAAGCCCGAAGATGATCCACGTGGCGGAATCGTCCTCCAATACCAGGCGCGCGCTTTCACCCGCCGGGACGGACGCGCGCGCGCCCCCCGGACCTGAGAACTCGATCGCGCCGCCGCGGGGCGTTGCGTTCCAGACGCCTGCTGGGAGCAGCGCGAAGACCGATTCCGACTCGAGCCGGAAGGGAGCGCCCGCTGAGAACTCGAGCGCCGGGTACCCCTCGGCGAGCCCCACCCGGACGCGGGTGCCGGTCGCGGAGCGCGGGACCGGCGACACTTTGACGTGCTCGGGCCGGCGCCGCTCGCTCGCAGCCCTCTCGAGTTCGAGGACGATATCCCGGTGCGCCTCGATGAAGCGGTCCACCTCGGCGCGCACGCCGGGGTGGCTCGAGAAAATGCGCGAGGAGCGCTCGTAGTAGTTCCAAGCGTCGGCCACCCGGCCGAGCCGGTCGTAGGCCCTTGCAAGGTCGAAGTAGGTTTCGAGAAAGCTCGAGTCGAGACGCAGCGCGGTTTGAAAGGCCGTGGCCGCCGCCTGGTAGCGTCCCGCATCGAAGTGGATCTTGCCGAGGACCTCCCAGGCGACGGCGTTCCTCTCGTCGATCAGGATCGCTTGGGTGAGCGCGCGCGCGGCTCCCGTGTCGTCTCCGATTCCCCGAAGCGCCAGGGCGAGTCCGAAGTGCGCCATGGTCTCTTCATCGTCGATCCGCAGGGCCGCCCGGAACGCCTCCTCCGCCTGCCGGTGCAAGCCGGCCGCCAGGTGCGCGAAGCCGAGGTCCATCAAAACGTGCGCATCGCCGGGCGAGAGCTGCCTGATGCGCTCGTACTCTTGGATCGCCCCGCGGTAATCACCCATATCCTTGAGGACGACCGCAAGGCTCCGGCGGGCCGCGCCTTCCCCGGCGCCCCCCGCTTGCGCGATGGCCCTGAGGACGCGCGCCGCGTCCTCGAGGCGCCCGGCGTAGTAATGCGCCATCGCCTCGTCCCAACTCGAACCCTTCTCGACGCTCACGGCGTTGTGAAAGCCCGGGTCGGAAAGGGGGCGCGTTCCGACGACGTGGGCGAGGCTTCGTCGAGGCGCGACCTCGAAGAGCACAAGGCATAGAGCAAGGCACAGGCAAAGCGCCCGCACCGCTCTCTTTGGGGCCACCGGCCGGCCGTACATCCCTTCGTCACCTCTCCGGTCAAGTAAACGTCGTCCCGCCCCCCGCGGCGGTCCCGTTCGAACGGCGCACTTCGCTGTTTCGCCTCGGCTGCCTACTCGTTCAGGTAGACGATGTCGTTCTTCTCCGCCGAGGCGTAGATCGCGTCGAGAATTTGCTGCAGACGGATGGCTTCGAAGCCGCGCACCATTGGATCCGAACCCGGCTCGACTTCGCCGAGGCAGGCTTGGACGAAGTGCTTCACCTCTTCAGTGTGGCGCTTCTCCACCTTGGGAAGCCACGCAGGTGTCCAGTCGTAAAGCGCCCCGTGCACCTCTTTGAACACCTTGAGCGGGAAGAGGTTGAGGCCGCCTTCCGTCCCCGACAGGCGGACGTTCATCTTGCTCATTTCCTCGATGTTCTGCGCGAAGCTCGACTCGAGCAGGATGCTCGCCCCGTTCTCAAACTTGATCATGCCGACCGCGAGGTCTTCGACCTGGTAGTTCTGCCAATCCCAGCTGCCCATGGCGCCGACGCCCGGCCGGTTGCCGATCTCCTGGTAGGCGGAGGCGAGCACCTGGGTCGGTTTGGGATATCCCATCAGGTAAAGCGCCGTGTCGAGCATGTGCACGCCGATGTCGATCACAGGCCCGCCGCCTTGGAGCTCCTTATTGGTGAAAACGCCCCACCCCGGGATGCCCCGGCGCCGGACGGCGTCCACCCGGGCGAAGTAAATCCGGCCGAGCTCCCCGCCGTCGATCAAGCGCTTTGCCGCCCGCACCTCAGAGCTGTAGCGGGTCATGAGGCCGAAGGTCAAGATCTTGCCGCACCTTTCGGCGGTCTTCACCATCTCGATCGCCTCGGCGGCCGAGAGCGCGGGAGGCTTTTCGCACAGCACGTGGCACCCCGCCTCGAGCGCCGCGATCGCCGCCGGGGCGTGGAATTTGTTGGGCGTGCAGACGCTCACCACATCGAGGCTCTCCTTGGCGAGCATCTCGTTGTAGTCGCTGTACGCGGCGGCGAAACCGAACTCCTGGGCGACCGCCCGGGCGCGCTCGATGTTCACGTCGGCGCACGCCGCGAACTCCACCTTGTCAGCCACCGCCTGGTAACCCGGGATGTGCGCTCCCTTGGCGATTCCACCCACGCCGATGATCCCTACACGCAAACGCTTCGACAAAAAATGTCCCTCCAACTCGCACGGTCGCACCCTGTGCAACCCGGCTTTACGGCTTTGAGGATGTATGTTATATATGGCGGAAAGAAACCCTGGCGGTCGATTCCCACGAACATGACCAACTTCCGCGGACCCGAGCGTTCCGAATTGCGACTTTCCGGGCCGGAGGCGGGAGTGAGCGGCAAAGGCGAGCTGCGCCGGGAAAACCGGCGCGTGATCCTCGAGGCCTTGTTCCGCACCCCGGCCGCTTCCCGGATCGACCTTGTCCGGACCACCGGCCTCAGCCCCTCCACCGTCGGGCAAATCGCAGGCGAGTTGCTCGCCGAGGGGATCCTCGTCGAGTCCGGCATCGTTGACCTGAAGCGGGGGCGCAAGCCCCGGCTGTTGCAAGTGAACCCGGACGCGGGGCGGGTCCTCGGGCTCGAGCTGAGCGGCCGTACTGCGGCGGTCTACGACCTGAGGTGCAATGAGCGGGCAAGCTTCGCGGTGCTCGCCCAAGAGCGCGACCTCGCGCCCGAAAAGCTTGCCCGCGCCCTGGCCGACCACGTCCGGGCCCTGCAGCGCTCCGGGCCGCCCCTCGTTGCGCTCGGCGTCAGCGTCCCGGGCCGCGTCGAGACCGAATCCGGGTTCGTCGTCACGTCGGCGCCGCTCGGCTGGAGCGATGTCCCGCTCGGCGCCATGCTCGCCGAGGCGACGGGCCTTCCCACGGTCGTCCAACCGAACATGGTCTCCCTCGTCCTCGAAGAGGCCGCTTCGGGAATCGCCAAGGGCGTCCGTAACTTCCTCTACTTGCACGTCGGGATGCGCGGCATCGCGGCGGGGATCGCCGTCGGCGGCGCGATCCTGCACGGGGCGCACGGCAGCGCCGGCGAGATCGGGCACGTCCAAGTCGACCCCGGCGGCCCCCCCTGCCACTGCGGAAAGCGCGGCTGTCTCGGCGCCGTCGCCTCCGGCGAGGCGGTGCTGGCTGCGGCGAAGTCCGCCTTCGCCGCAGCCGGGCGCGAAAGCGGACCCGCAAGCATCCACGACCTTGCTCACGCGGCTTCATCCGGCGACCCGATCGCCCGGCTCCACGTCGAGCGCGCCGGCGCTGTTATCGGCGAGGCGCTCGCCGGCGCCATCAACCTCGTCGACCCGGAGCTCGTCGCCGTCGGCGGGGCGTTCGCCGAAGAGGCGGCGGAAATCCTCCTCCCCGCGATCGAGCGAACCGCGCTCGGGAAGTCCGCCATTCGCGGCTTTGTACCATGCGCCTTTGCGCTCGCGCCCGGCGCCTCGTCCCGGTCCGCCCGGGGGGCGGCCCGGGCTGCGATTCACAGGCGGCTTACGCGCGGCTTTGAGCAATCAGGCGGTCAGGATTGAGCCCCTGCAAGTCTTCCGGAACGAAGAGGCCGTCCTTGCGCACGAGCGTGTCGTCGAACCAGATCTCGCCCCCGCCGTACTCCGGGCGCTGGATCGAGACGAGATCCCAGTGGACCGCCGACCGGTTGCCGTTGTCCGCGTCTTCGTACGCCCCGCCCGGCGTGAAGTGGAAGCTCCCCTGGATCTTCTCGTCGAAGAGCGTGTCCATCATCGGCGTCGTGATGTACGGGTTGACGCCCAGGGAAAACTCCCCGACGTACCGTGCGCCCTCGTCGGTGTCGAGGATTTCGTTCACGCGGCGGGTGTCGCTTGCCCGCGCCTCGACGATCCTGCCGTTCTTGAACGTGAACGAGACGTCCGTGAACGTCGTCCCCATGTAGTTCGACGGCGTGTTGAACGTGATCGTCCCGTTCACCGAGTCGCGCACGGGCGCTGTGTAGATCTCGCCGTCCGGCAGATTTTTCTTACCCACGCACTTGACCGCCGGCATCCCCTCGATCGAAAACTCAAGATCGGTCCCGGGCCCCTTGATCCGCACGGTCTTGGCGGACTCGATCCGCCTCGCAAGCGCGTCCATGGCGCTCGACATCTTTTCGTAATCCAGCGTGCAGACGTCGAAGTAGAAGTCCTCGAACGCCTCCCGGCTCATCTTCGCGAGCTGCGCCATCGACTCGTTCGGGTAGCGCAGTACGCACCACTTCGTCTTGGGAACCCGGATGCGGGAGTGCACGGGCTCCCACCAGTACTTCTGGTAGAGCTGCATCTTCTCCGCCGGAACGCCGGCGAGCTCACTTGCGTTGCGGCCCGCCCGCACCCCGACGTAAGCGTGCATCTCACTCATCCGCGCCGCCTCGAACTTCGCGATGCGCTCCATATGCTCCCTCGACGTGCCCTCGTACAGCACGCGGTTGATCTCCTGGTCCTTGAGCGAAACGAAGGGGTAGCCCCCGGCTCTGAACGCCGCGCGCACGAGCTCCTTGGTGAGGGGAACCTCAGGGCCGGTGCACTCGATGAGCACGTTCTCGCCGGGCTTCAGCTCGACGGAGTAGTTGATGATGAGCTCGGCCAGCTTTTGATACCTAGGATCTCGCACGCAAGGTCCACATCCTTTCCCGAAAAGCAGGCGGCCTCGCCGTCCGGACGGCCCCGCCCAGGGCGCGGCGGGGTTCACCTCTTTACTACGCGGATCGTTTCGAGGGTCGGGTCCTCCGGTCCTTGCACGGGCAGTCCGGCTTCGAGGTGCTCGCGAATGTAATCGAGATTCGCCTCGGTGATCAACTCGCCCGGCTGCAGGATCGGAATCCCGGGCGGGTAGACCATGATGAACTCCGCCATGATCCGGCCTGCGCTCTCAAAGAGCGGCACGGTCTCGGTCGGAGCGTAAAACGCCTCCCTGGGCGAAAGGGCCTGGGGCGGCATCTGCGGCGCCCGCACGCGCACGGTGCCGGCGGGGCGCCTGCTGTAGTGCTCCCGGGCGATCTCCCGCAGCGCGGCTACAAGCGCGCCGACGCTCTCTTCCGTATCCCCGCCCGTGATCAGGCACAGGATGTTGTAAAGGTCGGAGAGCTCGACCTCGATCCCGTACCGTTCCCGCAGGATCTCCTCCACCTCGATTCCCGTTAGGCCGAGGCCGGTCACCGTCACGCACAGCTTTGTCGGGTCGAGATCGTACGACGACGAACGGTCGCCGATCACCTCCGGGCCCAGGCACGACAGGCCCGGGATCTCCCGCACCGCGGCTCGCGCCTTTTGGGCGAGCCGGATCGCTTCGGAGAGCACGGCCCGCCCCCGCGTGGCAAGGTGGCTGCGCGCCGCGTCGAGCGATGCAAGCAGGATGTACGACGTCGACGTCGTGGTCATCATGCTCAGCACGGCCTGCACCCGGTCGCCCGAGATGAGCCCCTCTTTGATGTTTAGAATCGAGCTTTGCGTGAGCGAACCGCCGAGCTTGTGCACGCTCGTGGCCGCAGCGTCGGCCCCCGCCTCCATGGCCGACAAGGGAAGGTCCGGGTGGAAATAGAGGTGCGCGCCGTGCGCCTCGTCCACGAGGACCGGAACGCCGTAGCCGTGCGCCACCTCGACGATTGCGCGCAGATCGGCGCACACGCCGAAGTACGTCGGGTTGACGACGAGGACCGCCTTTGCCTCGGGATGGGCGGCGAGGTGCGCCTTCACCGTGGCGAGGGAGACCCCGTGGGCCACGCCTCGCTCGTAGTCGATTTCGGGCGCCATGAAGACAGGATTCGCTCCGGAGAGCACGATGGCGGTGAGCACCGACTTGTGGACGTTCCGGGGAACGAGGATTTTGTCACCCGGCCCCACCGCCGCAAGCACCATCGCCATGATCGCGCCGCTCGTCCCCTGCACCGAAAAGAACGTCCGGTCGGCGCCGAACGCCTCCGCAGCGAGCTCCTGCGCTTCTTTGATGATGCCCCGGGGGTGGTGCAGGTCGTCGACCGGGGCGATGTTGATCAGGTCGATGGAAAGCGCGTTCTCGCCGAGGAACGTGCGAAATTCGGGATTCATCCCGGCGCCTCGCTTATGGCCCGGGATGTGAAAAGGGATGGTCTTGCGCTTGGCGTGCGCGACCACCCCTTCGAAGAGCGGCATGCGCAACTGTCGATCCATCGTGACCGCTGCGCCCGCCGCAGCCTCACCGTCGGGATCAAAGGTCAAACTAGTCCACCTCTTGCATGATGTTGGTGCGAAAAGCCGTCAACCGCGTTCCTCCTGCTCGGACGGGAAAAGGCGTCCCTTCCCTTCGCCCTGCCAGTTTTTCATGTGAGCGACCCGGCGCTTCGCTTCGACTTCCCGCCTTAGTTTATCTTCGAAAGTCACGCCGCGCAGTCGCTCCAGGAAGTTGGGAGGGGCGACCTCGGTCGAAATCTCGGGTCCCGGCTTGTACCAGCTGCATTTTTCGCCGTTTATCGCCTCAACGCGGGCGATATCTTTGATCAAGGTGACGCGGATCCCCCACGTCTTGCCGGGTTCGATCTCGGTGTACACGGCCATGGTGTCCGTCGGCCGCGTCCACTTTCCCTTGTCCAGCCACTTGATCACCGCGAAGCCTCCAACAGTCGCCCGGTCCCTTTCACCCGGGTCTTCCAGTAGTTGTTGTTCACATTGAGGAAAGTGCGGATCACCTTCCCCGAACCGGCGGAGGCGACGACGAAATGCACGTTCGGCCCTTCGAGCCGCTCGAACAAGGCGACACCGGTCACCCTGCCCTGCTCGTCCTGGAAAAAGATCAAGTCGCCGGGCCGGAGGCTGGTGTACGGGACGAACTCGGTGTTCCACTCATAGATGACCGCGCTCGTGGCATCCGTCGACCAGCGCTCCTCTCCTCCCGACACGTACCGGAAGCGGCGGCCCGGATCGGCGGCGCGGTAGGCGTTTACGACGAGGGCCGATGCGTCGACCCCGGCCTCGACGCCCGGTTTCTTGCCGGCGCTCACGGCCCGGAGATACTCGTCCAGGGTCATGCGGCCACCCCACAGGTAGGCGACGCCCTGCGTCGTCCGGCCGTCCACATCGTACGTCACGGTCGCATACAAGAGCGCCTCGTCGAGGGCCCGGGCGGCAACCTCGGCGCTCACGGGCGCCTGGGCGGCGGCGCTTTGAGGCGGGTACGCCGCAAGCAGCGCGGCGGTGCAAGCAAACAGGCAAACACCGGCCAGCCACAACGCCTTGTTCGGCATCAATCGACCACACCTCCGGGAGTGGTGATAGCCATGAAATTTCTCGCTGCACCGCCCCGGCCCCTTCCCGCTCCTCCGCGGAGTGCGCGCCCGGTCGCCGGTGCCGCTTGCCCGCTAGAAATCATAGTGATATCATGTAGATAGCCACCCGATGCGAGGAGGATTCCCGTGATCAAGGAAAAAGCCGCGCGAACCGCCCCCGGATTCTTGGCGATCCTCGTGCTACTCGCCGCCTCGGCCGCCGTCGTTCTCCTATTCATCGGATCCATCAGGGCCGGGGCCGCGCTTCTCATCGTCACTTCGTCGCTCGCCCTGGCCGCCTTGATTGTCGCCTGGTGCGGGCTCTTCGTCGTCAACCCCAACGAGGCCAAGGTGCTGCAGCTTTTCGGCAAGTACGTCGGCACGGTGCGGGAGCCGGGGCTTCGCTACGCCAACCCGTTCTACACCAAAGCACGAGTGTCCACCCGTGTCCGCAACTTCGAAACGGGAAAGCTCAAGGTCAATGACAAGGATTCCAACCCGATCGAGATCGCGGCCGTCGTCGTCTGGCGCGTCGTGGATACGGCGGAAGCGCTATTCGAGGTGGACGACGTCACGCAGTACGTCGCGGTGCAAAGCGAAGCCGCACTGCGCGGTCTTGCGTCCAACTACCCCTATGACGCCCACGACGGCGGGCTCTCGCTATCGGCGAACGCGACGGAGATTTCGGAGAAACTCACCCACGAGATACAAGAGCGGCTCATGAAGGCGGGCGTGGAAGTGATCGAATCCCGGATCAGCCACTTGGCGTACGCGCCGGAAATCGCAGGCGCGATGCTCCAGCGCCAGCAGGCGAACGCGATCATCGCCGCCCGGCGCAAGATCGTCGAAGGCGCCGTGGGCATGGTCGAAATGGCGCTCGACGACCTCGGGAAGCGGAATATCGTCGAGCTGGACGACGAGCGGAAGGCGCAGATGGTGAGCAATCTCCTCGTCGTCCTGTGCGGGGATCGCAGCCCCCAGCCCATCGTGAACGCCGGTACCATCTATTGACGGCGGGAAGCCATGGCGAAGCGGAAGTCCTTCCTGCTCCGCATCGACCCGGAGCTGCACGACGCCATCGAACGCTGGGCCGCGGACGAGCTCCGGAGCGTCAACGCCCAGATCGAGTACCTGCTCAGGCAGGCGCTCCGTCAGGCCGGCCGTCTGCCCAAAGGAGCGCCGCCCGGGGAGAAAGAGGACGAGCGGGGCGACTGAGTCGCCGCCTTCCTCACGGGAGTTGGAACGCATCCCGGGGAAGCCTGAGCTCGGTCCCGACGCGCAAGATGGCGTTCGGATCGAGGTTGTTCAGCTTCGCGATGGCGTCGACCGTGGTATTGTACCGCTTCGCGATCGCCCAGAGCGTATCTCCGGGCTTGACGACGTGAACGAGCAGCGCTGGCACCTTGAGCCGCTCGCCGACGCGGAGCGGCCGGTCCGGCAGGTCATTGATGGCGATGAGCACCTCCATCGTCGTTTGGAAGGCCCGCGCGATCGACCACAGGGAATCGCCCGGCCGCACGATGTAGGTCATCGTCGCCATGCGCCGGAGCAGGGCGTCGTTCAGCGCGGCGAGCGTTTCGGGGCCCACGTTCCCCGTCACCCGGATGCCGCTCCGCTCTTGAAAATCACGCACGGCCGCCTGTGTCTTCGGGCCATACAGGCCGTCCGCCTGGAGCTCGTATCCGAGATCGCGCAAGTGCATCTGCAGCGCGAACACGTCCGCCCCCCACGCGCCCAAAGTCAGCACCCGTTCGCCCAGCTTGCGCTCTTGCACGTCGTAGGTTTGGGCTGCGGCCACGGCACTCAATAGACCGGCGCACACGAGCAGCGCCGCGATCAGACATGCCGCTTTCCGACTCCAACGCACCACCTGGAAGGCGCACTCCCTTCACCCAAGAGTCAACGGAAGGGAAATTCGCTCCCCGTGGCCCAAAGCCTGCGGCGCCCAAGCGACGAAAGCCGGACCCCTGTGACAGGCGCCCGGGCGCCGCTCGGGCGGTGCGCCGCGATCGCGCGCTCGAGCGTTATCCGGACCTTCTCAAAGCAGCCGGGCGAGCTCCTCGGCGACCGTGATCGGAGACGAGCAGGCAAATCCCTTGCATACGTAAGCGGTCACTGCTCCGCTCACCTGCCGCTTCTCCTTCCAGAGCTCGCTTGCTCCACTTTCGGCGTCTTCCGGGGAAATGACGTGTACGACCAAGTGGGGCACGTACCGCTCGGCGATGACGCGCAGGAAGGGCTCGGCTTCCTCGCGTTGGCCGGGCCCGGCCACCAGGACGACCTCGACGGCTCCGTTGATCCATGCGTCGTACGCCAGGATCAACGCAGCAGTACCCCACGGGTTTTGGTCCATCTGCCGGCGGTACGTCTCCAGAACGCGCCCTGCCATCGCCTCGTACCCCTTCCGATCGAACGCCGGATGAAGGCGGAGCAGGCATGAGACGGCGACCGCCGTTCCCGAGGGGATGCTCTGGTCCCGCCAATCCTTCGGCCGGTGGATAAGCTGATCCTGATCGGCCGCGGTGAGGAAGAAGCCGGGATTCTCGTCGTCCCAAAACAGCCGGACGACGATCTCCATCCACCTGTTCGCCTCGACGAGGTACCTGCGGTCGAAACACGCCTCGTACACGTCGACGAGCGCTTGCACCCAAAAGGCATAGTCGTCGAGGAATCCGGACACGTTCGACGGCCCCTCTTTGTAGCTGCGCACGAGGCGCTCGCCGGCGGTCATCCGCTCTTCCACGAAGCGCACGGCACGGAGCGCCCGTTCGAGGTAGCGCCGCTCACCCAGCACGCGGGCCGCCCGGGCGAAGGCGGAGATCATCAGCGCGTTCCAAGCGAGGATCACCTTATCGTCCCGGCCAGGCCGCGTGCGCTTCTCCCGCACCGCGAAGAGCCGGCGCTTTGCAGCCTCGATCCGGGCGCGCGCCTCCTCTTCGCCCATCCGGAACTTGCGGGAGAGCTCCCCGGGGCCGGCGGCGATGTGGAGCACCGTAGCGCCGCGCTCGAAGTTGCCCCCGGGGACGACGCCGAAGTGCGCTTTGAGAATCGGGGAGTCCTCGCCCAGGACCTCGTCGAACTCCTCCGGGGTCCACACGAAGAACTTCCCCTCCTCCCCTTCCGAGTCGGCGTCCTGGGCGCTGTAAAACCCGCCGGCCGGATCGGACATCTCCCGTTCGACGTACTCGAGCGTCTCCCGCACGACCCGGGCGTATCGCTCGTTCTTGGTGATCTGGTACGCGTGCAGGTAGACGACCGGCAGGAGCGCGTTGTCGTAGAGCATCTTCTCAAAGTGGGGGATCCGCCAGGCCCGGTCGGTCGCGTAGCGGTGAAAGCCGCCGCCCAAATGGTCGTAAATCCCGCCGTCCGCCATCCCGTCGAGGGCGCGCAGGGCGACGGCGAGGCTCGCAGTGTCGTCCGGGCGCCGGTTCGCATGCCTGAGGAACAGTTCCAGCACGGGCACGTTGGGAAATTTCGGCTGGAACCCGAAGCCCCCGAACTCATCGTCCGCATGCCCCGAAAGCCACGCTACGGCCTTCTCGAGGAGCGCCGCGCCCCGCTCGGGCGCGACCTGCGCGCGAGCATCGACCGTCCTATTGTCGACTTGTTGCAAAGCTTCGGTCATCTTTTTTGCCGCGCGGTCGATCCGGTCAGGCTCCTGCCGGTATGTCTGGGCGATCGTCCGCAGCACGCGGGCGAACCCGGGCCTGCCGTACCGGTCCTCCGGCGGAAAGTAGGTGCCGGCGAAAAACGGGCGCTGATCAGGCGTGAGAAACACCGTGAGCGGCCAACCGCCCTGCCCCGAAAGGAGCTGGGCCGCGGTCTGGTAGACGTGGTCGATGTCGGGGCGCTCCTCCCGGTCCACCTTGATGTTCACGAAGTGCTCGTTCATGATTGCGGCGATCGCTTCGTTCTCGAAGGACTCCCGCTCCATCACGTGGCACCAATGGCACGCCGAGTAGCCCACGCTGAGCAAGATCGGCTTCTTCTCCCGCCTGGCTTTCTCCAGGGCTTCCTCGCCCCAAGGATACCAGTCGACCGGGTTGTGCGCGTGTTGCAGGAGGTACGGGCTCTTTTCATGGATCAAGCGGTTGGGCACGGATGCGTCGCTCCTCGGCGGTGCGTCGTGTGGGCCGCAAATCAGTTACTGGGCGTCCCGATCCTATGGTATCATAGAACAGCATTCCACGACGCGCCGCCGCACTTGTCCCGCGTTCGTTTCCCGCCTTTATCCGGCGCCTGATACCGAATTCGAAAACACGTCAACTACTTGTCATATTTCTTGACCCAGATCTACTTGTCGTGTTACGTAACTTGCACATATAATTGCCACGAAAGCTTTCAGGAGGTGATCGGCGTGGCTGCCATCGGCCGGCCCAAACCCAACGAAAGCGTGTACACGATCGGTGTCGTAGAGCGAATGACCGGTTTGTCGGCGCGCCAGATTCGCTATTACGAGACCAAGGGCCTGATCACCCCGGAACGGTCAAACGGCAACCAGCGGCTTTATTCGAGGGCTCAAATCGAAACCTTGAAAGAGGTTCGGGCGCTCCGCGAGGAGCAACTTCCCCTCGAAGCGATCGCTGCGCTGCTATCGACACACAGACGAGAGGATGGCGAGAGATGACAAAGGAAGAGATCATTCGCAAAGCCGATCAAGCCGGTGTGAAGTTCATCCGTCTCCAGTTCATGGACATCCTCGGAGTCGCGAAAAACGTTGCGATTCCTCGCAGCCAGCTCGAGAAGGCGCTGGACAATGAGATCATGTTCGACGGCTCCTCGATCGAAGGGTTCACCCGCATCGAGGAGTCGGACATGAACCTGCGTCCCGACCTTGACACGTTCACCTTCTACCCCTGGCGCAATGAAGTCGCCCGCCTGATCTGCGACGTCTACAAGCCCGACGGCACGCCGTTCGAGGGCGACCCGCGCTACGTCCTGAAGCAGACGATCAAGAAAGCCGAGTCGCTCGGCTATATGGTGAACCTCGGCCCCGAGTGCGAATTCTTCCTTTTCAAAGTCGACCCGGCCACCGGCGCGCCGCTCGTCGAGACGCACGACAAGGCCGGCTACTTCGACCTGGGCCCCGTCGACAAGGGCGAAGACGCCCGCCGGGACATCGTCCTCACCCTCGAGCAGATGGGCTTTGAGGTGGAGGCTTCGCACCACGAGGTCGCCGCGGGCCAGCACGAGATCGATTTCAAGTACGGCGACGCGCTGACGACCGCCGACCGCGTTGCAGTCTTCAAGCTGGTCACCAGGGCGATCGCGGCGCGGCACGGCTTGCACGCCACGTTCATGCCCAAGCCGGTTTTCGGCATCAACGGTTCGGGCATGCACACGCACATCAGCCTCTTCAAGGACGGCAAGAACGCGTTCTACGACCCGAACGCCAAGCACCAGTTGAGCTCCGTCGCCCGCTACTTCATCGGCGGGCTGCTCAAGCACGCCAAAGCGATCACGGCGGTCGCCAACCCGCTCGTCAACTCGTACAAGCGGCTCGTGCCCGGTTATGAGGCGCCGGTGTACATCGCCTGGTCGGCCCACAACCGCAGCGCTCTCGTGCGGGTGCCGGCCGCCCGCGAGCAGGGCACCCGGATCGAGCTGCGCTCGCCGGACCCCTCGTGCAACCCGTACCTCGCGTTCGCGGCCATGATCGCGGCGGGTCTCGACGGCGTCGAGAACAAGATCGATCCGGGCGACTCCGTCACGTTCAACATCTACCACCTGACCGACGAAGAGCGGCGGAGCAAGGGGATCGACAACCTGCCTGCGAGCCTCTACGAGGCCCTGGGGGCCCTGCAGGCCGACGAGGTGATCTGCAACGCGCTCGGGCCCCACATCGTGCGCCACTTCGTCGAGGCGAAGTTGATCGAGTGGGATCTGTACCGGACGCAAGTCCACCCGTGGGAGATCGAGCAGTACCTCGGGGTGTACTAAGGCTCGCCCTCCGGGCCACCCGGCCGGTCGGGCGGATCGGGAGCGGGCCCGAGGTGCGCAACCTCCGGAATGCTACTTGGAACAGGCGGCGCCCCCGTGGGGGGAGTCGCCTGTTCTTCCGTTCCGGGGAGAAGGCCGGCACTCACCCGTACGATGCGGGGTTTGGGCGGGTAGTAGTTGCGCGAGACGACCACCGGCTCGGACGCCTCGCCCGTCGCCTTGTCGCTGACGACTTTCGAGACGATGATCCACTTCCCCGGTTCCCCGGGATCGACCACGCGCACCTCTCCTTGCACGAGCTTGGGGTCGGGTTCGATCACTTCCCGGTACGGGACGGGCGACTGTGTGGATGTGATGGTCACGTCGTACGGGAGCGGCCTCGACCCCCACAGGCTCACCCGCAGCCGGCCGCCGCCCGCCTCTGCCCGGATCACGACCGGATCGTCGAGGGGGTTGCGGAATTTGAAGTCCATGACGCCGTACTGCAGCGTAGCGTCGCGGCCCGGCGGCACGTAGCGCAGGGGAACCGAATGGCGGTAGCGCTCCACCACCTTGAGGTCGGCGTAGAGCACCGCGTTGTACAAGGTCGACGAAACCTGGCAGATCCCCCCGCCGATCCCTTCCACGAACTCCTCGCCCACGATCTCGGGAGCCGGCTTGAACCCGCGTTCGACGAGGCGCGGCCCGACCGTCTCGTTGAACGAGAACGTCTCGCCCGGCATGACCACCACGCCGTCGATCAATCCGGCGGCTAGGCGCACGTTCGCGGCGCGGCCCTCCATGCTCTCGTCGTAATAAGTCGTGTACCCGGTGAGCAAGACGGCGCCGACGTCGCCCGACGCGCCCCTGATCGCCTCCAGCTCGCCCACATCGATCGCCGGCTCGACGGGGACCACGGGCAGGGCGATCTCGATTTCGCCCCGGCCGTCCCCCCGCGATTCGTCGCTCCAGGATGCGAGCGACGCAAGCAGCGCGGCTTTCGCTCCTTCCATGTCGAGCATCCGGCCTTCCCTATGCGGCATTACACCGCCGTCGCCGGGCTTTGCGTTGACCGGGGGGCGAAAGACGCGGGCCGCGAGCTCGCCGAGGCGATCGTTTAGCTCCCCGCCGGCGACCCGCCACACGACGACGCCGGCCACCACCTCCGGGCCGGCCGCCGGAGTCGAAAGCGCCTGCTTCACGCTGGCGGCGGCGTCGGGCACAATGCCCAGCGAAGCAAGCGACGGAGCCTCCAGCCGTTCGCCGCCGGCGACCAACACCACCGGGGCCGCAAGGAGCGGCGCAAGGCGCTCCTCGACGCGGCGTATCGCCTCGCGCTCGTCAAGGCCCGTGATCTCGACCGGTCCCACGTACACGCGCCTTTCCGGGACTTGTTCACGGGGCGAAGCCGCCTGTTGCCTATCTCCCGCCAATTGGACGCCGATCGACCCGAGAACGATCCACAGGCTGATGAGGCACCACACCGCGACCGGCAGGCGGGCAGGTCGTCGACCCACGTTGCAACACCAGCCTCGACAAGATTCCTTCACCTATCGTAGCACCTCGGCCGCCGGTACCACCGTGGAGGTGACAGGCGGCGCCGCCACCGGCTCCCATCTTCCGGAGCGCACCGGCGTACTTCCCCCGGCTCGAAAAAGGATGAAAGCCCTCCGCCGGGAAATCCAATCCGGAAGAAGGAACAGTACGGAGGCGGTTTGTGATGGCCAGATTCTTGCACACGCGCATCCGGGTGAGCGACCTGGAACGCTCGATCAAGTTCTACTGCGACAACCTGGGCTTTCGGCTCAAGCACCGCAACGACCGCTCCCCGGCCGGAAACCAGCTCGCCTTTCTTGAATTGCCGGGGAACGAGCACGCGATCGAGCTATGTTACTCTCCCGACTACGACCTTAAGGTGCCCCCCGACTTGATGCACTTTGCGGTCGGGGTTCCCGACCTTACGGCCTTTTGTGCCGAGCTCGAAAGCAAGGGGATCGCGATCTGGCCGGACGACTGGCGCGAGGCGTTCCAGCAGGGAAGAAAAATGGCCTTCATCGACGATCCGGACGGCTACGAAATCGAACTCCTCGAGCGGAAGTAGCAGGCAGAAGCAGCATCCCGGCATGCCCCGTCCGGCGGGGGGAATGATACTCCCACGGACGGGAGCGATGCTGGATGAAAGGACCCTTCTGCTTCATCGTGAACCCCAAAGCCGGCGGCGGCCGGACGGGCCGGTTGTGGCCCTATTTCGAGGAGCGGCTGCGGAAAGCCCGGGTCGCCTTTACCGTGGTGATGGCCCTCTCGCCCGAGGAGGCGCTCCGGGCGAGCGCCCGACTCGATGAGGAGTGGATACCCGTCGCGGTGGGCGGCGACGGCACCCTGCAGGCGGTGGTCGAGGGGCTCGCCCCCGGTCGGACGGTCGGCCATTTGCCCACCGGCACCGGCAACGACTTCGCCCGCAGCGTCGGCATTTCCCGCTCGCCCGCCAAGGCGCTGCACCAACTGTTGACGGGCAAGCCCCGCCCGATCGACCTTCCTGCCGCCAACGGCCGCCCGTTCCTCGGAGCCGCTGGGGTCGCGTTCGGCGGCCTCACAGCGCTCCTCGGCTGGCCGAGCGGATGGCCCGGCGGGCGCCGGTCGCTCTTTGCCCTGTTGGCCTCGCTACTCGGCTCCCGGCAACGATCCGCACGCATCGCCATCACCGTGGACGGGATGACGCAGGAAGGCAAGGCGGCGATCGTGGCGGTCGCGAACTGCCGGTTCTTCGGCGGGCTCGACGTGTGCCCCCTGGCGCATCCCGACGACGGCCTCCTCGACCTGTGCGTGGCCGAGGAGTTGAAGCCGGCGGAGGCCGTCGCCGCGTTGTCCCGATTGCACCGGGGCACGCACGTCCGCCATCCCAAGGTACACTACACGAAGGCGCATACGGTTCTGATCGAGGGGCCGCCCGGGGCGAAGCTTTTCGCCGACGGCAAGCCGCTCACCGGCCTGCCCGCCGCGATCGGGCTCGAGCAACAGGCGCTGAGAGTCGTTGTCCCGTGCGAGGCGTGGAACCCGAGCAAGGTGACTTCGATCCTGCGGGGCCGTCCGGGCTCCCTTGACAGCGGCGCCGAGCGCTGATACTCTTTAATCGATGACTTTCGATAAAAGGAGACGCCGATGCGCCGCTCTGCCGCCGGGAGTGCGATCGATGAAAGGCTCAAAAAGCCCGGGGCGCCCGGCCTGGACGACGGCTGGCTCGCCGACGCCTGCCGCGCCCTTGCAAGCGACACCCGGGTGAGGATCCTCCGCGTCCTCAGCGAGCGGGAGCGGTACTGCGGCGACCTCGTCAGGCTCTTCGACCTGTCGCAGTCGACCATCTCGCACCATCTGAAGGCGCTGCGGGAGTCGGGCCTGGTCGAGTCGGAAGAGCACGGTGTTTCCACGTGTTATCGAGTGAACCGCGACCGGCTCCGGGAGCTGGGCGACCACCTCGCCCGGCTGGCGGCTGGACCGGGCGGATCAAAGGAGGCCCAAGCCCATGGCAAAGGTAGTTACGGATCAGACGTTTGAGGAAGAGGTTCTCAAGGCGGAGGGCGTCTCCCTCGTCGACTTCTGGGCACCTTGGTGCGGGCCCTGCCGCATGATTGGCCCGATCATCGAGGAGCTCTCCGAGGAGTACGCCGGGCGCGTCAACGTCCTCAAGATGAACGTCGACGAGAATCCCAACACGCCGGGGCGCTACGGCATTATGGGGATTCCGACGCTGCTCCTCTTCAAGAACGGGCAACTGGTCGACACAATGGTCGGCTTCCAGACCAAAGAGGCCCTGGTGCAGCGCATCGACAAGGTTCTTTGATTCTTGATCGGAGCACAGGAAGCCGGCTTGGCTGCTCTCGTACGGGGGCGGCCGCCGGCTCCGCTTTCTCCCCCACTGCTCGGGCGTCTCCCCCGCGGAGCCGCTATTTTCCGCGTCAGCCCGAGCGTCTGAGCAACCGGTCGAAAAAGCCGCGCCGCAAAGGCGGCAGCGGTTCCCACGCTATCACCGGCTCACCGGCGACCGCCCGCCGCGGGTTCTCTTCGAAAAGGATTCTTGCGTGCTCGCTCCCGGCGAGACGCTCGACCACGGCCCGGGCGGCCGCGAGCCGCGGCGGCCTGCGGACGGTCGAGTGCGCGTCGCTCGCGACGAAGTGCGCGAATCGGCGGGCCACGAGTTCCCTCGCCGATCGTTCAATTTCGGTTCCCGAAATCCCAAGAAGGCTCTGGGCGTTCACCTGCAGCAGGACGCCCCGCGCGATCCATTCCCCTAACCTTTCGAGGTCGCCCGCCTTGCGCGCGTTCCGCTCGGGATGCGCGATGATCGGCGTTACGCCCCTGAGCTGGCACTCGAAGATGAGCTGTTCCGAATAGGTCGGAATCTCTCCCGACGGCAGCTCGATCAGCGCGTAGACGCCCCCGTCGGCCACCGTGAGCAAGCTACCGCCGGCGAGCTCCCCGGGGACATTGAATCCGATGTGCACCTCCCCGCCGGGATGCACTTCGAGCGGGATCTGCTCGCGCCGCAGCGCTTCTAGAAGCTCCGCGTAACGCTCCATCACGATCTCGCGCCGGTTCGCCATCGGGCCGTCCGGCATCATGTGGGGCGTCGCGACGATCGCCTGCACCCCGTCGTCCACCGCGATGCGCGCGATCTCGAGCGCTTCGGAAAGATCCTTGGCCCCGTCGTCGAGCCCGTGGAGAATGTGGCAATGGATGTCGATCAAGGCGCCTCGACCTCGGGTTCGATCCGCGGCTGCCCCTGGGTCCGCTCGTTGTACAGGCGGATCCCGTCGAGCAGCGGATCGCCGTACTCCTCGACCGGGTAGCCCAGCCTCCGCGCCTCCGCGTAAATGTTGCGCACTCGATCGGACGTGAGCGGGTGAGTCCTGAAGTACACGGGCACATCGTCCGGAAAGCGGTCCCGCCGGGCGTTCTGATACGCCTCAATCTTGACGAGCGCTGAGGCTAGGGCGAGCGGCTCGTAGCCCGATTCAGCGGCGATGGCAAGACCGAAAGCGTCCGCTTCCGTTTCGGCGGCCCGGCTGTAACCCGTGCTCACGAGGGCGTGACTCAGCTGTGCGAGTTCGGCCGCCTGCGCCCGGTTCGCTTCGTCGACCCGGTCCACGACGAAGTCGAAGAGGAGGATCATCCCGAGGTCGCGCCCGAACGCGATGGAGCCGTGGCTTTTGATCGTGTGCGCGAGTTCGTGGCCCATCACGCCGGCGATTTCGTCGTCGGAACCAAGCAGGTCGATCAAGCCGCGCGTGATGAACGTCCGGCCGCCCGGGAGCGAAAACGCGTTTGGAACTTCGGAGCGCAACACCGACACGCTGTAGCGCAGGTCGGGGCGGATCTCGGACGCGCGCTTTGCGAGGGGCTCGAAAATGGCATGCATGCGCTCGTTGATCGCAGGATCGTCGTCGATGCCCCCGTATTGAAGGATGAGCGACGGGGTGCCCAGCCCGCCGAGGACGTTGTCCACGCCGCGCTGCAAGGCGGCCCGCCGCTCGCGCGCCGCATCGGGATCGCCGCCGTACAGCACCGCGGCGAGCACGAGGACCGCGATGAGAAGGATCGTGGACGCATCAAGAAGGATGACGGCGCCGGGGCCTCGACGTGTTTGGACTTCCGTTTTCCGGTCCATTTGGTTTCATTTTACCACGCGTCCCCGGACTGGCAAATCCACTTTCTTCCTCCCACTGGTCCGCGGGCCTGCGGCAGATCGGGCCCGTCTTGATGATGCGCGAGATGCACACTTCCCGGTGCTTCGCCAAGTCGAGTTCAGGCGCGAGCTGCGATCCCGCGTTCTTCGCATCGAAAAGCCTCACGACGGGGCGCTCCGGATGACCTCCGTTGACGTCGACGACGATCCCGACCTGGTTGGTGCTTAGCTGAATCACATCGCCTACGACCACGCGCACCTTGGACTCTCCTTTCCGATCGCGCCTTCTCGCTCGCTTCGCATCCTTTCGCATCCCGGTCGCATCCCTCGGGCCGCCGCAACCCAACGCGCCGCAGCCCGCCGCGCCAAGAGGCCGGCGGG
>NICF_comb_assmDRAFT_10000966_pt1 | contig 23191 bp, 26 predicted proteins | sample NewIslPassag4_SG_FD_11279 | JGI IMG/M metagenome (IMG submission 11279) | reverse complement strand
CGCGTCTTGAACAGCCAGTACGTGAACGCCTTCCACTCACTGAGCGATACGCATTCGCCCAGCCGGATGCCCGTCTCTTCGTAGTACAGCGCGATGAGCTGTTCGCGAGTGGCCCCGTAGACGCGTTCGTACATCGTCTCGTCGACGCGGGAGTCCTGCCCCCAGGCGCGGCTGCGGCACTCCTTGTGGATGTCCTCTTCGACGCTGAGCTGCAGAGCCTCTTCTACCAGCACGCCGTAGAGGTAGTTCAGGTGTGCCGCGTGCTTGGCCGCCCCGATCCGCCGGGCGAACTCTTCGTCGTCCATCTCGATGGGCCAGCGTCCTTCGAAGAGCAGCCGCTCAACCTCGTCGGCCGGCACAAGGTCCTTCGCCTCTTCCAGCAGCCGTTCGGCCAGCACGAGCCAGTCGAACGCCTCGCCGCCGATGAGGTAGTGGTAGGTCCGGTCGCCGACCTTCTCGTACGGGAGCCGCCAGCGCCCGATCGCGTCGAGCAGCGCTTCGAACCAGTGCTGCCCGTCCCGGATTGCCTGGCGCATCCGGAACACGATTTCGTCGGGCGCGGGAAGGTACTGCTGCTCCTTTTCGGGCCGCACGTCCGCTTCCGTCCTGGAGCGATCTGCAGTGATCGACATAGGCGTCGATCATAGCATCGGGCACCCCGGCGCCATGGAAAATGCCGGTTCGATAGGAGCGGTTAATCCTCCAGATCGGAGCCTTCTGAGGGGAGCTCGAGGTCGCTCGGGGATTCCTCCGGCACGATTGCGACCTGGTCGTCCACGCGCAGCGGCGGGACCGAGATGTTCAGCAGGAGCGCCTCGGCGCCGGCTGCCCGCGCGCCGTGGAGCGTGCCCTTCGCCACGCGCAGCACCTGGTACGGCTCCAGCACGGTCTCCACGCCGTCGCGCACGATGACAGCCTTTCCTTCGAGCGCGACATAAAACTGCGTGCTGTGGCGGTGTACATGGGTCTCGACTTCGTTGCCACCGGCCGAAACGCGAAACACCCGGACACTCGCCTCGGGCGAGTCGAAGTCCTGCACCAGTTCGTATCGGCCAACGATGGGCGGCCGCTCGATGGTCATATCGCCACCTCCTGCTTGCCACATCCTGCGCTACGCGGCATCGCTTGTGAAGATGGCGGTAACCGCGACGTTACTCACGCATCCCCGCGTCGAGTTCGGCGAGCAGCCGCGCCTTCAGTTGCACGAACTTCTCGTCGGCAACGAGCTCCGCGCCGCGCGGGCGGTCGAACGGGACAGCGACCCGCGCCCGGACGCGTCCCGGCCGCCGCGTCATCACATACACCTCGTCCGAGAGCGTGAGCGCCTCCTCAACGTCGTGGGTGACGAACAGCACGGTGCGCCGGTCGTCGAGCCACACTTCCTGCAGCCAGCGATGCATCTCGCGGCGGGTGATGGCGTCGAGCGCGCCGAACGGTTCGTCGAGCAGCACAGTGTCGCGCGGCGTGAGGAACGTGCGGAGCAGCGCAAGCCGCTGCCGCATGCCGCCGCTGAGCTGCGCGGGCCATGCGCGTTCGAACCCCGAGAGCCCGAACCGCGGGAAGAGTTCGAGCGCCCGGGCCCGCGCCTCGTGGCGGCTCACGCCGGCGATCTCTGCGCCGAGTGTCGCGTTCGCCAGCGTTCGCCGCCACGGGAACAGCAGGTCTTTTTGCGGCATGTACGCGACGAGCCCCGGGCGCCCGATTGTGCTTGCGCCGTTTACGGTCGCGGTGCCCGAATCCGGTACGAGCAGCCCGGCGAGGATGCGCAGCAGCGTGCTCTTGCCACAGCCGCTCGGCCCGACGATCGAGACGAAGTGGCCGCGCTCGGCCTCCACCGTCACGTCGTCGAGCACCGGCAGGTCGCCGAACCTGTGCGAGATCGCCCGGAGCTCGATCGCGTAGTCCACGGTTAGCGGCTCGGGAGGAAGGCGTTCGTGTAGGCCTTCTGCACGTCGATAGGCTCCGATGTGAGGCCCGCCTCGCGGAGGAACCGCTCGAAGTTTACCCACACGGCTTCGTCCTGCAGGCCCCACTGCCGCCCTTCGTCGACGAAGCGGCTCGCGTGGTACTCGGCGCTCAGCTCCACGAGCTTCCGATCGAGTTCAGGCGCGGCTTCGAGCAGCGCGTCGGCAGCCGCCTGCGGGTTCTCCATAGCCGCTTCGTACCCGCGCGCGGTCGCCTCGAGGAACTTGCGGACGGTCTCCGGCCGNTCCGCGATCATCTTCTCNCTGGTGATGATGAGCGGCGTGTACCAGTCCGGGATGCAGTCGAGGTAATCGGCGAACTTCACGCTCGTCACCGGGATATTCTCCACTTCGCGAGCGCGGAGGACGTCCCAGCCCTCGAACACCCATACGAAGTCGTAACGGTCCTGTTCCATCCCGGCGAGGTAGTCGACGTTGCCGACCTCGACGTGGCGCACGAGCGACGGGTCGCCGCCATCGCACTCCACGAGCTTGTCCAGGATTTCACGTTCGAGCGGCCCGCCGAACCCGCCGTAGGTCTTGCCTTCGAAGTCCTTCGGGCGCGTGATGCCCTCGCTCTCGAGCGCGAAAAAGCTCGAGTCGTTGTGCTGGATGATCGCGGCGATCGAGACGATTGGGATGCCCTGTTCACGCGCCGGGATGACCGCCTCCTGGATCGAGATGCCGAAGTCGGCATTGCCCTGCGCGACGACCTGTTCGGCGCCCGCCTGCGACGGTTCGACGATCGTCAGGTCGAGCCCTGCTTCGCGATACCACCCGTTCTTCTGCGCGAGGTAGATACCGCCGTGCTGCGCGTTCGGCGTCCAGTTCAGCATGAGCGTCACGCGCTCCAGTTCCTGGCCGTCGCCGCCGCCATCTTCGTCATCATCGTCGCCACCGCAGGCGGCGGCGACGGCCAGCATGGTTGCTGCAAGCAGCCCCAGGAGCAGCAGGCCGGCGAACCTGCGGAACCTGCTGCCCGCGCGTTGTCCTTTCATCTCGACTCCTCCGAACGCCCGGCGTAGACCCACGGTGTGGCGAGCCGGGCGGCAATGTGCACCGCAGCGAACAACGCCATGCTCACCAGCGCGATGATGAACACGGCCACAAACACCCGGTCGACGCGGAACGACGTCTGCGCCCGCGTGATGAACAGGCCCAGGCCGGACTCGGCGCCCACCCATTCGCCGATGACCGCGCCGAGCACCGCGTAGGCCGCTGCGATCTTCAGGCCGGCGAAGAAGCTTGGGAGCGCCGAGGGGATGAGCACGTAGCGCAGCACGGCCAGCCGCCCAGCCCCCATGCTGCGCACCAGCCCGACCATCTCGCGGTCGGCGCTTACCAGCCCGTCCACCGTCGCGACCGTGATCGGGAAGAAGCCATAGAGCGCGACCACGACGACCTTCGGCGTCATCCCGAACCCGAACCAGATGATGAGCAGCGGCGCGAGCACGACCATCGGGATGGTCTGCGAGGCCACCAGGATCGGGTAGAGGACCCGCCGGACCAGCGGCACCAGCGCGATGACTGCCGCCAGCACCACGCCTACGGCGCAGGCGAAGAACAGGCCCAGCAGCGCCTCGGCCATCGTCGTTCGGATGTGCGCGGGCAGCGTCCCCCGGATTTCGAGGAACGCCTTCCACACGCGGCTCGGCGCGGGGAGCACATACGGCTTCGTGTCGAACACGCGTACCCATGCTTCCCAGCCCAGCACCAGGGCCGCGAGCAGCAGCGCGGGCGGCAGGTACTCGATGAACCGCTCGCCGAGGTACCGGGTTGCGCGCGCCACCCGGCCCCTGCCAGCGGGCGCCGAGGGCGTGGCCGTTGTGGCCGCCACGGCACTAACTCCGGAACTTCCCGGTCAGTGACTCGATCGTCGGCTGCGGGCGGTCGGCGCGCGCCTGCTCGATCTTCACGACCGTTACGAGGCTGTTCGCACCCGCTTCGAGGCACGCCTCGTGCACCCTCCGAATCAGCGGCCACACCTGCTCGGGCTCACCTTCGAACGTGGTGCCGAGCGCGTTGACTTCGTACTTCAGCCCCGATTCCTGGATGACCCTGATCGCAGCTTCGATGTGCTCGTAGGGGTTCGCCTCGGTCCCCGGCGGGTTGGCAAGGCATTCGATATCGACAATCACAGCAGCTCCCTCTCGCGGGCTGCCGTTGGAGAGCGCCGGAAAACACGAAAGCCGGGGAACTTCCTCCTCCGGCTCGCCATAACAGCAGCCAGAGGAAGCACGTGGGTACACTGCCCTCAGGCTGCTGTTCCACGCCGCTTCCCTACGCCCGCATTACCGGGATCAGGTTCCTGGAGTTGTCCCCTCGGGACTCTCAGCCTTTCGGCTCCCCCAGCGGCATGCCCTGTTTAGTTGTCGCCCTCAGCCTACTCGTAGGGGCCATGCTCTCGCAACCAAACTCCGCGGGGTGGCGCCATCAACCAATCTCTTCCCCGCGTTCACCCGGTCGCTACTCGCCGGTTCCATGGAAGCGGCTGTTCCTGGCCGATACTCCTGTCGAGTGCCCGTGGGCACCGAGAAAAGGAGCGCTGCCGTGCAGCTTCGTCGCCGCTCTGCCCCGAACGACTCCGGCAGCGCCCTGCGTGCCAGCCGCCGCAACATGTACGTTGCGTTCGGCGTGCTGGCCGCGGGCGAAGTGGCGACCACCGTTGTGGCTCCGCCTCTCGGCGCGCTGCTCATCGGCTCCACTGGCGCTGCCGTCTTCTTCGTGCGGCGAACCGAACGGCTCACCGCCGAAGCCCACCGCCGTGAACTCGCCAACGCCGCAGACCAGCGCGCCGACTTCGCCCTTACCGACGAACTGACCGGCCTGCCCAACCGCCAGGACCTGATCGAACAGGTCGCGCGCGATACCGCTCGCGCCGAGCGGTACGGGCAGCCGCTCACGCTTGCCATCATCGAAATCGAACGGCTCACCGAAATCGGCCAGGTCTGGGGTCCCCGCACGGTGGATGCGGCTGTTCTCCACGTCGCCGAAACGCTCTCGCGCGTCACCCGCAACTCCGACTTCCTCGCCCGTCTCGACGAACGGCGCTTCGCCGTGGTGCTCGTCGGCTGCACCCGCGAACAGGCCGATGCGTTCGGGCAGCGCATCATGCTCGCGGTCAGCAACCGGCCGCTCCAGGCGCAGGAACGCGGGCGTCTGCCCGTCTACGTAAGCGTCGATGTCCAGGCGCTCGAATACGACCCGGAGCAGTACCGTGGTCCGCTCGACTTCTTGAGCGCTGCCGGCGCCGAGCCGGTGATGGAGAAGCCACGGCTTCGCAGCGCACCGCGCCGCGACCTCCCGCCCGTGCAGGTCACTGCGGTCAACGAACGAGGCGCCATCGTGAAGCGCACACGCACGTTCGACCCGCAGGAGCTTCGCCGCCAGCTCATTCGCGACTACTACCCCGACGGAAAGGCCGAGGATTTCGCCACGGCGTGGGCCCGCTTCAAGCGCCGCGCTGGCTAAGCGAACGCTTACCCGACCGCCACGCTCTGCCCGCCATCAACCGGCAGCAGCACGCCGGTGATGAACCGCGCTTCGTCGGACGCGAGGAAGAGCGAGGCGTAGGCGGTGTCCCACGCGGTGCCCATTTGCTGGTTCAGCGGGACGCGCTTGTTTCGCTCCTCGCGGACCTGGTCGGTGCTCACGCCCCGCATGCGTGCGAACCCGCCAACCGCCATCGGCGTGTCCAGGAGGCCGGGCATCACCGCGTTCGCTCGCACTCCATAACGCGCGTTCGCCATCGCCAGGTGCTGCGTGAACGCGTTGACCGCCGCCTTCGAGGCCTTGTACGCGACCATCGGAGTCGCCGCCACCGCCGCGATGGACGAAACGTTCACGATGGCGCCCTGCCGCCGTTCGCGCATCAGCGGCACCACGTGCTTGCACGTCAGCATCATCCCGGTCACGTTCACTGCGAAGATGCGGTCCCACGTCTCCCGTTCGATGTGCGCGAACGTGGAGTCGCCCGTGCCGATGCCAACGTTGTTCTGGAGAATGTCGACCTTCCCGTAGGCCGCCACACACGCCTCCGGGATGGTGCGAACCGCGTCCTCGTCGGTGATGTCGGCGATGTGAACCTTCGCCTCGCCGCCCTCCGCGCGAATCATCTCGTACGTCTCTTCGACCGAGACCGGATCGCGGTCGACCAGCAGCACGCGGGCGCCTTCGCGCGCGAACAGGATCGCGGTGGCGCGACCGTTGCCAATCGTCTCGCCGGGCGTCTGCCCCGCGCCAACGACGATGGCCACCTTCCCTTCGAGCCGCATATGTCCCTCCTTCTCGTTCCGCGCGAAGCGTACTGGAACCGGGGCGCTAGCGGCACGGGCGGGAGGCAAGTGGGGCCGCGCGTCCGCTTCATCGGCAACCCACTCCGCAGGCGCACTCTTCCGGCCCAACAAAGAAGGGGCCTCCACCTGGAGACCCCTTCTTTCGACTTGAGTTNTTCGCCCTGCGTTACTGCTGGGCCTGCTTGGCCTTCTCGGCGAGGTAGTCGGCGAGCGTCTGGCCGGTGCGCCACATCGGCACCGCGCCCTCGAGGCTGCAGATCTTGTCCCAGTTCGCCTGGACCCACTCGGCGTCCTTGAATTCGCCAAGGCCGGGCTGGATGCCGGGGCCCTTCACGATCGCGGCGCGGTTGAAGTTGCCGGCGCCGGCTTCGATGATGAGGCCGCTGTCCGTGCACTCCTTCGAGACCATGTAGGTCACGGCCGGGACCACATATTCCGGCTTCAGCCGCTCGACCATCTCCTGCGACATGACGGTCGCGGTCAGGCGCGTACCGGCCACCGGTGCGATGGTGTTGACGGTGACGTTGTACTTTGCGCCTTCCTGCTTCAGGACGTTCATCAGGCCGAGCATCGCCGTCTTGGCGGCGCCGTAGTTGGCCTGGCCGAACTGGCCGTAAATACCCGACGACGAGGTGGTCAGGACGACGCGGCCATACGCCTGCTGGCGGAACACCGGCCACGCCGCGCGCAGCACCGTGAACGAGCCCTTGATGTGAACGGCGAAGACCTTGTCCCAGTCATCTTCGCTCATGTTGTGGAAGGCGACGTCGCGGAGAATACCGGCGTTGCAGATGACGATGTCGAGCCGGCCGAAGTTGTCGATCGCCGTCTTGACGATGTTGAAGCCGCCTTCGTAGGAGGAGACGTCGTCGAAGTTCGGGACAGCCTCGCCGCCCAGCTCGCGGATCTCATCGACGACCTTCTGGGCAGGCGCGCGGTTCTCGCCCTGGCCGTGCGGGTCACCGCCGAGGTCGTTCACGACGACCTTCGCGCCGCGCTTGGCGAGGTCGAGGGCGTACGCACGGCCCAGGCCCTGGCCCGCGCCGGTGACGACCGCTACCTGGCCTTCGAAAGAAATTGCCATGTTCGGTGTGTCCTCTCTACACGTTGAATACGTTCCCGGTCTGGCCCAGGCCGGCCGGGGTCGTTGCGCAAAGAAGATTACCAGTAATCCCCCGTTCGTTCCCCTTTGGGGCCACGCGAGGGAAATCCCGCCCGCCAGGAGCGTATAGTGGCCCGCATGAGCTACATGTGGGACGACGACGAACCTGCCCCGCCGCCCGACCAGGAGTACAGCCTCCGGCTCCTCAACGTGGCCGCCCAGCCGCTCGAAGGCCGGTCCGATGTCCTTCGCGTGCTCCTCATCAGCACCCGCGGCGATATCCCCGGTATCTTCCACGTGGTCGAAGGCGGCACCGGCGCGATCATTTGCGTCGGCGGCGCGCTGGGCGGCATCGATGGCCCGGCGAACCGGCTCTACAACCGCCTGCCCGACCTGGTTCGCACCCACAACCTCTCCGTGTTGCGGCTCGACTACCGCCAGCCGAACCAGCTCGAAGAATGCGTGCTCGACACGCTCGCCGGCTGCAACTTCCTTCGTGGCATCGGCGCCACGGAGATCGCCGTCGTCGGCCACAGCTTCGGTGGCGCGGTCGCCATCCGTGCGGGCGGCCTTTCGCCCGCCATCCAGGCCGTCGTCGCCCTGTCGCCGCAGCGGTTCGGCACACAGGAGGTGGGCCAGCTGAACAAGCCGCTGCTTCTCGTCCATGGCACCGGCGACGCCATCCTCAGCTACGCCGCCAGCGAGGACATCTACCGGCGCGCCAGCGACCCCAAGCGCCTCGTCCTGCTCGAAGAGGACGACCACGGGCTCACGCGTTCGCCCGGCATCGTCGGCGAACTGGTCGCACAGTGGACCGCCGATGCGCTGGCCGGGAAGCCGATGGAATCGGGCCGCGACGAAATCCGCGCCGACTCCCTCGCCTGAGCCCCGCCGTTCGCCCGCCACTCGCTGCTACAATTCCGACATGCCGAGTGACTGCCTCTTCTGCCGAATGAGCCAGGGAGAAATCCCCGTCGAAAAGGTGGTGGAGAACGAGAAGGTCTTCGCCATCCGCGACATCAACCCCCGCGCACCGATCCACACGCTCATCATCCCGCGCGAGCACATCGCCAGCGCCCGGGACATCGAGTGGAGCCACGCCGAACTGCTCGCGAACCTCTTCATCACCGCGAAGGAGGTCGCCCGCATCGAAGGCGTGTACGAACCCGGCTACCGGCTGGCGTTCAACGTCGGCGACGCCGCGGGCATGACCATCCATCACCTCCACCTGCACCTGCTCGGCGGTCGCAAGCTCGGTCCTGAAGGCTAGTGGGCACGTCAATTCAGCAGCAGATCGCTGCCATTCGCGCAGAACTCGAATCCCGGCCCGAGGGGCTCGTTCGCCACATCGAGCGCGTGCGCGACGAGGCCCTCGAACTGGCCGCGTGCTGGGACGTCGACCCCGAGCGCACGGAGCTCGCGGTCTGGGGCCACGACCTCTTTCGCGCGCACGAACCGGAGGAGCTCCTGCGGCTCTCGCGCGAAGCCGGCGTCCCCATCCTGCCGGAAGACGAGCGCGCGCCGGTCATGCTCCACGGGCCCCTTGCCGCGGTGGTGCTCCGCGAACGCTTCGGCGTCACCGATGAGGAGGCGCTGGCCGCCATTCGCGACCATACGCTCGGGCAGCCCGAAATGCCCATGATCGCGAAGATTGTCCTGCTCGCCGACAAGTTCGAGCCCCGCAAGCGCGAGCGGACGCCCGTCATGAAGAAGATCCGCAAGCTGGCGCGCCGGGACCTCGATGCCGCGCTCCTGTGCTGGTCCGATTGGAAGTGGGTCGAAGAGCGCACGAACGGCTGGGAGAGCCACCCGGTTCACTGGCGCGCCCGCGAATCCTGGGTTCGCTGGCACCACGAAGAGCGCGCCTCCGTCCCCCGCGAATGAGCGTGGAGTTCTTAGCACTTAGCACTAAGCACTAAGCACTTAGCACTAAGAACTCAGCACTCACCGGATCCGGATCTCCTGGCCGACCGTCAGGTTCGTACAGCCGTCGTTGATCTCCGGGTTCAGCTCGTAGAGCTCCTCGAGTGTGAGGCCGTGCGCGCTCGCGATAGTCGCGCACATGTCGCCGGGTTCGACGATGTAGATGTCGGCGTCGCTGCGCGGCGGTGTGGGCGTGCGGCCGGTGTTGCCGCCCTCGTTCTCGTCGTCTTCGCCGCCGCCGGCCGGCGTAGTCGCGTCACCGGCGGGCGTCTGGCCGCCACCGCTGCTCTGCCCGGGCGTCTGGTTCGCTCCACCGGACGGCGTTTGGGTCTCGTTGCGGTTGGCCTGCTGGCTCGCGAACCGGTCCGCCGCGCTCATCTCATCGTCACCACCGCCGCCAACGGCGCGGTTGATGATGAACGCAAGCGCCAGGACCACGATCGCGAGCGCGAAGAGCCCGATGGTCGCCACCGGCATGCTGATGCCGCCGCTGCTCGGCCGTGGGCTGAGCGTGCCCATGGAGCGCCGCCGGTCGAGCGCCGGCGAACGGCCACCCTCGCGCGCCGGGCGGCTGCGCGCCGCGCCGTCCCGTGGAGGCCGCTGGCTGCCCCCTGCGCGCGCACCCGCTGCTGCGGCGGCCGGCGTTCGCGTGGCGCCGATGCCCTCGCCACGGAAGACCGGGCAGGTCACATGGTTCGCGCGGAGGCAGTAGTTCTCCTGGTGTCCGGTTGCGATCCGTGTCGGGTTATCGAGCCGGTAACAGCGGTGGGCTTCTGTCGCGTACGTCGCGTGCGAATCAGCGTCGTCTGCCAGTCCCAGGTAGGGGCAGACGTTCGCAATTTCGTCCTGCGTTGTCGGAAACGTCACGGCAGCTCCCGTCGCCGGTCGGCTCTCACCGTTGCGAATGGTGCCACGAGAGTCCGCCCCGGGCAATCAGTACGAAATGAAAAGGTTTGGGTCACTCGCTTGTGAAGTCAACGCGCAAGAGCTGCCCGCCCGCGAACACGTACCCGTACCCGTCGTGCATGGCGAGCGCCGAGATCCCGTTGAAGCTCTTGTGCCGGTACTGGTGGTCGAATGCGCCATCGGGCCGGAACACCACGATCCGGTTGTTCGGCGCGTCCACGATGGCGATGTTGCCGCTTTCGGCGAACCGGTTCGGCTGGCGCGCTTCGACCAGCCGTTCGTCGATGCCCGCTTCCGAAAGCGTCAGCGAAAGCTGGTTCACGAACAGGTGCAGCGTTCCATCGGCGTCCGACGTCACGATTTCATCGTCGACGAGCATCCGGCGGGCCGCCGCAAGGTCCGGCGTTTCGAGCGCGACTGCCGGCGGTGCGCCGTACCCGTGATCCGTGGGCGAGAACCGCCAGATGATCGCCGCGGCGGCGTCGAGCACGTACAGGTCGCGGCCGTGGACGCCAATGTCCGTGGCGGCGAGGCCCTTGGGGGCTGCGAATTCGAGCTGCTGCACCTCGCCGGCCGCGTTCACCGCCCACAGCGCCCGGTTGCCATCGAGCACGAACAGGTGCTGCGCGCCGTTGAACTCGCCTGCTGCAACCGCCACCGGCTGCCCTCGCCCGGCGTCCCGGTCCTCGCGGAAAACAATGCGCCGTTCGCCCGTCGAAAGGTCGATGTCGATGACCTGCGACGACGCGCTGTCGAGGACGTACGCTCGCCCCGGGACGACCACCAGGCGTGCCACAGCGACCGGCTGATCGCCGAACTGTTCGAGGCTGGCCAGCACCTCGACCGAGGCCGGTTCGCGTACCGCGTCCATCACCTCGAGCGCGGCGCGAACGTCATTGAGGAGTTGCTGGACTTCGGGACCGGCGTTCTGGGTGTCCCGCGCTTCGAGGAGGAGCGCCTGCGCCTGTTGTAACTCGGCGCGTTTCGCGGCAGGGTCGGGGCTTGCCTCCGCAGTGGCCATGTGCCGCTGCGCTTCGTTGATGAGCGTCACGTACTTCGCTTCGCCCTGGTCGTCGATCATGCCGGGGACGACCAGGAAGCCGACCAGCGTCAGCAGAATGCCCAGGCCAACCAGGATGACGAGCCAGGTCGGCGGTTGCTGGCCGATGACGATGGTGCGCCGTCGCGAAAGGGCTCCCTGGGCTTTCCAGCGCCCGCGGATGGCCGGCCGAACGCGAACCAGCGGTGTGCCGCTGGTGAGGCTCACCTCGTGGTTCACCGCGATGGTTTCTTCGATCGGGCTCTGTACGCTGTTCCGCGCCCGCACGTCCTCGGCCATGTCGTCCGCGAGCGGGACATCGGCGACGTGAACTTGCGGGGGTGGGGGCGGTTCTTCGCGCACCAGGCTGCGCGTGAAGCTATCGCGCCGGTGTCGCCGGGCGGTTTCGCTGCCCGTGTCGATGCTCGGGTGGGCGTGGCCCAGCCGGAGCGGCGGGAAGGCTGCCGCACCCAGGCTGGCGTACGCCCGGTGTTGGGCGGCAAGGATCGCCAGCCGGGTGTCGCCGGCTGCCGGCCGCAACGGCTCCGGCATCTCGGCGACGGCAACGGCCGGCGCAACCGGGGCCGGCATCATCTCCCGCTTGCGGGTCTGCAGGTCGATCAGCTTCCGGCGAGCGGTCAGCACCGCGTCGTCGGCTTCGCGGTCATTGAAGTCATTGAAAAAGAGCGCCGGCTGGAAACCATCGCGGACCTCCTGCGCGGTGCCGTTCTTTGGGCGCTCTTCGGATTTCGGCGTTTCCGGTTCGGGGTCGGCGGGCGGCTCGTCTTCCTCGCCGATGACGAACGAGTCGTCGTCGCTGGCGGGATCCTCTTCCTCCCGCGGCGGGTTTTGTACCAGCAGCACCGTGACATGAGGCAGGTGCTGGATGCGGTGGTATACCTCCGCGAGGATCTTCTCGCCCGGCAGGCTCAGGATGCCCTCGATGAGTTCGTCGTCCAGTTCGCGGAGCGCCGCCGTCGAGAGCATCAGGATGCGGTCGCCGGGGTCGAATTCGATGCGGGTGAGCAGCGGCTCGATTTCGCCCGGGCCGATGGGTTCGGCGTGCTTGTCCGAAGGGATGTACGTGTCGACGCGGCCGCGGTGCCAGTGGAACGCAGCGCCCGGGCCCGCCTGGGCGATCACCGCATGGTTCCCACGGCGGCCGAAGCAGGTGATGCCAAGCGCCACCTGGTGGTCGGGGATGCTCTTGCGGTTCCAGTCGCGGACTTGCCGCTCGGCATCGGTGAAGACGCGCTGAAGCCCGCCCGTCAGGCTGAGATCGAGGCTGTTCCAGGCCCGGCCTACCGCCGTGACGACCTGGCCGGCAAATGCCTCACCCGCAGGTGAGGTGCCTTCGGCCACGAGGTACAGCTCTGCTCGGTCGTCGGCAGGCCCTCGGCCGTGAAAGATCCCGGCATTCGGACCACGGTCAACCGGTTCGTGATCCACAATCGCGAACTGGCCAACCTGGAGGGGTTCGGTCAAATTGCGACCGTCCTTTGCTCACAGGATAGGCAGGGGGCGATAGGGACGTTCCTCAGCGCCGTCGCCGCATTCGCGGCAAACACCCCGCCAGCGCTAGGAAAGCCACTATACCACCGGTCAACCTGATTCAAGCAAGGACAGTGAAGGGACGCTCTACGCGTTTTCCTCGGTATTCACTTTCACAAGTATGTATGTCACGTACGTCCTGGATTCGCCGGGCACCCTTAAGGGTAGGCGACGTAGAACGCGTTCATAGGATGCTCCAATGGAACTTCCCTAAAGGTCCGGAAGCCCGCGGCCTCAACCAGTTCGCGCATCCGCGGCTCCGGGAGTCCGACGGCCCCGAGCGCCAGGCCGTCCTGGGTCGATGCCGACGACGGGAGGCAGAGCCCCAGCGAGATGCCGTAGAGGAGCACCGAAAGCGGCTTTTCCAGGTTCTCCTCGAGCGTCGCGGCACAGCGGCTGTCCATGATGAACCACGTGCCATCGGGCTTGATGGCGCGCCGAATGGCGGTGGCCGCGAGGTCCGGCCGGCTCATGTCATGCAGGCAATCGAGCGACAGCACGATGTCGAACCGGGGTTCGCCGGGCAGAGGGTCGGTGTCGCTGTCATGGAGGACGATGTTCGTCAGTCCCGCCTCGGCGATGTGCTCCCGCGCCCGCTGCAGGGCGTGCTCTGAGTTGTCGTACCCGTGGAACTGCGACCGCGGGTAGCGCCCGGCCAGTTCGATAATCCCGGCGGCCGCGCCGCACCCAACGTCGGCAACCACCGCGCCTGCCTCAAGCTTCGCCAGGAGGCCGTCGACCTTCGGGAGCGCCATTTCGATGAGCCCCGAACGGTTCCAGGGGCCCAGCCCCCGGTCGACGGTGCGCGCGATTGCGGGGCCACCGTCGTCGTAGGTGAAGCCAATGCCGCTTCGGAACACCTCCGGCAGCCGGTCGTACTGCGCGACCATCGCAGGGAAGTCGCCGAACATGCCAATGATGGAATTCGGGTTCGCCTCGTCGACGAACGCGAGGCTCGCCTCGGGAAGGAGTTCGAACCGCCCCTCGCCGCGGTATTCGAGGATACCGGCGGTTGCCTGCTGGTTCAGCCATTCGCGGATGAACCGCTCGGCGAAGCCCGTCTTCCCGGCGAGTTCGAAGCTGGTGAGCGGCCCGGCGCCGTCCATCGCCCGGTAGAGCCCGAGCCGGTCGCCGAGGTAGATGAGGCTCGCGGTGATGCCGCCCGCGAGATAACCGATGGCGAGCTCCGCCTTCTTGTCGGCGAGCTCCTGGTTGATCGATGTGGTGGTCACTGAAGGTCTCCTGCCAGGAAGTGCGAAAGCCTGGCAGAGTTTGCTCCGCGGAGNCAATGACCTTCCGTGAAATACCTCATGCTTGAAGTGGTTCGGGTCACTTCAGTTCGTAGCGCGGCGGCTCGATCCACTCTTCGGATGGCGGGTTCTCCGAGGCGCGGATCTCGGCGCGCCGCTTCTCGGCCTCCAGCCGCTTCGCTTTGCGAATAATCAGGTCGCGCTGGCGCGCGTGCTCCTCCTGCCGCCGTTTCCGGGCCGCGCTGATCTTGCGTGGCTTGCCCGGGTAGACCGTCAGCCGCCCTTCCGCTTCGAGCTGCTTCAGGTGCGAACGGACGTTGTTGTCGGCCGCCCTCCGGAGCCGCGGATTGATGTCCGGGTAGAGCTTGAGCATGATGTCCCAGCTCGTCATCGGTCCGCCTTCCTTCAGCACCTCGAGGATCTGCCGTTCGCGCAGGTCTCGGTGTTCGATGTACGACTGCAGCCGTTCGCGCGGGTCGTGAACCAGCGGCCCGTGCCCGGGGCAGATGACCTTCAGGTTCGGCAGTTCGAGGAGCCGCTTCAGCGTCCGCCGGTACTCGCCGAGGTCCCACACGGTCGTGGTCGAGCTTCCCAGCAGCGTGTCACCCGTGAACAGCACGCCTTCGTTCTCGATGTAGTAGCACACCGAATCGACGCTATGCCCGGGCGTGACGAGCACCTGCACCCGCACGCCGCCGTCGAGCTCGATGACCTGCCCGTCGGACAGTGTCTCGACCCCCGAACGCGGGAGCTTCCCCTTGAGCAGCTTCGGGGCTTCCTTCGGCACGAGCACCTGTGCCCCGAGCTCCTCCCGCATCCACTTCAGGTTGCCGATGTGGTCCGGGTGGTGGTGGGTGATGCTCGAAAGGGCAATCTCCGCCTTCTCCACCGCCGCGAGATAGCCGCGAAGCATCCACTGGTAACGGTCCATCGCTTCGCCGGCATCGATGGTGAGCACCTGCCCCTCACCGACGAGGTAGATGCTCGTGTAGTCGGGATGCATCGGGTTTTCGTCGGGTACCTGGACGGCCCGCACAGAAGGTGACACGCGCATGCGCGCATCCTACCCGTCCCGCGGCGCTGGCGTCAGGCCCATCCCCGGGGCTCAACGCCCGGCGAACGAGTGCCGATTCTCCCGGAGAGTGTCGATGACGCAGCACCAGCGTGCCGAACGCTTCGCAGGCCTTCGTGCCAAGCCGCAACGCGGCCCCGGCGCCGCCACCCGGCCGCCTGGAGGGAACACTGCTCCGCTCCCTCGAACGGCCGCCCGGAAGCGGCTCCCGTTCGACCTACCGATCCTCCTGCGCGCGTTCGGCCTAGGCCTCATCGCCTGGGGCCTGCTCATGATTACGATGGCCGTTGGGTTCGACCTGCCGATTCCACACTGACTACCGCGAATCCATCGCCCGCAACCCGCGCCCAATAAGCCAGAAGCGCTGGAGCGCCGTAAGGTTCGCGAGCACGGCCAGCAGCCAGATGACCACCGTGAGCGCGTTGAACAGCAACCCGAGCCCGATGAGCACCACGCGCTCCTGCCGCCGGAACAGCCCTTCGCGCATCTCGAGGCCGTTCACCTCTGCGCGGGCCCGCATGTAGCTCACGGCGATGCTGCCGAAGAGCGCCGCATACGTCACTCCCGCCTGCACGTACTCGCCGCGGTCGCCGAAGTACCACGCAATCCCGGCCAGCACGAGCGCTTCGCCCCAGCGGTCGAGCACCGCGTCGAATACGGCGCCGTAGGGGCTGGCGGTATTCGTCGCTCGTGCGACCGCCCCGTCGACGAAATCGAGCGCGCTGAAAACGAGGAACACGATGCCCGCAGCGACAAGCATCTCGCGCGTCACCAGGAAGCCTGCGATGGCGTTCCCGATGAGCCCGGCGAGCGAAATCATGTTCGGCGTGATGCCCAGCCCGCCGACGGTCCGGCCGATGGCATCGGCCGCTCCCTGGGGGATGCGCTGCGGAAGGAGGTTCAGCTTCGCCACCTGCTACGTCCGTGTGAGAACTGCCCGCGTTCGCCGCGAGCGCGATTCTGCGACCGCCTGGCGTTCGTACAGCAGCCGCTCGTAGTACGACATTACCCGGTGCGCCACTACGTCCCAACTGAACCGCGTTGCGTGGGCCTGTCCCTGCCGGGCGAGCCGGTGCCGCAGGTCCGCGTCGCGCATCAACCGGACAATCGCCTGTTCGATCGCAAGGTCGTCCTTCGGCCGGATGAGCAGGCCTTCGACTTCGTGGGTGACGACACCCGCGAACCCCTCAATGTTGCTGGCGACGACCGGGAGCCCGGCCGCCAGCGCCTCCATCAGCACGAGCCCCTGGCTTTCGTTGCCGGTGTTCGGGCACACCGCAACGTGCGCGCTGTGGTGGTACCGCGGCAACTCCTCATACGGCACGTTCTCGCGGAAGACCACGTCGGGGAAGGGGTCCATCAGGCGGCGGTACCGCGAGAAGTCGCCGGCGCCTACCACGATGAGGCGCAGGTTGTCGTGCCGCTGGCGAAGCCGCACGTAGGCCCGGAGCAGGTACTTCAGCCCCTTGCGCTGTTCCGGCCGCCCCACGAACAGGATGTTGAACCGGCCGTCGTTGAACTCGGGCCACGGCTCACGCTTCGTTGCCCAGTGCTCGTATTCGATGCCGTTCGGGATGATATTGAAGTAGCCCGCGAAATAGCGGCTCACCAGGTTCGCCGCCGCGGGCGAGACCGCGATCTTCCCGTCGAGCTTCCGGAACCAGCGCCGTGTGAGCGGGCGCGTGTACCCGTAGATGCGAAGCCCGCCTTCCTTCGCCGCATGGAACGTTCCCACGTTGACCGCGTTCGAATACCGCAGGAAGTGGTACGGCAACAGCGGCATCAGCGGTTCGTGGAGGTGGAGCACGTCGAACTGGTTCTCGGCCATCACCCGCTTCACCGCCGGCGACGCCCACGCGAACGTGATACGCGCGACCGAGCCGCTCACGCGAACGCCGTACGGGCGGCCCATCACCGTGCATTCGTCACCAACGCTCTCGGGGTCCGAAGCCGGCGCGAAGATCGAAACCTCGTGGCCCCAGTCGCGAAACCGCGCTGCCAGGTGGCGGATGTGGTTATTCACTCCGCCGTGCACTGACCAGTCGTACGGCGAAACGAAGGCTATCTTCATTCCGCGACGCCTCTCTTTCGCCAGCGCAGCATCTTTCGCGGGGTAGCGGTGTAGCCCCACACCAGCCCCAGCGCCGTGCGCCCGAGACCAACCTCTCGGAAAGAAGGGTACTTGGCCATGCGCGCCCGCGTCTCCCCGCGTTCGATAGCTGCACGCAAATCCTCTGCAGTCGTTCCGTCGAACTCGGTCCACCCTCGCCCGACATGCTCGAGGTGGTGGGCGTCGGAAGCGCCGATCGCGGGCAGGCGCCATCGCTCGTTGCCCTCGCACGCTTTACGGCGCCCGCGAAGCCCGGCGGGGCTCGGGTTACACAGTTCGATGCCGTCGAACCGCACCCCGTCCTCTCCACGCGCTACCACCCGCTCGATCACGCGCTGCCCGAGCGAACGGGTGAGCCAGCTCATCGGGTGAGGAACGATTGCGATCCCGCCCTGCGCGTGGATGGCTTCCAGCGTTCGCTCCACGGTCCGGAAGCTTTTCGGCGCCTCTTCGACGAACAGGGCCAGCAGGTGCCCCTGCAGCGTTGTCACCTCGGCGCCGGGGATCACCTCGACCCGGTAGCCACGCTTCGCCGCGAGTTCGCGGGCGCGCAGGCCCCCGGCCGCGTCTTCGTGGTCGGTCACCGCAATGACGTCGAGGTCCGTCTGGTGTTCGACGTACTCGAGCAGCCGCTCTACGCTCGCGAGTCCGTCGGAGACGGTGGTGTGAAGGTGCAGGTCAGCTTTGCCCACAGGCGTGTACCGTCCAGAAGTCTTCGAGCACGGCCCACTGCCCCGGCTCGCGGCGGATGTGCGCTTCGAGGATGCTCGCCCAGTGTTCGGCGGCCTTCCGGACGTCGAGCTCCTGGTTGCCCGTCACCTCCACCCGGAAGGGCTCCTCAACATAAATATTGAAGTTGTCCCGGCCGTCGCGCGAGGTGAGCACCGGGACGACCAGCGCGTTGGCGCGGCGCGCGATCTCCCACGGCCCGCGCGGCAGCTTCACGCACTTTCCCGCCAGCGAGACGCAGATCCCGGAGTGCTGGATGTCGCGGTCGGCCATGAGGCCGACCAGTTCGCCGCGGCGAAGGGCGTCGATGCAGGCGCGCACGCCGCCGAAGTTCGCTTCGTAGAACTTGCCGCCCGCCGAGGTGCGCCGCCGCAGCAGCGCCTTCGAGAACTGGCGCGGCTTCAGCTCTTCGACCATGGCCACGAACGCCCGCCCGCGGTAGGTGAGCGCCTGGATCACCAGCTCGGGGTTGCCCATATGCGCGCTCACGGCCACCACCGGCCCCTCCGCCTGCAGCAGCGCTTCGACGCGTTCGGGCTGCATGATGCGGATGTGCCGCCGTTCGAAGCCCGTCATGTCGCGGTAGGGCAGGGTGCACAGGTCGACCCAGTACCGGGCGACGTTTTGATACGCCCGCAGGCCTTCCCGCCGGGCGCGCTCCATGTCGCCATCACAAAAGGGGAGCAGGTTCCGGATAAGCCGTTCGCGGCTCCGCCGTTGTGTATACCAGGCGATGCGGCCCACCAGCCCCGCCACGGGATAAGCGAACCAGGGCGCGCGGCCGAGCACTGGCGCCAGCAGCTGGAGCAGCACCAGCTTGATCACGGGACAGCCTCTTTCGGCCGCGTCCACATCTCCCGGAACATGTACCACTGGTCCGGGTGCGACCGGATGAACCGCTCGTGCGCCGAGACGATGGCCTGGGTCAGCTCGCGGATGTCGCGTTCGTCGTCGCCCGTTGGTTCGAGCGAAATGCTGAAGTCGGTGAGCGTTTCGACCTCGTCGCTATCGGGATGGCGCCGCACGAACGCGGTCGGAATGACGGGAGCACCGGTTCGCAGCGCCAGGCGCGCCGGGCCCGCCGGCACCTCGATGGTTTCGCCGAAGAACTGCACCGGCACCCCCTCGCCCGGGACGGGCCGGTCGATCAGCAGCGCGAGGAGCCCGTTCTGCTTGAGCGTACGGATGAGCGACGGGCCTGCCTTCTCCATCGGGATCACCTGCATACCGAGGCGCTGCCGGGAGCCAACGACCATCGCGTCGAGCCGCGGGTCGCGGAAGGTCTCGGCGACGACGGTGAGCGGGTAGCCGCGCGCTGCGGCCGCGGCCGCACCGAGGTCCCAGTTCCCGAAGTGCATGCAGACGATGATCGCGCCCTTCCCTTTCTCCAGGACCTTATCGAGCAGCGCGAACGCCTCTTCTCCGTGACAGCGCGCGCGGAGCTGGTGCGACGAGAGCGAAGGGAAGCGGATGAAGTCCGCGAGGTAGCGGCAGTAGTTCACGAGGGAGGCGCGCGCGACGCGCCGTATCTGCTGTTCGGGGTAGCCCCGGAGTACACGCGCGTAGTTGCGGTGCAGGGCCCGGCGCCCCCGCGGCCAGAGGTAATAGCCGGCGATGCCCATCCCGGCCGCGACCATGTAGTTCACCCGCTGCGGGAGCCGCTGACCGAGCCAGCTCACAAGCAGCCAGAACCGGTACTGGGCGGCGGCGCCCAGCCTGGCGGTAATCTCGGCGCGCGTCGAGCCGTTCACGAGCACATGCTAGTCATGAGCGCACGAAGACGCCCATACCTCGCGGAGATTTCGCGAGGGCATCGCGCCCCGGCCGCTGTGGTGGTGTTAGTCGCGCCAGTCGGGCTTGCGGATCTGGCTCCGCTCGCGGCGCTTCATCGTGCGGGCGAAGTCTTCGTTCGCCTTCGCCACGAGGTCTTCCATCTCATCGCTGCCGAGCTTCATGCTCGAAGAGCGCCACCGCTTCAGCATGGCGCGGTCCTTGTCGCTCAGCCCGGCCTCATCGGCGATGTGATTGATGATGATGGTGAGCGCCTCGGCGATTTCGTCGTCGGTGAACCGGACTTCCATTTATCTCCTCACCGTCTCGTAGCGGCCGCGGTGCTTCACCCGCCGCGTGAACTTCTCGTCGAGCCGCGCATTGATGGCCTCGTTGATCTCGTCGGTTAGCTGTTCGAGTTCCGGGCTGCCTTCGCCGCGCTCAGAGCGCCAGCGGCGAATGGCCTCCTTGCCTTCCTCCGAGATGTCGGCGTTATCGATGGCCACCGCACTCACGAGCATCATGAGCGACCAGGCTTCTGGTTCCTCAAGGAAAACAATCATTCCTACGTCCCTGTGAACACTGGCGAGCGCTTCTCGAGGAATGCCCGCACTCCCTCGGCGCGATCTTTCGTTGTCTGCAGGAGCAGAGTCAAATCTGTTTCGAAGCGAAGGGCCTGTTCCAGCGGCTGCGGCAACCCCCGCCAGATGGCTTCCTTCGCGAGTTGCACCGCAATCGGCCCGCGCGACGCGATCGTCTCCGCCAGCCGGGCGACCATCGCATCCAGGTCGGCGTCCGGGGCTACGCGCGAAACCAGTCCGATGCGGAGCGCCGTTTCCGCATCGAGTTGCCCGCGGCGCTGGAGCACCTCAACCGAGCGGTCGAGCCCCAGCAACAACATCATCCGCCGCGTCCCGATCTTTCGAACCCGGAGCGCCGTCCCTTCTCCCGCCACCCGGATGTCGCACGCCATCGCAAGGTCGAGGGCATGCCCGCTGACCTCGCCGCGGAGGGCCGCCACGGTGGGCAATTGATACCGCTCCAGCCAGAGGAGCTTCGCGTCCTCCCAGCGCTGCGCGCCCTCGCCGCTGAGTTCGAACACCACCAGCCGGGCGGGCGAATCGCGCAACGCTTCCAGTTCGTCCCGGAGCTGTTCGAACGGCCACTGTGCGCACTCGCCCGGGAGAACGGCGTATCGATCGCGGAGAACGGCTCTCGTCATGTGGGAAACTCTACCCTAACTTGCCCGCCAACGGGGGACGGGACAGAATCGTGAGCGACGGCCAGACTACCGGGAGCCCGAAGCATGGCAGACTTCTCCGTTCCAGCACCAGTTGAACCCGAAAAGAAGGGTGCCTATCTGCACGATCGCTCGCGCATCCCGGAGGCGCCCGCCCTGCCGAGCCGCTACCGCCCCGAATACCTCCTGGTGCTCGGGAGCGTCATCCTGACGGCCGGCCTCGCGGCGCTTGCCTTCCAGGTGTGGGACGCCTGGGACAACACCCGGAACCTTGGCTTCGTCATCTCGATCGGCATCGTGGCCCCCGGCGGCGTCAGCCTTGCCTACCTCATCTGGCGCAAGCGCTGGGACTGGGCGGGGCCCGCGCTCATCATTGCCGTGATGCTCGCCATGCTCGTGGGCGCGAACTTCTGGCGCGGTACCTATGTCGACGGCCCCGATGGCCTTCGCGACGCGCTGAGCATCATCACCGGTATCCTGGGCGCCTTCCTCATCGGCATGCTCGTGTTCGGGTATTTCTGGGTCGAAATCACCGACCCCACCCGCGCGCCCGAGCCGGAGATGTAATCCAGCCCGGAATTCTCGCAGAAGGTCGCAGAGTNTCTCGTTGCTCTGTACAGTTCCGCCATGACCGTGCGTTCGCGGTTCAGGCTGCGGGACGAAGTTGAGCGCATCACGCCCAGCGCCATCGAGTGGCGCCGGGATTTCCACGCCCACCCCGAGCTTTCGTGGCGCGAAGAGCGCACCCAGCAGGTCATCCTCGAACACCTCCACGCGCTCGGCCTCGACGACGTCCGACCGATCGCGAAGACCGGGGCCACCGCGCTGGTTCGCGGCAAGAAGCCCGGGCCCTGCGTCATGTGGCGCGCGGATATCGACGCGCTCCCTATCCCCGAGCGCAGCGGCCTCCCCTTCGAATCCAAGAACGACGGCGTGATGCACGCGTGTGGCCACGATGCCCACATCGCCATCGGCCTCGCGCTGGCGACACTCCTTGCCGAGCGCCGGAACAAGCTCTCGGGGAGCGTGCGCTTTCTCTTCCAGCCCGCCGAAGAGCACGCCGGCGCCGCCCAGCTCTGCGTCCAGGAAGGCATCCTCGAGGACCCGAAGGTGCGAACGGTGCTCGGCCTGCACATCAGCGCCGACGTCCCGATCGGCGCGATCAACGTCGCGCCCGGCCCGTTCTTCGCCGCCCCGACGGCCTTCCGTATCGTGATCGAAGGGCGCGGCGGCCATGCTGCGGCCCCACAGCAGGCGGTCGACGCCGTACTTGTGGCCGCTCACCTGGTGACGGCGCTTCAATCGGTGGTCAGCCGCTCGGTGGCGCCCGCCGAAACGGCGGTGCTCACTGTCGGCAAGCTGGTGGCCGGGTTCCGCGGCAACGTCATCGCCGAAACTGCGACGCTCACCGGTACGATCCGCACCTACAACGACACCACCCGGGCGCTCATGATTTCGCGGGTCGAGGAGATCCTGGCCGGCATCTGTGCGGCGTTCGGCGCCACCTTCACGTTCGACCACAACACGAGCTGCCCGCCGCTGGTGAACGACGAGCACGTGACGGCGATGGTTATCGACCGGGCGGCAAAGTTCTTCGGGCCCGCGAACATCCATGCCGCCCCGAGCATGGGCGCCGACGATATGAGCGTGTACCTGCAGCACCGGCCCGGGTGCTACTTCTGGCTTGGCGCCCGCAACGAAGCGAAGGGCATCGCCGGCCGCCACCACGACCCCGGCTTCGTCATCGACGAAGACGCCATCCCCATCGGGATCGAGTTCGCGCTGCAGCTCATCGAGTCCGCGCTGAAAGCTTGACGCGCCCGCGTCGCCCCCGATACATGGATCGCACAGGAGCGACCATTCAGGTCGCGTTTCACCGGGGAGCCTCACGTGGAACCGATCTTCGACCGCGCCGGGCGGACGGTCGCCTGGCGGTTCCGTGACGTCATCTACGACCTGGAGGGCCGGGCAATCGGCCTGGTGCACAATCGCGCGATCTATTCGCCCGAGGGCCGATTCCTCGCGCACTTCCAGGACGGCTGGGTCCGCGACGAAAAAGGCGCTGCTGTCGCCTGCGAAGAAGGCGCGACCGGCGGTCCATTGCCGCCCGTGCCGCAGCCGATTCCCGCGGCGCCACAACACGAGGTGCGGCCGCCAACGCCGCAGTTCGAACCCACACCGCCACTCCGCTTCCGCCCCATCCGCTGGTCCGACCGCAACTGGGACGACATCATTGGCCA